>Ga0335081_10004526_pt1 | contig 21874 bp, 18 predicted proteins | sample Lox_Sample_35_FD_206713 | JGI IMG/M metagenome (GOLD analysis project Ga0335081, IMG submission 206713) | Soil microbial communities from Loxahatchee National Wildlife Refuge, Florida, United States - Lox_Sample_3.5 | ecosystem: Environmental > Terrestrial > Soil > Wetlands | place: USA... | reverse complement strand
CAAGCCCAAGCGCTCGCGAAAACAGCTCCGAATCGTTCATCCCAGGCTCCCATCATCGAGGATCAGAAGCCGGGCACGCTCTCAGCCAGACCGGACGGCCTCCCCACTCAGAACGTGGAGGAGCCTTATGGAGAAGCGACGACGCGTCCGAGGATCAGGATCGCTTAGCGTGGCTCTGAGGTGAGGTGGCTGATACGGTCAGCGCGAGGTCATAACCATGGCGCGACTGCATGGCGATGTCGCCGGGGCGTGAGACGACGACTCCGAGGCCGAGGTCCGTCGACTGTGCGACTCGATCCTAAATGCACTCGCAGATAAGCCACTGCGCGTAACGCAACTGGCGCAGAAGGTCAACCGCTCCCATCACGACGAGGTCTTCACCGCTGCGCTCGATCGGCTTGAGGGCACCGCGCGCATACGACGAGCGCGCGGAAAGTTGGAAACCACATAGCCGCCCTTCCGCCGCGGGCTGGCTGCCATAAAGCTGCCGTTGACAAACCGCCGATTTGCAGGTCTTCTAGACGTAGGCCCCGTTATCGAGCGTTGGTCATTGAAAGCGCTGGCGCCCTTGAGCTGCTCTCACGCGAGAGTCACCAGCGCGTGGTTTGTCAGCGGCGACTGGCCTCACACGACGAGCGGCCCCGCGGAGTTCCGTTTCCGCAAGGGCCGCGGGTAGCGCGCTCGGTCGGGGGCGCAACGGAGCGCGCCGAGTCAGCCAATTTCGCCGCCGTCGACGGCGCTCCTGCTGTCAAGCGTGCCGTTCGACGGGAACCAATCGAGGATCGGCCCGCTCAACCGTTCAGGCCGGGCTCCGCGCCGACGCTCACGGTATCGGCGATCATGACCGCCGCCGCCTGTCTCGGAGGGTTTCGCCTCGTGTGAGCGCCGGCGCCTATTCCGACGCCCGCGCCGCGACGCGGTCGGGAGGCGGTCGCGACCACCCTATCGATGCCACCGGGACCGCCAATGACGGCGACCCCTGGCGGCCGTGTCGGCGTCCTCCGGTTCGATCAGACGCAAGCCGACCAGTCGCCCGTGCTCATACACTCGCTCGATCGCGTACCCGTTCAGCTCCAGCTCGCTGATCACGGCTGCTGGGGAGTCAAGCCCAGCCGCGCGCAACGCGGCAAGCGACACGGGCCGCTCACCAGCACGACGCAGCTCCTCAAGCGCCAGACGATGCTGAGTCTCAACGAGCGGCACCGAACCGAATTATCAACACCCGGGCTACGCCCATCCAGGCTCCTCATCTCGCACGGAACTGAAGCTGCTCACAAGGAGATCCTCGAGCTCGGGACCCTGACGGCGTAGCCCGCGACCCGTCGGGTTACGCGCGCCGCGCGCTCAGTCATGCGGGCAGGCCAGGCCTGCCCGTGGCTCAGGTTGGCTTGCCGTGTACGGCGTAGCAGCTCTTCTTCATCGGGGCGCCGTTGCTGACCTGCATCAACGCGCCGACCAACCTGCCCATGAACGTCTTGGCCTTGCGATCGATGCTGAAGTGGATCCGGCTGCCCGACCCCTGCGGCTCGACCCTGAACTCGAACGTCCCGCCGGCCTGGAACAACCTCGAATCCGTGATCACGGACCTGACGGCGGCGTCGGTCCATTCGTAGGTCACACGCTCCCACACTCCGCCGCCCGGAACATCGGTCCCTTCCGTGACATCGGCTGTGTTCTCGCCCACCGAATGAGCGTGGTAGATCTTGGCCGAGAGGTTCGGCCAGATCTCAGGGCGGCGGTCGGAGAAGTCGATCATCGCTCCGATCACCTTCTCGGGCGGGTCGCGCACATTGAGGACGAAGGAGAACTTGGGCACTCGAGCGCCGATCCTAACTTGGCCGGATCCCATGTCTGGCGGTCGCCCGCCGGCCGCAGATGTGGTCGAAATGCCCGTCCTTGCTTGCGATCCTGTACCGAGCGTGACGGGACCGTGCCCGGGTCGAGCGCGGACGCGCGCCGTCATTCGAACGACGTTCTAACCCGGGCTCGCCGATGCCAGGCGGATACCATGCCCGGTCGTTGACCGACGGCGTGCCTGTCCGGAGCATGAAGCAGCTCTTCGAGCTTGCGTTGCGACTCGAGCCGCCGTGGCGGGTGGTGAGCAGCGATTTCGACTTCGCAGGCCGACGAGTCAATCTGCGCCTGGGGTTCCGGGCCGGTTCGCGATTCCCATGCCCGCAATGCGGGCGCGCCTGCCAGGCGGTCGAGTTCACCGAGGGCACCTGGCGCCAGCCGGACATGATGGCGTTCGAGGCCTTCGTCACGGCGCGGCTGCCGTCGATCCGCTGTCCTGAGCACGGAGACGTCGCACTGACGCCGTCGTGGGCGAGCGACCAGGTCTCGCTTCGGGCTCTGATCCGCGACGCAAGCACAGACCAGCTCGGCGACATCTCCGCCCACCCCAGCTCGCGTCACGCCCGTCCACCCGGGAGCTCCGGGCGAGCTCGTCGCTAACCGGTCGACGTCGTCGCGTCGTTACTGGTGCTGGCCTGGGGGAGAACGCCACCGTCCGCATGGAGGCTGGTGTGGTGACCCCGAAACTCCAGACGATCGCCGGCAATGGCCGAAATGGACGCGAGCGCGACACCGGGGCGCGCATTGAATTAGGCCCTCGAAGGGCAAAGCCGCGCGGCAGACCGTGAGCCCCTGACGTCTGCACTTTGCTTAAGTCAGTCGCTCGCGCCCATCACCATCTTACCCCGCCCGGGGGACCGGCGGCGCTCTCTCCGCTCTTCTGAAGCCTCAAGCTCGCACGACGTCAGCCACGGCGCCCGCGCGAGTGGCCTCGTGGGGCCGTTATCGCCACCGTCGCTAGTGCGGCGCCGGGTGAGTCCGGGGGGCTAGTTGAGATCGCTCTTGCCGCGGCGGCCGGCGGCCCAGCTCGCCTCGGCGAGCTTGAAGAACGCGGCGATTTCCTCGCCAGCCTTGCGCAGCTGCTCGCCGGCCTCGATCAGCGCGATCGTGACCGCCTCGCGCTCCCGGTCCGTCTCGCAGTCGTTGAACCCGTGCCGGGCCTGCAGCACCTTCGCCAGCCCGGTCGCCGCGATCAGCGCGATGTTCAGGAGCAGATCGTCTTCGCCCGCGCGCGGGTCGGGCTCGACCTGGGCGAGTGCGGTGATCATTCCCATCGCGCGTTCCATCAGATGGAGGACTGGATCGGGCATCCCGTTGAACGCCGCCGCGTGCAGCGCGAACGCCTCGCTCTTGGCGATCTCCTCGGTCTCGACCGCGCGCTCGATCGCCATCGCCTTCGCGGCGATCGCGTTCGCCTCCGCGACCCCGACCAGCGCTTTCGCCATCTCTAGGCGGTTCAGGGCCCGCGGCTTGCGGGGGTCCGGGTCGATCCCAAGGTTGAACGACTTGCGCAGCAGCGCCTGCAGCTGCGAAGGCTCCAGCACCACCGCCTCGCCCTCGGGGATTCCTCGATCCATGACCGGCAAGCCTACGAACGAGCGGGGCCTGAACGGCTCTCATCACGGTGCCGGCGCAGCATGACACCGCTCTTAGCGCCAATTCTGCTCCTATGCTCCGACCCTGTTAGTCGCCGCGAGCCCCCCGGCAGCTCTCTGCGGCGGACCACTCCGGCTCGCTTCACGCCCGGCGGAGGCGAGGATCTCGGCAACTGTGGAGGGCATGTCGGGCGAGTCTCGTGATGGCTTCGGGATTCTCGGGAGAGAGCCGGCGAGCCAGATCAGGACCTGCGGGCTGCAAACAGCGGGCTGTCAGCGACTGTAGGGCCAGGCCGCCCCGGCGGCGATCTCCGGGAGCAGCTCGCGGGCTCCCTGGTTGTCGGCAGGGTTCAGCCACAACAGCGCCCGGCACAGCTCCTGCGCTTTGTCATGCTGCTCCAGACGCCAGGTGCTGAGGGTCAGGCCGTGCAGGCAGCGTAGGAATGGGCGATTGTCGATCCACCCCCAGCCGAGCACGCCGCCGAACCCTTGGGGCAGCGAGGCCTCGGCGATCCGCACGCCGGTGGCGTAGTGAGCCTGCGCTTCCTCCAGGTCGTGTTGGTCGAACGCGAGTCCTCCGAGATGCGCATGCGCGTCGATGCAGCGCGCGTCCCATTCGACCAGGCCCTCGAGCAGCGCCCGCGCCCGGTCTGGGTAGCCGCGGTCGCGCAGCTCGATCGCGTCGAGGATCGGGTCGCCCGCGTCAGGGTCCTCCCCGCCGGGGAACATTTGCTCGAACTCGTACTGCAGGCGCGGGCCGGCTGCGATCACTTCCACGAGGCACATCTCGACCAGGTCGTCTGGCTCGCCCCAGTACTGCTCGGCGGGGTCCCAGACGCCCTTCTCGTAGAGCCGCAGCGGGCTGCGCGGCGGCTCGACGTCGACGGGCGGATCGATCAATCCGAGCGGATACACCCAACGTTCGACACGCGTCATGCGGCCCGCACGTTACAGCCCCGACAGGCGGCCAACACGGGGTTCCGACCAGTTGCCTGCCTCTGGTCGGGTGCTGACACGTTTCTTGCCGACATCCCAGGTTCGGGGCCGGGAAGCCCCTGGCGGCACAGCGGGCGCGGGTTTCAAACGGGAACACGTCAGCCGGCATGACCATCGTGGCGGCGTACAACGAGAGCCCAGCGGCGCTGGGGTGGTATGGGCCCGAGCGTCTCGAGGATGGCGGCCGAGATCGTCAAACTCGCATCGGCGGCGGTTGACCGCAGCCGCTCGAGCGCCTCGGCGACGGGACCCGCGAAAGTTCGGAGAATCCCCGCAACCGCGCTCGCCGTCGTGGCCCCACGCTGAGCCGGCGTCCGTCGCGTCGGCGACAACGCACCACCCGTCGCACGTCTGACTCGCTGTGGCCCTCGAGCATCGCGGTCGGCTGACCGCTGGGCCGAACTTGCGGGGCTTGACGGTATGTTGTCCAGAGGGCGGATTCTCGTGGTCGTTGCTGAGCAGGCACCCTCTGGTCGTTTGGGCGACGGCACCCCGTTTTACGGGCGCCTGGGCGAGATCGCCTACGACAGCGTCGAGGACAAGGTCCAGTGTCATCTGTGTGGCGGCCTGTTTCGCCAGGTCGCGGGCAGCCACCTGACCCGCAAGCATGACTGGACGATCGATGAGTACCGGGCGGCCTTTCGGCTGCCGGTGCACGTCGCGACGTGCTCACCCAGCTACAGCCAGGAGTGCCGCCAGCGGATCGCGGCGCGGGTGGCGCCGGGCGGCGACTTTGCTCACACGGCTGGGCGGTTTAGACGAGACCCCGCCGCGGCCCGTGAGGCCGGTGCCCGAAGCGTTTCGAGGCGAGTGGTGGCCGGGATTCAGGTGCCGTTCCTCACACGCCGGCCAGAGCTGGCCGCCGAATGGCACCCGACGCGCAACGCCGCCGTCAGCGCCGCGGTGCTCGGTATGTACAGCCCCGAGATGGTGTGGTGGCGCTGCGCGGCCTGCGGGCATGAGTGGCAAGCGACGGTCAAAAGCCACGCCCATGGCACAGGCTGTCCGCGGTGCTACCGCGAGCACAACCAGCGGTCCCTGCGCGAGGCCAACGCTCGCCGCCGGGACGCCGCCGTCGCACGCCGGCCGCTTGCCAGCACGCATCCCCAGCTCGCCGCCGAGTTTCACCGCACCCGCAACCCCGGCCTCGACGCCAGTTCGGTGTCGTCCGGCTCCGGGGTTCGTGTGTGGTGGCGCTGTGCGACGTGCGGGCACGAGTGGCAGGCCACGATCACGAACCGCACCAACCGCGTCCGCCCCTCCGGATGCCCGGTCTGCGCGGGAAAGGCCACCCCCCGACAGCGATCGCTGGCGGCCCGCCATCCCGATCTGCATGCCGAGTGGCATGACACACGCAACGGCCAGCTCGATCCGTTCGCGCTCAGTCCCGGTTCGGGGCGGCCGGCCTGGTGGCGCTGTAGGGCCTGCGGGCACGAGTGGCAGGCCCGCATCGAATCGCGCACCAAGCACGGCACCGGCTGCCCAGCGTGCTATGCGGAGAGCTTGACGCCGCCGGTCAGCGCCAGCCGCGAGCTCCTGCCCCAGTGGCACCCCACCCGCAACCACGGCCTGGACCCACAGACCATTAGACAGGCGTCCGACCAACGCGTGTGGTGGCGCTGCCCGACGTGCGGTCATGAATGGCAAGCAAGCCCAGCCAGCCGTCGCCGACGACCGCACCGCGGCTGTCGGCGCTGGGCCGTCCCGCGCCGAACCTCACAGCCCTAAAGGCCGTTCGGGCGCGCAAATCCGCCCGTTACTACTGAGGGCCCGGCCGGTTGACAGCGCGGTCGGTCGATCGGGCGGTGCGCGGTGTAGCGGCGCGGGCCGGACTGGAGCTGTCCGCCCACACTCTCCGGCACACGTGCGTGACCAACCTCGTACGAGCCGGCAACGACCTGGTGCTCGTCGCCGAGCTCGCGGGTCACCGGCGGCTTGAGACCACGCGCCGCTACAGCCTGCCGTCCGCGGCCGACCGGCAGGCGGCCATGGATGCGCTCGAACTGGAGGAGTAGCTGATGAGGGACGAGTGGGAGCTCGACGAGCTGATCTCGTGCTGGACACTGGATGAGGCCGATTGGCGGCTGCTGTCGAACAAGACGGGCGCGCCCAGGCTGGGGTTCGCGCTGCTGCTGAAGTTCTTCGACCTCGAGGGTCGCTTCCCGGCGGATCGCTCGGAGCTGCCGGCCGCGGCGGTCGATTACGTCGCCAGCCTGGTGAAGGTACCGGCCGCCGATCTCGACGCGTATGCGTGGCGGGGGCGGACGATCGAATACCACAGGGCGCAGATCCGCGCGGAGCGCGGGTTCCGGGAAGCGACCGGCGAGGATGAACGGCGGATGGCCGCGTGGCTCGCTGGCGAGCTGTGCCCCATCGAGCTATCGGTAGATCGGCTTCGCGACGACGTGCTCGCGCGGTTTCGCCGGGAGCGGATCGAGCCGCCCGCACCCTCCAGGGTCGAGCGGATCATCGGCGCCGGGCGCTCGCTGTTCGAGCGCAGGTTCACCGAACAGATCGTCGAACGTCTTCCAGCATCGGCGATCGCTGGGCTTGAACGGCTGCTCGATGCAGAACAGGACGGGGCGCTGGCCGAGCTCAAGAGCGACCCGGGCAAACCCGGGCTGAACACGATCCTGGATGAGATCGCCAAGCTCGAGCGCATCGCGCAGCTCGAGTTGCCGGCGGATCTGTTCGCGGACTGCTCAGAGAAGCTGATCGCCACCTGGCGGGCGCGCGCATCGACCGCCTACCCGTCCGATCTGCGCGCGATGCCCCAACCGATCCGCCTCACGCTACTGGCCGTGCTGTGCTGGGCCCGCATCGCGGAGATCACCGATGGGCTCGTCGACCTGCTGATCGACGTGGTGCACAAGATCCGCACCCGCGCCGAGGACAAGGTCGAGGGCGAGCTCGTCCGAGACCTCAAGAAGGTGCGGGGCAAGCAGGGGCTGCTGTTCGCGCTCGCCGAAGCCGCCGTCGAGCATCCGGACGAGACGGTCCGCGAGGCGCTGTTCCCGGTCGTCTCGGAGGTCACGCTCAAGCAGCTGGTGGCGGAGGCGCGCGCGAACGAACGGGTGTTCCAAGCGCGGGTGCGCAAGGTGATCCGCGGCTCCTACTCCAATCACTACCGGAGAATGCTCCCCAAGCTGCTTAGCGCGCTTGAGTTCCGCTGCTCGAACATGGCGTACCGGCCGATCATGGACGCGCTCGAGCTGCTCGATCGCTACCGCGACGTTCCCGGCCACCAGCGCTTCTACCCGCCGGGCGAGCATGTCCCGATTGAGGGTGTTGTCCCCAGCGAGTGGCGCGGGGCGGTCGTCGAGGAGCATGGCAAGGTCGAGCGGATCCCGTACGAGTTGTGCGTGCTGCGCGCGCTGCGCGACGCGCTCCGGCGCCGGGAGATCTACGTCGCGGGCGCCAGGCGCTGGCGCAGCCCAGACGAGGATCTGCCTCAGGACTTCGAGCACAACCGTGATGTGCACTACGCGGCGATCCGCAAGCCGCGGGATCCGCAGGCCTTCATCGCCGATCTGCAGCGTCGGCTCACCGGCGATCTTGACCGCCTCGATGAGGCGATCCGCACGGGCAGCTCAGGCGGGGTTCGGATCACGACCCGCCAAGGCAAGCCATGGATCGTCGTGCCCGCCGTTGGGACGCTGCCCGACCCGGCGAACATCACGGCACTGCACAGCGAGATCGAGCGACGGCACGGGATGATCGACCTGCTCGACGTGCTCAAGGAGGCAGACCACCTCTCCAGCTTCACCAGAAGGCTGATCTCGGTCGCCTCGCGCGAGATCACTGACGCGGACACGGCCCGCCGGCGCAAGCTGCTCGTCTCCTTCGCGCTTGGCTCGAACATCGGGATCAAGCGGATCGCCGACGCGACCGACGGGCACCCGGACGACACCGAGGCGGCGCTGCGGCGGTTCCGGCGAATCTACTTCACCCGCGAGAACCTCCGCGCCGCGATCGCCGAGATCGTCAACAAGACGCTGCAGGCACGCGATGAGCTGCTGTGGGGACCCGGCACCGTCTGCACGTCGGATTCGAAGCAGTTCGGCTCTTGGGACTCGAACCTGATGACCGAGTGGCACGCCCGCTACCGCGGACCGGGCGTGATGGTCTACTGGCACGTCGAGAAGAAGCAGCTGTGCATCTACAGCCAGCTTCAGACCTGCTCGGCCTCCGAGGTCGCCGCGATGCTCCAAGGACTGCTTCACCACGACACCGACGCCGAGATCGGGAGCAACGTCACCGACACGCACGGCGCCTCGATCGTCGGTTTCGGCTTCTGCGAGCTGCTCGGCTTCCGAGGTCCCAGTAGCAACGGCGCGGTTGCGGTCGGGGCTGGACGGGGCAACTGCCCCGCCGCGGGGCGGCGGGGCAGTTGGCGTGGGTTGGTGTGTTGGGTTGTGGTCAGGCGCGGGCGGTGGCGCTCGCGGTTTGCGTGGTGGGGTGTGTGGTGGCGTTCGCGCGGCCGGGGAGGCGGGGGGCGGTGAGGATCATTGTCGTGATCGTCACTGCGGCGGCGATCAGGAGGCCTTGGTCGGCGGCGTGGATGAACGCGTGGTGCGCGGCGGCGATTAGGTGCTGGCCGCCGGCGGCGGGGATGTGGCGGGCGATCTGGTCGGCGAGGCCGATCGATTGGCTGGTCCGGATCGCGAGCTGGTGGCCGAGGTGGCTGGTGGCGGGGGCGAGCGTGGTTTTGTAGGCGGAGGCGACGATGGAGCCGACGATCGCGATTCCGAGCACGTTGCCGAGGTTGCGGGTGGTGTCGTTGACCGCCGACCCGACGCCGGCTTTGGCGGGTGGGACGCTTGACATGATCGTGTGGGTGGCGGGGGCCATCGTCAGGCCGATCCCGACGCAGACGATCATCATCGCCGCGACGTAGTGCAGCCAGCTTGAGCCGGCGGTCGCGGTCGCGAAGACGACGAGACCGATGGTGGCGAGGGTGAGCCCGGCAGCGATCGGGGTGCGGGCGCCATGACGCGCGGCGAGCCGCTCGCCGATCGGGGCGAACACCACGACCATCAGCGCCGGTGGGAGTGAGCGCAGGCCGGCCTGCAGCGGGCTGTAGCTGAGCACGAACTGGTAGATCTGGGTGAGCACGAAGGTCGCGCCGGTGAGCGCGAAGAACAGCACGCTGACGCTCGTCGAGGCGCCGGCGAAGCGCGGGTTGGTGAACAGCCGCAGGTCGACCATCGGGTCGGCTGCGCGCAGCTGGGTGGTGATGAACGCGGCGAGCAGGCTGACAGCGAGCAGGCCGCTCGCGAGCGTGTGCGCCGAGGTCCAGCCGACGGTCGGCGCCTCGATCAGCGTATAGGTGAGCGTGGAGAGGCCGGCGATCGACAGCAGTGCGCCGGGCAGGTCGATCCGCGGCGGGCGGGGCGCGCGGGAGGCGGGCACGAGGCGGGCGCCGGCGATCAGCGCGACGAGGACGACCGGGAGGTTGATGAGGAAGATGGAGGACCAGGAGAAGTTCTCCAACAACGCCCCGCCGAGGGTCGGGCCGACGGCGACCCCGAGGCCGGAGACGGCCGACCAGATCGCGATCGCCTTCGCCCGCTCGGCCGGGTTGGGGAAGATCGTGGTCAGGATCGACAGGGTGGCGGGCATCACCAGCGCGGCGCCGGCGCCCATGATGGCGCGGGCGGCGGTGAGCTCGCCGGTCGACCCTGAGACGGCGGCGAGGACCGATCCGGCGGCGAAGACGACGAGTCCGGTGGGCAGTGCGCGGTGGCGGCCGTAGCGATCGCCGAGCGCTCCGCCGAGCAAGAGCAGCCCGGCGAACGTGAGCGTGTAGGCGTCGACGATCCACTCCAGGCCGTCGGCGCTCGCGTGCAGCACGCGGTCGAGGGTTGGCAGCGCGACGTTGACGACAGTGGTGTCGAGCACGGTGATCAGCAGGCTGAGGCAGAGCACGGCCAGCGTCCACCAGCGACGCGAGCTCGGCTCCTGTGTGGTGGGTGCGGTGATGGTGGTCATTCGGTCTCCTTGAGGGACGGTGTGGCGAGCACCCTATCTTCAAGGCCACAAATTGTCAAGTATCTTGATGAGTAGTGCCCTTGATGTTCATGCTACTTGAGCTATAGTGTCGGTATGACCACGATCAGTCCCCGCTCACGCGCACAACCCGACGCTCCCGCCGCGGGCAGGATTTCGCCAGCGCTGGCCGCGCAGCCGGGCTTCCTACTCCGCGTCGCCGCCGTCGAGGCCGAGCGCCGCTGGGCCGAGGCACTCCCGGCGGGGCTCACCCCGCGCCTGCACCTCGTGCTGGCAAGCGTCGCGGCGTCCGGGCCGTCCTCGCAGCAGCAGCTCGCCGATCGACTGTCGATCAACCGCACGGTGATGGTCTCGGTGGTCGATGAGCTCGAGGCCAAGGGCTTGCTTGAGCGTGCTCGCAACCCCGCCGATCGTCGCTCCTACGCCCTCGCGATCACCGTGACCGGCAAACGAGCGCTCACGCGGATGGACCGGGCGACCGAGCGCGCTGACGCCGCACTCACGGCGCGGTTCGCGCCCGCGCAGCGCAAGCAGCTCGCGACCCGGCTGGGGGCGATCGCCGGCCGAGATCCGGCGTCCAGCGACCCCGTCGTGTTCCTGTTCCACGCCGCGCACGCCCGGGTCCGCGAGCGCTTCGCAGAGCACCTGCAGCCGCTCGGGCTCACACCGGCGCTGTTCGGACCGCTGCGCACGCTCCAGGCCAGCGGTCCCATCTCCCAGCAGCGCATCGCAGACCTTCTCGGCTTCTCCGCCGCCGCGATCCAGCAGACCTTCGACCGCCTCCAGGCCGACGGTCTCATCGAGCGCCGCCGCAACCCCGCCGACCGTCGCTCCTACGCGCTCAAGCTCACCCCCGCCGGACAGGAAGCGATCCGCCAAGCCACGATCGCCCAAGACCAAGTCGCTGACGAGCTCCTCGGCGACCCCGCCGCCCAGCAGCAGCTCACCACCCTGCTCCTGCCGATCACCAATGCCGCCCAGCCAGAAACGGAGAGCATCGATGCCTGAGACAACACTTCGCACCGACGACGGCCTGGTCATCCTCATCAACGTGTTCACCGTCGATCCCGCCGAACAGCAGCACCTGATCGATCGCTGGCAGCAAGCCACCGACGAGGTGATCCGTCACGTCCCGGGGTTCGTCTCGGCCAACATCCACCGAAGCCTCGACGGGACCAAGGTCGTCAACTACGCCCAATGGGAAAGCCAGGAAGCCTTCCAGGCCATGCTCCGCGACCCCGAAGCCGGCCCGCTCCTACGAGAGCTCGGCCAGATCGCCACGCCAGCGCCCGTCCTCTGCGAAGTCGTCTCGATTCACCACGCCGAGAGGTGATGAGGCTGCGGCTCCGGCATCGAGCCGCTTCTAATACTGCTTAGACGCGGTATTCTGTCCGGTCTACCGCGTCTAATACGCTCATGGCCGCCTCGGAACCGCCCGATTCAACCGCGTCTAACAAGGGAGTGGTTCTCGACGAGCGTCGAGCGCAGCTGCTCGGCGGCTACCTGAACTGGCTTGAGGCGCGGCCGTTGGCGGCCCGCAGCCGCCAGGCGTACGGGCATCAGGTCCGCCGCTATCTCGTGTGGCTAGGGGATCGCTCGCCTGTTGATGGCGACCCGCTTGTGGACGGCGACGCGCGGGATTGGGCGGTGCGGGACTACAAGCGGCATTTGAAGGCAGTGGAGCGGTGGAAGCCGGCGTCGGTGAACCTAGCGCTCGCGGCGCTCGACTCCTTCTATACGCAAATTGGGCTCGGGCGGCCGATCGTGCGGCGCGAGGAGCTGCCGGCGCGGGCGCCGCGGGCTCTGTCGGAGGAGCAGCAGCGGCGGCTGCTGCGGATGTGCGAGCGGGCGTCGGCGCGGGATCGCGCGATCGTCGTGGTGCTGCTCTACACGGGCCTGCGGCTCGCCGAGCTTGTCGCCTTGGACGTCGACGACGTCAAGATGTCGGCGCGCAAGGGGATCGTCGTTGTGCGCTCGGGCAAGGGGGACGCGTACCGGGAGGTGCCGCTCAACGCGCTCGTGCGCCAGGTCCTCGCCGAGGAGTGGCTCAAGGAGCGACCGAAGCTGGCGGCGGAGAGCGAGCGGGCGCTGTTCGTCGGGCGCTCCGGGCGGCGGCTGTCGAAGCGCTCGGTCGATGATGTCGTCCGCGGCCCCGGCAAGGATGCTGGCGTGAAGCTCTCCGCTCACGCGCTGCGCCATACGTTCCTGACGCGCATGGTCCGACAGGGCTCTGACCTCGTGCTCGTCGCCGAGCTGGCCGGCCATCGGCGGCTGGAGACCACGCGCCGCTATAGCCTGCCATCGGACGCCGACCGGCTGCTGGCGGTCGAGCGGCTGCAGATCGACTACTGATCGGTCGATGGCGACCCGGTTTCTCTCCGAGGCCGAGATCGCGCGGCTGGAGGGCTTTCCGGAGACGATCGAGGAGCTGGATCTTGCCCGCTATTTCCATCTGGACGGTGCGGACCTCGCGTTCGTTCGCCGGCAGCACAGCGCGGCCGGCCAGCTTGGGGTTGCGCTGCAGCTGTGCGCGCTGCGATGGCTGGGGTTCATCCCGGAGGACCTGACAGCCGCGGCGCCGGAGGCGATTACGGCGCTTGCCTCGTTGTTGGACGTACCGGCGCGGTCGATCTTTGACTATTCGGTGCGCCCGCAGACCCGCCGTGAGCATCGACCGCTCGTCCGCGAGCGCGCGGGGTTCGCCGCGGCCGGCGAGCGCTCGCTGGGGCCGGTTCGTGGGTGGCTGATTGAGCGGGCATCGGAGCATGAGCGCCCCTCGTTGTTGTTTGCCGAGGTGTGCGGCGAGCTGCGCCGGCGGCGGATCGAACGGCCGGCCGTCGCCGAGGCGATGCGGCTGGTTGCGTGGGCGCGCGAGCGCGCGCACGAGCAGACCTTCCAGCGACTCGCGCCGCAGCTGACCGATCCGGTCCGCGTCCAGCTCGATGGGCTGCTGGTCACCGATGGCGGGCAGTGCGGGCACGCGTGGCTGCGCTCGCGGCCGACGAGCGTGAGCGCCCGGGCGCTGGGGCGCGAGCTCGACAAGCGTGCGTTCCTGCTCGGCGAGCTCGGCATCGGCCGGTTCGATCTCTCGGCGCTGCCGCCGAACCGGCGCGCGTGGCTGGCGCAGACCGGCCGTCAGCAGACCAACCAGGCGCTCTCGCGGATGGCGCCCGAGCGACGGTATCCGGTGCTGATGTGCTTCTGCGTGGAGGCTTTGGAGCGTGCGAGCGACGACGCGATCGAGATCTACGACCGTGCGCTCGGCTCTGCCGACCGGGCGGCGCAGCGCAAGCGCGAGGAGCTCGAGCGCCGCGGCCGCCGCGACATTCAGACCACGATGCGCCGGTTCATCGACCTCTCTCAGGTCGTGCTCGAGGCGCATGACTCCGGTGGCGACATGGTGCGGCTGATCGAGCGGCGGATCGGGATCGAACGGTTGCGCGAGGACCTCGACCGCGCTCGAGGCGTCGCGCGCCCGCAATCGACCGGGCACCTCGATCTGCTCATCGTCGACGGCGGCGCTGGCGGCCGAAAGCTGCTGGCGGCGGTGATCGCGAGCCTCGAGCTTCGCCCAGCCGGCGTCGACGAGGACGAGCTGCTTGCCGCAGTGCGGCTCATCCGTGAGCTTGCCGACGACAAGCGCCGCTGGCTGCCCGGCTTCTCGCCCAGCGCGTTCATCGACGCGCAGTGGCGCCCGCACGTCGTCGATACGAGCCGCGGACGTTTCGATCGCCGCGCCTATGAGCTATGCGCTGCCTACGAGCTGCGCTCCTCGCTGCGCGCCGGCCGGGTGTGGGTTCCCGGCAGCCGTCGACACGCCGACCCCTCGAGCCTGCTGCTGCCCGCCGAGGACTGGCAGCAGTTCCGGGTCGAGTTCACCCAGACGGTCGAGCGACCCCTCGACAGCGCCAAGCGCCTCCACGCCCTGGCCGGCGAGCAGGCCGAGCTACTCGAGCGGCTCGCTCGCGAACGCGACGCCACCGCTGAAGCCCAGCTGGCCGATGGCGAGCTCGTCGTCGACGCCGCCGAGCCCGCCGAGGAACGGCGGCTGCGCAAGCTGATCGAACCCCGCTTGCCGGAGGTCGATCTGCCCGAGCTGCTGATCGAGGTCGACGGCTGGACCGGCTTCACCGAGCACCTGACGCCGTTGAGCGGCAACCGGCGGCGGTCCGCCGAGATGCCATGCCTGCTCTACGCCGCGATCCTTGCGCAGGCGACGAACCTTGGGCTCTCGGGCATGGCGCGCGCCAGCCAGTTCAGCTATCAGCAGCTCGAGTGGGCGTGGGAGCAGCTCTGCCGCGAGGACACCCTGACGGCGGCTAGCGCCAGCCTGGTCGACTACCACCACGGTCTGCCGCTCTCCCGGGAGTGGGGAGCGGGTCGGCTGTCCTCTTCTGACGGGCAGCGGTTTGCCGCTCGCACTCGAGGCCCCGGAGTCGCGGCGCTGCCGCGCTACTTCGGGCACCGCCGCCGGGGCCTACAGATCTACTCGTGGACCTCCGACCAGTACAGCCAATACGCCAGCAAAGTCGTGACCGCCACCGTCCGCGACGCCACGCACACGCTCGACGGGATCCTCGGCAACCAAACGGTGCTGCCGATCGAGGAACACACGACAGATACCCATGGCTATACGGAAATGATCTTCGGCACTTACGACCTTCTGGGCCTGCGGTTCAGCCCGCGGATCCGCGATCTGGACCGCCAGCGCCTCTACCGCCACGGCAATCCGCCCGCCGTCGAGACCGCCGAGCTGCTCAAGCACAAGATCCGCTCCGAGCTGATCACCCCGTACTGGGACGAGCTTCTGCGCCTCGCCGCCTCACTGCGACACGGCTGGGCGCCCGCCTCGCTGCTGCTCGCCCGCCTGCAGGCCGGCAGTCGCCGTAACCCGCTCGCCCAGGCCCTGCAGGAGTATGGACGGCTCGTCAAGACCAACTTCATCCTGGCGTGGCTCGCCGATGAGGAACTCCGCGCCCGCGTCGGTCGCCAGCTCAACAAAAGCGAGCAACTGCACGCACTGCGCGGCGCGATCTTCTACGCCAACCAAGGCCACGTCCGCCAGCGCGCTCCCGAACAGCAGGGCGAGCAGGCGCTCTGCCTGGCGATCGTCGTCAACGCGATCATCGTCTGGAACACCGTCTACACCGAACGTGTCCTCGACGAGCTCCGCGCCGCCGAGGAGCTGATCACCACCAGCGAGATCGAGCACATCTCCCCGCTCGCCCACCAGCACATCCACCTCTACGGCCACTACCCCTTCGACCTCGCCAGCCGTCCCGCCGGGCACCGGCCACTCCGCGCGCCCGCACCGCCGGCGACGCCGACGCCCGAGACGCTGAACCGCGTCTAACGTAAAACGGACAAAATCGCGCCGTTACTAACGAAGGGCCGCAGGTTCCCCGCGACCCGCGCCCGCACGCCCGCTGGTCCCAGCCACCCGCCCGACCGCGGCGACGTGTCGCGCGAGGCCTCGACAGCGCCGGCCGCGGCGGCGGGTCCTAGAGGTCGTTCTCCTCGTCCATCAGCCGCTGGATCTCGCGGTAGGTGTCCGCCATCAACCCTGTGGCTGGTGTCTGGTCGATCTCGGGGTCGTTCGGATCGGGGATCAGGATGATCTCGCGCAGGATCTCGCTCTCCGCGTCGAACCGCGCCTGGTTGAGCCGTCCGACCTTCTGCAGATAGCTCTCTCCCGGCCGGTCGCTCCCGGCGATCGCGTCCGCTAACGCTTGGATCTCGCTCTCCGCTCTCTCCCCCAGTTCGATGAAGAAGGTCTCCCGCTCGCTCTCGGGGATCGCTTGGAAGCGGGCCGGGTCGGTCCGCTGCCAGTGACGCATCGCCATGCTGCCGTACCTGTTCATCGCGTGCGGACTCAGGCTCGGCCCAGAGGGCGTCGAACGAGAGCTGCTCGTCGTTATAGCCGCTCCGGCGGGGCGCGGGCATCTCAACGGGCTCCGAGATCCATGATCATGAGCACGACCAGAACAACGCACGCATCATCACCTCGAACCCCGAACGCTACGGCCCCTGCCGGACGCGCACTCACCGGCCAAAGCCGCCCAGCCCGGGCTCGGGGTTACGCGGCGGCCGGTCGCGACGGTGCCAGAGAGAGCGCCTCGGCGTCGTTTAGGCACGACGCTGCGAGGTCGATCAGGCGCGTGGCGCACGCGCAGCGGGTCGCCGCTTTGGCGCGCGAGTCCAAGCGGTCGCTCGAGCAGCCACCGACCCCGCCACACGGTCGCGGCGCATCTGGCGCTCGAGCTTGCGCACGATCGGAATGTGCGGCTCGGTCGTAACGACTGTAGCCCTGTTGGGAGAGCGCGCCGCCGGCGGATGCGACACGTCGCCCGAGGCCTCGGCGAGCACGCGCGGCAGCGACGTGTCGCGTCGGCGAGCGCGGCGGCGGCTTGTCAGAACGCCGCCGGCGTCGGCGCAGCGGTCCGAGCGCCCGGGCGTGACGGGCACGCAACCGCAAGGCGAGAGCGGTCGGATCCTCCGTCGCGTCGTCCGGGAGCGCCCACAACGGCATACCCGGAAATCGGGGTCGTCTAGCAGCGGAGCAGAAGTGCGGGGTTTCGATTAGTGGAAGTCCGAGCTTGCGGCTGCTCGGGGTTCCGGCAACAACGGCGCGGCGTTCCCTCCGGGACGGCGGCCCCTGCTTATGGCGATGAGGAGGTGCCGTGCGTGGAAGGCGGACCGACCTGCTTTGGCGTTGGCGCGTAACCGTTGGCGGCTGCCGAGCCACGCAGACGCCCGCTATGGATGTGGTCCCGCGGTGATGGCCGCACTGCTCCTTGCTGACGAAGCGAAGCACGCGCCACGGTGCCCAGGACCCCTGGATGACCGGTCGGCGCGCGAGAGGGGTTCGGTCAGCACACCATGCCGGTCGTCGGAGCCTGGGAATCGGTCGGGCCCGTGCTCGGTGGGCGCATCCCGTCGGGGGAAACGAAGGCCTCCCAATGGCGGGCGATGCTCTTGGTGATCGCGACGATGCGGTCGGGGTGTTCCCAGACGCGGCCGGCGCGTTCCGTGACATCTGCGTGATCGGGACCGTGGGGGTGCACGTTGAGGTAGTCGTTGGCGCTGTTGCCAAGCGGCTCCGAGCGGCCCGGTACGAAATCGGTGAGCCCGGCGTGAACTGCTCGGGCGTCGACGTGGTGTTCTGGTTGTAGTGGCGGGTTGACATTGTTGTTCCTTTGCTTGGTAGGTACTCGTTCAGGGTTCACAGCCAGGCATTGACGATGATCTGGCGGACGTCTTGCTCGGGGTGTTCGCGCACGCCGTAGACCACGCTGGTGCCCACCCACAGGACAGTGCGGCCGAGATGGTTCGGGTAGCGCTCGAGCTTGGCGTTGAAGAAGCCGACGGCGCTGTTCTCGGTGCGTAGGAGCTCTTCCGCGTCGTCGAGGTATTGCCGGGTCTCAGCGATCGTCCGCTCGGCGTCGTCGTCGAGCTCCTGGTTCTGATGCCCGGCGACGATGTGTCGAGGCTTCAGGGCCTCGACCTTGTCGATCGCGGCGCGCCACGGCTCGAAGCCGCCGACCAGCACGGTTTGCGCGAGATACATGTGGACGCCGTTGTAGATGACGTCGCCGGCGACGACCAACCCGAGGTCCGGGACGTGCAGGACGCTCGTGTCGTCGCTGTCGGTGGCGCCGACCTCGACGATCACGAGGTCGTGTCCCTCGAGGCTGAAGCGATTGTCCGGGACCGACACCGCGGTCACAGGCGACGGCGGGATCCCGGTGTACACCTTGTCCCACAGCAAGGGCCGCGTGGCGGCGTTCTCGTGCATCTGGGCGATCGTGCCTGCCGACGCGACGATCCGGGCTCCGAAGCGTTCCGCGAGGAGGCCGGCGGCGAACAGTGATCTCCGTGACCGTGGGTGATGAAGATATCGGTCAGGTTCCGGCCCTTCCTGGCGACCCAATCGCCGAGCACTTGCGCCTGCTCGGTCGTCATCCCGGGATCCGTCAGCACCGCATCCTGGCTGCCGTAGATCAGGGTGCTGGCCGTGGGGAGAGAACCGCTTCGGCTCGCCGTTCGGGAGAACACCGTCCGGCGGCGGCGGCTCGTTGACGAACACGTCGTAGGCTCGGGCCCGAGCACCCCCAAACCGCGCAGCGCCTCCAACACGCACACCAGAACCGGCCGCGACCACTGAGACCGATGACGCCCGCCAGCACGCTGCCAAGCCAAGAACTCCTCGACCCGCTCCCCGCTCAAGTCCCCCACCGACAACCCACCCGCGTCAAGCCAGCAACTCAACCGCGCGACCTGCCGCAACTCGCCAGCCGTCGCTAACGACGTATACCCACGAGCCAGCAACTCCGCCGCGAACGCATCAGCAAACGGGGCCAACGGCCCCGACATCAACACCCCGGACACCCTGCTCGACCGCCCGCCCATCGTCTCCTCCTTCTCCGAGAACAAGAAGGACGACGGTCACCGGACCCACCAGCGTTATGCCGACCTCTACGCCGCGATCAGCCCAAACTGCGAGGACTTCCTATCCCACCTCGGCATAACGCCAACGTCGGCATATTCGTGGAACCTCACTTCACGGTCGCCGGCGCGCGTGAGCTCCCTCGTGAAGCGCTTGCTGACCTGACTGCGCTCGGGCGGGCGCACGGTGTGTGGGTGCGCGAAGATGAGGTTCATGCTCGGCTTGTAGGCCGACGCCTGGAAGAGCAGCTCGAGTTCGCGCCCGACGCGGTCGGCCTGGGGGGCCGCCCGGCTTGAATTCCGCGACTTCGGCGTCCGGAACCTGCCCCGCACGTACGGACGGACGACGCGGATCTTGTGCGCCGCCCAGTCGACGTCGCGCCAGCGGAGCGCAAGCAGCTCGCCCTGCCGCAGTCCGGTCATCGCGGCGGTGAGATAAAGCGCGCGGTCAACAGGTGGCTTCGGATCGCCAGCCGAAAGTGTCTGAGATCGATCAGAGCTTCGCTAAGACCGGGGCGACCCCGTCGGGTCGTCAGCAGGCGATCACGGCGAGGGGATCGGCGAGGGCGGCGCGTGCTGCAGAGTCTGACGCCGAGCCGCGGCATACTCCCGTCGGCACGACGAGCACTTGGGCGTGGGCATGTGCGGTGAGGCGCTGTCCTGTGGCCGTGGCGACGGTAGTGGCGGCATCGCGCAGGTGGCCCGTGACTCCGAGAAGCGCTTCGGCCTCAACTGTGAAGGTTCTCGAGTCCGGCGGCTGGCTGGCGCTCGTGATGGCTCTCGCCGATGACGCGTGGGAGGCGTGCGGCCCGAGCGTCGCGACCGTCCAGCACACCCGTCGGCGGCTGTGGCGGGCGCCGCGGCTGGCGAGGCGGAACATCGTTCCTGACGGCAGTCTGTCGCAGACCTTCACGTTGTGGAGCGGCCATGGGTTGGGGTTTGTGACCTTCGGTCGGAAGATGGCCGTTCCGCCTGGCGGGATCTTCGGTGTGCTCGTCGTGTCGTGCAGCACGATCCGGCTGTGCGGGCCCGGTGTGATCGTGCTGTCCGCATGGTCGGTGGTGTGCGACCCGGGCGCGAGCGGGGTCGGGGTGGTCGCGCTCGCGGTGTTGCGCAACTTGCCGAGCTCCTTCGGGCGCACGACGACCGTGATCGTCACGTGTCCGCCGGGCGGGATCGACCCGAGATGGCACGTGATCGGGTTGTGCTTGGTGCAGGAGCCGCTCGAGGTATGGACCGAGACGATCGTGACGGGCCCCGAGAACGTGTCGGTGATTGTCGGGGTGGCCGCAGTCCCGGGCCCGGCGTTCGTGATCGTGATCGTGTACTTCAGTGGAGTCCCGAACGGTGCCCGAGTGGGATTGACGGTCTTGGTGACCGTCAGCTTCGCGTCCGAGGGCGGCGCTGGGGTGATCGGCTTGATCGTCGCGGAATCCGAGCTCTGATCAGGCGTCGTGTTGTGCTCGTTCGCGGTCGTCGTCGCCGTGTTCGTGATCGACGCGCCGGCCGTGTCCGCCCCCACATGCACCGTGACCGTGATCTCCACCGACCCGCCCACCGCGATCGTCCCCAGCGAACACGTCACCGCGCCACCCGCCGCCGAACACGACCCCTGACTCGCCGTCGCCGACACAAACGTCTCCCCCGACGGCAACGAATCCGACAACACCACACCCGTCGCCGGATCCGGACCCTGATTCGCCACCGTGATCGTGTACGAATCATCCGTATCCACAAACGGCGTCGCATCCGCCGCCACCTTCGTCACCGCCAAACTCACCGCCGGCGCGACATCGACGTCGGCCCTGTCGTCGTTATTCGACGGGTCGGGGTCTGGTGACGGGCCCGAAGCCGTGGCTGTGTTCGTGATTGTGCTGTCTGCGGCGTCTGGCCCGACGAGCGCGTCGACTGTGAATGTCCAGGTCGCGCCAGCCGTGAGCGGCGTGCCGCGGGTGCAGGTCACCTTTTGCCCGGCTGCGGCACAGGTGTCGGTTGAGGAGACGAACGTCAGCCCGGCGGGCAGCGTGTCGGTCACGGTCGCGTCGGGCGAGTCGCTCGGCCCGTGGTTCGTGACGGTCATCGTGAACGGCACGACGTCGCCCACGTCGGCGGGTGGCGGGGGCTGCTCGTTGACCCCTCCAGGCGCCGTCTTTGACATCTCCAGATCGGCCGCCGGCATCACGAACGTGTGGGCAATGTCGGTGTTGTTCGTCCGGTCGGGATCGTTCGTGTCCGAGTCGACAAGCGTCCCGTTGAGAATGGTCTGCCCGCCGGTGCCGGGTCGGAGCGTCGCGGTGACCGTAATCGTGGTGCTCGCTCCGCTGGCGACCGTCCCGAACGGGCACGTGAGCAGGCGCCCCGCCGAGCCGCCGAGCGTGCAGGTGGCGCCCGTCACGGTAGCCGTCGTCGGGTCCACAGCCAGCGGCAACAGGTCGTACAGCACCGCGTTCGTCGCTGCCGATGGGCCGTTGTTCGCCGCCTGTAGCGTCCAGGTGATCTGGTCGCCTGCGTTCGCGTTCGTCGGACCGGTCTTGGTGACGCTGAGATCGGCCGCCGGCGTGACGGTCACGTCGGCACTGTCGGTGTCGTTGGCGGTCTGGCCGTTCTCGTCGGTCGAGGTCGAGATCGTCGCGGTGTTGGTCACCGTCGCCGCGGCCGTCGTGGTCGGGACCGCGACGATCGTGATCGTCGCGGCAGCACCGGCAGGCAGCGTCCCGAGCGAGCAGCTCACGGCCGTCGTGCAGCTCCCCTCGCTCGTCGCAACCGACACTTCGGTGAAGTTCGGGGCCACGGGATCGTCGACGGTCACATCGTCGGCGTCCGACGGCCCGGCATTGCTCGCGACCAGCGTGAACGTCGTCGGCTGCCCCGCCTGAACCGTGTCGGGATCGGCCTGCTTGGTAATCGCGACGTCGGCCACACTCACGCCCGGACCGATATCGGTTGAGGCGTTGTTGCTGGGGTTCGAGTCGCTC
>Ga0335081_10004525_pt1 | contig 21878 bp, 16 predicted proteins | sample Lox_Sample_35_FD_206713 | JGI IMG/M metagenome (GOLD analysis project Ga0335081, IMG submission 206713) | Soil microbial communities from Loxahatchee National Wildlife Refuge, Florida, United States - Lox_Sample_3.5 | ecosystem: Environmental > Terrestrial > Soil > Wetlands | place: USA... | reverse complement strand
TAAGAATTTCTATGCGATACCGGGAGAAGAACCTCGAGCGCAACCATTGAATTTGCATAAGAAACTCCAGTTCCAGTTTCGACCTCGCTGGTTTTCCCCTTACTCGACCGGCAACCAATCGTCGCTCGGATTGAATTCGCGAATGGATGATGCAATCTTCGCAGTGTCAGGTCCGAAATCCTGCTCGTAAACTATGCCATCGCTGCCGGTCATGAAAGTCATGATGCCGGTTTCGGCGTACCTTACGGGGGTAGCGAGAATCGCGAACCCGCGTGTCATCTTCCCATTGACGATGTAGCTCCGAGCTCCGCCGGGAGCCGCGTTGCCTTGAGCAGTCAGAATGCGGAAGCTGTAGCCATCGACGACCAAAGGTTCTTGGGGAGGATACGAGGCCAGCGAAGACTTCGGGAGTTGGCTGAAACTTCCGAGCGGGCTCGGAGCTTGGGCATCCGATACGGGCCAGTAAAGTCCATCCTGTTTGCCCGCCGTGCTGACAATGCGCTGGGCAAATTCGGCCGACGTGCCAACAGTTGCGAAAAACATATCCTGGGCGTTGGCGATAGCGGCGCAAGTGTCGATTGCCAGCAATTCGTTGCGGCCAATGTTACGCGCCCTTATTTCCTGTTCTCCACCGACAGCGTCGAAGTACCACCGGCCGGAAGAGTCTTTCGCCAGAGGCACCGGGAAGGCAAAATTGTCAGCTCCGATGTAAAGCATCTGGCTGCCGTCGGTCATGGCGACCCAGCGGTTCATTTCGTCGTACTTGGAGGCGAAGCCTTCCGTGGCAGCCTTGTCTGCTTCTTTGTCTCCGGTGGTGAGCAGGGTTCTCGTCTTGATGCCCAGAATTTGCGACAAGGCTTCCTCGTCACCGGCCTTGGCGGCATTGTTGAGAGCAGCCCCGGCCGCCAGGGGGGACTCAAACGTCAGCTGAGCATTATCGGCAAGCACCGACTTGCTTGTTTCCATCTTCACCGCTACCAGGACGATGGCGGCGACCAGCGCGGCAATTACAAGAACTTGCTTCCACTTGGCGTTTTGGTTCACATTCGATTCCATTTTCATTCTCCTTCGATAAAGTTGTCACGAGAAACTGAATTGCGCGATGTAACGGTTCTTTACCGGTGGCGTCCTCCACCGGAGAAGTGGTGCTCAGCGGGCGCGTGCTGCCGGGCCATGTGCGGTTGAGAGCGGCGTCCAGCCATGCTTCTGCGCCCGCGATTGCTTTCCGCGCGGTTCGCCGCGCCATCGCCACTGAAGCGAGACCGGTTCTGCTCGGCACCGTTCATGCGGTTGTTGTCGCCTTGGTTCTGCGCAAGGAGCCCGCCGTTATTGCCCTCGTGCTGCACCCCGCCATTCCCGCCGATCAGCCCGTGGTCGCCGTTACGTCCGCCGTTCGGTTGCTGGTTGGTTGGGGTGTAACCGGCATGCTGGACGCCGCCATTGCCGCCGATCAGGCCGTGATTTCCGTTGGCTCCGCCATTGGGCATATTGTTCGGGCCCGTGCCGGGCTTGTCCTGGTGCCAGCCGCCGTCAGGACCGAAATACCCATTGGGGTGGTAGGCGCCGTTGGGGCCATAGTGCGTGTCTTCGCCGGGCCTGTAGTTACCGTCGGGGTGAAACGTGCCGTTGTTGCTGTACCATGCATGGTTTTCGCTTCCGGTTGCACCCCCCGCCCAGCGGTGGTATCCGTTGTAGTTTGTGTTGTTCCAGGTATGGTTGTTGATATAAGTGGTGTGGTTATAGATGATCGTGGTGTTGCCGCCACCGCCGCAGCAGCCCCAGTTCACATTCCAGGCATGCCAGCCCCAGCCGAAGCCGCCGCCCCATCCGCCACCGAACGATGCGCCGATGGTGATGCCGTTTCCAAAGTAGAGACCGACTGCAGCTACTGGCAGGGGCGGCGGCACGTAGTAGGGCACGACGATTGGCGCCCCGTAGACGATCGCCGGGTTGTATTGCGGAACATAGACAACCTGCGGGTTCGCCGGTTGAATGACGATCGTGTTGGGCGCTGATTGGGTGACCGTAATCTGCGAATTGGATTGCAGCGTCCCTGCTGCCTGCGCTTTGGCGCGCATCGCTTGCACTGCCGCCATCATGTCGGCCTGCTGGTTCGCGAATGCCTGACCGAGGCTCGATGTCCACGAAAGGTTATGTGCCATGTTGTCTAGCACCGACGGGAACTGGGTCAAAGCCTTGACGCTGGGGTCCCAGGATTGCTGATCTACGGCCTGCGAGAGCGCAGCGCCCGTCAGGTTTCTGTTCTGCGCCAGCCAGTCATCGGCAAAGGCAACCTGGTCCGGGTTCATCGAAGCTGCCAGGACCTGGGCTACCAACGCGTCGGGGTACAGCGCGATAGGAGCAACCAGAGAGTCAAGTTGATCGGTCGACAGCGGAGCCGGTGTGGGCGCTGAACTCGCTTGCGGGGCGTTGTACGCCGTCGGCTGAGAGGCGCTATACGAGTCCGGCTGCGCCGCCGGTTGAGGGTCGGGAGCCGGCATAGGAGCCTGGTATGGCGCCGGAGATTGATATTCAGTCTGTGCTACCTGAGGAGTTAAGACCGGCTGAGACGAATAGACGACTCCCGTGGACGGTGGGGCAGCCGCCGTGGCCGTCGCTGGACGCACAGCCTGCCAGGGGGCATGCTTGCCGTGCAGTCCCCATAAGCCCGACATGTTGTCGCCGTAGATCTGTCCTCGAAACGTCATGACCGTCCGGGTTACGGTACTGAATACGATGTGGTGCGCGTTCACCCGCCCTTGAATCGGCCCTGACTGATTCGGACCTTCGAAATATCCCGTAATATGATTGCCATACTGCGCGATCTGCACATGCTTCACCACCGTCTCCCCGTCCTTGATGCTGGTGGCGTAAATGGTCCAGTCGCCCTGGACGTTGTCGGGCGGGTTCTCCGCCCGAGCTGAGTGACAAATGACGAGCGATAGCACTGCGATGACAGCCAGGCTCGTCGTGGCGTTCATTCTTTTCATGACATTCCCCTCTCAATTGCTTACGGGCCTGACTATGCCGGAATGCTGCACACCGCACATCACGAGATAAGAGGTTTTTTGGCTAATCAGAGCGGGGAAGCAGCGGATACCACTATCGGTGTGCGACACGATTGCTGGACTGAGTCGGGGTCACGGAGTGCTGGATAACAAACCAGCGACGAATTCTCGTCGAGATGAAGACAAGTGAAATAACAAAAAAGGGCGGATCCAAAGGATCCGCCCCTCCCTTCAAGTTGTTACTTTGACGCTGGCACCCAAACCGCATTGGCTGCCCCAAACTCGACCCCTGCAACCTCGGTGTTAAGCGATACATATTGCAGTCCCGCTTTGTTGCCGGGTTGAGCCGAGAAGCTCAGCAGGTACTGATTGTCGAGCACTTTCTGCAACTGGTTGAGGTAAGGCTTGAGGCTTACCGGGCTTTGCAAACCCAGATAGTAGGATTCGCCACCTGTTACATCCGAAAGCTTGGCGATGCCCAACTGTCCATTGGTCGCCTCCCAGTAGTTGCGGTGCAAACGGCCCTCGCCGGGCACATAGATCGTGTGAATGATGGTGCCTGTCCGCATGGCCACATCGCCCGCCGAATCCACATCCGGATTGACGTTCAATCCGCGCCAGGCCGTGCCGCGCCGCGCCCGATCGATGCCGTCGGTGATCATCAGAATCTCACGCCGGTTTTCGCCAGCGGGCCAACGCTTCATCAGATCCGCCGCCGAAAGATACGGACTGCCGAATGCGCCCGGGTAGCCCAGCGGCAAGCGCAGAGCTTTGCCAGCCGCAGCGTGGTCGGTCGTAAAATTCTGTACGATCTCGACCGTCGCATTCCTCATGTAGCCCACTCCGATCGCGGTCGTCGTCGGCTGCGCATTGATGAAAGCGCGCAGATCATCGAGATGCGATCCGAGACTCTTCGAGGACGCGTCGTCGATCAGGATGAACAGATCCAGTCCGGCCCTATCGCCCTTTGCTGCCACCCACTCCGTCACCTTCAAACGACCCTTACCCTGCTTCACGACGACGTCATCCGCGCTGATCTGCGGCATGCGCTTGTCGTTGGCTACGCTTGCCCCGACGGTCATCGTGACGGGGACAGCGGGCGCGCTCACGTCGGCTGCGTTCAAGGGAAGGACGCTCACCAACATCGCCAGCGCCGCCAGAGCTGAAAAGAATGTACGCATAATTTTCGATTTCATCGTTTATGTCTCCTGTATTTGAATTATTTTCTTGCTGACCCAACTATGCCCGGAATGCAGCGCAGCGCACATCACGAGATAAGAGGTTTTTTTGTTAACGAAAGCGAGGAACCCGCGGATACCACTATGTGGGAGTCAGGGGGTGCTTCGGGCGTGTCGCACACGAGCCCGGGCTACGCGTTCGGTGCGCGCGAAGGCGCCCGCCGGGGAATGATGATTCTGCGCCGCCCGAACAGGCGCGCATCGAGGGAGAATGCCCCCGGACCAAGCAGAGCGCAAGCGCATGCCATCACCAGAAAATCGAAGCTCAAAGGATTACGGCTGAGGAGATTCCAGGTTTCCGCTGGTGGAATGAGAAAAGTCATGCCCAGGCCGATGAGAGCTGCCAGGACGCCGCCCAGCGGGGTGAGAAAACCTGCGATGAGCCATGCGCCGGTCATGAGCGCCAGCATGCAAACCGCCCATATTGCCATATTAAAATCCCGCAAGCCGGGCAGAAGGACGCATCCCTGAATGACAAGGGTCAAACCAGTCGCGACCCGCAACAAGGCCAAGCCCAGCCCGCGCCATGCACCGGGAAATGTGGAATAGAACCTCTGCACCTGTTTTGCCTCCCAGGGTTGGGCGAGTTTGCCCATCCTGGTGAAAAGATTAGCAATTGCCGGAAGGAAGCGAATCCCTAGAGCTCGGAGTTCTGGCGTACCACTATCGAGGTAGGGCAACTCATAACCAGAAAGTAACTTAGAGGTGAATGATTCCGCGTCGTACCGCGATGGCGACGGCCTGCGTACGATCATTGGCGCCCAGTTTCTCCATGATGTGCTTGACGTGCACCTTGACGGTCTCTTCGGAAATAAAGAGCTTCTCCGCGATATCGCGGTTGCGGTTTCCCCCGGCAATCTGCTGAAGGACTTCAATCTCACGAGCCGTGATCGCCTCGTCGCTGTAATGCTCGGCCAGGTGTGCCGCGATTTCCGGCGGAATGCGCTTCTTCCCCGCATGCACCTGGCGCACAGCTTCCACCAGTTCTTTCGGAGGCATGCTCTTCAACATGTAGCCGCGCGCTCCGGCCGCAAGGGCACGCTGGATTTCAACGTCGCCCTCTGAGGTCGTCAGCATGACGAAGCGGGCCTCGGGGAATTCGCCGCGGATTGAAACCATCGCTTCGATGCCGCTCATGTCAGGAAGTCGGATATCCATGAGGACGATATCCGGGTGATGATCGCGAAATCCCTGGATGGCTTCGCTACCGTTGGATGCCTGACCAACCACTACCATATCTGGCTGGTTATTGATCAGCGTGGCGATCCCTTCGCGGAGCAAGGGGTGGTCATCGACGCAAAAAACCCGGATGCGTGATTGCTCGGTCATAAGGTGCCCATTCTCAGCGATCTACCTATGGAAACAATCTGGTGAACCATTTAGACCAGCCGGCAGAAGGTGCAGATTCAAAAGCCACACTGCCGGGGATGGAAAGTTGCACTTCCGTACCGGCGTCGGCGCGACTCAAGACTACCAGCTTTGCGCCCATTTTTTCGGCGCGCTCCCGCATGCCGGAGAGGCCCCAGTGTCCCTCGCGGCCGGTTTGCGCCACTTCAGCGTCGATTCCACAGCCATCGTCGCGTACCAGCACGCGCAAGTTGCGTCCGGTGTACTCGAGATCCACCTCGATTTTGCTGGCCCCGGAATGGCGGAACGCATTGATAATCGCTTCGCGACCGATGCGGAAGATGTCATCCCAAATCGCCGCGTGCAAGCGGCGCGGCGCTCCCTCCACCACAACCCGATAATCGATTTGCGGAGAGGAAGAAAATTCTTCGCGAATTTCCGAAAAAGCCTGCTCGAGATCATGAGGATCACGCTCGGGAGAGCGCAGGCTCCGAATGGCAGCGCGTCCCTGCTGGCCCACCTGTTTCATCAGCTCAATAACGCGCTCGACGAGCGGTTTCGCAGGAGAATCTGCCGGTATGCGATCGTTGGCGACATCGAGTTGCATGGCAGCGCTGAAAAATCCCTGCAACAGCGTGTCGTGCAGATCGCGGGCGATCGCCTCGCGCTCTTCCAGCCGTTCCTCGAGCCGGGTTTGCATCCGGGTGGCTAACTGCCGCAAGCGCAATGAATAGAGCAGCCAGAGCATGCCGGCGATTGCGGCGCAACACAACACCAGAAACCAGGTGGTCTGGAAATAGGCCGGCAAGATGGTGAAGTCGAGTGTCGCCCCAGCCTCGTTCCAGACGCCGTCGTTGTTGCAGGCAATGACGCGAAAGCGGTAATGTCCCGGGCGCAGATCGTTATAGAAGGCGGCTCGCCGGGTTTCTGCATCTTCCCAGCCCGGGTCGTGCCCTTCGAGTTGGTAACGAAACTGTACCTTCTGCGGAACTGCGAGGCTGATCGCGGTGTAATCGATTTCTATCTCACGCGTAAGCGCGGGAAGGGTCAGGCCAGCCTGCGGCGAATAAGTCTTGTCGTCGGCAACTACTTCTTCTACATGCACGGGCGGCGGCAGGTGGTTCACGTTGAGGTGGCCGGGATCGACCATCTGCAGAATGGAATTGTTCGCGAACCATAACCTGCCGTCGGGAGACTTGGAAACAGTTGGCCGGAAATTCGTTGCTGCCGGTTGCGCACCATCATAGATGTCCAGCAATTTAAACTTGATTTTCGCGTTCGGTTGCTCTCGCCATCGTTGCAGCTCCGAGTCGGCGACAGAGATGAAGCCGCACTGCGCGTCCAGCCAAAGAGAATTCCTGTTGTCTCGAATCACCGCAAGTATGTCGTCGCATGGGAGGCCGTTACGTTTGTCGAGAGTCCTCAGTGTATTCGCCTTCCAACGGACAACGCCTTTTTCGGTTGCAGCCCATAACGACCCGTCGGAATCGGCAAGCAGGTTTCGGATTCGGCCAAAATCTGGAGAGAACGTTTCCAGATTATTTTGCCTGTAGCGCGCCAGATTTCCCGTGGTCAGGCCCAGCCAAATGCCGCCTTCGGGATCGGCCGTCAGCGAAGAGGGCCGGGGAATCTTCGGAGGATCAATTTCCTCGCGGACCTGAAAATCGCGAATGCGGAACAGCGCGGGCTGAGTGGATTCGACCCAGATGTTGTGATCTAGATCTTCAGCCATGGCCGTGACCACACCTAGCGGGTCGCCACCGGGCTTGTTGATCGGGCGGAACCGCCCGTCTTCGTAAACCGTCAAGCCGGCATCGATTCCCACCCACAACCGCCCCGCATCGTCCTGGAGCAACGAAGTGACCAACCGTCCCGGCAAGCCGCTTCGTGCTCCGATCGCGGAGAGTTTGCCCTGACGCAGAAAATCCAGCGCCTCGACATTGCCGATCCACACCGTGCCATCGCGTGCTGACAATACGGAACCAACCCCTTCGCCGCTAAGGCCCTCCCGGATCGAGAAGCTGACCACGCTCGTGTCATGAAAACGGTCGATGCCTCTGGAGGTGATCACCCACAGGTTGCCTTCGCGATCCTGAAAAAAACCGCTTACTGAGTTGCTCGATAGACCATCTGCGCCGCGGAAGTTGTCTGCTTCGCTGCCGCGAATGCGGTAAATTCCGCGGTTCGTCGTCCCCACCCAAAGACTGCCATCGCGGTCGGCCAACAGTGCTGAGACCTCGAGTGAGGCCCCCGGAAGCTCCGGAGCCATGTAGCTCTTCCATGCACCTCGAATCAGTTGCTCCAGGCCCAGCCCGCTTCCGCTGCGCTCCATGCCAACCCAGAGGGTATCGTTGGCACCCTCCGCAATTGCGCTGACTCCCATAAGACCGCTGGCTCGTTTGAGCCCCGGGGGAAGGTAGATATTGACCGAGCCGGGCTTCCAACGGCACACTCCAAGCGAACTGCCGATCCACAAGTTGCCGAGATGGTCTTTGGCCAGCGGTTGCGCGTAGGGAAAGGGAATTCCGTCCGCGGGCCCGTAACAGTGAAGCTTGTTGGCTTCGACGCGGCAAAGCGGGCCTTGGTTGTCATGCACCTGGGAACGAGTCATCCAGATTGTGCCCGACGCGTCTTGCACGATGGACTCCACGAATCCAGGAGCCGACGGATAATCTGCCAGCTGACCGTCCTTCCAGTGGGCAAGTCCCGCGCCGGTTCCGATCCACAGACTGCCATCTCTTGCCCCAAGCAGGGAGTAAATGCGGGTGCTGGGCAACTTCGTTTTGTCCGGCGGCGTCCAGGGAACAAAACGCACACCATCAAAACGCAGCAAACCTCCTTCGGTGCCAATCCACAGATAGCCGTCTGTGGTTTGAGTGATGGCATGGGGAGCACCGCTGAAAACTCCATCCTGAATCCGCCACGCGGAGTGGGCGTATTGCGTGATGCGCCGGTTTGGATCCAGGGCTGCCGACGAGGCGATGAGCACGAGCGGCAACAAAAGCCTGACCACCCGCAGGAACATCAGGGCCAAACCCTCCCTGGTTCCGGAACATGGGCGCAATCCGTATACGATTCTCGCGGACTGGAGGCGTGTTTCATTTGAGACATTCTACTCACGCGGCAGGAATCTTGCGCCTGGGTAACGGAGGGCTCGCCGGGTGGATAAGAAATGCTCAGTACCAAGCCACCGCAATATCGGTCAAATCGAGCGAGATCGATTTCTCTCCCTGAAAAAAAGCCCGCCAGACGGGCTGGCTGCGGTCCATATCGCCGACGACGATAAATCCGCCGGGACAACCGTAGTTGATTCGCATTCCGACGACCGGAGCCGTCGCTCCGGTAAATAGCGTGCAGCGCTGGCCGTTCGCCAACTCCAGGGCCCAAGGAAGGCTATCAGTGACCGGCTCGTTCTTGTGCCCCTCTGTGGGCAGCGAAGAGATGAGAGTCAAGAGCGTTACGTTGGCGTCCCAGGGCGTGTCCGGGCAAGCAAGCACTTTGGAATCCCCCATGACGTTCTCAAAGCAAGGATCATGAATGGCATTTCCAATACTGCAGCGCCAGGCGTCCGGACGTCCGGGCAGAGCCGCCGACCGGGCAAAACAACTGCCACTGCCGCGGGAGGTCACAGCAAAACCGATGCCCAGGTAACCGGCATGAAATGGAGTGATCAGTTTGATTTGAGTTGCCGTCCTGCACTCCGGTTGTCCCGACGCCGAATAGGCCGAAGGAATCAGGATTGCAGCCAATGCCAGAATCGCAATGCGTCCAAGGTACACAAATCCTCCTCTGCGAAGCCGCGTGGCTTGTCTGTCCGGCAGACCTTTAGCATCCACAGCCCATCGAGCACGAATTCTTTCCGGGACAGCCCTGCCCGTGTCATCTTTGCTCGCTCTCCTTGACAACGCGCCCATTGAGCGGCTGAATGGGACGCGCATTATCGGGGAAAATCCTGGCGAAGGCATTCACTTGCTCTGGTGAAATCTGGACCGGCGTTTTCAGCACAAACCAGGTCACGCCTTCGCTGCAGGGTGGCGTAGTGAGCGACCCAGGGTAGGTGTAGTAGGTAAGATTATGAGGCAAAAGATTGTCCGCGTTTACCTCAACTCCGGCGATAGCTTCTTCTTTGCCTTCAGTTCTTGGCATGTGTGTCCAGATCTCGTCGAGGGAGCGATTGGCCTTCCCCGGCGTCAGGAGAACCGCGATCACCGCCAGATTTCCTTGGCTGTCAGCATGAACCAGATGCGCCACCATGGCATAGGACTTACCTTGAATGCGCTCTTCGCTGGGGTGATGAAAGTGAAACTGCTTTAACTCGTAACGCTTATCTCCAACGGTAATGAAGCTGCCCGGCGCATAGTTCACCTGGATGGTGTGGCCGTTGTTGATGATTCTGAGCGGGCTGCTTTTGTACTGGAAACGGATCGCGGGTAGCGGAGCCTTGGTTGCGCTGCGAATATCAATCGGGGATTGCTCCTTGCCCGTTTTGCAGGTGGCATATTCGGCCTTGAGGTCGCCCCAATGTTGAGGGCCTGTCTCGCCTGCATAGCTCCACTGATGCTGATGATTTGCGTCCTGCGCCGGGGCCGAAGCAGCAGCGGCGGCGACCAGAACAACGAGTAGCAAGAATCTCGTCCGGCGGCTTTTCATTGTGATTCCTCCACGCGCAGAGATCTCGATGTCTTCAGAGAGTGATCCAGCACATTGCGTTTGTACCGGCTAATGGGCGCGAACTTTGTGAAGCATGATACTCCGCCTCCAACTCCGTTTGTCGGACTAGCAAGTTGCAGTGCCGGATTTCGCAGCTAGAGATCTTGAGAAGCTTTGAAATCCGGCACCGGCATGGCTAAGCGTTGGTGCGGGTGAATCTCAGGCCGAGTGATAAGCCCACTGTTACCATGCCCAAAAGGCCAAGTAAGGGAAGCAGGCTTCCGGTCTCGGGCAGCTCTGCCGGAGGGTCACCGGCGAGAACGGGCGCTGGCGGCACGAACCAGGCAAACAGAATCGGTTCGTCCGACGGCGGCGCCACGGCAGCAGGCGGCACCGTACCGGTCACCCGGGTCTGCCGCGAGATCACGGTTTCAGGTGCTTCAACGACTCGAGTCGCCGAAACGATCATGCCCTTCTTCAGACCCCAGGCATCGGTAAGTTTTCCGTTTACCGTGATTTTCTGCCCGGCAGGAATGTTGAATTTATGATTCGTGCCGTCGGCCAGGGTCAAAATCACGTAATTTGGCGGACTTGCGTACCACACCTTGCCGGTGACGCTCTGTGTAGTTGTAACCGTTCTGGGCGTGGTGGTCGTGATGGTGGTGCGCTGCAGCTTCATGCCCGGCTTCAGGTCATGAATGCCAAGTTCCTTGCCGTCCACCATCGCTCGCGCACTATCCGGAACGTTGGCAAAGTGCACGATCTTGCCGTCGTCTTTCTTTACGATCAGGTCGTGGCCGGATACGTAGACCACTTCGCCGCGTTCGATTTTGGCGATCTTGGTGGCCTGCCCGTCGGTGACACTTGTCTGTGTTTCAACCTGCGCGTTCACTGCCACAGCCAAAGACATGCAAATAATCCCAGCCGCGAAGTAGTGACCTAGTTTCTGCGTGAATCGAATCGAGTTCATTTTGTATTCTCCTTAGTTTGTAGTTTTTGCAAGGTTAGACTGGCTTGCTCAGTTGTTTTCTGTTGTTCAGAATTCATGCGGGAAGCGTGCACGATGTAACGCTTCGGCGCGCTTCCGACAAAATAAAACGGATAGCAAGTCACCAGCGTCAAGGACGGTTTGGAGCGGGGTCGTAAGACGCCAACATTCTTCGGGTCGACGATCTCGATCTCATCGACAATGTAGGTGTCAGTCCGCTGACGCCCTTCCAGTTCCACCTGGTCGCCTTTCCTTAGGTCCTTCAGCCCACGAAAAAAGCCGTCCCTGTGGCCGGCCAGGCCGATGTTTCCATCGTTCCCGACAGGCGCCGTCCCCTGGATCCAGCCGACGCCACGGTTCAACGTGAGATCATCTGTTCCCTCCCAAACCGGCACCTCCAGGTGAATCTTGGGAATGCGCAGCACAGCCAGCGGGGACCCGAGGTGTTGGTCCAAACTATCGCGGTATTCCCCGATACGCTTCTTGGACCACAACACAAAGTTCGGCCGCATCACCTCCCCAGGCAGTTGCGTGCGACTCTGCAGGTTGTCCGGAGATGCCTGCTTCAGAGCCTCGAACTGCTGCACTCCAGCGCGGGACAGAAGCGTTCCTCGCAACTTGCCCCCGAGATAGATCGCAAGCAATGCAACACCGGCGATCAGCAGCAGATGCTCCACCATTCTTCGGAGCGCAGGCGGCTTCTTTCCCGTGCCCCGCTCTCCTGCTGAACTCTCCGCTGTTCCGGACCTGGGTTCCGCCTTCGTCATTGACGTACTATGCTGCGGGTGTGCTGGAGTCCACATCACGAGATAAGCGGTTTTTTCTCTACCACTCGCGAGAAGGAGTTGAATACCTCTAATTGGGGATTACACAGACACTGCGGCGACGCGTCGGGCGTACGGCTGGCGGGCTATAAGAAGGGAACGCGGCTGATACCTTCTCCTGGAAATGCTATGGCAAGAACTCTTCAGTCGTTGATCGCCTGATAGGCGAGCACGTGAACCTCGCGGTCGAGGCTAAGATCGCCGCCAGGGTGCAACTGGGCCATGAAGATCACGATCATCTGTTCTTTTGGATCGACAGAAAAAGCCGTATAGAAGAAGCCTCCCCAGTCGTATTCTCCGGGCGAACCGAGTTCGGAAAGAGGCGCTTTGACGCCCTCGACTCCGAAGCCGAGGCCAAAGCCTTGTTCGGGACCGATTTTTCCCAATTGATCGTGCGTCATCAACTCCACCGATTTTCGGCTCAGAAGACGGATGTCGCCCAGCTTGCCTCCGTCGAGCAGCATCTGGCAGAAGCGGGCATAGTCCTCGGCCGTGGAAACGAGGCCCGCGCCTCCGGAGAACAACTTCTTTGGCCCGCGGTAGGGATAATCGGCGGAATATGAGAACGAGCCCTCGGTGATGGGAGTATCGGGGAAACGATTTAGACCCTTGCCGTCGTAGTAAGTGTAAGCAGCAGCCAGACGATCGAGCTTGTTGTCGGGAGGATAGAAATAGGTGTCCTTCATGCCAAGAGGCTCGAAGATCCGCTTGCGGAAGAATTCGTCCAACGTTTGGCCGGAGACGACCTCCACCAGCCGCCCCAGCACGTCAACGCTCAAACTGTACTCCCAGCGGTCTCCAGGGTTGAAAAGCAACGGGAGACCCGCCAGACGCTTCACGCTGTCTTCGATGGTTCCGTCGTAGGGCAGTAGTCCGCTGGCGACATTGGCCTTTTCGTAGAGAGGACCGAGAGTGGCGTTCCACTGGTATGTTAGTCCCGAAGTGTGGCGCAAAAGGTCGCGAATCGTAATCTCGCGGGTCGCCGGAATGGAATAGGGTTCTCCGGTCGCAGGAACGACATACACCTTGGGATTCCTGAACTCAGGCAAGTACTTCGACACGGGATCTTCCAGCAGAAAAAAACCCTCTTCATACAGCATCATGACGGCCGCGCTGGTGATCGGCTTGCTCATGGAACAAATGCGAAACATCGTGTCCGGACGCATAGGCTTCCCAGCTTCGCGGTCAGCCATACCTTGCGCAGAGAACCACGCCACCTGCCCACGGCGAACCACCATGGTTACAGCCCCGGCGATACGTTTGTCGTCAATATTTCGCTGAACGGCAGTCCCGATCCTTTGCAAGCGTTCCGAGGACAGACCGACAGTCTCAGGCTTTGCGATCGGTAATCTCTGGGCAAAGCCTGCGCCAATCAGAAAAAAAATCACGATCAAACGGACGGAGACGTTTCGAAGCGTACGGCTACCTGTGCTCATGTGGCAATGCTCCCTTTGTCAGTACTTGTCCAGCTTTAAGAATGGTGCGACAAGAAACGTTCTACCTCATCTCCGCTTGGCATGGAAGACTGAGCTCCAGCGCGAGTCACGGAAATCCCGGCAACCGCCGTTGCAAACACGGCGCTGTCCTCAACCGCACAACCGCGCATCAGCCCCACGGCAAACCCCGCATTGAAAGCGTCTCCAGCGGCAGTCGTATCCACAGCCTTGACGGAAAACGCGGGAACACGTTTCTTTGCCAGTGTTCCCTCGGCAACAAGACAACCACGCGATCCCAGCTTCAGCAAGACGTTCTTAGCCCCTCGAGCCAAAAGAACATCGGCGGCTGTTTCGGAGCCCTGGTCGTCATTTTTTATTTTCATTCTAAGCAACTCTTCGGCTTCGGTTTCGTTGGGCGTGATCCAAGACACCCTGCGAAGCAGGTCTCCGGAGAGCTCGCGTGCTGGCGCGGGGTCGAGCATCACCGGAATGTCATGCCGTTCTGCGAACCGAGCGAGGTAGTCAACCGTCTCCAAAGGAATCTCAAGCTGCGTCAGGAGACATCCGGCGCGTTCCAGAAAGGGTGCCACTTTTTCCAGCGACGCCGGGTCGAGGCGGCTATTGGCGCCGGCCACAACCACGATGTTGTTCTCGCCGTGTGGTCCGGTTGTGATCACTGCGACCCCAGATGGCCCTTTTACTGTATTGACATGAGTGGTATCCACCCCAGCGTTGCGCAAGCCCTCGAGCAGCTGGGTTCCAAAAGCGTCCCCGCCGACGTTTCCCACCATCGAAACCGGATAGCCGAGTCTTGCGGCGGCAACTGCTTGGTTTGCTCCCTTTCCGCCATAAAACGTCTTGAAGCTGTTTCCTGCGATGGTCTCGCCGACCCGTGGAATACGATCGGCCTCCACCACTAAATCAAGATTGATGCTGCCCACGACAACGATAGGCCTCTGCATTGATTATCCGGTTCCGGCTGCCTGATCACGATGAGCGCAAACCGCGATCAATACCGGCCGTTTGAGCGCGGTCTTGCTTTAGAACACAACTTTTGCGGCAAGTTGAATAATGCGCCCTTCGCGGCTGCCCGTAACCTGTCCGAACGGTCCCGTGTACCCATTCAGTTGGGTACTCACGCCGTTCCACTGGGTGTGATTGAAGGCGTTGTACATATCCGCGCGAAACTCAGCGTGCAGGCGTTCGTAGAAATTAATATTCTTGCCAAAGGAGATATCCCAGTTGTTCTGCCCGGGACCCCGCACCACCCCCGGCGAAGCGGTGCCTTGAACGTTGTTTGGCGGCACGATGAATGCGGTGGTGTCGAAATATTCCGCGAAGGTTCGTTTGGAATGGGGGAAATTCGGGTTGTGCACCATGTCAAGATTGCCAAGGCCGTTGTAGGGTGCGAAATCATTGGCCTGGTTGCCGGCTCCGTTGTAAACGGTCAAAGCATCACCCGATTCGAAAGTCGCAATGGCCGAGACGTGCCAGTCGCCGAGAACGGGACGCAGGTAGCTCGGCAGACGCTGCCCGTACTTGGGTTCGTAGGTTGTCTGGAACAGGAAGCGATGGCGGTGGGAATAAGTTTCTTCTCCGTAGGATCGGATGACGCTTTGCGGATAGTTGTACCCTGTGTCCTGAGTGCCCTGTCCGACGATTCCGCGTTGTCCGAGGGTTTTTGAATAGGTGTAGTGAGCGAGAATCTGTAGACCACTGGTCATCTGGCGCTGGAATTTCACAATGCCCGCGTTGTAGTTACTGTTCAAGCCAGCCTTCTGCAGGTAGATGTCGCCAAACCTGCCGGAGTTATACGGGCGAGCTGCGTTGTAGCCGCTACCGTCAGGGTTCCATCCCGTCTGATAGGGCGCAGCGTTGATATCGTCGAAATACCAGCCATTTCTGCCTTCCGCTCCCAGGTATGACACTGTGATCGCCGAGTCGCGCGAAATCTGCCGCTCGATATCCAGGAGGTAGCGGTGGATGTAGGGCGTGCGGAACGAATCTTTCCGATCGGCATAGAAAAGCGTCTGATAAGCTCCCGCTCCGTAGTAGCCTTGTCCCGGGCCGGTCGAACTCGGGAAGGTTCCCAGCGGCACTTGCGGCGACGGCTGGAAGACTTGCGAGATGCTGGCTTGCGTCGGATCGGTGTTATCGATTTCCGATCCGACGAATCCGCCGGGCACGCCTCCGTACAAGGCCCCGCTGAGAACGTTCGAGATTTGGCTTGCGCCTGAGTTGTAATAGAGCCCGTATCCTGCACGCACCACGGTCTTGGGGTTGACCTGAAAGGCCAAGCTGAATCTCGGGGCAAAGTCGTGCTTGGGCGCCGAGGCATAGTGCTGCGGCAGACCGGGTGCAATTCCGGGTATGGAGATCGTATCCGTGGACGGCTCATAAATGCCGCAGCAGGTGTTGTTGGTGGCAAAGATAGGTATGGGGAGTTCGTAACGCAGTCCGTAGCTGAGCGTAAGCCGCTCGGTCACCTTGAACTTGTCGTTGAAATACGCTGCGTAATATGGAATGACAACGTTCGGTTCAGGGGCGAAGGGCCCTCCGGAGGTGTACTCGAAGCGCTGGTGAATCACGGAAGGCAAACCCAGCAAAACGTCGGCGTAGGCGTCGCCGCCGACCCCCTGATTCGCGGTAAAAATCTGGGGCCCGTTGCCGCAATAAGCGCCCGGGGCGGGAGCGCAGCCGAACGCCACATAGCGAACATTATCGAAATCCTCTTCCCCTTTGCGGAGGTAGGTAAACCCGAAGGTCATGCTATGACGTCCGCGGATCCAGTTCATGTTGTCGGAGAACTGCCGTGAATTGTTGGAGGCAAGAAAGTACTCATCAAAACCGAGGGTTGGCTGGCTGAAAAGCAGACCATAGTTGTAGATATTCAAGCCGAGAATGCCGCCATTCGCGCCTGTCCCGGTATTCTGGAAAATCGAGTTAAAAGGGTTGGAAGAGCCATTGATAAATGAGATTTCCTGGGGACTCAACGTAATCAGAGCGCCGCTTCCGAATGCGAAGATGAACTCGTTGGTCAGATTGGTCGTAAAAACGTGAGCCTCATCGATAGTGACCACGTGCGATTTGTCGCTTACGTCTGCGTACACTGGATCGAGATCCGGGACCAGGCCGCCGGCATTGTTGGGTATGCCTTTGTACTGCGACCAGGCGACAAAAACGCTGTCTTTTGACGAGATTCGAACGTCGAAGCGGCTATCCCAATGATAGGGGTCGACCGCCTGCTTCGATGAATACTGATAATTGGCGCCGGAATTGTTCAGGGTGGGCGTAAGGTTAGCGTGCGGAAATAGATTGGTGATACCCGCAATCGGCGCGCTGACCGTCCCTGGATTGTAAAGCCCGGTAGTGACCAGATTATTGAAGGGTACAGCAGCGCCGGTATACGGATTGTAAATCTGCCCTGCCGGATTGGAGCACAGCCCGCTGACCGGGTCGAAACTGCCTGCAGTCAGCGGTCCCGTGCAGTCCTCCCCAAAATCCCCGCCGCGCTCCGCCTCACTCGGTACCACGGCCAGGTTGTTTGGTCCGGCCAGAGAGTGCGGATTGCGCTCGTAGTTGATGAAGAAGAACGCGCGGTCCTTGAGGTTGAGAACCTTGGGAATATAAATTGGGCCGCCCAGGCCGCCGCCATATTGGTTGAAGCGAAATGCATTCTTGGTGAATAGCCCCTGCGCCCTGTTGAAGGGAACCAGCGCGTTCAATGCGTCGTTTTCAAAGAAATCGTAGACTTCGCCGTGAAAAACATTGGTTCCCGACTTGGTGGTTGCGTTGAGGTTGGTAAAATCGCGGCCATATTGAGAAGAAAAATCCGCGACTCCGACTCTCACCTCACCAATGGCTTCCGCGGATGGCTGGAAGCTGCTGCCGCTTTCATAATTCTCGTTGGCATTAACGCCGTTCACATAGTATCCGTTGTCGCGCGAGCCTTCTGTGTTTCCACCGGCCGTGTAGTCCGCGCCGCCGGAGGTGTAGGACGCGCCGACTTCGAAGGTGCCACCGAGATTGATGTTCACTCGGGGAGAGGTGCTCACGCCGGGCGTCAACTCGGTCAGCGAGGTCCAATTGCGGCCGTTCATGGGCACACTCGTGATTTGTTCCTGGCTGATGTTCTGATCGTAATCGGCAGATTCGGTTTGCAGGAGGGGCGCGGCGGTAGTGACTTCTATTTCTTCAGAAGCCGCGCCCACCTGCAGTTGTACGTCGTAGCGGACGGGGGATTGAGGCGAAACCGTTAGTGGCTCGGAGACAGTTTTCTTGAATCCCGAGGATTCGACGGAGACCTTGTAGGTCCCCGGCAAAAGCTCGGAAAACTCGTAGTGCCCGTTCGCGTCAGTGCTGGAGGTCGAGGTTTGATTTCTGCCGAGATCCAGCAGCGTCACCGAAGCTTTGGGAACTACCGCGCCTGAAGCCTCGGTAACTACGCCGCTGATGCTGCCGCGTTGGGAGAATTGAGCGAACGATGCCGGAGAAGAGACGAAGAATACAAACGGCAGAATCAGTAAACGCGACAACAGGGTTCGCATAACGGTGCCTCCTGGCACAGACGCCACGCTGAAAACGTTGAAACGTTTTAAATAGCGAACGCGCGAATTTACCCCGGTCCTTCGGCCATTGTCAACCCCCTAAAAAGCAACCCGCAGTTGCGAAGCCAATCCCCGCCGATTCAACAACCGGATAAGGATCTGCGGGTTCGGGCATTCAAACAGAGGTTCGCGAAGTCGCCAAGGCGCAGGGTGTCATTTCGTATCAACTGTTTGGAGATTGGCCGTCACCCGTGCGGCGCGAGTGAGAAAACGCGGCCTAACGCGACAGCGTCCCGGAAAGTGGAAGAAAGGCCCGGAAACCTCTCGCCTCGCTCAAGACTCGTACATAGAACAGACTCAGGGTCAACCTTGCATCTGTTGTCAACGGTGACCGAACATAAAACCTTTCAATCCGGATATACTCAGCGCGTCCCTGTAAGCCTGCCGCTCGGCAGCGAGTTGCTCAAGACTGGGAGCAGCAACCATACGGAGCACCAACGATGGAAAACCAGAACCACTCAGGCTACCGCATTTCACGCCGGTCGCTACTCGGCTCGTTGGGCGTGCTGGCAATTTCTCCCACAGAAGCTTTGCGACGAGACTTCAAGCTTTCTGCTCCCGCATCAGTAGACGCCAAAGAAAGAGAATGGGCGAAGCACCCGGTTGTCCCCAACAAGGTACAGAACAAAATTCAGCCTTTGGAGTACGCAACACAATCTCTACATCCCGAGTCGTTTCTCGGGAGACGTCTGGATCTCAATACTCAGATCGGGCTATTGAAAACGATCGATATCGATTCCTACCTTCTCGCCTATCGCGAGCGAACCCGGCCGTTATGGCCCTCGGGCGAATACCTAGGCAGTTCATGCAGGGCTACTCGCGGATGTATCTCTATACAGGCAATCCCGAACTCCTCGAGAAAATGCAGCTGATTAAAAAAACCTGGGTCACGCATCAGCGTACGGATGGGTGGATCGGAACGGGAAAGCAGTGGGGCTCGTGGGATGTTTGGGAACACAAGTACACACTCGTGGGATTGCTCGAGCACTATCAGTTGACGGGCGATCAGTCAGCCCTGGATGGCGTCAGAGAAGATCGGGAGTCTCTTTGCCGGCGAACTTGGAGCCGGACGCCGGGACCTTGTGCGAACCGGCAGTTGGGCTATGGGATCTGCCAGCCTCCTCGAACCGATGGTCTATCTCTATCGCTTCACAGGCGACGAAAAGTATCTAAGATTCTGTTTTGAGATCATTCGCGCCATGGAGGGCAGCACCGGCCCCAAATTGATCGCGATTCTGGGACGCGGCTCGGGCAGCGTTTACGACATTGTTGACCCTGCGAACAAGTGGCACAACGGGCGTAAGGGTTACGAGATGCTCGCGTGTCTCGTCGGCTTGCTGAGGATGTACCAGCTTACCGGAGAGTCCGAATATCTCTTGCCCGCACAACGCGCATGGCAGGACATTATCGAGAACCGACTTTACATCACTGGCGGTACTACGACACATGAGACGTTCCGGCCGGCCGGCGTTCTGCCTGGGGAATCCGCCGATGAGGTGGGCGAGGGGTGCGTATCGGCATACTGGATCTTCTTGAATCGCATCCTTCTCCACATCACCGGGGATACGAGGTACGCGGACGAGATCGAGAAGACGCTTTATAACCATCTGATCGGAAGCAAATGTCCCAGTAACAGCTACCAGGCATACTTCACAGCGCTCGACGGAAACCGGCCTTTCGAGTTGCAGAACATTTGGGGCGGACCGCCTCCGTGCTGCCTTTCCAGCGTCACGCGATCTATCGCGCGCATCCCCGAATCCATGTGGGGCAGACTTTCCGGTGGAGGTTTCGCATTAGTGCTTTACAATGCAGCCGAGACTTCGACGTCTATCGAGACGAAAGACGGACCCCTGCCCGTCCACTTCAAGGTCGAATCTGATTTTCCAACTACAGGAAATATCGCGGTTCGTGTCAATCCTCAGAAGTCTGCCGACTTCCCCATCGCGCTTCGTGTACCGGCCTGGACGAATCGATTCGTTGCCGTGACCAATGGGGAAAGCAGGAGTGGCGTGCCAGGACAATTTCTCACTATCACAAGGCCTTGGCAGGCTAATGACGAGATCCATGTCACCGTGGACATGAACGAACGTTTGGTTGACGGCGCTCCGTCGTATGCCGGTCATTTCGCGTTCCAGCATGGACCTCAGGTACTTGCACTCGACGGGAGGCTCAGCTTTGCTGCTCTGGGAGAAGTGACGGTGGACGTTGCTCGGCCGGTCCGGCTCTCTCCAGCTCTGACAGCCCTGCCTCCAGGGTGGGTCGGAACTCAAGCGTACGAAGCGGACAATTTGCAGGCGGAGGGAAAGGCAATCCTGGTTCCCTTCAGCGACACGGGACAGCTGGATGTCGCGCACACTTACCGGACATGGATTCGAGCCAAGAGCGCCGCCCCCGCCAGAGCGGGGGTGCAATCCAGTCTTATGTGCAATCAGTCATAAGAGGACGCCAATTTCCAAATGTCCAGCTTGCGAATTCTGCTTTCCGCTCCCCGCGAATAGAGTTCGACTGCGTCTCCAGCCAAGGGGAAAATAAGTTCCGATAAGACCGTGTCGCCATGATTGGCGAATACTTCTACGGAAGAGCGATCGAGGAATATGTGGAGCTCTATAACGCGTCCCGGACCAAGCGCTATGGGTCCAGACTGGCGGCCGGCAAAATGCTTGGCGAAGCCCACATCGCCTGAATGCGAGCGATCCACAAACACCTCTGATTTTGTGACGTCCACTCCTACCACGGTTTCCTGATGCGGCCCCTTGCGCAGCTTGAAACCAATTTCGCCCGCAGCTCCAGGACGGACTTCCGCAAGAATCTCAAGCATGTCGCCGTGCACCCGCGCAGCCTGCAATTTCCCGTTCGCAGATTCGACGCTCTGATTCTGCATCTGGATGTGCCGTTTGCGCAGCTCATGGAGCTCAGAGATGGGATGCTGCACCAGACGAAGGCCATCCGGAAACTCCCTTAGCGCCAGTTCGCGGGGTATGGATTGGGCGCCTCGCCACGGAGTTGTTGGCACCTTGTCTGCATACTCCCAGTTGTTGAGCCATCCGATCCATAGGCCTCTGTCGGATTGCGGAATATCAGAAAAAGAAGTGGACGCGTAAAAGTCTCTTCCGTAATCTGCCCACAGGGTCTGCTTCTGATCACTGGAAAAGCGGATGCCATCAAAGTTACCGATGAAGTATTGATTTCCGGAGCCACCGGTCAATCCGCCGGGAAAGACGTTAACGCTCAACACCCACCTGACTTCACCGGGACTGTTTTCTACCGGCAGGGGGAACAGATCAGGACATTCCCATGCTCCGCCGACGGCGCCCGCCGGACCGAAGTCGCTCAGTGCACGCCAGTGGACCAGATCCGGAGAGTTGAACAGCCGTACTTTGTGCTGGCTGGAAAGCGCCGCCACCATCACCCACTTTTTCGTCGTTTCATGCCAGAAAATTTTGGGATCGCGGAATGCTGCAAGATGGAGGTCGATGACGGGGTTGCCGGAATATTTCGTCCAGCTCCGGCCATGGTCGTTGCTGTAGGCGATGTTCTGAGTTTCCAGGTGCTGGGAGGCTCCGGTGTATACGGCTACCAGACAGGAGGAGTCTCCTTGGCTGCCGTGACAAAGCCCGCTGCTGTTGTGCCAGTCCACAACCGCGCTGCCAGAGAAGATCATGATGCCATTGCCTTCTTGAAGGGCGACCGGCAAATCTTTCCAGTGGACGAGGTCGCGGCTCACGGCGTGGCCCCATCTCATGTGTCCCCACTCTGCGCCGAACGGGTTGTATTGATAAA
>Ga0335081_10004524_pt1 | contig 21879 bp, 25 predicted proteins | sample Lox_Sample_35_FD_206713 | JGI IMG/M metagenome (GOLD analysis project Ga0335081, IMG submission 206713) | Soil microbial communities from Loxahatchee National Wildlife Refuge, Florida, United States - Lox_Sample_3.5 | ecosystem: Environmental > Terrestrial > Soil > Wetlands | place: USA... | reverse complement strand
AATTATGCAAAAGAGGAAAAACCAGATTTTTATATTATCGCCTGATGCAACTTTGTCTGTCCCGGTATCTTCCAAAAAAGGCCCACGCAAAATGCAAAAGTTTTCCCTATCAACTCCATCCTCATCGAAAAGCGACACTGCCACTTGCGCCTAAATATCCCGCAAGAGCATCACACTCTTATCCACCTTCATGATTTGCCCTAAAAGTCTCTCCTCAATTGCCTTCCATTGAATATACCCCCGATACTCCCCCGGGGACAAATACCGTTGTAAATCCTTCTTAACATCTGTCCTTGTCGCTTTTTTAAGGATCCCGGCACGGCGAGCCCGTTCCTCGTCGATACGTTGGTAAATCCTTACCATCGTAGTATAGAGATCTTGGAGGACGAATGCTCGGCAACGAGACTCGTGGAAGGAGAGGAGCTGGTAGTTTTTACTCCGGTCTGTACCTGTTACTTTCGGGATTTCGACGACTTCTAGGATTCCGCCTGCTTGGAGCTGTGGGAGGATATATCGAATTTCATCGTTTTTCAAAAGAATTAATTTTTCAAACTAAACAGAAACAGGTTAGCTGGGGAGGGTCGGGGGAAGTTCTCTACCTGATCCTGGTCGATATGGTGTTTTTCGATGACGATACGAAAGATTCGAAGGGCATTTTCGCCATATTTATGCTCGACAATACTCTCCAACTCTGAAATCCTCAGAAATTCATGTAAGACACGAAAATTAATCCTCCATTCTTCATCAGTCTCAAACTCACTGCCGTCCTCCATTTTAACCTCCATGTCCTCCTTGTCGTCGCCCCGTCGAACCAGCACCGCGGTATCATCCGCCAAGGCCTGTAAATGTTCACGCACGACCTTACGTTTTCTCCGGAGGTAATCTTCGATGGTGCGGTCGATGCCATTGACGGTTACTTCAGGGAGGTCAATGTCTTCGTCGTCGACGCCGCTCACGCGGGAGAGCTGGCGGGAGGAGAGGAATGCGCCGTTTGTAAGAGCGTGTTGTATGGGGCGGGATTGGTAGGTTACGTCGACGAGGTCTTGGAATGATTTGATTTTTGAGGGGTCAGGGAGAGCGGTTGCGATCTCGGAGGTTTTTATGCCGATTTCTAACATGTGAGATGAGGCCCATACTGTGGTGTGTGTGTATGTGGGATGCTGTTACCTTCCATGTCTTCGCGAGCGTCTCTCATTTTGATGTTCGCCTGGTCTAAGAGGACTTTGTAGATTGAAGCTGTTGCTGGACCGAGTCGTCTTTTGACCTCAAAAACCAATTTTTCATTCCGAACAAGAAGAACGAATTTATTGTGATCAATCGCAACCGTAGTATCCTCCTATACAATTAGACGCGGGACCAGGAATAAGATCGGACATCATATTCAAATTTGACTTTCTCTTCGTCTTCATCCTCATCCACCATAATTCGTCTCTTCTTCAGTCCCCTCTGTTCATCTTTATCAACCGCCTTCCTCTTCAAACTCTCCATATTCCGTTCATCTTTCTTCATATTTTTGATCCGTTCATCAGCTGCCTTGGCAGCTTCTTTCTGACGTTTGGCCGTCATGCTTACGGACGTACTTGCTCCCGCATTCCGCAACTTTTTTTCCTCTTCCAAGGCAATTTTATTTAGGACTTCATCGGGAGGCATGAGATTCCACCAGCTCACAGTTCGAAGGTATTGTTGACTCAGGAGAGCATGAAGGGCCTTTTGAACGGTTTTCAGTCGAGATTGGGAGTCTGCAGCAGTGGAGTCGCTGAATGCTGCGATGATATCATTGATTCTTTGGTTGCCTTGCATTAATAGATATTGTATTAGACGAGCGGCCTTTTCCCTAATCAGTGGTCCGCTTTAAAGACTCGGGGTACCTCTGCTGATCCGGCGTTTTTCTCCGCCAGTTCAATTTCGGTGCCTGCTCGGATGAGAGGATAAATATCTTCAAAGAAGCATTCATAGAGAGTCCGTTCGTCTGTGCCTTCTTCCACAGTCACCCATCGCACGAGATTATGAAGCATCAACACAGTCAAAGCCTCGGAGACAACTTTATCAGACAAGCGAGCCAGGCGAGAAACGGCCTTGAGAGACAATCGTCCATTCCGCAACAGCACGTCGACCAACGCCTAGATAAAAGCGTCAGGACGCTGAAAACGATTATATCCCGAGGAGGAAGGATACCGCGGCCACAGGGCCGAAGAACTCGCGAACGAGGATAACGGCGAGCTGCGTCGAGTTCTCCGACGACATTTGGCAGAGCCTCTCCTTGTCAGGCGGAGATGGCTTCTGTGTCTTGTGAGAGACGGGTGTTTCCTCTTCGCTTGCTCTCGGTCCTCCGTTTATCTGTGTCTGATGGCTATTTTAGAACCATTTTTCTTTCCATTCTGAGTCACAGGGATGTGTTGGGCAGATCAATCTCTCCCTGCTCCCCCCCTTTCCTCTTCTCTTTTGCAAAATTGCGCTTCGAAACTCTTTAGAGAAAATCAGCGCTGACTCAGCAACGGAAAGGTTCAGCCAATAGGAGGGGTGGCATTGTCGCCCGGGCTGGTTTGACATGGCTGGCAGTATCCATCAGCGGACAGAGCAAGGGGAACCACCAGCGGAAAGCAACGAAGGACAATTCGGGCATCCACCACATCCCTCATCTCCACCAACGTCCCCATCCCACCGCCCATCAGGGGTTGAGGTCAGCACACTCAATTCGCCTGTCTGCCTCATCTTCCCTCGTCAATTGGCCTCCACAAAGTGAAGGGAAAGCCCTCGTCGACCGCCTTCATAGCGCGACCCGAAGAGAGCAATGTTCATCAAACGCCCACTTCCGAGAGCAATTGCCGTCTCTCGGCAATGCTGCCATCGATCTTCGCCCAGGCCAGTCGCTTCAACCATCCCTTGTCGTAGATCCTATGCCGCTGCTGCAACGGCTACAAAGACATCAACGCCGAGTGTCCCGTTTACCCGTTCGGAAATCGATGGCATAAACGTTGTTTCACGGGACGACGGCAGTGCCACAACAGGTCTTTCTGTCGTGGTAAAGGCTGGCTCGAGATATTGCCCTTTCCCCGGAATGGCCCATTTACTTGAGAAATTTGCCTGGAAGGTTGGTTGACTCATCAAACCTGCAAATGTTGATCTCCAGGGAACATCCAAACGGACTGCTTTCAGAGTTACGAGAGAGACGGAATTGTTGGGCGGCCTGTTGACGTCGAGTTCATCTCGAGAAAATATAGCTATATCTGCTCAATGTCTCCGGGAGGACATTCCCTATTTCCTCGAAGCTCTTTCCGACGTTGCCTTGCGAACCAGTTATACAGGTAATTCCTCCACCTTCGCCGTTATCTTCCCCTCTCTCCCCCCCCCCCTCCCCCCGCCCCCCAAGAAAAGAAAAGCGGGACTCATATTGTCAGAACACGAATATCATGACGAAGTCCTCCCTCGGGCGGAGCTGGATTACGATGCCGTGCAAACCTCCCCTCCAACCATTGCCCTGAGTGCCATCCACGGCACCGCCTTCCATCGCGGCCTAGGAAGCCCCATCCTCGCGTCCCCAACAACCCCCATCAACGTCCACCAAATCGCCGAATACGCAAGTCTAGCCTACACCAAATCCAACGTCGTCATCGTTGCCTCTGGAGCCACAACCGAAGAACTCGCTCCGCAAATCCAGGAATTCTGGGGAGATATGCCCGCCGGTAAACCCTTACCTACCCCGACGGTCAAATTCCACGGTGGAGAAACCCGGATTGCCCACAAGACGGCCAATCACAATGTCTATGCCATCGCATTCCCTGGCAGTGCTCTCTACGGACCTAAGTCCTCGCCTGAACAAATTGTCCTCGCGCACCACCTTGGTGGATTCCCCCGTCTCAAATGGGCCAATGGGCATAGTGCCTTTGCTAAGGTTTCTGCTGGCTTGGAGGGCAAAGTAAATTTATTTGCCACGAATATCGGCTATTCTGACGCAGGGTTGTTTTGCATTATGGCGGTGGGTGGCCCGTTCAATGTCGCCGAGGGCATTGCTCGAGCGCTGAGGACGCTACGGGACATTGCAAAGGGGACAACGACGATCAAGGCGGACGAATTGAAACGGGCTATTGCTTCGGCTAGGTACATTACGTACGCAACGAGTGAGGCAAGATTATCTGGATTGGAACCCATTGGTCAGTCTGTTTTGGATTTGGGTAAGGTTCCGGACACCGATTCTGTCGTCGCCTCGTACGAAAAAGTCACACCCGATAAGCTCAAGCAGGTATTTCAATCCCCCGTCTTAGGCGTGTTAGTGACGACTTCTAGGCTGCTGCAAAGATGTTGCAATCTGCTCCGTCAGTCGCGGCTGTTGGTCAACTTCATTTGCTCCCTTATTATGATGAGCTCTAGACTTTGTATGAAAATCCGTAGACTTTCGCAAACCCTTGTGTAGTAAAACAAACTATGATTACAATCTCGTAACGCTTCCTTCCATCTAAGACAACCCTTAGATACACATGTGCAAATCTATCGTAACGTGTTTCGTGATTGTTTATCGACGATGCTGATAACGCTGAAATATGGATGATACTTCTTCTCCGTCTTAACCGTTTTTTTCGCCCACTCGTCTCGGCCTTGCAGGACGAGTTTTCCGAGTGACTCGATAAGAATACTTAATCCGATACATGATTTCGTGAGATTCTTCAATTCCTTAAGGTCATCTTTTTGTGCGGGTGTAAGAGATACCTCCTTGAACTCTACCTCGCAAAAGCGCCGCTTGGTCTGTTCGCTGTCCATCTTGTTTATCACCTCAATCGTGTTTCTTACAACCAAAATAGCTTGACTCGCCTGCTTCAGACATTGCACATACTGCTATCAATCTTCGCCTCAACGAGGGCAATACCTCAGGTATGGTATCCCCAACAGAAAACGCTTTCTGAAATGTTTCGAATGCAAGTATTTCCGGCGAGCTGAGACCCCAGAACGGCTTGAGCCGAAGCGTGTACCGCATATATTCACTCGTCTTGTCCCTTGTCGGCACCCTTGTCAAACCGATCGCCTTCAACACAATAAACACCTACCGGTCAACCTTAGTGTCAAGGACGATATACCGAACAATAGGCATGAGACAGATTCTCCATAGCACTGTTTCGCAAGATTAAATAATCAATGTACAGAAAACCCTTCTTCTTTTTCTTGGGCAAATGAACATGAGATCGTATACGCTCCAATTGTTGATTATGCATCAGATACGAATGTCTCATGTATCTCCAGTCAGCCTTGACAAGTGATACAAATGTACCCATAAATTAGGACATATTCAGCGGGTCGGTAAAGGTCCAATTCAAATCCCAAAGCCAAGACGTTTTCAATGATACTGAGTTTTATATTATACACCCATGAACATAAAGGGAATGCGTGCTTTGGGCCGGGATATTCGCCGTCCTTTGCATTTTGAGGTATCAATTCCAGAAGTTCCATATCAATCTTTTCAATCTATCCTTGTTAGTTGTGTTCTTGAGCCGATATACCTCAAGTTGCAGCATCTCCCAATCTTGGACAAGTTTGGCGAGATTTCGCCGTTGGCGACTCTTGTTGTGACATTTGATTCGAAACAAATCCACGCACATCTACCCACATGAGCCTAGGTTTCGGGGGTGAAATACGGGAGTGGCTCGATCAAGGAAACTCTGTATGGATTGGCTAATCTTGAATTGTGAACTGAGGGGATGTTCCGCTTGCATTGACGATTTCTCGGGGAAATATTCCGGTCGAGGGTGACAGATTTCGATAAGCATCTGCTTTAGAAAGTCATCGGAACTCTCACGAGATAGAACCACATTGTTCTCGATGAATTTTGACTTTCTGTCAGATAAATACAGTCGCGGTAAAATACCTGTAAGAACGATCGGATATAAGGCAAGGCTGACGGGGTCCGCGACGCAAAGTAATCAAAGTAATTCTAGCCAGATGAGATTACTTTGAAAAGGGCGGGGATTACAAAAACTTCATGAGGAGACTTATAATCGTAGAGCATTTCGATTTCAAGGAGATTTTCAAGCAGTCGTTTGTACCCTTGAACCGCTTCCTTGGGGTCGACTGTGACCATAGGCCGAGGAGGCACTTGAATTGATAGCTTTCGTTGAATGCGGGTGGTAAATGAATTTGGGACTTCCTTGCCAAGTTTCAAGGTACTAACAATGCCCTGCAGCAGCTCTAGGCAAACTTCGATGGCCGTTCGACGAGCTTTGGAAGACGTTGAGGTGGATGACAAGAGTTCGAGGAGCTGTCGCCTGAATTCTAGACGAGACTTGATCCCCTGTAAGGCTTCCGAGCCGCCAGTGTCGCTGTATGATCGGACAACGTCTATGGCCTCTCGAAGAAGATGGGAGACCTTCGAGACTGAGATACCAGAGAGTAAATCTAATCCTGCCGTGTTCGTTGCAATATCTTCCTCCTACAATAAGCATAACATCTTTATTTAAAGGCACCTCATAAATGTTCCCCTTTTGCAGCTCCTCACGAATGCAGTCACAACTTCTCCCCATTCCAAGGACATAACTCCTCAATACCACGAAAGTCAAATTGTGTTCACACGTCGGCTCCAACGACGGTAAATTCTTGAGAAATGTCGCCGACTCCAGGGAATTTCCATCATAATTCAAGAGACATGCAGAGAGATAAGTGCACGTGTACACAGTTTGCGCCAACGGATTCCCATTATGCCATGATATCTCGCGTTAAATGGCCCTTAAGAAAGAGGCAGGTACTTCTCTTGCCAACAGTTGATCCATGATCCAGAGGATTTCTTCAGGGAGCAGGTTTTCAATTTCGGGAGAGTCTTCGACGTTGTCATCGCCAACAATCATGCCACTGTCCGTCTTTGGGTCCATAATTTCTAGGGCGCCGAGGACATCAAGATATTCAAAGTCGGGTGCTCGAATGACTTGTCCGATCGCCAAGGCTAACAGGTCAATCGTTTCCACCACATTTATAGCGGCCGAGAGAAGGCGAGTACCTCGAGTGGCGGAGAACATTTTCTGAGTAATATCTTCCCTCTCATCATCGGCATTTCGCCTCTCTACGATCCTCGGAGGGCGCTCCTGCAGGTCCAACTGTTCGAGTTTTGGATTCAGTTGTGCGACATTCACAATGTTGCTGTGCGGCACACAACTCGCGAAATCCATTCTCCTATCAATTCATAGGCCCAACCAGGAGAATCCTGAGCTAAGAGATCGTTCGTGACTCGTTTCTCGTCATGATCGCACCCTTTCCCTGCTTTGTTTCGAAAAGTTTGCCCCGGTCAAATTCACAACTCACAAAAAAATTTCGGATCGGCGGTACTGCATTGCAAATGTTTGGGTCTCTTTCAGCTGAAAATCACAAACGGGGGTTGGGTCGCTCCAGAGCATTCTGATACATTGCTAGGGACATCATGCGGGCGTTCTCCGCACTCCACATCATGGAAATTCCGCCCGGAAATGGTCCCTTCCACGTGGTCAAAGAAAATTGACCTTTTGAGAAATAATTTACGGAGCCTCAACAGGGTGGACCCAAGTTACATGACAAACGGAAATGTCGCAAAGTCCACCCTATGGCGTCCATTCGGAGGACCGCAAATAGCCACGGTCATCGGATCCACATTAAGTTTCTTCTTTGAAATGGGATCCCATCCCATTTTCGAGGCCATGCTCTGCTGAATGTTTGGCTATCAATGAACTCGAAGTTTGTGTAACCGTAATTTCCCAGAATACGAGCAACGTGTGTCTCAATTCACTATCAACTGCGATCGAACACAACGAATTATGCCCGGCGCGCTTGGTCTCATTGCGGCGGGACCTCGGGTGGATTGCTGGAGGGTATATTAGGCCATTGCACCTAACCCCACGCACAGACAGTCGCATCCCGCTCCGACCCTTTCCGACAATAAGCATAGACCTAGACTCGGATCCCAACCCCGCATGACTCTGCGACTGAGCAACTTGCGGGACGATTCGGGATATTCACCCCCACGTCTGCTGCATCTGTAGGACTGGCAATTGACCACATGATGCGTGACTTGTAGTTGTCCTGGGGCTTATCAGTTGCAATCGCCTTGCCCTGACGAAGTAGCGGCGAGTCATCGCAAGGGTAAAGTTCGCATCGCCGAACGGAACACAGTGATTGGCTGTATGATCATCGTTCAAGCTGCTTCCGCACCACTCACAGCACATATTTATCACGGTAAATCCCGGAGGGCGTTTTTGAGCTTGCGAAAAAACACGGTGCCTCAACTATATTTAATTTAACTATCGATCCACCCCTATTGGGTTTTGGTTTCTTCTCGGCCTCCATTCATCCACCGCCTTTTGACATCCCTTTTTTTGTATCCCACCTCGAGACTCGTTGGTCGAGAGGAAACGAAACGCCGATCTCGTGAAAGCGGCCGTGCGAAAGCTCCGCAATTTTCAAGCTTCTTGCCCCGCACTTATAATTCCGCCTTCTCCCTTTGTCGCCGCCTCCGTCTTCGCAACACTCCCAGCGGAGGCACATCGTCCCGCCGACTTGATTATGGACGACCAGACTGATAAGATCCTCGCACCTCAACCCCCCCAAAATGAACCAGTGAAGAACCCGTCCTGGGCAGGAGCCATCCCTGTCAAACAGGGGCTCTACGATCCAGAGCTTGAAAAGGATGCCTGTGGCGTCGGCTTTGTCTGGTAACATTTCCCCCCGGCCTGCCGACTCTTCCCCTGAGCGATCTCTTCTCGGTGGTAGACTAACTCCTTCGCAGTCACATCAAAGGCACAGTCAGTCACAAGATTGTCACCGATGGTACACCTCCTGACCGCTTCACTAGGAGCTAATTGTGTCCGTCAGCCCGCAGTCTCATATGCAATATGACGCATCGGGGTGCTGTTGGAGCCGATGCTCGAGACGGCGATGGCGCAGGGGTCATGACATCCATCCCCCACAAATTCTTCCAACGAGAATTCGAACTCGACCAGGGTTTCAAACTCCCGCCTCCCGGCCAATACGCCATCGGCAACATATTCTTTAACGTTGAAGAAGAAAGCAGAATCGAGTCGCAGTCGACCTTCGAGAAGATCGCCAAGTCCCTCGGGTTGAGGGTGCTTGGATGGCGCGACGTCCCTCGTGACAGCACTATTCTCGGACCAGCGGCTCTTTCCAAGGAGCCAATCATCCGACAACCTGTCGTTATCTATGCCGAGCATTACGGCCCCGGCAACGAACCTGCTTCCACTGCGAACTTTGACGAAAAGCGGTTCGAACGACAATTGTATGTCCTTCGCAAACGGAGTACCCATAAAATCGGCCTCCATAATTGGTTCTACATTTGCTCTCTCAGCAACAAGAACATTGTTTACAAGGGCCAACTTGCCCCTGTCCAAGTCTACAACTACTTCCACGACCTTAATAATGTCAACTACGAAACTCATTTCGCCCTCGTCCATTCTCGATTCTCCACCAACACCTTCCCTAGTTGGGACCGTGCTCAGCCAATGAGATGGGCTGCTCACAACGGTACCACAGTTCAGACCAATTGGCAAAATCTAATCTCAAGGTGAAATCAATACTCTCCGCGGAAACAAAAATTGGATGAGGGCCCGAGAGGGTGTCATGCAGTCGTCTTTGTTTGGAGACGATCTCGATCTTCTCTATCCCATTATTGAAGAAGGTGGTTCTGACTCTGCGGCCTTTGACAACGTCCTTGAACTGCTCGTTGTCAATGGTGTTCTTTCCCTCCCCGAAGCCGTAATGGTCATGATCCCAGAGGCGTGGCAAGACAATCCACTCATGAATCCCGACAAGAAGGCCTTTTACCAATGGGCGGCCTGTCAAATGGAACCATGGGATGGTCCTGCTCTCTTCGCTTTCGCCGACGGTCGGTACTGCGGCGCTAATCTCGACAGAAATGGACTTCGTCCTTGTCGATTCTATCTCACAAGAGATGACCTGATGATCTGTGCTTCAGAAGTCGGCACGATTAGTATCGACCCCGACAGAGTCCTTCAGAAGGGACGATTGCAACCTGGGAGGATGTTGTTGGTCGATACGGTTGAAGGACGTGTGATCGATGATAAGGACCTCAAGAGGATGGTTGCATCTAAGTACGACTTCAAGGGATGGATTACGAATCAAATGTTGAGCCTACCATATGTCAAGAAGCGTATGCGCAAGAGGGGAGAGACGTTGAATGGTCATCTCGACGACATCAGATTTGCAGCTGATCCTCGGTTGCTCGCGTTCGGATACTCTTTTGAACAAATCAACCTTCTCCTTGCACCAATGGTATTCTCTCGACTCTGGTCTCATCTAACGTGAAGGCATCTGATGGTAAAGAAGCACTAGGGTCCATGGGTAACGATGGTCCCTTGGCGTGTCTTGCCGAGCAACCTCGTTTGATCTACGACTACTTCCGTCAATTGTTCGCGCAGGTCACCAATCCTCCTATCGATCCTATTCGTGAATCCATCGTCATGTCCCTGGAATGCTACGTCGGGCCCCAGGGCAATATCCTCGAGGTTCGCGAGTCTCAGTGCCATCGACTCACTTTGCCCTCCCCAGTCCTTTCCCTCGAGTCATTCAATGCCCTCAAGCACGTGCAATCCGTCCACTCTCACTGGGCTGTGTGTAGCCTGGACGTCACATTTGAAAAAAGCACAGGCGTTAAAGGCTATATCAATACATTGGAGAGGATCTGCGAAGAAGCATCCGAGGCAATCGAGGACGGCTACAAAATCATCATTTTATCCGACCGTGCAACTGGACCTAATAGAGTCCCCCTCTCATCGCTCGTCGCCTGCGGTGCCGTCCACCACCACCTCGTCCGTACGAAGATGCGTTCCAAGGTCGCCTTGGTCGTCGAAAGTGGTGAGGCTCGTGAGGTCCACCATCTTTGCGTCTTGGTGGGTTACGGCGCTGATGCCATTTGCCCATATCTTGCCCTCGAAGCGCTCTTGAAGTTGCAACGCGAGAATGCGCTCAAAGGGAATCTACCCCCTGAGAAGGTCGTCAAGAATTATCTGACTTCGTGCGACAATGGTATCCTCAAAGTCATGAGTAAGATGGGTATCTCCACCCTCCAAAGTTACAAGGGTGCACAAATTTTCGAAACTCTCGGCATCGATAACAGTGTCGTCGACAAGTGTTTCACCGGGACAAAAACTCGTATTAAGGGCGTTACATTCGACATCATCGCGGCAGACGCAATCGCATTCCACGAGCGTGGATATCCGTCCCGCGAAACGGTTGGCATTGTCGCCCTCCCTGAAGCTGGTGAGTATCATTGGCGCGACGGTGGCGACGCTCACATCAACGATCCGAACAGTATCGCCAGTCTTCAAGATGCGGTCCGCGAAAAGAACGGAAAGGCCTATGCTGATTACTCCCGCTTTGAATACGAACAAACCAAGAAATGCGCCCTTCGCGGTCTTCTTGACTTTAAGTACGAATCGAGCACCGAGATTCCTCTCGAGCAAGTTGAGCCATGGACTGAGATTGTTCGTCGATTTTGCACAGGTGCCATGTCGTATGGTTCCATCTCCATGGAAGCTCATTCTGCCCTTGCCCTTGCGATGAACAGAATCGGTGGCAAGTCCAATACTGGCGAAGGTGGTGAAGATCCTGAACGAAGCCATCATCTCCCCAACGGCGATTCGATGAGATCGGCTATCAAACAGGTTGCTTCTGGACGATTCGGCGTGACTTCATATTATCTCACTGACTCGGACGAATTACAAATCAAGATGGCTCAAGGTGCCAAGCCCGGTGAGGGCGGAGAATTGCCTGGTCATAAAGTCTCTCAGTCCATCGCCAGAACACGCCATTCTACTCCTGGTGTCGGTCTCATTTCGCCTCCCCCTCATCACGATATCTACTCCATCGAAGACTTGAAGCAGTTGATCTACGATCTCAAGTGTTCGAATCCTCGCGCTCGCGTATCTGTCAAACTTGTTTCGGAAGTCGGTGTCGGTATTGTCGCTTCCGGTGTGGCCAAAGCCAAAGCGGATCACATCTTGATCTCTGGTCATGACGGTGGTACCGGTGCTTCTCGATGGACTGGTATTCGATATGCTGGGTTGCCTTGGGAACTCGGCCTTGCCGAAACTCATCTAACGTTGGTGCTCAACGATCTTCGAGGCCGGGTCACTGTTCAAACTGATGGTCAACTTCGAACCGGAAGAGATGTTGCCATCGCTTGCCTCCTCGGTGCTGAGGAATGGGGTTTTGCTACTGCTCCATTGATCGCTATGGGCTGTATCATGATGGTATGTCCTTAACGAAGACCGTTCTAAATTCCAGCGTAAATGCCATTTGAATACTTGTCCCGTCGGCATTGCCACTCAAGATCCCGAACTCCGCAGGAAGTTTGTTGGTCTCCCCGAGCACGTCATCCAATTTTTCTACTATGTCGCCGAAGAACTCCGTGGCATCATGGCCAAACTTGGGTTCCGTACGATCAACGAAATGGTCGGAAGGTCCGATAAATTGAAAGTCCTGGATTCAGTTAGGAACGCCAAGACAGCCAACTTGGATCTTTCCGATATTCTCCTACCCGCATTTACACGTCGCCCTGGCGTCGCCACATATCGTATCCGTTCTCAGGATCATAAGCTTTACACGCGATTGGATAACAAATTGATCGATGAAGCCGAGACCTCCCTCGAGAAGGGCTTACCTTCGCGTATCGATTGCGCCATCCAAAACACAGATCGTGCTGTGGGTGCTACGCTCTCCAATCGCATCAGTCGTCGGTATGGTGAAGAAGGATTACCTCCCGATACCATTCACGTCAGAATCACTGGCTCGGCTGGTCAATCCTTCGGAGCGTTCCTTGCTCCGGGTGTCACTCTCGAACTTGAAGGTGACGCCAACGACTACGTGGGAAAGGGTCTCTCAGGTGGTCGCCTCATTATATATCCCCCAAAACAATCCTCCTTCAAGCCGGAAGAGAACATTATCATCGGCAACGTCTGCCTTTATGGTGCAACGTCCGGCCAGTGCTTCTTCCGCGGTGTCGCTGCTGAACGTTTTGCTGTCAGAAACTCGGGCGCTACCGCCGTTGTTGAAGGTGTCGGGGACCACGGTTGTGAGTACATGACGGGAGGACGTGTCATTATTTTGGGTCCTACGGGACGCAATTTTGCAGCTGGTATGTCTGGTGGTATTGCTTACATTTACGACATTCACCGAAACTTCACACCCAAGGTCAACCTTGAGATGGTCGAGCTCTGTGATCTGGAGGACCCTGCCGAAATTGCGCACGTCCGAAGCCTTATCGAAGATCACCAGCACTACACCGGATCCGAGCATGCGAAATTCATTCTCGAAAACTTCAATCATCTCCTTCCTCGATTCGTCAAAGTCCTCCCGACCGATTACAAGCGCGTCCTCGAAGAAGAGGCGGCTCGCGAGGCGGAAGCCAGGAGGGCTGCCTACGCGCTCCCCATTGTTCCGGGAATTCCCATGCGCGAAGAGCACGAGGAGGCCGAGAGGAGATTGGCCGAGCGGGAGGCCCAGGAGAGGAACTTGAGGGAACCTGCCTTGCTCGACGTTGAGGATGCTATTATCGATGTCACCGTTGAGAGGCGAAGGGAGAGAACTGTTAAGCAGCTGGATAAGCTCCGCGGATTTATGAAATATCAGCGAAAGACCGAAAAGTATCGTAATCCCAAGAAACGCACGGACGACTGGAAGGAATTTACCACCCGACTCTCTCCTGAAGACTTGAAGCAGCAGACGGCGCGATGCATGGACTGCGGTGTCCCGTTTTGTCAGTCAGATACCGGTTGTCCGATCTCCAACATCATTCCCAAATGGAATGAGTTGGTTTTCAAAGAACAGTGGAAGGATGCACTTGATCGTTTGTTGATGACGAGTCCTTTCTCTGAATTCACTGGCCGAGTCTGTCCTGCTCCTTGCGAGGCAGCTTGCGTTCTTGGCATTAATGAACTGCCTGTTGGTATAAAGAGGTATACGATGTTGGCTTGTCTTAACTAATTTTCAGTGTCGAGTGTGCCATTATCGACAAAGGCTTTGAGGAAGGCTGGATTGTTCCCAAACCACCCACGGTGCGCACTGGAAAGAAAGTTGTCATCGTAGGATCCGGACCTGCGGGTCTGGCGGCTGCGGACATGCTCAACAAAGCTGGCCACTGGGTCACTGTTTACGAGCGTGCTCCTGAGGCTGGTGGTCTCTTGATGTACGGTATTCCCAACATGAAGTTGGATGTATATTCCTTTCTTCTTACCTGTCTGACCACATGTAGAAAGCGCTCGTTCGCCGTAGGCTCCATCTCATGCAGGCTGAGGGAATCCAGTTCAAGTGTGGCATCGCTGTGGGAACGGATGTTTCATACGAGGATCTAAAAGCTGAGAATGATGCTCTTATCGTTGCCGTCGGTGCCACCGTTCCTCGAGACTTGAAGATCCCTGGAAGAGAGCTGAATGGGATTTTATTTGCTATGGAGTTTTTGACGAAGAACACGCAAAGCTTGCTGGATTCGAACTTGCAAGATGGAAACTACGTATCTGCCAAGGGCAAGAAAGTCATTGTAATCGGGGGTGGTGACACCGGTAACGATTGTATCGGGACCTCCGTTCGCCATGGTGCAGCCTCGGTTGTCAACTTCGAACTGCTTCAACAGCCTCCCGCAACTCGTGCGCCAGATAATCCATGGCCTCAGTGGCCTCGTACTTTCAAAATCGATTACGGTCACGCCGAGGTTCAGGCGCATTTTGGATACGATCCTCGTCAATTTTCCATTTTGAGCAAGGACTTTGTCGGGGATGGAAATGGGAACGTCAAAGGAATTAATGTATTATCTCACTCCTATGGCTCATATCTGACGGGTAGACTGTTCGTGTAGACTGGCACAAGAATGAGAAGGGTCTATGGGCCTTTGCTGAGATACCAGATACAGAAGAATTTTTCCCTGCCGATCTTGTGTTTTTAAGCATGGGATTTTTGGGACCTGATGATTGTACAAAGGGGCTTGGATTGAAGAGGGACGCGAGGTCGAATATTGCGACCCCGCCGAATCGTTATGCCACTAGCGTCAAAGGAGTGTTCGCGGCCGGCGATTGCCGCCGCGGTCAATCTCTTGTTGTGTGGGGAATACAAGAGGGTCGTCAGTGCGCAAGAGAGGTTGATGAGTTTCTCATGCAGTATACTCGTCTTCCAGGAAGCGGAGGCATTCAAGTTCGCACGCTTGAAAGCATCGAACATCCTCTCCCTCCCGTCTCTCGTATGCAAACTGTTGCCGCAGGTTAAAAAATCAAAGGGAATCTAAAATTTGCATATCGACGTATTTATTTCGTAGACGCTAGTGGAGTTTTGTTGTAACATTACTTGTCTGAGTTGCCTTTTGTGGTTATATTGTTTGTTGATCTGCGAGGGAATTTTCGAGACATCAAAACAAGGAGGCCTTCGTCTTCCCCGTCCGATCGATTGTGGAAAATTTGAAAAGCAAATGACACTCCTTCCAAAATGATATCTGATGCACACTCTACAGAAAATAAAAACCTATGATCGCACTCGCGATGCTAGGGCAGCTTTTGAAGCCAAATTCTCCAAAACATTTACACCTATAAATCGATGTCAAATACAAAGCATAGCCAAAGACCCGTAAATGAGAGAAACAAAATAAAAGGAATATACGCAATGCCTATGGGTTCGCAGCTTGTGTTGCATTGAACTCCTCCAATTTCTTCTGCACATTGTATTGAGTAATCGCAATCTTACGGCACACAGCACTCATGGCAACCTTTGAGCTGACATCGACAAACGCGGCTTCAAGACGTTCATCAAGCAACGCAAGAACTTTAGGCCAATACTCCGTATAACGACCCTAATAATTAAAGAAAGTGTTGAATTGGGTTCACCTCCTTCCTGGCGAGAGAAACGAGTTTTTCTAGCCATGTCAACCTTTGATCCAAGCGACTTTTGAGATCGATGGAGATAGAATTTGCCGCAGTCATGAGAGTCAACTGTTCAACTCTGTCAAGGATGGCTGGCTGATACGCCAAGCAAACCTCGAACAATGCCTCCTGTTCGCCGTCACTTGCCTCAGACCACTGCGAATTAATGAATAGTTAGATATGGAGTTACAATTTCAATTCCGGCAGAATATTTCCCTGCCTTAAACTGCTCAATCATATCTTCTCGCCGAGACGAGGTGAAGGATGAGGCCGTAGGAGGTGCTCGGGAGCGCCTGGGGCTTTTCTCTTCTTCAGCTGCTTTGGCATGTTCACTGAGCTTGGCAACGGCCTCAGTCAACGCGTCGATCTTCTGTGCCATCTGTTGTTGAGATGCCCGCATTTCTGTCAGCATTCGGTGCGAAGCCTTGTCAACTAAAGATTGCCATCGTTCCTCCAATTTATTGACCAAGGGCTCAAGCATCTTGTCAAACATCATTCCCAGTCGAGATGCGAGATCCTTTTGCAACGTCCCTTCTAATTTCGCAACGATGGCCGTGCTGATTGTATCGGGAAGGTTAGCTCCGGCATCATTCTCGAAGAGTGAGCGCTGAATAGCATCGCTGACGGAGGATTGCAATTCCTTTGGGATCGTCTTTTCAATCTGGGAAGAGACTGACTTGGCCAATTGTTGGTCCATCGACTTCTTGAAGTTGGAGTTGATTGCTGGAAGGACGGACTTTTCAATGGTTGATCTAACGACTTGCTCGAGGACTTTTCCGACATTACTAGTGAGAGTGCTTGCGACGACTTTAAGGATGGCTTCGTGGCGTTCATCAGCGGCAGCAGTGAGGTCATTTTGGTGATTGCTCATTCGTCGATCTGGGCGTCAGTATGGCCAGAAAGGAGGGTCAATACAATGCTCTTCAAGCGCACGTGCAATGAAAGTCTCTATTTCGTTCTCACCGTGAAGAGTTCCTGCTGTCGCGGATTCTTTCGACGTCTGACCATGAGGCTCAGACAAATGAATTGTTGATGAGGTAGATGTTGCGCCCAAACTTGATCTGACTCGGTCTAGTGGCTCCATCTCCGGCGTCATAGCCTCGTGTTCAGAAACGTGGCCGATGGTGGGCCTTCGCTCGACTCCATGCGATGGGTTTTGAGAACCGTAAGCTGAATTTTGTTTGCGTCTCTGAGAGCTCCTCTCTCTAGGTCGAAGTGCGTCGTCACAAACCGGTTGGCGAATGTGAGAACATGCACCTGCATCTGAAGTTCCGCCATCGACTTTGCGTTGGAGATGGCACGTCTGGAGAGGGCGTGAAAAGAAGGATCGGGCATCCTTGTAGTTGGCGGGAAGAAGATCCCCAAGAGTCGGGAGTAAGATGGAGAAGCCGTTGCTGTGCGCTATGAAGACGTCGAGGAGGGCGTCATGAGATTGCGTGACAGCGATAGTTTGCAACGAATGCTTCGGAAAGAAGGGTAACTCGGTGACGTAGTCGAAGAGGGACCGTGGTCCAACAGTGGAATTTTCAGTGATCTTACGCTCGGCGACAATAGTGAGATACTCGGATTGAGAGGTGGCAATTTCCGTCTTCACCGGATGTGCGTCCAAGTGAAGAAAATATATCGACGATGATAGGGTATCGCCGACAGTCAAGAACTGTTCCTCCTTGGTGTACGCCACAGCGAAATTTTGAGCGGGCATCTCCATGGCTTTGTCCGACGGGAGAGCAATCTCTTGCAAGACAACTCCCTCTGTTATGTCAACAGTGTGCAAACGACGATTGTAATTGCATCCGACGAGCAAGAGAGGCGTGAACGGTTGATTGGCGCCCAAATCCAAAAACTGAAGCGAACACGGATTCCAATCCAAGGGACAGACAAAGGTTAACATGTGCTTGGGCAAAGTCAACTTGGAGTTGAGAAGAGACGTCTTATAGAACTCGGCAAAAGCAGGATCCGAATTTAACGCCCACATGAGTATATCCCCGTGATAATCAATGACCGCGAGAGTGGACCCATCCGTGGAGAAACAGAAATCCCTGATACCAGTTTCGACAGGAATGCATACCGCTTCATTTCCGCCTGTGCTAATGTCCATTTGCTGGCCGTGTTGTTTATCCGCGAGAACATAGATGCGAACTGCGACGCCGGTGCAAACTGCAAGACAGTTGGAATATCGAGGCCACCATTTGGCTATCGGAGGGTACGATTGATCCGCCCTGCGACCGGAGGTTTGAAGGCGAATGAGATAGTCGAGTCTAAATTAACAAGGACACGAGATATGGAAGTACGGGACGTCGGCGCTGTCAATTTTCCATGGTTTGATAGACCAGACTGTGAGGTCATGGACAGAGTCAAGCACAAGGAGGAACGATTCTTCTCCATCCGAACCATCTCGAATCGAAATGCTGATTACTGGTGCTGCAGATGGAGTTTCTGCAATCGCACGAGTTCCCGTATTTTGATCGATAATTCGGATACGACCGTCTACGATCAGATCTTATGAGCCAGCGCAGCAACCTTTGAGGGCATAGACGATGTATTTGTTTGTGGCTCCAATGATTTCGCGGTCGTACACTCCGAATGTTCGGGCGAGAATGGCAATTTGCTCAATACCGTCACCGGTAAAAGGACGGCCATTTGAATCGTTCCCCATCTGCAAGCGTGGCAACTCAGGTTTCATTGGCGACAAGGTGATGAGCGCTGAAACGTTTTGGGGGATGCAGCAACCCTGGGGAGGTGCTTGCCCTTCGGATCCCGATTTTGTGCCAGGAGAATCTTCGGCGTTGGATACGATTGACGAATTGTTGGAACCGGCCGTAGGCGTTTCAAATATTTCATCTGCATTCCCACTCGAACCGCCATCTGACAAGTGGGGAGGACCATCTTGATCGATTTTTGTAGTGATGGAGGGTGAAGATGTGGTTGCTGCTGAAGGTTCGGTCGAATTGAACTCAACATGTTCCAGGCTAGCGTGAGAGGTTTCTCGAGATCTCAGGCGGGCTGAATCGAGAAGGTCCTTAAAGGATATTGCGTCTTGAGATTCTCCAATGTTTGCTTGTTTGGTTAATAGCCGAGCGGAGGGGGAAGATGGGGCGTTTTGGACAACCACTGCGGCAGATGAAGCGGAGGCCATCAGCGAGTCCGGAATAGAAGAAGGCTTGAGGGGCTTGGGGGATGCGGACGTATTGAGCCTTTCGAGAAGAGATCTTGCGTGGGTATCCATGAGACCGGAAATGAGTGGATTCAGAGAAAGAGGGGTGTAAAAGCGAGACGAAAGGCTGGACAGGCACGATAAGGCGCCAAAATGAATCGTGAACGCAAATTGCGACGAGCGTAATTCGAAAAAAAATGATCGGCGCACAAGAGTCATTTACCCCCGCATCGCCCGTGCCCACCTCCTTTATCCGCACCTCTGAATTCCCAAGGTCATGAAATAGACGACGGCAAGCGAGGAGTGATTGTCTCTAAACTTTGCCGTGCTATCAAGACGGAGTTGACTAGATAATATAAGGAGAGAAACAACATTCTCAGATTCGTATGTTACAATTTCACTAGCAGAAATGCAAAGCTCTCGGTCTATCTCAAAACCCTGCCAACGAAGCAGAACAAAATGAGGAAAAAGTAAAAATATTGCAAAGTAATGAAATGCGTGAACAAACTAATAAGCCATCTCGGAAACCGAAGGTACCCCATACTTCGCGCGCATCCCACCACACAACAGAAAGGCAAAAGGGAGAGATGCAATGAGTAATAAATCTGGGTTCAGAGCAAAATAGGAGGAAAAACCAAAAGGACGTCGCCTCGACTTCGAGATAGCCTCGTCTAATCGTCCATGGAGAAACTCACAGCGTATGCCTCCCATGAAGAAGACGGCAAGCAAAAATGAAATGAGTGGACTTAGCGAATCAATCCCAACGCGATTGCCAATTGGTTGTAATCGTCGCCGACTTTTGACTCATAACTCTCAATCGTTCGACATGATAAGCAATGCGTTGACCGTATCTATTTCCTCGGAGAGATACCATGTGCTTGCGAACATGGAATGTAATTTGATCTCGGACTGCAGGGGAACTATTTTGCAGGAGGTGCTGAATGAGATAATTGCCATGCACATCAGAGCAGATATCGACCAAGGCCACGCGAGGACGACCAGGTTCCATTTCGGTGACCTTGCCAATGTAAGAATGAAAGAATTCGTGTCCACAGGATTTCAATGCCTTTTCGATGATTTTGGAGGCGAATTGATCTGTGCTGTATGCTGCGGCGTTCTTGAGGATGATATCAAGGGCTCGAAGACGATCCTCTGGATGTCCATGTTCGACGATGTGTTGGATGACCCAATTTCCCCATTGACCCCGTGCAATGGTGTCGACATTTTCAAGAACCTCTTCAATACAGGGTCGCTACGATGAACTTGTCCACGCAAGACCAGAAGGGTACCTTATCTTCATCCAAGCAATTCTCAAAGATGTTCTGAACCACCAAACTCCCTGTTTCTCCCAACGCAATCTCAGTCCAAAGTCCTCTCAAGGCGTCATTGACATACTTCATGATTACGGGGGCGCACCCCCTCCATCGAATCTCCAGAATTTTCTGCCAAACGTGGCACGCGAATCGATGGCTTATCGTCTCTGGGATACGTACAATCAATTCCTTGATCATGGCAACTTTGATCTCTTCATCAACGCAGTCAAAAGCCTTTTGAATGACGTGACATCCAAACATGTCCTTGGATAAGGTGACAACGTTTCCGAGAATAGCCTTGATGACCCCGTCAATTTGGTCTTTGGTGCCGTATTCAAAACATCTTTGGACGAGAAAGTTTCCGAAGCGGTTGACCATGAGCGGGTGACTTTGACAGACTATGGTGTCGACGATCTGACGCTTTTGAGCAGATGTTCCAAGTTTGAGTTTTTGTTGGAGCAAGAGGGAGGCGTGCTGGTCGTTTTGACAGACAATCTTTTCAATGATACTCTGTGTTATCAGTCATTGTCCCACTGAAATGGAAGGTACATCCCAATCGCATGTCATAGGACGATCGAACATTCGGCTCCAGTCAGGTTGTTCAGGGATAGGATGTCGCGGTGACCCAGATCCAGGAAACAGAATAGGCTACGTTAGTGGTCGCAAGAAATACAGATACATCGTGCCATGGTTCAAGCAGCCCAGGGCCAAGAACGGCCTGTTGTCCGGTCGGTGTTCGATTGGATGAAGTCCATGGAGGAGACCATTCCGAGTCGGCATTCCATATCATCTCCGCCGATGGATTCTTCGCGTCGAGCGAGAAGCTTCGTTGGATTGGTCCGGGTCGCAGATGGTCACCAATGGGTGGCAGAGTACTTGAAATGCTTCGAAGCCTGTCTTGCGGTGGCAATGGTACAGCTTTGGATGAGACGAAATGAAAAAGAAGCCAAACCTGAACTAAAACTATCCCTGGCGGGGAAAATTCCGCCAACAGAGATTGGCAAATGCAAAGGGGAGAGCTCGGCTGAAGCAGTTTTGACAGGCAATGGATGAGGAGGCGCAGGCACTTGAGCAAACGAAGGCTCGGGACAACCAAGCGCCGCTCGCGGATGAAGTGCACTTGACGGTTTTCCGGAAAAGAGATTCCTGCTCGTCGGGTTGTACATTACGACTTGCGGATTGGCGTCAGGACTATGAGCTTTCTGTCCTTCAAACTCTGCAAGTTTGCGAAGGGTGGATTCCAATTCTGCTTTGACAAGAGCCAATTCGGTCTGTTCACTCTTTTGTCCAGCTGAAGAATGGATCCTCTTTGCGTCATCCAGATGACCGGCTGGAGGTGGTGGGGTGTTTTCATCACTGATCTCCAAGGATTGAATGCTGGAAGAAATCTCGGTCATGCAAGGAGAAGACAATTGAAGTGCGGCTTGACGGAAGGAGTATCCGAGGCACGGACTCGACGCATTGCTTGCGTTGGAGTTGTAGCCAAGAGCTTCGGGTTGCGGAGGCGATTGGACCATCTTGACGTTCCGAG
>Ga0335081_10004523_pt1 | contig 21881 bp, 21 predicted proteins | sample Lox_Sample_35_FD_206713 | JGI IMG/M metagenome (GOLD analysis project Ga0335081, IMG submission 206713) | Soil microbial communities from Loxahatchee National Wildlife Refuge, Florida, United States - Lox_Sample_3.5 | ecosystem: Environmental > Terrestrial > Soil > Wetlands | place: USA... | reverse complement strand
GGACCGGGCGGCGATACCGGAGCTGCTGCAGGAGGCCTGCACGCCGGAGCGGCTCGCAACCGAGCTCACGCGCCTCCTCGACGATCGCCACGCGCGCGAACGGCAGTTAGAAGCGTGCGAGGAGGGCCTCGCGCGGCTCGGGCGAGGCGGCGTTTCGCCGGGTCTTCGCGCCGCGGATCGGGTGCTGCAGGTCATTGCGGAGCAGGCACGAGCGGCCTAAGGTGCGCGCGCCCAGTCGATACCGAAAGTGCGAGCGAGGAGGCGGAGAGTCATGAGCACGGCAGCGGAAAGCGCGATCAAGGGCCGCATGCTTCACACGATGGTGCGGGTGTTCGATCTTGAGAAATCCGTCGATTTCTACACGCGACTTCTCGGCATGCAGCTCCTGCGCAAGCGCGATGTGCCCGAGGGCAAATACTCGCTGGCCTTCGTGGGCTACGGCGACGAGACCGACAGCACCGTGGTCGAGCTCACCTACAACTGGGACCAGAAGGAGCCCTATGCGCTCGGCACGGGCTTCGGACATCTCGCGATCGGCGTTCCCGATGTCTATGCGACCTGCGCGAAGCTCGGGAAGGAAGGCGTCAAGATCACGCGTGCGCCAGGGCCCGTGAAGTTCGGCACGACCGTGATCGCCTTCATCGAGGATCCCGACGGCTACAAGATCGAGCTGATCCAGCGCGCCTGAGCGGTAGCGGCGTGGCGGGCGTCGCGGTCAAACTGGAGACGCGCGGCGCGCTGGGGCGCGTTGCGACGATCACGGTCGAGAACCAAGGCAAGCTCAACATCCTCGATCCCCCGCGGATGGCGGAGCTGGAACGCGTGCTTGCCGTGCTTGCCGGTGACGCGGAGCTGCGGGTGCTGGTGCTCCGCGGCGCTGGCAGCAAGGCCTTCATCGGCGGCGCTGACATCCGCGCGATGGCCGGGCTCGACGCCTCGACCGCACGCGAGTTCATCTCGGGGCTGCATCGCGTCTGCGAGGGATTGCGGCGCCTCCCGGTGCCGGCAATCGCGCGGATCGAGGGCTATGCGCTCGGCGCGGGGCTCGAGATCGCCGCCGCCTGCGACATGCGCGTCGCGGCCGTCGGCGCCAAGCTCGGCATGCCCGAGGTCAAGGTCGGCATTCCCTCCGTGATCGAGGCGGCCTTGTTGCCGCAACTCATCGGCTGGGGCCGGACCCGCCGCCTCCTCTTCACGGGCGAGACCATCGACGCAGAGAAGGCCGAGCGCTGGGGTCTCCTCGAACGCGTGGTCGAGGCGCAGGCACTCGATGCCGCCGTCGAGGAATGGATTGCAGCAATCCTCGCGGCCGGACCGCACGCGATCCGGCTGCAGAAATCGCTCATCCGGCAGTGGGAGGAGCTCACGACCTCCGCCGCGATCCGCCGCGGCATCGACACCTTTGCCGATGCCTACGCGACAGCCGAGCCCGCGGAGCGGATGGAAGCCTTCCTGAAACGGCAGAGGCCCTAGCCGAGGGCGTAGTGGAGCAGGATTCCCATCAGCGCTGCTGCGGCCAGAAGCAGCAATAGACCGCGCCCGATCCGCTTGGGTGAGATGCGGTTGTCGTTAGCGGCCGCGGGGACGGTTTGCCGGCGTCTGCGCTGGGCTGCGCTCTCGCCGCCGGCCGAGCCGCCGCCGACGCCTTTTCGTTGCGGCCTAGCCACGCTTATCGACCGGCACGAAGGGGCGGCGAGGATGGCCCGTATAGAGCTGTCGCGGCCGGCCGATCTTCTGGCTCGGATCCTCGATCATCTCATTCCACTGCGCGACCCAGCCCACGGTGCGTGCGATCGCGAAGAGCGCGGTAAACATAGAGGTCGGGAAGCCCATCGCGCGCAGGATGATGCCGGAATAGAAGTCCACGTTGGGATAGAGCTTCTTGGAGACGAAGTACTCGTCGTGGAGGGCGATGCGCTCGAGCTCCATGGCGAGATCGAGGAGCGGCTCCTCGCGAATGCCGAGCTCGTCGAGCACATCGTGGCAGGCCTTGCGCAGGACAGCCGCGCGCGGGTCGTAATTCTTGTAGACGCGATGGCCGAAACCCATGATGCGGAAGTGGTCGTCGCGGCTCTTGGCGCGTTCGATGAACTCGGGGATGCGGTCCCTGGTTCCGATTTGCATTAGCATCTTGAGCACGGCCTCGTTGGCGCCGCCATGCGCGGGTCCCCAGAGCGAAGCGATCCCCGCTGCAATACAGGCGAAGGGATTGGCGCCGCTCGAGCCCGCGAGCCGCACTGTCGAGGTCGAGGCGTTCTGCTCGTGGTCCGCGTGCAGCAGGAAGATCAGATCCATCGCCTTCGCGAGCACGGGATTGACCTTGTACGGCTCGCAGGGCACCGCGAAGGTCATGTGCAGGAAGTTCTCCGCGTATTTGAGATCGTTGCGCGGATACATGAAGGGCTGGCCCACGGAATACTTGAATGCCATGGCGGCAATCGTCGGCATCTTCGCGATGAGCCGATAGGACGCGATGAGCCGCTGATGCGCATCGGAGATGTCGGTGCTGTCGTGATAGAAGGCCGAGAGCGCGCCCACCACGCCGCACATCACCGCCATCGGATGCGCGTCGCGACGGAAGCCTCGGAAGAAGCTGTTGATCTGCTCATGCACCATGGTGTGCATGGTGATGTCGCGCTCGAACTGCGTCTTCTCCGGGGCGGTCGGCAGCTCGCCCTTGGTGAGAAGGTAAGCCACCTCCATGAAGTCGCTGTGCGCCGCGAGTTCCTCGATGGGATAGCCGCGATAAAGCAGCTCACCGACGTCGCCGTCGATGTAGGTAATCTTGGATTCGCAGGAGCCGGTGGAGGTGAAGCCGGGGTCATAAGTGAAATGGCCGGTCTCCGCATAGAGCTTGCGGATGTCGATCACCTTGGGTCCGACCGTCCCCGGCAGCAGCGGGAACACGACTTCCTTCCCGTTGCTGTTGTCGACGAGGGTGACGTTCTCATTGGTCTTGGCGGGGCCCTTAGGCGCCGGGGCCGTGCCCGAACTCTGAACGGTCATCGATCGCTTCCTTGGAACAAGCGTTGTGCGCTGCAACAGAATGAAGCATAGGCTCGGAGCTGAGGCGAATCAAATGCGTGTAGCGGCCGGCTCGGTGGCCAGCGCATCCGCCATCCGGCCGAGCGCTTCCTCGCGGCCAAGTACTTCCATTACCTCGAATATCGGCGGCGACGTGGTGCTGCCCGCGAGTGCGGCGCGGAGCGGTTGGGCATACAGGCCGAGCTTGGCGCCCGCATTTTCTGCACTCGCGCGCACTGCCGCCTCGAGCGCCGCTGCCTCGAAGGGGACGGTCGCGAGCGTGGCCGAGAGCTCGCGCAGCAATCGTCGGGCCTCAGCCGTCAACGTGGCCGTCGCTTTGTCGTCGAGCGGGATGGGCCGCCGCTCCACGTAAAAACGGGCATTCTCCGCGAGCTCCACGATTGTCTTTGCCCGCGGTTTCAGCCCCGGCATGGCCCGCAGCAAACGCGCCGCCTCCGCAGCATCGAGTTTGCGCCCGAGCTTCTGCTCCAGGCTCGGCGTCACGAGTTCCGCCAGGCGCTGGTCATCGGCCTGACGGATGTAATGGCCGTTGAGATTGGCGAGCTTCACAAAGTCGAATCGCGCGGGCGCGCGGCCGACACCGTCGAGATCGAACCATTCGATCGCCTGCTCCGTCGAGATGATCTCGGCATCGCCATGACCCCAGCCGAGGCGCACGAGATAGTTCCGCAACGCCTCCGGCAGGTAGCCCATGTCGCGATAGGCCTCGACGCCGAGCGCGCCGTGGCGCTTCGAGAGCTTTGCCCCGTCGGGCCCCAGGATCATGGGCACATGCGCGAAGACCGGCTCCGCCCAGCCGAGCGCGCGATAGATCTGCGTCTGTCGGAAGGCGTTCGTCAGGTGGTCGTCCCCGCGGATCACATGCGTGATCGCCATGTCATGATCATCCACCACGACGGAGAAGTTGTACGTGGGTGAGCCGTCGGAGCGCAGGATGATGAGATCGTCGAGCTGCGCATTCGAGACGACGACGCGGCCCTGCACGCGATCCTCGATCACGGTGTCGCCTTCCTGCTCCGCCTTGAGACGGATCACCGGCGGAATGCCAGGCGGCGCGTCCTTCGGGTCGCGGTCGCGCCAGGTGCCGTCGTAGCGGACCGGCCTTCCTTCCTTGCGCGCGCGCTCTCGCATCGTCTCGAGTTCCTCCGGCAAGCAGTAGCAGTGATAGGCGCGCCCCTCAGCGAGGAGCTCTCGGGCGACCGCAGCGTGACGCTCCATCCGCGTCGACTGCAGCACGATCTCGCCGTCCCAATCGAGCTCCAGCCACTTGAGCCCGGCGATGATCGCGTCGACCGCGGCCTGGGTCGAGCGCGCGCGGTCGGTGTCCTCGATGCGCAGCAGGAACCGGCCTTTGTGGTGCTTCGCGAAAAGCCAGTTGAAGAGTGCGGTGCGCGCGCCGCCGATGTGCAAAAAGCCCGTGGGCGAGGGAGCGAAGCGAACGACGACACTCATCGTGCGACTGGGATGCCTGAAAGTGATGGAGACCTCTCGCCTCTCTAACATATCCGCGCGAGAGCGTCATGCCGGGGTCGCCGCGGAGCCAATTGGATGAAAATCGCCGCCGCAACGTCCGCGGGCTGTTGAAAAGTAAAATTCTACCACGGCGATTGGAAATGAGCGCTCTCGCCGCTAGGCTCCCCGGGCATGGCCAACGCAGGGGTGGGGATCGGCGCGGGTGTGGCAGGCTGGGCGACGACGCGGCTGCCGAGCTTGCGTCCCTTCGCGGCCTTAGGCCGCGCCGTCGAAGCAGAGCGTGATCGCTGGTTTCTCTGGCTTCCTGTATTCCTGGGGCTCGGGATCGGAATCTATTTCTCGCTTACGGTCGAGCCGCCGCTCTGGATTGGATTGGCTGCGACGCCGATCGCACTGCTCGGCGTGGCGCTCGCCCATCGGGCCGGGCGCGGGGCTCCGGCTGCGATCGCGATTGCCGCCATCGCCACGGGTTTCGCAGCAGCGCAGATCGAGACGCTCATGGCGGCGGCGCCGGTCCTTGCCAAGGCGCTTCCGCACGCGGCGGTCGAGGGCAAGGTCGTCGAGGTCGAGCCGGTCGCGGCGGGGCGACGCATCTTGATCGAACCCAGCCGCATTGGGCGCATTGATCCTGCGGCGCTCCCTGCGCGTATTCGCATCACTTTGCGGCGCGGCGAGAGCGCGCCATTGCCGGGCACTGCAGTGTCACTGACGGCCGCGCTCTATCCGCCGCCCGGACCGGCAATGCCGGGTGCCTACGACTTTCAGCGCCGCGCCTATTTCGATCGGCTCGGTGCGGTGGGCTATGCAGAAGGGCGAGTGCGGGCGCTGCCGGGCGAGGCGGAAGGCGGCTGGCAAGTCTGGGTCGCTGCGCTCCGCGCGCGGATGACCGAGCGTATTCTCGCGGCGCTCCCAGGGCGCGATGGCGCCATCGCCGCGGCGATCATCACCGGAGAGACCCACGCAATCCCCGAGCGCGACGCGCAGGCCTTCCGCGATGCCGGCCTCGCGCACATCCTTGTCATCGCGGGTCTGCACATGGGGCTGGTCGCGGGGCTCGCTTTCCTGGTGCTGCGCACGGGGCTCGCGCTGGTGCCGTGGCTCGCGCTTCGGTTCAATACGAAGAAGGGTGCAGCGGCGCTGGCGCTTCTCGTGACCTTTGCCTACATGCTGCTCTCCGGCGCTACGGTCTCCTCGCGGCGCTCCTTCATCATGACCGCGCTGGTGCTGCTGGCGATCCTCGTCGACCGTATGGCACTTTCCGCGCGCGGGCTCGCATGGGCGGCGCTCGCGATCATGCTCGCGAGCCCCTTTGCGGCAGTGGGCCCGAGCTTTCAGATGTCCTTCGCCGCCGTCGCCGGCCTCGTTGGCTTCTACGAGACCTTTCGCGCGCCGCTCGGGGAATGGCACCGCGGCGCCGGGTTCGGCCGCCGGGTCGCGCTCTATCTGCTGGGCGTGCTCTGCACCACCGTCGTCACGACCCTCGCCACCGCGCCACTCACGGAATTCCACTTCAACCGCTTCCCAATCTACTCCGCGGCCGCCAATGCGATCGCGGTGCCGCTCACGGGAATATGGGTCATTCCCTGGGCGATGCTTTCCTGTCTCCTCATGCCTATTGGCCTCGAGCAATGGGGTCTCGTGCCCATGGGGTGGGGCATCGAGGCGATTGCGGAGATCGCCCTCGCAGTCTCATCCTGGCCCGGCGCCGCCGCGGTGCTGCCATCGATGCCGGTCTGGGGCCTCGCGCTGTTGAGCTTTGGCGGGTTCTGGCTTTGCGTCTGGCGGCGGCGCTGGCGCCTCCTGGGGCTGGTGCCGCTCGCCCTCGGATACGCGACACTCCTCCTGCCGCGGCCGCCGGACCTGCTCGTCGACGGGGACTCCGGCGCGATGGCGGTGCGCTCGGCCGACGGAACCTATCTCGTCGAGGCCGGCAAGCGCTCCGGCTTCGTCATCGAGACCTGGGCGCGCCGGGGCGCTACCTCGGTCGCAGCGGTCTTTCCCGCGAACGGCACGAGCCCGGATGGCCTCCTCGCGTGCGACATCGAGGGCTGTCTCTATCGACGGAGTGGATGGGCTGTCGCCCTCGCGCGTGACCGAAGCGCGCTCGAAGAGGACTGCGCGCACGCCGATCTCGTGATCGCCTCGCTGCCGAGCCGCGGGGCGTGCCGGCGGACGCCTGTCATCGACCGCTTCGATATCTGGAGGAACGGGAGTTACGCGATCTGGCTCGACGCCGATACCATCACCGTCGAGAGCGTCCGCGATTGGCGGGGACAGCGGCCTTGGGCGCCAGCCCGCGCGCCGGTCAGTACTGCCGCAGCAGCCCGACGAGCCGGCCCTGCACCTTGACTCGGTCGGGACCGAAGATCCGGGTCTCGTAGGTCTTGTTGGCGGGCTCGAGCGCGATCGAGGCGCCGCGCCGACGCAGGCGCTTCAGGGTCACCTCGTTCTCGTCGATGAGGGCCACCACGATGCTGCCGTTCTCGGCGGTCTCGCAGCGCTGAATGATCACGGTGTCGCCGTCGAAAATACCGGCGTCGATCATGCTGTCGCCGGCAACCTCGAGAGCATAGTGATCACCGCTGCCGATGAGGCTTGCGGGGATCCCCACTGTCGTGGATTGGTCGCGGAGCGCTTCGATCGGCGTGCCCGCTGCGATGCGGCCGTAAAGCGGGAGCTGCACGGCCTCGCCGCTGGCAGCGACAGGTGCGCCGGAGAGCGCAGACTTGAAATCGCCGCGAATGACCGTCGGCGAGAAGCGGCCGCGCTCGGCGGGCTTCGGCGGAGCAACCGCCGTCTCCTCCGGAAGCTTCACCACCTCGAGTGCGCGTGCCCGGTGGGCAAGGCGCTTGATGAAGCCCCGCTCCTCGAGCCCGCTGATCAGACGGTGGATGCCCGACTTGGATTTGAGATTGAGCGCCTCCTTCATCTCTTCGAAAGAGGGCGACACCCCGCTCTCACCGAGTCGTCGGTTGATGAAGAGGAGAAGCTCGTGCTGCTTCCTTGTGAGCATCGTCTATCTCCGCGTCTCAGGGATCGCCGCTAGAGGTCTGGAGAAGCACAGGCAAGAGGCGCCACTCCGGCGAAAGAACAAAACAACAACCGGCGCATGTTCTAGTTTAGTTCTCGCGCGGCGTCAAGCAGCGTCTTCTCCGGTTTCCGCGCCTGCTACGTCGTCCGGCGGCGCGCGGGCTGCTAACATGCGTGCGGGAGGGACGCGCAAATGCAGCCTCGTCTTTTTCTCGGAACCATTGGTTTGTCGCTCTGGTATAGCGACGATTTCGGCGAGAGCCTCGGGCGGTATCTCAGCGACTCCGGTCTCTATAGCGAATCTCGGGTCTGGGCGCTAAACCGCGATCCCCGCGTTCCCGACGAAATCCTCGCCGGCACGGATTCCGGTGTCTATCGGCTCGATCGCAAGACGGGCCACTTCACGCACATCGCCTCGCTCATGGATTCGCTTTGCGTCTGGTCGCTCGCGCGCTCGCCGCATGATCCCAGCGTGATCCTCGCGGGGACGCGGCCTGCTGCACTCTTCCGCTCAGAAGATGGTGGAAGAAGCTGGCGCCGCCTCGAGGTCGGGTTGCCAGAGACTTGTAGGGCAGTCTTGCTGCCGAGAGTGACGCAGATCGTCTTCGATTCCGAGGATCGTGACCTCGTGCTCGCGGGCCTCGAGATCGGCGGCGTTTGGCGGAGCAGCGACGGCGGCAAGACCTTCGCTGAGGCCTCGGCCGGCATGGCCTCGGACGACGTGCATGGTCTCGCGATCCTCCACAACGGTAACCGCACGCTCTTCGCCACCACGAACAAGGGCCTGCATGTGAGCCACGACGATGGCGCGAGCTGGACGCTGCAGCCGTTGGATTCTCCGTGGCAGTACACGCGCTCGATCGTGCCGCGCGCGGACCGGAGCGGAGTGCTCTTCTTAACGAATGGCGATGGGCCGCCGGGCTCGACGGGACGCCTACTGCGAAGCCGCGATCGCGGAGCGCACTGGGAGGACGCGCAACTCCCCGGCGAGATCTTGAGCACGCCCTGGTGCGTCGCAACGGACCCTGCGGACCCGTCCCTCCTCTTTGCCTCGACCAGCCTCGGGCAGGTCTTCTACAGCAAGGACGGGGGCGAGAGCTGGGTGAAGGCGCGGCGCCAGCTCGGCGAGACGCGCGCGCTGCTCTGGGCGCCGAACTAGTGCCGGTTCAATCCCCAGCAGCGCGCCGCGCGCCGGAGGCGATGAGACCGGCCGCTTCGGCGAGGCGTCGCAGCTCCGAGCGCTCGGCATCGTCGATGCCGAGCTGCGGTGGGCGCACTGCGGCGGAGCGCAGTACGCCCTGCATAGCCAGCACCTCCTTCATGCGCGGACGATAGTCACGGATCGGCGCGCGCCAGCAAAAGCGGGCTAGCGGTCCGAGTCGGCCCCAAATCTCGAAGGCGGTGGCAAAGTCCCGCTTGCCTACGGCCTCGTGCATGGCGATGAGTTGGTCCGTCGCGATCCCCGCGAAGCCGATGAGCGCGCCGTCGCAGCCCATGATCATCGCCTCCAGGATGAAGGTGTCGCTCCCGGTCATCACGCCGATCTTGCGCGGCAGCGCGCGGGCGGCCTCGATGGTCTCGACAGTCTTGGTGGTGTCGAAGGAGGCCTCCTTGAGCCCGATGAATTGTGGGATCGAGGCGAGCCGCCGCAGCGTCTCCGGCGGAAAATTGGGGCCCCAAGCGACCGGGAACTGGAAGCCGATGATCGGCAATCCCACGCCCTCGGCAATCGCGTGGTGATACCGATAGATCATCTCTGACGGCACGGGGTTGCCGAGGAAGGTCGGGAAGGGGGGGAAGATCGCAAAGCCTTGCGCGCCCGCGGCCTTGAGATCGCGCCCGAAGCTCACGGCATCCGCAGTCGAGCCCGCGATGAGCCCGGAGACGAGCGCACAGTGATCGCCGATCGCCTTGCGGGAGACCCGCAGCACCTCGAGCTGCTCCTCGCGCGAGAGCGACGGGCCCTCGCTCGCATCCATGTTCATGGCGATCGCGGTGGGGCGGGTCCGCGCGATCCCCGCGATGTAGGAAGCGGTGTTCTCCCAGTCGATCGAGAAATCTGGTCGCATCGGCAGCATCGGCGCGGCGACGATGCCGCGGAGGCTCAGGTCGGTCATGGCGGGGATCTCCTTTCGATGGTGGGCATCGGGTCAGGCGATGCTCAAGGCGTTGGCGCGGTGCAGGACGCCCCGCGAGAGGAAGAGGTTGGTGATCCGCTCGGTCGCTTGCAGGAAGAAGGGGTGCTTGCGCGCTTCGAGACCGCGCGGGCGGGGAAGCTGGATCTCGATCGTCTGCTCGATGCGTCCCGGCCGCGGCGACATCACGATGACCCGGTCCGCGAGGAGCACCGCCTCGTCGATGCTGTGCGTGACGAAGAGCACGGTCTTGCGGCTCTTGAGCCAGAGCCCCTCGAGGTCGATGCGCATCTGCTCGCGCGTCAAGGCATCGAGCGCGCCGAAGGGTTCGTCCATGAGAAGGAGCGGCGGGTCGTGGATGAGCGCGCGCACGATCGCAGCCCGCTGCCGCATGCCCCCGGAGAGCTGCCGCGGATAGCGCTCCGCGAAATCGCCGAGCCCTACTGCCGCCAGGAGCTGCCGCGCGCGATCCACATATTGCGCGCGGCCGAGACTGCGCAGCTCGATCTGCACGAGGACGTTATCGAGGACGTTCCGCCAATCCAGGAGCACCGGGTTCTGGAAGACGATGCCGAGCCCCGTGACGGGCCCCGTCACGGGCGCGTCGTTCACGGCGATCCTCCCCGTGCTCGCTGTGAGGATGCCCGCGATGATTCGCAGCAGCGTGCTCTTGCCGCATCCGGAGGGGCCGACGATCGCCACGAACTCGCCGGCGCTCACGGCGAGATCGATCTCGTCGAGGGCGGTCAGGCGGCGCTCTCCATGACCGAAGAGCTTGCTCGCGCCCTCGACCGAGATCGCCGTCGGCCGCGCCCTCGCGGGCACGACTTCGAGGGGGACCGGACGTTTGGGGGACGTCATGTCCGGCATCCCCGCTACTTCGAGATGAACTCGTTCGTGTAGAAGGCCGAGGCGGGCTTGTCGGTCTTGAGGTCGCGGTATTCCGCCAGGAGCTTCTTTGTCGTCTCCCAATCGGAGTCCGCTCCCCAGCCTACGGGCTTTCCCGCGGTCGCGGGCGAGGCGAGGAGGCTCAGATCCATGAGGAGTTGGTCCTTCGTCGACTGCGCGTTGAGGTCGGGCTTTGACTTGAGCGCTGCGGCGACGGCGGCGTCGGGCTCGCTGCGCGCGGCCTCCCAAGAGCGCTGCGTCGCCTTGACGAAGCGGCGCACCATGTCCGCGCGCTTTGTCACGGTCTCGTTGGTCGCGAGGATCGTCATGCCGATGGTATTTGCGCCGGTATCGGCAAAACGCATGGCGACGGGATTGAAGCCCTTGTACTTGATGAGGAAGAACTGATCGTCGATGCCGCCCAAGAGCGCGTCGGCGCGCTTCTCCAGCACCGAGACGACCTTCCCCGCGGGATCGACCTGCACGAGCGTGATCTTGCTCATGTCGAGATGGTTCGATTTCACGATGGCTGGGAAGAGCTGCGTCAGCGCGTCGCCGGCGGTGACGGCGAGACGTTTCCCTTCGAGGTCGCTCGGCGTCTTGATTCCGGTCTCCGCAAGCGAGATCACGCCGAAGCCTGAGGTATTGAGGAGCGACATCACGGCCTGGACCTCGCCGCCCTTCGCCGCGACGAGCATGAGGCTCCCGGCATCCGCCATCCCGAAGGTATCCGAGCCCGCGGCCACGACCTGCACGGTGTTGGCGGAGCCGCGGCCCTCGTTGAGCGTGATGTCGATGCCCTCCTGCGCGTAATAGCCGCGCTCCTTTCCGAGATAGAAGGGCGTGTGGAGCCCGCCCAGATACCAGTTGAAGCGCAGCGAGACCTGGTCCGCCGCGACGGCGGGAAAGGCGAGGGTCGTCAGCGCCGCGGCGGCTGCTAAGGCGCGGAGAGCAGTGCGAAGCATGAGGCGTCCTCCCGGGATTTTGATATCGGTTTTTGCATCAGATTGGCTCCAGCGCGCTCTGGGCGCTGTCTTGCGATACGTGCCAGGGGATCGTCAGGCGCTCGATCAGCACAACCGAATAGTAGACCGCGAGGCCGATGAGGCTCAGCAGGACGATCGTGGCAAAGACCATGGGCGTGTTGAGGTCGCCGTTGTACTGCAGGAGCAGGTAGCCGAGCCCGCGGTCGGAGGCCACGAACTCGGCGACGACGGCGGCGGTCGCGGAGAACGCCGCGCCGACCTTGAGTCCCGTGAAGATTTCCGGGAGCGCGTGCGGGAGGCGGATCTTCGCGAAGAGCAGGAGGTTCCGCGCGCCGGTCGAGCGCGCGAAATCCATGATCTCGGGATCGATCGACTTGAAGCCCGCGATGCTGCTCACGACGATCGGAAAGAACGACAGCAGGAAGACCAGCAGCAGCTTCGGCGTGAAGCCGAACCCGAACCAGATGATGAACAGCGGCGCCACCGCGATCTTCGGCACGATCTGCAGGAAGACGATCACGGGATAGGCGGTCTCCTCGAGGAAGCGCGAATAGGAGATCGCGAGCGCGAGCGGCACGCTCACGACGACGCCCACGGCATAACCCGCGAGTATCTCCAACGTCGTCGTCCAGGCGCTCGCGAGTACGGTCTGCCAATGCCCGAGAAATGCGTAGAGCACGAGGCTCGGCGGCGGAAGCAGGTATTCCTTGACGTGGAAAAGGCGGACGCCGAGCTCCCACCCGACGAAGAGGATCAGGAACGCCGCGATGAGTCGCGCTCGCCGGTGCAGGAAAGCCGATAGGCGGCGGGGAACCGTGGGGCGGATCGCTACCTCGGTCATGGCTCAGGCGCTCCGCGCGAGGCGGCCGCTCGCCTCGAGATGCCGGCGGATCGGCCAGAGGCTCGAGAGCTCGCGCGCGGCAGCGAAGACGGCGCGCGAGAGCGCGCCCCGCCGCGCGGGCGTCAGGCGCACCACGGGGCCCGCGATGCTCACGGTCGCGACGACCGGCGCGTTGGGCGCGAGGGAGGCACGGATGACGCAGGCAATCGCCGCCGTTCCGGGCTCGCCTTCCTCGAGGGCCACGCCATAGCCACGGCGGCGCGTCTCCGCGAGCTCGCGCTTGAGCTCGGCCTCGTTCCGCACCGCACGCGGGCCGAAGCGAGCGGGGGTCCCGTAGCCGCGCTTGCGGACGAGTGCCAGCGCCTCGCGCTCCGGGAGGGTCGCGAGCCAGGCCTTGCCCGTGGCGGTCGCATGCAGGATCACCTCGCGGCCCATGTCGGGATCGTAGCGCAGGCCGCTGCGCGCGCCCTGCGCCTTCGCGGTCCATGTCATCCTCGGCGGCTCCACGATCGCCATGCGCGCGAGCTCGCCGGTCTCGGCGGCGAGACGGTCGAGCACGGGCTGGCAGATCTCCGTGATGCCGGTCTCCGCGAGAAAGCGAAAGCCCAGCGCCGCGAGCAGCATGGTGAGCCGATAATGCTGCGTCGCCTCGTCCTGAATGGCGAGCCCTCGCTCGCAGAGGGTAGTCAGGAGGCGATGCGTCGCGCTCTTGGCGAGTTTGACGCGGCCTGCAATCTCCGTGAGCGCGAGACCGTCGCCCGCCTCCGCCAGCACCTCCAATATATCGAGGAGGCCGCGTACCGATCGCTGCGCCGGTGCTTTGCGGCCTCGGGCGGATTGGAACATTGTTCCATGTTTGCACCAGCCTCCGCTTGCGTCAATGCTAGCGCAGGCCGCGCCGCACGACCTGCAACGAGAGCCCCTGCGTCGCGAGCGCCGCGAGGGTCGCGAGCGCGAAAGCCTCGGCGATGCCGAGCGGGACGATCGCGGCACCGAGCACGACGAAGAAAGCCGCGAAGGAAAAGAGACCGAGCAGCAGTCCCCGCAGGACATTGAGCGCGGCGTCGGCTCCGTAGGCGCGATGCCCGAATACCGCGAGCACCGAGGCGAAGAGAGGATACGTCGCGACGATGCCGCTGAGCTGCGGCCCTAGCCGGCCCGCCGTTGCCGTGAGGACGACGACGAGTGCCGTCGTCGCGACCATGCGCGCGGGAAGATCCCAGCGCGGAGCCGCCGCGATCGGCGTTCCCGGCTTGAACCGCGGCGTCACGTAGAGCGCCAGCAAGAGAACCGCGAGGGGGAGGGCGACAATGGCGGGGCGCGATAGCGGCGGCAACACGCTCAAGATCGCGACGGCCGCGGCGAAGGCGCAGGATCCCACGAGGAGCGCGCCCGGCCAGCCCGCGCGGCGCGCGCAGGCGGCATAGGCGATGCAGAAACTTGATTCCGCGGCGATCCCCAGGAGCGAGCCCGCGGTCGCATCGGCCGCGAACTGCGTGCCGTGATCGAGGGCGAAGAAGAAGGAAATTGGCGCCGAGGTCAGGGGCAGGCCCACGAGCCAACCACCGATGGCTTGGCCCCAGCGGCGCCCGATCAGCGTCGCGACGCCGATGAGGACCGGCGTCACCACCAGCTTGAGGAGGAGCGTGTCCATCGCTCTCGCCTCAGAGGGCGAGGAGCCCGCCTCCGAGCGGGATGATCGTGACGCGCTCACCCTTCGCGGCAGCCGGTGCAAGTGGCGGCCGCACCACGAGGCAGTCGGAGCGCGCGAGCAGGGAGATCATGGAGCTGTCCTGCTTCTCGAAGGGCGTCGCCTCGAGATCGCCGTCGGCGCCGCGGGCGAGAGTGGCGCGGAGATAATCCTCGCGCCGGTCGTTCTCAGGCAGAGGCCTTGCGAGCCGCGCCGTTGCCGGCGGCTCCGCGCTGGGATCTAAGCCGGAGAGATGCTCGATTGCGGGCTTCAAGAAGATGAGCGCGCAGACGAGGGTGGAGACGGGATTCCCCGGCAGGCCCACCATGGCGGCGTCGCGATAGCGCCCGACCATCAGCGGCTTTCCAGGCCGCATCGCGATCTTCCAGAAATCCAGCTCGAGCCCCGCGGCGCCCAGCGCGTCCTTGACGAGATCGTGCTCGCCGACGGAGGCGCCGCCGGTGGTGACGAGAAGATCCGCACCGCGCGCCCCCTCCGCTGCCTGGCGGAGTGCCTCGGGTCGGTCGGCGGCGATGCCGAGCTGAAGTGGAATTCCGCCGCAGGCCCTGACGAAGGCACCGAGCGCGATGCTGTTGGAGCTCACGATCTGATTGGGGCCGATGGGATCGCCGGGCATGACGATCTCGTCGCCGGTCGCGAGGATCGCAACGCGCGGACGCCGACGCACCATGAGCCAGGGACGGTCCATCGCCGCTGCGAGGCCGATGTCGCGCGCAGTGAGGCGCCGGCCGGCGACGATGCCGACGCTTCCCGCGACGAAATCGAGTCCGGCCGGCCGCACGTAGCGACCCCCGGGCGCGCCCTCCTTAACGACGACGATGTCACCCTCGCGCTCGGTGTCCTCCTGGATCACGATCGCATCCGTGCCTTCGGGAAGCGGCGCCCCCGTGAAGATGCGGACCGCCTCTCCGGGGCGCACGGGCTTGTCGTACGAATTCCCCGCTGGCACGGCCCCCACGACTTTGAGCCGGACGGGAACACGGGCGACATCGGCTGTGCGGACGGCATAGCCGTCCATGGCCGAGAGAGCCGCCGGCGGCTGGGTTCGGCGCGCAGTCACATTCTCCGCGAGCACCCGGCCGAAGGCCTCCGCCAACCCTACTTGCTCGGCCGCCAGTGGCTTCAGCGGGCGCAGCAGGCGCTTGCGTGCTTCCTCCACCGAGATCATTACGTCGCCTCGTACGCGCCGGATTTGCCGCCGGATTTATGGACAATCCGTAGCTCCGTCACGGTCATTCCGCGGTCGACGGCCTTGCACATGTCGTAGATTGTGAGGGCCGCCACGGAAGCCGCTGTAAGTGCTTCCATTTCCACTCCCGTGCGCCCCGTGACCTTGCAGGTCGCGACGACATCGATTGCGCTGCGCTTCGGATCGGGCGTGAGCTCGACGGTCACGGAAGAAAGCGCTAGCGGATGACAGAGTGGAATGAGGTCCGGCGTACGCTTCGCCGCCATGATGCCTGCAAGGCGCGCGACCGCGAGTACATCGCCCTTCTTCACGCCGCCTGCGAGGATCAGCGTCAAGGTCTCGGGTTTCATGAGCACCGAAGCCGCGGCGGTGGCAACGCGCTCCGTCTCCGGCTTGCCGGAGACATCGACCATGATGGCGTTGCCTTTCCGGTCGAAATGGCTGAGGGAACTCATGAGTTCACCGGGGCTGCAGCGTCGATTGGGCCGAGGAGGGCCCGAGTCGCGGCCTCCACATCGGGTTTCCGCATGAGCGACTCGCCGACGAGGAAGCACTTCGCGCCGGATTTACCCAATTTCGCGAGGTCTGCGGGCGAATTTAACCCGCTTTCGCTGACGATCACCCTATCCTTCGGAAAATCGCGGCTGAGCGCTTCGGTTGTGGCGAGATCGACTTTCAACGTCTTGAGATTGCGATTGTTTATGCCGATGAGCCGCGTCTTGAGCCGAAGCGCGCGGTCGAGCTCCGCGCGGTCGTGCACCTCCGCGAGCACATCCATGTCGCGGTCGCGCGCTGCCGCCTCCAGCGTCGCCGCCTCGGCGTCCGTGAGGGCCGCGAGGATCAGCAGCACACAATCCGCTCCCATCGCCCGGCTCTCCGCGATCTGATAGGGCTCCAGCAGAAAGTCCTTGCGCAGGACCGGCAGCATCGTCGCCGCACGTGCCGCGACGAGATATTCCGGCTTGCCCTGGAAGTAGGGCTCGTCAGTAAGGATCGAGAGGCAAGAGGCGCCTCCTCGCGCGTAGGCGTGCGCGAGCGCGGTGGGGTCGAAATCGGGCCGGATCAGCCCGGCGCTGGGACTCGCGCGCTTGATCTCTGCGATGAGGCCGTAGCGTCCCTCAGCAACCGCGCGCTCGAGTGCGGCGATGAACCCCCGGGGTGCTGGCGCGGTGCGGGCCGCGCGCTCGACCTCCGCGAGCGGACGCGCGGATTTGGCGCGGGCGACTTCCTCTCGCTTGGTCGCGCAGATGCGCTCGAGCACGTTGGTCATGGCGATTGCGGCGGTGGGGGTGGGGGCTCGTTGGTAATGGCGACCATCCGATCGAGGGCGGCAGTCGCCTTCCCGCGATCGATCGCCTCTGCTGCGAGTGCCACGCCGTCTTTGAGCGTCTTCGCCTTCCCCGCGACGATCAGCGCCGCCGCGCTGTTGAGGAGAACGATGTCGCGAAGCGGGCCTTTCTCGCCCTGGAGGAGCGCGCGGAGCCGCGCCGCGTTCTCTGTGGGCTCTCCGCCTTTGAGGGCTTCGCGCGTTGCCCGCGGGAGACCCGCTTCCTCCGGCGTTACTTCGCGGCTCGTGACCTTGCCGCCCCTGAGCTCCGCCACCACGGTGGTTCCGGTAGTGGTGATCTCGTCCATGCCGTCACCATGGATGACCCAGGCGCCTTCGGAGCCCAGCTTTCCCAAAACCTCCGCGATGGGCCGCACCCATTCCGGCGCGAAGACGCCCACGAGCTGGCGCTTGACGCCAGCGGGATTGGAGACCGGACCCAGGAGGTTGAAGATCGTACGCGTGCCGAGCTCCACGCGGGTCGGTCCCACGTGCCGCATCGCGGCGTGATGGCGCTGCGCCATCAGGAAGCCGATGCCGGCCTCAAAGATTGCGCGGCGCACCAGGGCGAAATCCGCGTCGATGTTGACGCCGAGAGCGGAGAGCACGTCGGCGGCGCCGCTCTGCGAGGACATCTTGCGGTTGCCATGCTTTGCGACCGGCACGCCGCAGCCCGCAACCACCAGCGCCGAGGCGGTGGAGACGTTGAAGGAGCCGGAGGCATCGCCGCCGGTCCCCACGATATCCATGGCATGGGGCGGCGCCTCGATTGCGATCATCTTCGAGCGCATCGCGCGGGCGGCGCCCGTGATCTCCTCGACGCTCTCGCCGCGCACGCGGAGCGCCATGAGGAAGCCGCCCATCTGCGCGGGCGTGGCATTCCCGGACATCATCGCGTCGAAGGCGCCGGCCGCCTCGGCCTCGCTGAGGCGCAGCCCCTGCGCTGCCTTCGCGATGAGCGCGCGGAATTCGGTGGTGTCGATCGCCAAGGCGCCGCTCTCAGGCCGCGAGCGGCGCGCGGCGCGCGAGGTCGATGAAGTTGGCGAGAAGCGCGTGCCCGCTCTCGGAGGCGATGCTCTCGGGATGGAATTGTACGCCATGGATCGGGCGCTCGCGGTGCATCACCCCCATGACGACGCCATCCTCGGTCTCGGCATTGATGCTGAGGCAAGCGGGCATGGATTGGCGCTCGACCACCAGCGAGTGATAGCGCGTCGCCTGGAACGGACCGCGATGGAATCCCTTGAAGACGCCGGTGCCGTTGTGCTGGATGCGGCTCAGCTTGCCGTGCATGGGCGCGGGTGCCCGCACGATTTTGCCGCCGAAGGCCTGACCGACCGCCTGATGCCCGAGGCAGACTCCAAGGAGCGGTGTATCGCCCGAGGCGCGAACGAGATCGAGGCAGATGCCCGCGTGGTCGGGATCGCTCGGACCCGGCGAGATCACGATCCCCTCCGGCCGCATCCCAAGCGCGTCGGCGACGCTGATCTTGTCGTTCCGCCGCACCGTCACCTCCGCCCCGAGCTCGCCGAGGAAGTGCCAGAGATTGTAGGTAAAGCTGTCGTAGTTATCGATGAGAAGGAACATGCACGACGCCTTCCGGAACTGCTGGGGCCGCAGGGTATATCAGGTCCTCCCCGGCGGCAAAAGCCGGGCGCTAGGCACTGGACTCGGGACCCTCGCGGGGATTGAATGACCGCCTCGAAAGCGCCGGGGGCGGCGGAGGAAGAGGCACCCATGGCGAAGAGCCGCGTCGACGTCGAGACGACGCTCGCCGCGATTTTCTACATTTATATTATATGCTGCTCACCTGCGTCGCCTGTCTCATCCTGACGGCGCTCTTCTGGTACGTCGGCATCGTCCCTCTGATCTTCGCGATCATCCTCAGCATCTATATTGCGACGATGGCACAGGGCACCTGGGCACAGGAAATGGCGGACCAGATCGTCGCGCAGATTCCGGCATCGGCCCATGTCACGCCGCAAGCTCCGGCACCCTCACCGCCGGCTGCCCCCGCACCCCACACCGCGAGCGCGGCAATCATGGAGAATCTGAAGAAGCTCGGAGACCTGCACAGCTCGGGCGTGCTGACGGATGCAGAATTCGAGGCGAAGAAAGCGGAATTGCTGAAGCGCCTTTGATCGCGCCGAGGGTTTTCTCAAGAAAGTCCGTGGGTTGATCGCGGCTTGACCTTCCCTGGGGTGGAATCCCCATATCCAAAGCTGCCAGTGAACTGTAAGGTTTTGCCTGATGGCGGCCTTGGAAGCCGATCGGAAGCCGCGCCCCCCCGACGAGGCGGAAGCGGCGGTCTTGCTCAGGATCGACGGGATGACCTGCGCTGCCTGCGTGAGCCGCGTCGAGAAGGCGCTCGCGCGGGTTCCCGGCGTGAGCGAAGCCGCCGTCAGCCTCGCGACCGAGGAGGCGCGCGTCACCGGCACGGACCTCGATACGTCGCGGCTCGTCGCGGCGGTCGAAGCCGCGGGCTATGAGGCGCGGCTGAAGTCCGAGCCGAGCGCGATCGATGCCGACGCCGAGCAACGGAGCCGCCGCGACGGGCTCGTCTTCCTCGCGAGCGCGCTCCTGACCTTGCCACTGCTCCTGCCGATGCTGGCGGGAGCGGCGGGCCTCCACCTGATGCTGCCGGGTTGGGCGCAGCTCGCGCTCGCGACGCCGGTGCAGTTTTGGGCGGGTGCACGTTTCTACCGCAACGGCTTCAAGGCCGTCCGCGGCGGTAGCGGGAACATGGATCTGCTGGTCGCGCTCGGCACCAGCGCGGCTTACGCGCTGAGTCTTTATCTGCTGCTCCGTGGTCCCGCGGAGGCGCCGCTCTATTTCGAGGCCGGCGCCACCGTGATCTCTCTGGTGCTGCTGGGACGATATCTCGAAGGGCGCGCGCGGCGAAGCACCACGGCGGCGCTGCGCGCGCTCATGGCGCTCCGGCCGGAGACCGCGCGGGTCGAACGGCAAGGGCAGGAGATCGAGGTGCCGGTAGCCGAGGTTCGCCACAGCGACGTGGTCGTGGTGCGGCCGGGCGAGCGCATCGCCGTCGACGGCGTGGTGCTCGACGGCGAAAGCGCCGCCGACGAATCCCTGGTGACCGGCGAGAGCTTGCCGGTCGCGAAATCTCCCGGCGATCGCGTTCTCGCGGGCGCGCTCAACGGCGAGGGTCGGCTCCGCCTCAGGGCGACCGGCGTGGGCGCGGAATCCACCCTCGCGCGCATCGCCGCGCTGGTCGAGCGCGCCCAGGCATCGAAGGCACCGGTGCAGCGCCTGGTCGATCGGGTGAGCGCAGTCTTTGTGCCTGTGGTACTCGTGGTTGCGGCCGTGACCCTCGGGACCTGGCTCCTCTTCGGCGCCTCTAACGAGAACGCGATCATCGCCGCCGTCTCCGTACTCGTGATCGCGTGTCCCTGCGCCCTCGGCCTCGCCACGCCAACGGCTATCATCGTAGCGACCGGCAGCGCCGCACGGCGCGGCATCCTCGTCAAGGACGTGGCAAGCCTCGAGCGCGCGCGCGCGGTGACGACGGTGATCTTCGACAAGACCGGGACGCTCACTCTCGGCAAGCCCCAGCTAGCGGCGGTGATGCCGCTTGCGGGGAGCGAGGCGGATCTCCTTTCGCTGGTGGCCTCTGCGCAACAGGGGAGCGAGCACCCGCTCGCCCGCGCGGTGGTCGCGGCAGCCCGCGGGCGCGGCCTCGCGCTCGTGCCCGTCGTTGCCTTCCGCGCTATTCCCGGCAAAGGCATTGAGGCGGAGGTGGCAGGGCGGCGTCTTCTCATCGGCAGCGCACGGCTCCTCGCGGAGGCGGGCATCGACACGTCCGCGCTCTCCGCGCTCGTGACAGCGGCACCTGCCGGCATGGGCGCGATGCTCGCGGCGGAGCTCACACCCGAGCGCAGGCCTCTGGGCCTCTTGCTCGCGGGCGACCGGGTGCGGCCGAGCTCGGCGGTAGCGGTCGCGCGCCTCAAGGCGTTGGGGATCGAGCCCGTGCTGGTCACCGGCGATGCCGAGGGGCCTGCGCGCAAGGTCGCAGTCGAGGTCGGCATCGAGAAGCTGCGCTGGGGCGTCCTCCCCGCGGAAAAACTCGCGGAGGTCGAGCGTCTCAAATCGGCGGGCAAGGTGGTGGCGATGGTGGGCGACGGCATCAACGACGCGCCCGCGCTCGCGGCGGCCGATCTGGGCATCGCCATGGCCGGCGGCACCGATGTCGCGATGGCGAGCGCGGGGATCACGCTGATGCGCGGCGATCCCACGCTCGTCGCGGAGACGCTCGCGCTCGCGCGCGCGACGGTCGCGAAGATCCGCCAGAACCTGTTCTGGGCCTTCGTCTACAACATCGTGGGAATTCCGTTGGCGGCGGGTGGCTTCCTGAGTCCGGTTATCGCGGGCGGTGCGATGGCCTTCTCGAGCGTGAGCGTGGTCGCGAATTCGCTGCTGCTGCGCCGCATGGGAGGATGGCGATGAATATCGGTACGGTCTCGCGCGCAACTGGCCTGCCGGCAAAGACAATCCGCTACTACGAGAGCATCGGTCTCGTCGCACCCGCCGAACGCAGCGCCGGGAACTACCGCCGCTACGGCGAGAGCGAATTGATGGCGCTGCGTTTCGTCGAGCGTGCACGCCGGCTTGGTTTTACCCTAAAGGAGGTGAGCGAGCTGCTCGCGCTCTGGCGCGACAAGTCGCGGCAGAGCGCGGAGGTGCGCGCGCTAGCGCAAGCGCAGATACGCCGGCTTGATGCGCGTCTGCGCGAGCTTCGGTCGATGCGGCGTACGCTCGAGCATCTCGTCGAGCGCTGCCGCGGCGACGAGCGTCCGGACTGCCCCATTCTGGACGAGCTCGCGGGCGAAAAATTGAGCTAGACTGCGCCCCCGCGGCGCCCATGGATCACAAGCTCCAACAGTTCGTGACCTTGCTGCATCGGCAGAACCCGGTTGCATCTGGGCGCCGAGCACGGCAGATCCGCGCGCCACGCCTCGGACGCCGGACGCTCGCGATCATCGCGGCGGTTGCGGTTCTCTGCGGCATCGTGTTGGCGCTCTGGCTTACCTGGCCCTCGCTGCCGGTCGCCTCGCCCCGCCCCGCGCAGCGGGTCACAAGCCCCGCGCAGGTCGCATCCACCGCTGCGCCCACACGGGCGGAATTGCCGTCGCCGGGGACCGCGGCGCCACGGCCCGCCTCGACCCCGGAAGCGCCCGTGACGGCAGCGACGCCGCTACCGGTGCCCGCCGTGCCGCCTCCTTCCAGCGCCGAGCCGGC
>Ga0335081_10004522_pt1 | contig 21882 bp, 21 predicted proteins | sample Lox_Sample_35_FD_206713 | JGI IMG/M metagenome (GOLD analysis project Ga0335081, IMG submission 206713) | Soil microbial communities from Loxahatchee National Wildlife Refuge, Florida, United States - Lox_Sample_3.5 | ecosystem: Environmental > Terrestrial > Soil > Wetlands | place: USA... | reverse complement strand
GCGGTGAGATCACAAAGGTCATCTATTGTGGTCGATGACCGGATGGGTATCGAGCCGGAACCAACTCGATGACGAGATCTGGCTGGCAGATCGGCCGCCCCTTGGCGAATCGCGATCCAACTGTGATGCCGTTTTGGGCCAATCTCATCATCGGCGGCTTCTCGTCAACTCGGATGCCGTGCGCGTGGGCGTCCGAGTCGCCGCTGGGACCGGCCTGAATCGGCATGTTTCAAGTTATGTTGCTCGTTTGTTCGCCGGAGGTGACCGTCACTGTTGCCCTCAGATTCGCCACTCCGGCTGTGTACCTGTCGTCGCTTACGGCGAATGAAACCGCGTCCTCCAGCCAGTCGTGCCAGACTCCGTCCGGATCGTGGGACGCCACCGTCAGAGTGTAGTTTTCCGGGCACAATTCGCAGCGGAATGCGAACGTCAGCTCCAGCGTATCGCCGGCGGCGCGCGGTCCCAGCTTCAGCCTTTCCAGTTCGGTGTTTGTGCCGAAGACATTGAGTCCGATGCGCGTCCGGATCATGATCCCGATGACTGGATCTTCTACCGCCTCGCGGAAGCGCACACGGACCTTCACTGTCGCCGGTTCGCCACTCCGCCAGACCATGGTAGGGCGGCCGCTGTCGCCCACGGTTTCGACTGCCAGAATCTCCGCGCGGCCATCGCCGCGTCGCCAGCGCGGCGCTAGCGGCGCGCCGGCCGTCTCACCCCAGGCGCGCAATCGCGCGGCGATGTGCTTGCGGTAGGCGGTCAATACTTCAGCGGGGTCACCTCGCCCGGCCATGTGACCATCTCGCAACCACCAGACCTCGTCGGCCAGCCTGCTCACCAGGTCGTCTTCATGCGAAGCCAGCAGCGTGGTGGTGCCGGCGCGCCGCAGCCGATCCAGCGCCATCGAAGCCTGCTCGCGCCCTAAAACGTCGTAGCGCGCGAACGTCCGATCAATCAGGAGCACCGGTACGGGAGTCAAGTCCAGATCATCGTCCGGACCTAACCAACGGGCCACTCCTGATCTCTCCACTGTGCCGGCGTCGGCCTTCTCGGTTCCGGCGGCCAGCCGCAACAGGCGGCCCTTGCCGGAGCCGTTCTCTCCGATGATCCCGATCACCACGCCATCCGGCGCAGCAGCGTCAAAATCACTCAGGGGCGCACTGGTCACTCGACGAAAGGCGACAGCCATAGACGCTAGAATAACAACTGCCACATGGACGACCCTGCAGTTCTCGAACGCATGCGCGCGGACTGGAACCAGCGCGCCGGCGAGGACGCCAACTATTACGTGGCGTTCGGCCGCCGCGGACAGGATGACGACGAGTTCTTCGCTACCGCTGCGCCTGTAGTGAGAGGTCTTGAGTGGGATCTCCCGCGCTTGAACACACGCGACGCGGCGCTCGAAATCGGCTGCGGTCCGGGCCGCCTCATGCGGCCGCTCAGCCGCCACTTCCGCGAAATTCACGGCGTGGACGTTTCCGACGCCATGATCCGCCTGGCGCGCGAACGGCTGCGCCACACGCCCAACGCCTTTCCTCACCACTCGTCCGGCTCGGATCTTTCGCTGTTCCCGGACGAGAAGTTCGATTTCGTTTACTCCTACGCTGTGTTTCAGCACATCCCCAGCGCCGAAGTGGTCTTCCACTACCTGCGTGAGGCGCGCCGCGTGCTCAAGAACGGCGGAATCCTGCGCTGCCAGATCAATGGCCTTCCGCGCACCGCAAAACGGTACGATACCTGGAACGGCGTGCGTGTTTCGCCCGAAGAAATCACGCGGTTCACCCTTGATTCCGATTTCCAGTTGCTGGCCCTGGAGATGATCCACACGCAATACATGTGGCTTACCTGCCGCAAGCGCCCGCGCGGATGGGTGGCGTCGCTGTCCGGTCGTCAACCGCAGAGCACGGCCGCCATCCGCAGCATCAGCAACGCGCTGACCGGTGAGGCCGTAGTGCCCGCCGCGGGCCCTATGGCGGCGCTCTCTCTATGGATCGAGCGCTTGCCCGATGAGTGCGATGTGAACCACCTGGCCGTTACGGCGGACGGGCGCGCGTGCCGTGCGGACTATATCGGCGTGCCGGCGAAGGACGGCGTGCAGCAAGTGAACGCGTGGCTCCCCGAAGGAACTCGCACAGGCGTGGTTCCTCTGGAGATCTCGTGGCTGGGACACCCGTTGTGCGGGCCAGCCTGCGTGCGGATCATCCCGCCCGGTCCTTCCGTGGCGCGCCTCACCACCGTCACCGACGGCGTCAACCTCATGCTCGACCACCGGACAGCATCCGGCTCGGTTAAGGTGACTTTGGTGGAAGTTGCCAATTCCGGCGAGTTCCACGCCACGGTGGACGGCAAGGCCGTGCTCGAAACCGATTCCTTCTGCGCCGACCCTATGATCCGCCGCTACGAATTCAACTTCCACCTGCCGCCTGGGTCAGACAAAGGAGCGCATGAACTACAGGTCTCCATGGGCAGACGCATATTCCCTCCGATGACGATCGAGGTGATGTGAAGGTGGCGAGCACGCTCGCGCCTGCGGCAGGCGCCACAATTGCTGTTGCCACCCTCGCCCTGATTCTCGTCGCATCCAATCCCGGCCCGCGCGACATCACGCTTCCCGCTGGAGTACTGGAATTGCACTCCGAGCTGGTCCTTGCTAACGGCGCGGAGTTGCGAGGCGCCGCGTCCGGAACGATCGTGCGCGCGGCGCCCGACTTTCAGGGCCGGGCCCTCATCGTGGTTCGCGGTTCCGGTGTCACATTGCGTGGCTTCGCCATCGACGGCAACCGCGAAGCCCTGGAACAACGAACCGGGCTGCCACCTTCAGACAAGCCCTTCTCCGAGTTCACCCGCGCCAACGGCGTCCTGGCGGTGAACCTCCGGAGGCTGCGGATCGAAAACTTGCAGTTCCGGCATATCGCTGGGTTTGCGGTACTCGTGAGCCGCTCGCGAGATGTTCGCATCGACCGGGTGGAAGTGGCCGACAGCGGAACCCGCAATATCAAGGGCCGCAACAATGCTACGGGCGGCATTCTGCTGGAAGAAGGAACCGCTGATTTCCGCGTGACCCGCGGCCTGTTCCGCAATATTCGCGGCACCGGCGTCTGGACGCATTCCCTATTTACATCGCCGCGCAACCGCGATGGCTGGATCGCCTTCAATCGCTTCGAGAACCTGGCTCGCGACGCCATCCAGGTGGGACACGCCACCAATGTGCGGGTGGAAGAGAATGCGGGCACGCGCATCGGCTTCCCTGCCGATGAGGTCGACATCGAGAACCAGGCATATCCCGTAGCCATTGACACAGCCGGCGACGTTGACCGGAGTTCCTACACCCGCAACCATTTCACCGGGATTGACGGCAAGTGCGTCGACCTGGATGGTTTTCATGATGGCGAAGTGACGGAGAATTCCTGCGTGAACCGGCCGGACCCAACACTCTACCCGTTCGGCAACATCGGGATTCTGTTCAACGACAGCAATCCGCACACGCGCTCGAACCGCATCAAGGTCACTGGCAACCTGCTGGATGGCGTGAAGTACACGGGAATTTTTGCCTTCGGCACTGGCCACGTGATCGCGCACAATCGCGTGCTGAACGTCAACCTGGCCCATTGCAACGAGGGAGCCGCGCAGTTCGGATGCTACTACCCGAAGGGCGAGCCCGAAGCCTTGCAGGCTGGCATTTATTTAGGTCGCGGCATTCTGTGGCCCGAACCTTCCCAGGGGATCGTAGTCGAGGATAACCAGATCACGGGCTTCCAGATGAAGACCCGCTGCATCGCGTTCGCCCCAGGCGTTTCAGCCGCAGCCAACACCATCCGAAACAATCGCTGCGAATGACTAAGTCAACCCTGTGGGCGACTTTTTTCCGACACCTGGCACCCTCAGGTGAGGTCTTGTTCTAGTCTTCCTCCGCGTCTCCGCGTCTCCGCGGTGAATATTCGCTGTTTCAGTCCGAGATCAAACTAATCGACCCGATTCCCCCCTCAATATCCAGATGAATCCGTACCTTCGCGTCGTTGTACGCGTCATTGACCCAGTGGTCGCCCTGGCGGCGCAGGCCTTCTGTCCGGATTTCACCTATGCCTCCGCGCCCGGATGCGTAGATCCCCACGTCGCGCGGGAGGCGAATAGTCGCTTCCCCCACTCCGCCGCGGACACGAACGTCATAGTCGTGTTTGGGTTTTCCCCGCAAATCCATTTGTAGTTGGCCGACACCCATTTGGACCTCTATGCGGCGGATATTCAGGCTCCCCAGGTCCATACGCGCATCGCCCGCGCCGAAACGCGTAGTCAGGTCGACCGGCACGTCGTTGCTGAGTTGAAGATCCCAGAGATACGTGACATCGCCCAGGTGCGAGTGGCTGCTGCCCGGCTGCTCGATCCTCAGGTCGCCGATTCCTGCAACCCGGCTGAAGTGCAGGTTGGGCTTCCACGCCTCCACGTTGTAGCTGAAATCGGCCCGGGCCAGTTTTTCCGCTCCGCCTCGAATGCGTAGTTCTCCGGCGCCCATGTGCAGGTCCAGACGCAGGCTTTGAACGTCCTCCCGCTCGAACTCGCGCGATTCGTGACGAGTTGGCCCCGTTTGCACCTCAATCACGCACCCGCCCAGGCACAATATCCCCGCGGCCAGGGGAAAGAATCTGGCGTACATTAAGGTCTCCTCATTTAGTGGACCATACGAAAACCAGCCTTCGGATGTTCCTTTCCATGCCTTCGGATATGACTCCTTTGAGCCATCGGCTGCCGCGTAACCGGGATGATCGGCCACTCGTCGTCTCTATCGCGTGAATCTCCGTCTGCCTCCAGGCGCCAGACTACTCGGCCCGATCCTGTTCGCCTTACTGACTGCCAGTGACGCTCCATGTTGCTCGCAATCCCTTGATTCTGCTGAACCGGCCGCCTTGCCCCCTGCGTCTTCCGCGCCCGCGGCGCCGCCGGTGATCCTCTACCCGCCCCACCGCCCGCTGAATCAAGAACGAATCCTCGGCATCATGCCGGACTACCAGACAGTCCGCGATACCAGCCAGCCGGTTCCGCCGCTGACCCCAGGACAGAAGTGGCTTCTGGCGGAAAAGGGAACAGTCGATCCATTCAACATTGCCACCGCTTTCATGACGGCCGGCTTTTCGCAAGTCGGGAACCAGACCCCCAAATATGGCGAAGGCTGCCCCGCGTACGGCAAACGAGTCGGCGCCGCATTGGCCGACTCCGGCACGCAGAATTTCTTCAGCGCCGGTGTGGTGGCAAACCTGCTCCATCAGGACCCGCGCTATTTCCGTAAAGGCCCACAAGCGAAAATCGTCACCCGCGTGGCTTATTCGGTTAGCCGGGTAGTCGTGGCGCGCCAGGATTCCGGCGCCTCGGCATTCAACGCATCCAACATCTTCGGCATGGCGCTGGGCATCGCCGCATCCAACGCTTACTACCCGGCGGCCAGCATTCGCGGACGGGTGATGCTCAGCCGTGTCGACACCAGCCTGTTCGGCGACGTGGTAGGCAACCTCATGTCCGAGTTCTGGCCGGATCTGCAACAGAAGTTCTTCCGCAGGAAGATCAAGTAGCTTCCGTCATTTCCCGATACAGAATGTGGAGAAGATGCGGTTCAGGATGTCGTCCGCCGTGGTGGCGCCCGTGATGGCGTCGATGGGCCGCAGCGCGGCGTAGAGATCCAGGAGCAGCATCTCGTGCGGAATCGCCGATTCGACGGCGCCGCGCGCCTTATCGAGAAACCCCGCCGACTCGCGCAGCAACTGCTCGTGACGGAGGCTGGTGATGAAGCCGGTCTCCTCCTCAAAGGCGCCCTTCGGGGCAATCGATTCCAGGATCTCTTCGCGCAGTTGAGGGATGCCGTCGCCCGTTAGCGCCGAAACACGGATCGCGGGGCAGGGAACTGCAGGGCCGTCCGGTGCAGCCTCGAAGCGGATCGCGCCCATGTCGCTCTTGTTGCCGACCAGCAGGTGCCGGCCTTGGGCTCGCGCGCGCTCGATCAGAGCCTCATCCTGGCCGTCCAAAGGCCGCGAAAGGTCGATCACCACCAGCGTCAGGTCGGCATCCGCCATCGCCTGGTAGCTTCGCTCGATCCCCAAACTCTCGACGCGCCCCGAGGCCTCGCGGATACCCGCCGTGTCATACAGCTTCACCGGGATGCCGGCAATCGAGGCAGTCTCGGAGACCAGGTCGCGAGTCGTGCCTGGAATGTCCGTTACGATAGCGCGGTCTTGCTCCAGGAGCCGGTTGAACAGGCTGCTCTTGCCGACATTCGGTCGGCCCACAATAGCCAAAGTCAGCCCTTCCCGGACCACGGCGCCGTATTGGTAGCTCTCGGCCAGGCGGCGAACGCCTTCGATGATCGGATCGAGACGCCGCAGAATTTCCGGCGGCCCGGCCACGCTGACGTCATCTTCCGCGAAATCGATCCCCGCTTCGAGCAGCGCGATCAGCTCAACCAGTTGTTCCTTCAATGGGGCAATGCGATGAGACACCGAGCCGCCGACTTGTTGCGCGGCGACGCGGGCCTGGTAGAGCGTCGTGGCTTCGATCAAGTCGCGAATTGCCTCGGCTTGCGGCAGGTCGATGCGGCCGTGCAGAAAAGCGCGCAGCGTGAATTCTCCCGGCTCGGCCAGGCGCGCGCCGGCCGCCAAAGCGCGCTCAACCGCATGCCGCAGGATCACGGGAGCCCCGTGACAGGAGATCTCAACAAGGTCCTCGGTGGTGTACGAGCGCGGCGCCTCGAAAAACGTCGCCACTACCTGGTCGACCGTATGGCCTTGCGCGTCGAGCAACTCAGCCAGGTGCGCCCGCCATGGCTGCAAGACGCCCGGTTCGGGCACGCGTAGAATTCGGCAGGCGATCGAGCGGGCCCCGGCGCCGGAAATCCGAATAACGCCCAAGCCTGAACGGCCGAGTGGCGTGGATATGGCGACGATGGTGTCGCCAATCACCGCCGGCGAGAGCCGCGAGGGCCGCGGTCGCGATCCCGATCCCGGTTTCCTCCGCCTCCATCGCGGCGGGGAGGCCCCGAGCGGCGGTATTCGGGAGCGCGCGGAGGCTCGGGCAGGCTCGCCATCCCAGCCGGATACACCACTACCTGGCGTTGCGGGCCCGAACCTGCGCTTTCGCTGCGAACAGCCGTCTCGCTGCGTAAAGCCAGGTGAATGACGCGGCGCTCGCGGCTGTTCATCGGGTTGAAGCGGAAAGGCACGCCGGTTCGCTTCACTTTCTCCGCGGCGGTGGTCGCGCTCAAGCGCAACTCTTCGATGCGCAGCAGGCGGTAGTCGTTGGCGTCGAAGGAGACTCGCGAATGGTCCTCCGAGGGCATCCGCAGAACTTCCATGGTGACGTGTTCCAACGCCAGCAAAAGCTCGGCGCGATTGGACAGGAGCAGGTCGACGTCGCCGCCGGAAAACTTGACCACCACGTCCGGCGTCTCGAAATCGTCGTCCGCTGTCTCTACGTCCTGGACTTGGTAGTTGACCTTCAATCCCGCGTTGTCGAGGGTAGTCCGCAAAAAGCCGTCGATCCGGGAACCGATGGAAGCTACAGAGTACTTTCGCTCAGTCACGGGCTATTTCCTGCCGATCTTTTTCTTGGGGGGTTCCACGCTCCGGGCGGCGGCCTGAGCCGTCTCCGTATGGTTGAAGAACCACTGCTGCCCCATGCTCACCAGATTGCTGGTCAAGTAGTATAACACCAGGCCGCTGGGGAAATTGTAGAACATGAATCCGAAAATCAGCGGCATGAACATCATCATCTTCTGCTGATTGGGGTCCGCGCCGGCCTGCGGCGTCATCTTCTGCATCAGGAATTGGCTCCCGATCATGATGATTGGCAGAATGTGGATGGCCAGGTGTTCCGGCTGAGACAGATCGGTAACCCATAACCACTGCGCGCCGCGCATTTCCACCGACACGGTGAACACTTTGTAGAACGCGAAGAAGAACGGGATCTGCAATAGCATAGGCATGCAACCGCCCATGGGGTTCACGCCGTGCTTCTTATACAGGTCCATCACTTCCTGGTTCTGCTCGCCCTTGCGGGGATCGGTGATCTTGATGTTCTTGTATTTGGCGTTGATGGCGTCGATCTGCGGCTTGAGCGCCTGCATCTTCCGCATCGACTTCATGTTGGAAATCTTCAGCGGAAACAAAGCCAGGTTGATCACCACCGTGACCAATACGATGGCCCAGCCAAAACTGTGGACCATATTGTCGTTGAACCAGTTGACGATCAGGAACAGCGGCTTGGCGAGGATCGACAGCCAGCCGAAGTTGATCACCTGCTCGAGCTTGGGGTTGACCTGCTTCAGCAGGTCGAAATCCTTGGGCCCGACGAACAGCGCGAAATGGTTGACGTCTCCGCAGGAGACCGCGGCGCCGGTGAAGGGGAACGGCCGTTCATTGAGCTGCGTGCGCGTGGAGTCGGAGAATGTCGTCTCCTGCATCGCGGTCTCGCCTTCCGGCAGAAACACCGCGGCGAAGTACGTGTCTTCGATGCCGGCAAATGAGAAGCTGCCGGTGTTGGTGACGGGGCCGTTCTTGGCGGACGCCGCGGTCAACTCCACCAGCTTGTTTGCGGCCAGATCGAAGTACAACGTCTTCTGCGAGCCGGCGGGGTTGGCTACAGTCAGGTCGCCGAAGCCGCCGCGCCACTCAATCATATGCGGGACCGGTTTCCCGTCGGTTGCGACTTCGCTCGTAATCTGGGCCAGGTAGCTGTTCTTCCGGAAACGGAACGTCTTGCGAACCGTGGTATGACCGTCGGAGAACTCGTAGGTGACCCCCAGGCCGTCGGGCTCGGGAGTCGGAACATAGTAGGCCCAGTTCAGTTTCTTGGCGAGCGGCTGGTGGTCGGGGATGAAGAGAGAAAAGGGATACGGGTCCTCGATTGTTGCGGCCGAGTTCACCAGGTCGAGCGGTTTTCCGTCGGCAAGCGATTTCTTGAGCAGCCAGCTTCGCACCGTCGCGCCGTGGTTGTTAAACGTAATTTTGAACAGGTCCGTATCGACCGTGAAAACCGCTTCCGACTTGGCCTGCGTAACGGGCCCGGTCGGAGCTGTCGACGGAGCCTGGGCCGTTTCGGCGGCTTTGGGTTCTTCGGCGGCAGGCTGAGGCGTTCCTGCGGGCTGCCCTTGCTGTGCCGCCTCGGTAGACTTTTTGGGATTGAGCGAGGGGCCCGATGACTTGAAAAAGTAGGGCGTGAGAAACATCACCGCGCCCATCAGAAGAAACGCGAGCAGCAGCCGCGTTTCCATCGACAGTTCTTTGGGCGGTTGTGTCGGAGTCTTCTTGCCGCCGCTCGAGGATTCAGCCATTCAGAAAATCTCGTCGCCAGCCTGGCGTCACCGGACGGGATCGAAACCGCCGGCATGAAACGGATGACATCGCGCCAGGCGTCGCAACCCCATCCAAATGCCTTTCCCCGGGCCATGCCGTTCCACCGCCTCGCGCATGTAGTCCGAACAAGTCGGATAAAAGCGGCACGCCGAGGGCAGCAGCGGCGAGACCCAAAACTTATATACGCGGAGAAGCCCGGTTATGATCCATTGCAGCGGAGAAACAGCCGTTCCACTTCCTGTTGCAGGTCCGCCAGCGGAGCATCGAGCGCTTTGCGGCGTGGATTGATGACGATGGACCACTGGGGGCTCAGCCGATCGAGGTGGCGGCGCACCGCCTCGCGCATGCGCCGCTTGATGCGGTTCCGCGCCACGGCTTTGCCGAGTGCGCGGGGAACGGTGAATCCGATGTGAGGTCCCGCTGCCTCGGGCTCGCGGAAGCAGAACGCCGCGAACAGCGGGCCGGAATAGCGGGTTCCCTGCTCATAGATCTTTCGGAAATCTTGCGATCGAAGGAGGCGGACACGTTTCGGAAAACCAGCGATGGAACGCTACCTCTCGGAGCTGACGGTGAGTTTTTTCCGGCCGCGGGCCCGCCGGCGCGCCAGCACCGCGCGGCCATTCTTGGTCTCCATACGGCTGCGAAATCCATGCGTCTTCGCACGGCGCCGCCTATTCGGTTGAAAGGTACGTTTTGGCATTTAGCGTAAGTAACCAGTATAAATCAGCCCAGGGAACCTCGGCAAACCGCCCCGCACCCCGTAGCTCCGCGAATCCCGGCTGCACTGGCTCGCTATCTGCCCAGAATCACGTCGATGCCATCGAGAAGCAGCTCGACTTTAGAGTGCGGCAACTTGCCCGACTGCTCCGTCAGCAGATTCTTATCCAAAGCCACAAGTTGGGAAACGTTGGCAACGGAATCTTTGGGTAGTCCTGTTACGCGAGATGGGAGCAAGGAGTTCCCAGGTGCATCGGCCCATGGCAGGTTGCTGGTCAGCGGGACGCAAACCACGGTTGCGATTCGGCTCCGGTTCAAGGCGTCCCCCTGGACCACAACGACCGGCCTTCTAAATCCGGGGCCAGATCCAGTCGGAGCGGGCATGTCTGCCCACCACACCTCACCCTGCGATATCACCACTCGCATCTCCGAAGAACGCGGTTGGCTGCCGATGACATGAAGGGGTCGGTGGGTTGGCCCAGTTCTGCAACCAGCCTGTCCATTGCATCGGTCACATCTTCTGGAGCGTGCCGTGCGACGTACTCCCGCACTGCATCGCTGAACAACTGGCTCCTGGACTTCTTGACGCGTCGGGCAAAACGTTCTGCCTCTGCAAAGACATCATCCGGAATCGATACGGCTGTCTTCATACCTTTAGTATAACGCTGCGTGCGTGATCGCCCCCTTTCACCCCTTCCTTACCTCCGAATCCACCCGGTCCACAAACAGATACAGCGCCAGGCAAGCAAGAAAGATGATACCCGAAACAATCGCTCCCGGCAGCGCAGCCTCCCGGTGCCCCGCCAGGAACATCTCCAGCGTTGCCGAAAGCAGCCAGATCTGCACGATCAGTAGAATCACGATTAGCGCCATCGCGCCATCGATGGCCGTGAGCCCGCGGCCCCGCGGCGGGTTGGCTTTCATGCTCCTTCCTCCATCCTCACGGCGACCAGTTCGTCGCCCTCGCGCTCCAGCACCACGCGCGGCAGTGGCCGCCGAGGCGGCCCTTGCAGCACCGCGCCGTCAGCAACCGCGAAGAAGCCCTGGTGGCACGGACAAGCCAGTTGATTCAATTGCCGGTCGTAGTACACCGCGCAGGAAAGGTGCGTGCACTTCTGGCTGTATGCCACGTACGAATCGGCCGCCGTCCGCACCAGGATGCATGGATCGCCCTCCGTCGGATAGGAGAAGATCTTCACTCCGCCATCGGGCACCTCATCCAACCGCGCCACTGCCCGCCGCGGATAAGAAGGCTCCCGCCGCAGCCAGGATCGGCCCAGGATCCACAGGTTCCCCGCGAACATGGCCAGGCTGGTGAGCGTGAGGAATTTCGTGAACTGGCGGCGGCTCACGTAGCGTTCGTCGGCGGTGTAGAACGGGAATTCGTCCTGCCAGAGCGGTGCGTTAGAAGGCCTGCGGAACAGCTTCATTCTCTCCCTCCCACGTATAATCCGCGACATCGATGGAAATCGACTCCACGCCCGCCGGCGCCATCATGAAAACCTTTGTGGTGATCGTCTGGCTGCCGAACTGGAACGTGTTGACCGGCTTCTCCCGCCGCGTTTGCGCGATCGCCTCCGGCGTCACGTACGCCAGCGCCTGGCTGGGACACACCGTGGCGCACATGGGCCGCTTGCCCACCGACGTGCGGTCGTAGCACATATCGCATTTCATCATCTGCTCGGCCGGCGCCACCAGTTTGGGAATGCCGAACGGGCACGCCAGCACGCAGTTCGAACACGCGATACACCGCGGCTTGAGCGACGAGCCCACGATGCCGTCCTCGTACTTCTTGATGGCGTCCGCCGGGCAGACCTGCGCGCAGGTCGGCTCATCGCAGTGCCAGCAGACAAACGCCGCCGTGGCGATGGTCTCGCGCCGGTCCACGAAGTCGAAGTTGATCATCGAGACTCCCCGGTGTGTATCGCATTCCTCGCACGCTTTCAAACACGACTGACAACCGATGCAGCGCGATGGATCGACGTAAAACTCCATCCCGAACATTACGCCGCGCCCCCGGCCTTCTCGAGGCGGCATGCGGAAACCTTGAACTCCGGGATCTTGCTGCGCGGGTCGATGGTGCGATGGGTAAGAAGATTGGCGCTCCGTTTACCCGGCCAGTGATACGGAATGAAGACCGTGTCCGGCCGGACGGTTCTCACGACCATGGCTTCCAGCGTGACCGAACTCCGCCGCGTCGTAACGGTGAGCCGGTCCCCGTTGCGAATGCCGTGTTTCTCCGCCAGCTTGGGGTGCAGTTCGACCTTCGGCTCGGGATACTGGTCCACCAGCGCCCCGATGCGCCGCGTCTGCGCGCCCGAGAGATACTGGCTCACCACGCGGCCCGTAGTCAGGTAGATGGGGAACTGCTCGTCCACCGGGTCGCCGCTCTCGCGCCACGCCAGCTTCATGAAATGCGCCTTGCCGTCTTCGTGAAAGAAACGGCCCTCCTCGAACAGCCTGGGCGTGCCCGGATGGTCGAGCGATGGGCAGGGCCAGAAGACGCCCTTCTCCGCGTCGATACGCTCGTAGGTAATGCCGTAGTAGTCCGCCAACCCGCCGCGCGACGCCTCGCGTAGTTCCTCGAAGATCTCGCGCGGCTCGCGGAACCGGAAGTACCGGCCGCGTCCCAACCGTTCAGCCAGGTCGCAGATGATCGCGGAATCGGCGCGCGCATGGCCCGGCGGATCGACAGCCTTCTGAATGTGGATCACGCGCGCTTCCACGTTGGCGGTGACCCCTTCTTCTTCTTCCTGCAGGCTCCCGGCCAGCACCACATCCGCATGCATAGCGGTCTCGGAGAGGAAGAAATCGATCACCCCGAAGAATTCCAGGCGCTCCAGGGCTTCGCGCGTGAAACCGGCGTCCGGCAGCGAAACCAGCGGGTTGAAACAGATCGAAAGCAGTCCCTTGATCTCACCCGTGTGGATGGCGTTCATGATCTCGACGGCGCTGTAGCCCGGCCCCGGAATCTCGTCCGGCGAGATGCCCCACACCGAAGCCACGTGCGCCCGCGCTGCGGGATCGGTGATGCTGCGCTGCCCGGGCAGTTGATCGCACTTCTGGCCGTGCTCGCGGCCGCCCTGCCCATTGCCCTGGCCCGTAATCATGACGCAACCGGCGCCCTCGCGGCCGATGTTCCCGGTGGCCAGCGCGATCGCGACCACGGCTTCGCAGTTCTCCACGCCCTTGGACTGGTGCTCCAGCCCCCGCGCATGCATGATCATCACGCGCCGCGACTCGCCAATCAGATGGGCCGCCCGCTCGATGGCATCGGGCGGCACGCCCGTAACAGCCGCCGCGCGCTGTGGCGTCCACGGCGCCACCGATTCCGCCGTCTTCTCGAACCCTGTGGTGTGCGCTGCGATGAAGTCGGCGTCCGTTAAGCCGTCGCGAACGATCACGTGCAGCATGGCCATCAGCAGCGCCAGGTCCGTGCCCGGCCGCACCGGCAGGTAAAGGTCCGTATTGCGCGCAATCGGCGTAAATCGCGGGTCAGCCACGATCAGCTTCGCCCCGTTGTCGCGGGCGCGCCAGACGTAGTCAGTGGTGATCGGCGCGCACTCGCCGATATTGGCGCCGATGGCAAACAGCACCTCCGCCTTGGGAATGTCGCTCCAGGGATTCGGCGCGCGGTCCACTCCCAGCGCACCTTTGTATGCCGTTCCCGCGGACACCATGCAGAGCCGGCCGTTGTAGTCGATGTGCCGCGTGCCCAGCGCCACGCGCGCGAATTTGCCCAAAAGGTAGGCCTTCTCTGTGGTCAGCGAGGCGCCGCCATAAACCGCCACGGCGTCGCGCCCGTACTTCTCCTGCAACTCGCGCAGCCGGCGGGCCGTGAAGTCAAGCCCTTCCTCCCACGTGGCTTTGCGGAAGCCGTCCGCCGTCCGCATCAGCGGTTCGAGCAGCCGGTCGGGGTGCGAATCCTGCATGTACCGCTTCACCCCTTTGGGACACAGCATGCCGCGGTTGAACGGGAATTCTTCCCAGGGTTCGAACCCGATCACGCGATTGTCCCGCACCTTGAGCTGGATGCCGCACTGCTGCCCGCAAAAGCAGCAATGCGTCTTGACTAGCTTCTCTGCCGGTCCCTCGGGCATGGCATAGTTCAAGTGCGGCCCGAACTGTTCCGTCAGCGCATCGAGTGTCTCCGGCAGCTTAGCCACGGCTCGCCTCCCTGATCCTCATCTGTGCCACCGCCAGCGTCTTCCGCTTGCAGGCCGGGCACAGCTCCTGCCAGTAGTCCATGTGGGGCAGACGATCGGTTTCCGTCGTCTGCCGGGGTTTCACGCTGTAGTCAAACCCCACCCTCGGCAGCACCGCCCGCAGATCGTCGACGTGCATGCGCGAAGCGAACCGCTCGCCGCAGCGTGCGCATAACGCGCCCGCATCGCGCTCGCCTGCTTCCTGGTACAGCTTCACGCCCAACTGCGCCGGCCGCTGAAATATGTGGAAGAACTTCCCGAACGGCAGAAACAGCAGTGCCGCGATCACCGTAATCGCATGCAGAATCGCCAGGAAGCTGTAGGCCTCGCCGCGCAGCCATTCCTGCGACACGGTCAATGCCAGCCCCGTAACCGAGATCGCGAACAGCAGAATAATCGGCAGGAAGTCCATGCCGAACTGCTGCAGCGCGCGCGCCCCGCGATCCATCATGCGCCGCCACAGAGAAAGCGCAATGCCCGCCAGCACCAGCAGCGCCGAAATGTCGAGCCCGTGAAAAAGCAGAAAAGCGGTCAGCGTATTCAGGTGGAACGTCCCCGTGCGAAATCCGAATACGTACGTCACATAGATCAATTGGTCTTCCGGCAGCGTGCGGAAATAAACCCAGCCGAATACCAGCGGGAATGTGATCGCCACCGCCAGCAGGCAGCCCCAGAAAAGACACTGGTGCATCCACCAGCGCAACCGCGACCGCTGCGCGATGAACCGTTGCGCCGCGATGTGCGTCACGGCGAGCGCGGCCGCCCGGCGTAAGCTGCGCAGCATACCTTCGTGTCGGAAGAGTTCCCATCCCCGGTCCCAATAGACGCGCGTCGGCGGCTTGTCGAGCCAGACGTTGTAGTGGTACACCACGCCCCAGGTGGCGAAGACTACCGCGAACGTGTAGATCACCAGGGCCGGGTCGAAGTTCTGCAGATTCCGTGAGCCCACCGCGATCGCCGCCACCAGCAGCGCAGTCCACAACGTAGCCCACGATCCGGCGCGTAACCGGTCCGCGGTGCGGCGCAGCTCCGGCGGCAGCACCTTCTCCAGAGCCTGCTGCCGCGGAACGAATACTTGATGATTGGCCCACCACGACGTGCCCGCCGCGCACGCCAGCAAAAAGAAGCCGGGCCATATCGCACCCGTATACTGGCGGACGACACCCAGCAGCAGCGGTGGAAAGAAACCGCCCAGCCCGCCCATCGCGCCCACCAGCCCTGTGACTGTGCCGGTCTGGCCCGGGAAGTACTGCGGCACCAGCTTAAACACCGCGCCGTTCCCCAGGCCCAGCAAAGCCGCGCATCCCAGCGCGCCAACCGTGAACGGCACCATCGCCGGCCAGGCCAGCAGCAGGGCGAACGGCGCGACGCCCGCGAAAACCGCTGCCAGCACCCGCGCGCCGCCAATTCGGTCGGAAAGCCAGCCGCCCAGCGGCCGCAGCAGCGTCGCCAGCACGACAAATCCCGCCGTGCGGAAGCCGGCGTCCGTTCCCTTGAGCCTGAATTCATCCTGGAGCAACGTCGGCAGGTATATGGAGAAAGCCACGAACCCGCCGAACGTCAGGAAGTAAAACGCAGCCAGCAGCCACGCCGGTTTTTCCATGGCGAGAATTCGCAGTATGCCCGGAGCAGGGGCGCGCTGCGCCCTTGGAGCCTCGCGTGCCGACAGCGCAAACACCCCCGCCCAAACCGCCAGCAGCACCGCCGTTCCGCGAAAGACCTGCGGCAGCCCCACTCGCGCTGCCAGCACCGGCCCCAGAAACACCGCGGCCGATTGCCCGATGTTTCCCAGTCCATAAACGCCCAGCGCGCTCCCCTGCCGTTCCGCCGGCGTCCACCTCGAAACGTAGCCCACCCCGACCGCGAATGACGCCCCCGCCATCCCCAGAAAAAACGCCACCACCAGCAGGCTGGTATAGGTGCTTTGTTCCGGAACCAGGACCACCGGCACAACCGCGCCCGCCATCAGAACCGAAAACACGGTTCGGCCGCCGAACCGGTCCGTTAGCATGCCCATCGGAATGCGCGCCAGCGCCCCCAACACCACTGGCACCGAAACCAGAAATGCCGTCTCCGCGGTCGTCAGGTGCAGCATGCTTCGGAACCGCGGCGCAAAAGCGCTGATCAGTCCCCACGCGGCAAAGCAAATGGTGAAGGAAATCGTCCCCAGTGCAACGTGACGCGTATTGGCCACAGATCCAGAACCCTACAATCCACTGTATTACTCCTCTCGCAGGCGCGAGGAGCCGGCCCCGTGATTGCGCTGCTACTGCCGCAGCGGCCTTTACGATACGGCATTTGTAGAGTCACTCGCAGCGTGTCGGGATGCGCATCTTGTTGTTGACACTCGACAACACGAAATATATGCTTATTGTAGGGGATCGACACCATGAGCTCCCGCCTCGATCTGCTCCAGGGCACGCTGGATCTTTTGATCTTGCGCGCCCTGCAAAACGAGCCCATGCACGGATGGGCCATTTCCGAGCGCATTCAACAAATCTCGCAGGAAGTGCTGCACGTCAACCAGGGGTCCCTGTACCCGGCTCTGCACCGCCTGGAACACCAGGGGTGGATCAAAGCCGAGTGGGGCATCTCCGAACTGGGGCGCCGCGCCCGCTTCTACCGGCTCACCGCGGCGGGCCGCAAGCAGCTCGATCTCGAAACTGAGAACTGGGCGCGCCTGACAGAAGCCATCGGCCGAGTGCTGAAACTGGCCTGATACGGGACTGCGGGACCTGGGGCTGGCCGTAACTGCCCTGCGTTGCGACTGACTCCAACCACGGTACAGTTGAAAGCATGAGCGCGACAGACTGGCCTCCGGTTGCGGTGGTCGGAGCGGGAGCGGTTGGTTGCTATTTCGGTGGAATGCTGGCGCGCGCCGGCGCTCCGGTGACGCTCATCGGCCGCCCGCGGCACATGCAAGCGATCGCCGCGCAGGGCCTGCTGCTCGATACGCTTCAATTCCAGGAACGAGTCGCAGTGCGGGCGGCCACCGAATTGGCAGCCGCGCGCGAAGCGGGTCTCGTCCTGTTCTGCGTGAAGACCGTCGATACCGAGACCGCGGCCGCGGCGCTCCAACCACACTTAGCCGCCGGTGCCACCGTGGTCAGCTTGCAGAACGGCGTGGACAACGTCGAGCGCATGCACCGCGCGGCGGGCATCCAGGCTATTCCGGCGGTCGTCTATGTGGCCGCGGCCATGGTCGGCCCGGGGCATGTCCGCCACTCCGGCAGAGGCGACCTCATTCTGGACGGTGCGGAAAACATCGCCGGTCTGTTCCAACGGGCCGGCGTGCCCTGTCGAGTCTCGGCAACGATCCGGAAGGACCTCTGGGTCAAGATGATCCTGAACTGTGCCTACAACGCCATCTCCGCGTTGGGCCGCGCGCGATACGGACGCATGATCCAGACGCCCGCGATCCGCGATCTGATGGACCGCGCTGTGGAGGAAGCCGTCGCGGTCGCGCGCGCCGAAGGGGTGCCGCTGACAGAAGCCGCCATGATCGAAGCCGCCCACAAACTGGGCGAAGCCATGAGCGCCGCCACGTCTTCCACCGCACAGGATATCGAGCGAGGCAAGCCCACGGAAATCGACTCGCTTAACGGCTACCTGGTGCGAAGCGGCGATGCGCACAGCGTGCCCACGCCCATCAACCGCACGCTCTGGGTGCTAATCAAGCTGCTGGAGGAGACCGCCGCGGAATCCACGCCGCAGGTTGGCCGTGGGGCAGGTTGTTAACCTGCGACCGATTGTCAATCGGTCCCCTCCGCATAAGCTTACCTTGTGCCAGTGGGATAACGCTCCTGCGTTGTCCAGGCGAGCGAAGCTCGCCCGCTTAGCGTCAACCATCAAGCCTCACCCAGCCCAATCACGACGCGTTCGAATGGTGGTACCCCGTCACCTGCTTATACCTCTCGAGCGCGTTATAAATGATCGGGCACAGCGCAGCCCACCGGCACAGCGACGAGACACGCCCCCCCAGCGAGTGCGTACCCACGGCCAGGTGCGGAAAGTCGCGGCACGCCTTCGGCCGGGCCGGGTAGATCGCGCATCGGTTCCCATCCAGGAAGACACAGCCGTTCTTGCTGCTCTTCAGAACTCGGGCGGTTGCTGCATCCCGATCCGGTTCGGTATACCGCTGCCGGACTTCCTCCGCACCCAACCCAAGGTGGCGCCCAATGGCTTCCATCTCAGTCTGCCCTACGCTCACCACCGAATACCGGCAGCAATTCGCGCACGTGGTGCAGTCCACGTGTTGTTGGATCTCCACTGCCAGGATTTGAAACGGTTCCACCGGACGGTGATGCGCGGTCAGGTAACGGCGGAATGCCACATTCTCCGCCTTCTTGGCTGTCCCCAGCCTTCGGACTTCGGCCAGGTCGGTGATCACGCGTTCAGCATACTCCCGCGCATCGCCGAAGAAAAGCGCCCGTACGTTCCGCAAAAATCCGCTTGACCTGTCTAAAGCTTCAGGGTGGACAGTGGATACAGGAGGGAACCTTGATTCGTTACTTATGCGGAGCGGCTGTAGTCGGCCTGGCTCTCCAAACTGGTGCTCGACCAGTGGACGGCGAAGTGGCCCATGTCCGCACGGAGTTTCACTTCACGTTGGATATCCCTTATGCCTCCGCGGCGCCCCTATTTGGCGCGGATGCGGAGCGAAAGTGGTCCGAAGGCTGGTATCCGCGGTTTCTCTACCCGGTGCCGCCCGCCGACCAGGAAGGCGCGGTCTTTCGCGTGGATCACAGCGCGTCGCACTCCAGCGTCTGGATCAACACCGTGTTCGATCTTCCTGCCGGCCGCGTTCAATATGTGTACATCCTCAACCAGGCGGTCATTACCCGAATCGACATCCATCTGACCAGAAACGGCTCGGATAAGACCGGCGTCAACGTGGTATACGAGCGGACCGCCCTCGATCCTGCCTTCAACGAGCACGTCCGGTCGCTGGCGCAGTCCGATGCTGCCGGCGCGAAAGACTGGAAGCCGGCGATCGAAGCCTACTGGGCGCGCCGCTAGTGGGCGGCCTCCATAAATCCTTACAATCGTCGGCCGGCGATGTGGCGCAGACACTCGTGTCTGCAGCGTCGACACTCGTGTCGACGCACGGTCGTTGCAGGGCTTACACCGGACGCCACACTAGCGCTTCACGCCGTCCCGGCGTGCCGCTTGAAAATCTGCGAGAGGTTTTGCGAGAAGGCCGAACGCGCCAGCACCATGTCGCAACCGGCCTCGTGAGCCGACTGCTTCAGGTCGCCTTGCACGTGAGACAGGTAACCGATTAGTGAGATTCCCTTGGTGGTGGACTGGCTTTTCAGTTTGCCGATCAGCTTGAGCGGCTGCACGGCATCGAAATTCAGATCGAAGACGATGAGCGACGGGTGATGCTTGGCCTTCTCCAGAAGTTCCTTCGGGTCCTTCACGAACTCCAGCGCCAGGCCTGTGCGCTTGGCCGCGTCCGTCAGTTTGACCGAGAAGAACAAGTCCGAGACCACCGCCAGGACTCTCTTGGGTTCCTGCGTTTGCATAGAGGTCTGCTTCTTGCGATTGCCCTTAGTTTTTGAGCTAGGAGGATGGGACGGAACGATTCTACCATGGAACGGATGGATATCCACTCCTGGTCACAGCCTGACCGCGTTCGCATCCGCCACCTGGACTTAGATTTGGATGTCCGGTTCAGCCAAAGGATTCTAACCGGTTCGGCAACCCTCCATCTGGATCGTTTCTCCGGCGATGAGCTGGCGCTGGATACGCGCGACCTGGAGATTCACTCCGTCGAGAACGCCCTATCCTTTGAACTCGGCCCCGTCGACCGCGTGCTCGGCGCCCCGTTGCGCGTCCGGTTGCGGCCGGACGCCACGTGGGTCCGGATTCACTACTCCACTTCGCCGCAGGCTTCCGGTCTCCAATGGCTCGAGCCGCCGCAGACGGCCGGCAAGCGTCATCCATTCCTCTATACACAGTCCCAGGCCATCCATGCTCGCAGTTGGATTCCACTGCAAGATACACCAGGCGTGCGCCTGACCTTTCGCGCCGGCATCCGCGTGCCGGACGGCTTGCGAGCCGTCATGGGTGCTGGCATGGATGGCGGCCCCTTTCAGATGGACCAGCCCGTTCCCTCTTACCTGATCGCCCTGGCTGCGGGCGATCTGGCATTCCGCGAACTGGGCCCGAGATCCGGTGTCTACGCCGAACCGCAACTCATCGACGCCGCGGCCATGATTCGGGCCGTCGAAGAGTTGTATGGGCCGTACCGCTGGGGCCGCTATGACCTCCTCGTGCTCCCGCCCAGTTTCCCCTTCGGCGGCATGGAAAACCCGCGTCTCACGTTCGCCACTCCGACCGTTCTTGCCGGCGACAAGAGCTTGGTTTCGCTGGTGGCGCACGAACTGGCCCATTCCTGGTCTGGCAACCTGGTCACCAACGCCACCTGGAGCGATTTCTGGTTGAACGAGGGCTTCACGGTCTACGTCGAGCGCCGCGTGATCGAAAGAATCTACGGCCGCGAGCGGGAGGAAATGGAAGCCGTGCTGGGGCGGCGCGAACTGGACCGCGAGATGGCGAGCCTCAACGAATCCGACCGCGTCCTGCACCTCGATCTCGCCGGCCGCGACCCCGACGATGGCTGCACCCTGGTGCCATATGAAAAAGGAGCCCTCCTATTGCGCACCATCGAGCACGCTGTGGGGCGCGAGCGCTTCGACGCCTTCCTGCGTTCCTACTTCGACTATTTCGCGTTCCGCAGCATCACGACCGCGGACTTTCTCCAGTACCTCCGCCGCGAGCTGCCCAACCCGGTTCCGCTGGAGGAGTGGATCTTCCAGCCGGGCATTCCCGCCGGCGCCGCCGAGCCGCACTCCGACGCGTTCGCGAAAGTGGAATCCGGCTGGCCCACAGACACCACCGCCTGGTCCACGCAGGAATGGCTGCATTTCCTGCGGTCGCAGAGCCCGCCCGATATGCCCCGTCTCGATCGCGAGTTCCACTTCAGCGACCGCGGCAACGCCGAGATCCTGCACGAATGGCTGCTGATGGCCGCAAAAGCTGGCTACACCCCCGCGTACCCGAAAATCGAACAATTCCTATGTTCCGTTGGCCGCCGCAAGTTCCTGAAGCCGATCTACACCGAGCTCATGAAAACCGAAGAGGGCCAGGCCCGCGCGCGCCAGGTTTACGCCCAAGCCCGCCCAAGCTACCACCCCATCGCGCAGGCAACCATTGACGGAATCGTGCACTGAAGCAGAAGTGGGCCGCCGACCGGCCCAGTGCACTCCCGAGTTCGCCCAATCAGGCCGCATTCGCCTTCAGTTCCTCACGAATGATACGTCGCAGTGTGTCCTCGAACCGCGGTGCCTTTCCATCCAGGTATTCCCGAAGCGCCGCGTTGATGAGCGTCTGATAGCCGGTGGCGCCACCGGATTCTTCCGCCATCCGAAAGAAGCGATCCACGATGTCCTGGTCGAGTCGAATCGTGATCCGCGTCTTGCCCTCGGGCTCAGGCTCCGGCGGAAGCACTCTGCCCCGCTTACCCCTGCTGAGCTCGCATCGATCTTTCATCGTTCTGCCTCATACTCCTCGCGTTCATGGGCTTCGGCGGGGCGCGCGGAAATGTCCGGATGTACCCCCCGCGC
>Ga0335081_10004521_pt1 | contig 21883 bp, 20 predicted proteins | sample Lox_Sample_35_FD_206713 | JGI IMG/M metagenome (GOLD analysis project Ga0335081, IMG submission 206713) | Soil microbial communities from Loxahatchee National Wildlife Refuge, Florida, United States - Lox_Sample_3.5 | ecosystem: Environmental > Terrestrial > Soil > Wetlands | place: USA... | reverse complement strand
AGAGGACGTTGAGTCCGGCCAGCTTGGCGACGGTCTCGAAGAGCAGCTTGGGAGAGCCGCTCATCCGCAGGTTGATCGGGTCCTGGTTGATGGGTTTGAGCTCGGGAACGGATTGGATGCTGTCGATGCGATCGTTGGCGTCCTTGCGCGCGCGCTCCGATGGGGTGAGAGCGCGCTCGGCGACAGGACTCTCCTTGCCGGTTTCCTGCACGCGCCGGCGCTCGCGTTCGATCATCTCCGTAGTGCGCCGGATCTCCTGCTCGCCCACAATCGAGCCAGGATTGATGGTGAGGGCCTTCTGGAATTCGAGAAGGGCCTCGCCAAGCTGTCCCTGGTTGCGGAGTTTCTGGCCCTGGTAGATGTGCCATGCCGAGGTTTGGAAACGGCACTTGTACTCCGCCATCTGGTACGTGATTTCGGACGGATCTTCGGAAAGGGCCTTGCCGTAGGCTTCGAGCGCCGCGTCCCACTCTTTCTTCTCTTCGTGGGCCTTGCCTTCTGCCAGATACTTGTCGCCTTTGCGGGTTTTGGCCTGGAGCGGCGCCACCGGCGCGGCCAAGGCAGCAGCCACCACGAACGCGACTAAACGGTTGAAAAAAGACATCTTCTCGGTTCCCTAGCCTTCCGAAACGGCTGTGTTAAGATGATCGTGCGATGCCGGAGCCCGGCACGATATCTAAACTCATGACGCGGTTGGGCTTTCCCGCGTTGAGGTCAAATTGGCTGAGAAGAAAGACGGCACCCTCAAAATCCTGAGCGACAACCGCCAGGCGGGCCACAACTATTTCCTGATGGATCGCTTCGAGGCCGGCATGGTGCTTACCGGGACCGAGGTCAAGGCCGCCAAGGACGGCAAGATCCAGCTCAAGGACGCCTACGCGAACGTGATCGCCAACGAGGCATGGCTGCTGAACGCGCATATCAGCCAGTACTCCCACGGGAACCGGGAGAACCATCCGCCCATCCGCAATCGCAAGCTGCTCTTGCACCGGCGCGAGATCGACAAACTGTTAGTCACGACGCGCGACAAAGGGCTGGCATTGATCCCGACGAAGATCTATCTGAAGGGCGGGCGGATCAAGTGCGAGCTCGCTGTGGCGAAGGGCAAGAAGCTGCACGACAAGCGGGAGACGGAGCGGGCGCGGACGGCGGAGGCGGAAGCCAGAGCGGAAATGCGGCGGCGGGCCTAGACGTGGGACCGGCTTCAGCCGGTGCCTGGATACGCCGGAAGCCTGTCCTACAACGGCGCCGCTTCGCCAACCCAGGGGGCCTGGCGGATCTCGACGCAACCCTTGCCGGTAGGCAGCACTTTCCCGGGGTTCAACAGCGCGTCGGGGTCGAACAGTTGCTTCAGGCGGCCCATCATCTCCAGCGTCTCGCGCGGGAACTGGCGCGACATCAGCTCGTTCTTTTCCATGCCGACGCCGTGCTCGCCGGTAATGGAGCCGCCGGATTCGATGCACCACACCAGAATCTCTTCTCCGGCAGCCTTGGCCTTTTCGAAGTCGCCAGGCTTGCGCGGGTTGAAGAGAATGATGGGATGCAGGTTGCCGTCGCCCGCATGGAAGATGTTGCTGATGGTGAGGCCGTGCCGCAGCGCCACCTCCCCGATGAAATGCAGCGTTGGGGCGATTTTGGTTCGCGGCACCACGCCGTCCTGCACGTAGTACGTCGGGCTGACGCGGCCCACCGCGCCGAAGGCGTTCTTGCGCCCCTTCCATAAGAGGTCGCGCTCTTCGGCCGATCGCGCCACGCGGAATTCGCGCGCACCGCTCGACTTGCAGGCATCGCGCACCTGCTCGACCTGGGCCTCGACCGCCTCGCGGATGCCTTCGAGCTCGATCAACAGCACCGCCTGCGCATCGAGAGGATAGCCGGCGTGCGTCGCTTCCTCGACCATGCGGAGCATGACGCCGTCCAGCATCTCGACCGCGACCGGCGTGATGGCGCGAGCCGTGATCTCGGCGACCGACCGCCCCGCGTCTTCACTGGATTCGTAGATGACCAGGATCGTCTTGACCAGCTCCGGCTTGCGCACGAGACGAACGATGATTTTGGTGACCAGCGCCATGGTCCCCTCGCTGCCCGTGAGCAGCCCGGTGAGGTCGAAGCCCGGGAGGTCGAGCTCTTTCCCGCCGGTCTCGACGACCGTGCCGTCCGGCATCACCAGTTCCAGCCCCAGAACGTGATTGGTGGTGACGCCGTAGGCAAGGGTGTGGGGTCCGCCGGCGTTCTCCGCCACGTTGCCGCCGATGGTACACGCCCGCTGGCTGGAGGGATCGGGCGCGTAGAAATACCCGGCCTTTTCGACCGCCAGCGTGATATCCAGGTTGACCACGCCCGGCTGAACCACGGCGCGTTCGTTCTCCAGATCGATCTCCAGAACGCGGTTCATGCGCGCGAACGCAATCATCAGACCGCCTTCGCGCGGAATGGCGCCGCCGGAGAGCCCTGTCCCCGCGCCGCGTCCGACGAACGGAATGCCGAACTCGCGCGCCAGCTTCACCAGGGCCGCGACCTCCTCCGTGGTACGCGGAAAAGCGACCAGGTCGGGAGCGTGCTTATCGACACTGCCGTCGTACTCGTAGAGTGCCAGATCTTCCGGCTCGTCGAGATACCCGCGCGGCCCGAGCAGGGAGCGCACTTTTTTCCGCAGCGCTTCTGGAACCATGCGCCTTCAGTGTAGCGCCGTACGCAAGAGCGGCAACAACCCGGCCGTTTCTTGTGTGGGCCTCAACCTGCAATATCCGATCCGGGAGGATTATCACCCGTGACCAGACTCATGCTGGCAGCCCTTGCCATCGCTGGGGCGATGTCGATTAACGGCGCTCACCTCTATGGGCAGGACAGTTCCAAGCCGGCATCCGACCAGTCCAAGACGACGGAGCCGACAGCGGACCAAGCAAAAAACAACACGGTTGACCGCGACATGATGAAGAAAATCCGCAAAGCGGTAGTGGAAGATAAGTCACTATCTACTTACGCGCACAACGTGAAAATCATCGCGCAAGACGGAAAGGTCACACTCAAAGGACCAGTCCGCTCCGATGATGAGAAGCGCAGTGTGGAGCAGAAGGCCGAGCAGGTCGCTGGCAGCGGCAACGTCGTCAGCCAGATTACGGTCGAGCCGCCGAAGTCAAAAACAGGATCCCGGTAAACGATCGAATCGAGAGTAAAAAAGGAGCATACAATGGCGAACACTTCAGTATTTGGCATCTATAACGACCGCGTAATGGCCGAGAACGGCGTGGATAAGCTCGTGGCGGACGGCTTCCGTCGCGAAGACATTTCGGCCCTTTTGCCGGACAACACCGGCACCAAAGATTTCGCGCATGAGAAAGGCACAAAGGCGCCCGAAGGAGTGGCGGCGGGAGCGAGCACCGGTGTGGTGGTGGGCGGCACATTGGGGTTGCTTGCCGGAATCGGCTCGCTGGCTATTCCCGGGCTTGGGCCCTTCATCGCAGCCGGCCCAATCATGGGCGCACTGGCCGGAGCCGGCGGCGGAGGAGTGGTGGGCGGTATCATCGGAGCCCTGATCGGCATGGGATTTCCCGAATACGAGGCCAAGCGCTACGAAGGCATGGTGCGCGAGGGCGGAATTCTGGTGTCTGTGCATTGCGACGATGCGAACTGGGTGAAGCGCGCCAAACAGATCATGGAGCGCACCGGCGCGCACGATATCGCTTCATCGGGAGAAGCGGGCGCCGACTACGCGCAGAGTAAGCGGCCGCGCGTGCGAACCGAGAGCGGCGGCACGGTCAGACATCAGTAGTGAAAGGAGCGCGGACGACATAAAGTCCGCGCCCCTCTACAGGTTTAAACCCTTCAAGTACTCGCGGAACGGGCCGCCGAGATCGTGCCTGCGCAGCGCGAACTCCACGGTGGCTTTCAGGAATCCGAGCTTGTCGCCGGCGTCGTAGCGCGTGCCTTCGAACCGGTAGGCGTAGATCGGTCGGGAGCGCAGGAGGTCGCGGAGGGCGTCGGTCAGTTGAATCTCTCCCCCGCTGCCGGGGGTGATGCTCTGCAGGGAATCGAAAATGTCCGGTGTGAGCACGTAGCGGCCGATGATCGCCAGGTTGGAAGGCGCTTCGTTGGGTTTGGGTTTTTCCACCAGATCGCGGATGCGGAAGACGCGATCGCTGGTGCCGTTGTGAACTACCGGTTCTGCGTCGATGGCGCCGTATGCGGAGATGTTTTCCGGCGGCACCTCCATGACCGCGAGCACAGGCGCCTTAAAAAACTCGTGAACATCCAGTAACTGCCGGAGGCATGGGGTTTCAGCCTCGATCAAGTCGTCGGCGAGCACGACGCTGAAGGGTTCATCGCCCACCAGTTCCATCGCCCGCAGCACCGCGTGGCCCAACCCCAGCGCCTCCTTCTGGCGCACATAGCTGACGCTGATCATGTCGGAGATATTGCGCACGATGGCCAACAGTTCCTTCTTGCAGCGGCTCTCCAACAGGTACTCGAGCTCGAAGCTGACATCGAAATGATCCTCGATGGCAGTTTTGCCGCGGCCGGTGACGATGATCATGTTCTGAATGCCCGAATGAATCGCCTCCTCGACGCCGTACTGAATGATCGGTTTGTCGACGATCGGGAGCATCTCTTTGGGCTGCGCTTTGGTGGCCGGAAGAAATCGCGTGCCCAGCCCCGCGGCGGGGAAGACGGCTTTGCGAACTTTGGCGAGCATCCCTTACAGTGTCGTGCGCCTCCGCCGGGATGGCAAGCGCGAAAGTCTTCCCCGCGTTCGTCTTCGAACCGGATTTGTGTTTCCCAATTGGCCTGTGGTATGAATTAGAACCTGGGAAAATAACGCATGGCTTACGTAATCGCAGAACCTTGCATTGGCACCAAAGATACCGCTTGCGTGGACGCTTGCCCCGTCGATTGCATTCATCCGAAAAAGGATGAACCGAACCACGCCGAAGCCGAGATGCTTTACATCGATCCGGTGGAGTGCATCGACTGCGGCGCCTGCGTTCCGGTCTGCCCCGTTTCGGCGATCTTCGCGCTGGACGATCTGCCGGAGAAGTGGGGCGAATTCACCGCAAAGAACGCGGCGTACTACGGGAAATAAACAGGCATCAGGCGTCAGGCTTCAGGCGTTAGCCGGCCAAGCGACAGGTGGAAGGTGTGGTTTGGCTGAAGCCTGATGCCTGAAGCCTGACGGCTCACCCGCGATACGTTGCGCTGGCGGTGTCTGTCTCCCAGAGACGCACCGCGGTCACGTGCGCGCCGTTCGTCGCCAGACCGGCGGAGACTTCGTCGAATATGTACTTCGCCATATTCTCGGCGGAAGGATTCAGCTTGTCGAAGGGTGGAAAATCGTTCAGCCACTGGTGATCCATGCGGTCGAGCACCGAGTGGACCACCCGCTTCAACTCCACAAAATCCACCAGCAGGCCGATATCGTCCAACTGCTCGCCTTCGAGCGTCACCTGGCATCGGTAATTGTGTCCGTGCACGTTCTCGCACTTGCCCTTGTAGTTGCGCAGCGCATGGCCGGCGGCGAATGTCTCTTCGATAGTCACTTCAAACATTGAAAAACTTCTCCACGTCGCTCAATTGCATGGTAAATCCGTAGTCCGGCAGGCTGTCGAAAAAGACCTGGCCGTAACGCTGTTTCGTGATCCGGTTGTCCAGCAGGACAAGGACGCCGCGGTCTGTCTTTGCGCGGATCAGGCGCCCGAAACCTTGCTTCAGCGCAATGGCGGCTTGCGGAATCTGGTAGTCGTAAAAAGGATTGCCGCCGGCCTTGCGAATGCTCTCGATGCGGGCGTTGACCACGGGGTCGTTGGGCACCGCAAAGGGCAGTTTGTCGATGATGACGCAGCTCAACTGCTCGCCCGGCACATCCACGCCCTGCCAGAACGATGAGGTAGCGAACAGCACGCAGTGTGGCGTCGAGCGGAACTCCTCCAGCAGGGCGTTGCGCGGGCCGGTGCCCTGCAACAGCGTCGGGAAGTCGATTTCGAACGACACGCGGTCGTGTACCATCCGCATCTGCTGGTAGCTGGTGAACAGGACGAAGGCCCGGCCGCGGCTGTGTTCCAGGATCTTGACGATTTCCTCCGCGGCGGCTTGCGGAAACGCCGCGTCGCGCGGCTCCGGCAGGTGTTGCGGCACGTAAAGCAGCGCCTGTTTCTGGTAATTGAAGTGGCCCGGCACCACCAGGGTGCGCGCGTTCGCCACGCCGAGCCGCTTCTGTGCGAACTCGAAGCCGCCCGCGACCGCCAGCGTGGCCGAGGTCATGACCGCGGTTTCCACCTGGTCGAACAACTTCCCCGACAAAATATCGTTCACGTCGATCGGCGTGGCCTGGAGGAAGATGCCGCGCCCGCGCTTCTCCAACCAATAGACGAATCGCTCGTCGTCCTCTTCCAGCAGGAAACGCAGCCCCTCACCCAATTCCAGCGTGCGCCGGTGCAGCGGGATGATCTCCTCCGGCGGATTCTGCAGGAGTTTGAGGTGCGACCCGATCAGGTCCAGCGATGCCCTGAGGCTGTCGTACAGGTCTTCGTGCTCCTGACGGAAGGCGTCGCGGCCGGTGAATGCGACGCGTCGCTCGGCGTCTCCGAACAGAGTGAAAAACTGGTTGGAAAGCTCTTCCAGGCGCTCCAGGATCCGGTCCAGCTCCGGCGTGCCGAATTTCTTGCTCCGTCCCATGGCGGCGATGTCGCGCCGCAATTCTTGGAAACGGTAGTTGCTGATGGAGACGCCGAAATACTGCCCCACCACGTCTTCGATCTCGTGCGCTTCGTCGAACACCACCGCGTGGTACTCGGGCAGCACGCCGCCTTCGTAATTCTCGTCGCGCAGCGAGAGGTCGGCGAAGAACAGGTGGTGGTTGACGATGATGATGTCGCTTTCCTGCGCGCGCTGATGCATCAGTGTGATGAAGCAGCGATCGAAGTTGGGACACTTCTGGCCGGTGCACAGGTCGCTGCGGGCGTCCACCTTCGCCCAGGCGGTGGACGATTCGGGTAAATTGCGGATTTCGGCGCGGTCGCCGAACTCGGTGGTCTTCTCCCACTCGCGGATGATTTCGAAATCGGCCACCTCCTCCAGCCCGCTCAGCACCGGCTCCTTTTCCGCGTCGTAGATCTTCTGCCGGCAGGCGTAGTTGTTGCGCCCTTTCATGTAGCAGACTTTCAAAGGCCGCGGAAAATGCTTTTGCAGGAAGGGGATGTCCTTGAAGAAGAGCTGCTCCTGAAGAGTCTTGGTGCCGGTGGAAACGATGATTCGCTTGCCGCTGAGCAGCGCCGGCACAAGGTATGCGAGCGTCTTGCCGGTGCCGGTTCCGGCTTCGACAATCAGGTGCCGGCGGTCGGCGAGCGCCGATTCCACGGCCTCCGCCATATCGACCTGCCCGGGCCGGAACTCGTAAGTAGGGTGCCACTGGGAAAGGGTGCCGTGGCGCGAGAAGAACTGTCGCGCGGTGGCTGGCCGGGCCTGGGTGGGCATCGATGATCTGATTTTAGCAGCCGCGGCTCAGGAATCCGGGTTTGCTATGATGCCAGGGAATGGAGTCCCGATACGATTGGGAGGTTCGCACAGGGGACGAGGCGCTACTGCCGGACGAGGAGTACAAACCCTTCCCGAATCGTGACTGGACGCTGGCCTGGCTGCGCGGTTTTCGGACGGACCGAACGCGCATGGCCGGGTTTCGCGACTTGGCGGTCCGCGCCGGGTACCTCTCCGCTCATGCGCGCCCGGACGACGCGCTGCTGAACGCCCTGGCTTCGGAGATCGCCTGGGGGCGCTTCAGGCTGGTTCGGGCGATTCCAAAGCTGTTGCCGCTGAGCATCGCGCCAGGCGAAGAACCGCGGGTGGTCTGGGCCTCGCCCCGGCCGAGGGCGGCGCGGCCGGAACCCTTCATCGAGGAGCAGACCTTCTCTCCCGACCTGGATACGCTGGCGATCGCCGAGGCGCAGAAGGAAGCTGCCCGGGCCGGCGTGCCTTTCTGCGAGGAGTGCGCGCGCGCCGCCGCGGCTGCCAAGACCCTCACATGATCGACGAGAGCACCGGCAACCGGATACTGTCGATACTCAATGCCGGCGCCACGGCTCGCGAGGGCCTTTGGTGCATCCTCGACGGAGCGCGCGACGAGAGCATCTACGGTAAGGTCGAAACCGTCCGGCGCCGCCAGTGCTGCCTCTACTCGGGCACGCTGCCCTGGCAGCTTCAGGTGACCGCGCCTTACCTGGTAGAACTGTACGACGACGCTTTCACGCGGGACCTGGTTCACGCGGCGTGGGGAAACAGTTGGGGCATCTTCTTCCGCTCCGAGTCGTCCATGGCCGTGCTGCGAAAGCACCTGCGCACCTTTTTGCGCGTGGTCGATCAGCGGGGGCGACGGCTCATCTTCCGCTATTACGACCCGCGTGTCATGCGGGTATACCTGCCGACCTGCCTGCCGGTGGAGCTGGATGCCGTTTTCGGACCGATTCGCTGCTTTCTCATCGAGAGCGAAGAGGCCGATTCGGTCCTGCGATTCGAGCGCAATCGGGATCGGCTGCAATCCGCCACCGTGCCGGTTGCGGCGGCCGGAAGCACCGTCTAGTACCATCTCCCCGGCTGGTTTTGTACCGACTTTCCGGTAACGGGCGCTCGGGGGTCTGGCACGTCTAACAGTTTGGGGGTGACGGAGCAGGTTGTGAACCTGCTTCAGAAACTTATGTTGTACGACAGTACCAAGGTCTTACTAAAAAGCATTCTCGACGGACTCGAAAAGGCGAAGCAGCCTGAATGGGACGGCCAGGTCGAGTCGTGTCACCAGTGCCTGTATGAAATGCACCAGATGTGCCGGCCATCTTACCGGGCATACCAGTCATATGCGTCGGACAAGCGGGTTGTGCCCCGCGCAAATCCGGAATGGTTGGCGCGTGCTATCCCGCACGTCAAGTTGATGCTGGCTGCGATTCGCCGCAGGGACCGGATTGGGGCGCTGGAGTGCGGCAACGCCGCACTGGCGGAGATGAACGGACAAATCCAACCTCTGCCTGTGGATCGCCCTAAGCGAAGGACGCCTGCGGGACGGGAACCGGCGCGCAAGCCGCACCGCAGGCGCAGCGAAAGTATGTCACGTGACCGGATCATCCGATAATGAAATAGTCCTGGCTTCGCACCGCTCATGGCTACGATGATCGAGAATCCGGCCGAAGCCTCATGGCGCGAGCCGGAGCCGCCGTCCGGCAGGCTACGCTGGCTGCTTCTGGGGGTCTGCGCCGCGCTGCTGGTTCTTTTGCTCGTGGCGGGCGCGGTGGCGGTGCGCTTTCTGGACGACATGCACACGCAGGAACTGGCGGTTACACACGCGCTGGCCGAGCGCACCCAGATGCTCGCAGGTTTGTGGCTGTCGATTCAGAGTTACAACCAGGCGGTGCAGGAATTCGTCACGCAGGCTCAGGTGGACAGAGATGAAGCCGCCCGCCAGCGCCTGGACCAGCTCACGACGCAGATCGACGGCGATCTGAGGCGCTATCCCGCCACGCAGGATACCGAGGAGATCCTGCTGTTGCGCGGAATGCAGGCCGTCTTTCTCCAGCAGCGTACGCTTTATGTTTCGGTACTGGAAGCACCCAAACAACCGCCGCGGCGGAAGCCCGAAACTCACGCCGCGCGGAGCGACATCATTCCCGTCCAGCAGCAGATCCTGGATTGGTCGGCCAAGCTCCGCTCCTGGAACCGGGAGCAGCTCCAGCACGCCGACCGTACCCTGGTGGGACAGTTCGCGGCGTTGCAGTCGGGACTGACGCGAGCGCTGGCCATCGCGTTCGCGAGCGGGCTTCTGCTGGTGCTGGTCAGCATGGTTTACATCGTGCGGCTGGAGAGGCAAACCCGTCTTCGGTATGTCGAGCTGGCGCGCAGCCGGCACCAGTTGCAGCTTCTTTCGTCGCGCCTGGTGGACGCGCAGGAGAACGAGCGCCGCTCGATCTCGCGCGAGTTGCACGATCAGATCGGACAGGCGCTGGGCGCGCTGCTGGTCGATATCGGGCGCTTGACGGCGAGCGTCTCCGGTACCCAGCCGGAACTGAAGGCGCAGCTCGACCAGATGAAGTCGGTGGCCGAGGGAACGTTCCAGGAGGTGCGGAACATTGCGCTTCTGCTGCGTCCGTCGATGCTCGACGATCTTGGCCTGGCGGCGGCGCTCGAATGGCAGGGACGCGAGATCTCGCGGCGGAGCGAAATCGAAGTGGATGTGGATTCGGATCATGTCCCCGAAGACCTGCCCGACGAGTACAACATCTGCATCTACCGCCTGGTGCAGGAAGCCCTGACCAACGCGGTGCGGCATTCCGGCGCCCGGAACGCGAAGGTTGCCGTCGAGCGGCCGGCAGGCGCTATCCTGGTGCGCGTGCATGACGATGGGCACGGATTCGATCCCGGCCGGACGCGCGGTCTTGGCCTGGTCGGCATGGAAGAGCGGGTGAAACGCCTGGGTGGGACCTTTTCCGTGGAATCCGTGTCCGGCACCGGCACAACCTTGAGCGCGGAGCTCCCTTATCCTTCCCTGCCGGAGATCGATTCGTGAGGACCATCCGCGTCCTGCTGGCGGACGATCACACGCTGATTCGCGCCGGCCTTCGCATGGTTGTGGACGCCCAGTCGGACCTGTCGGTTGTAGGCGAGGCCAGCGACGGGCGCGAGGCGGTGGCCCTGGCGGGGAAGCTGAAGCCCGACGTCGTCATCATGGACGTCGGAATGCCGAATCTGAACGGCATCGAGGCATGCCGCCAGATTCACGCCGAGCTGCCCGACACCCAGGTGGCGATGCTCAGTATGCACTCCGACGAAGGGTACGTGTTGCGGGCTCTAAAGGCCGGGGCCAAGGCATACCTTCTGAAAGATTCCGCCGAAGCCGACCTGGCGAGCGCCATTCGGGCCGTCGCGGCCGGCAAGTCGTTCTTCAGTCCCGCGGTCGGAAAAGTACTGCTGGAAGACTACATGCGCAAGCTCCAGCGCACCGGGGCGGAGGACTCCTACGAGCTGCTGACCCCGCGCGAGCGCGAGATCCTGCAACTGGTGGCCGAGGGCAAGTCCAGCAAGGATATCGCGAACCTGCTGGATTTGAGCGTGTACACGGTGGAGACGCATCGCGCCCGCGTGATGCAGAAGCTGAACCTGCGCGGCATCCCCGAGCTGATCCTCTACGCGGTGCGTAAGGGCATTATTTCCTGAGAGATGCGGAGTACCAAATCGCCGGTATCCGGCATACCGACTCGCCGGTAAATACCCGCGGGAGGATGTCTCGTCCAACGAATTGGAGGCCACGAGCCTGAATTTCAGGGCGCCGGCGGCCACGCGAGATTCTTAGGAGGTTCAATGTACAAACGAGATTTCTGGAGGCGCCCTAAAGCCATCGTGGCTGCCGCGGCGCTCGTCGTAGGACTGGGTGGTGTCGGCCTTGCCGCAGCCGAACACCTTGCGAGCCAACATCCGGCGTTGGCCCTGAACGTGGCAAGCCAGGACGAGGCTCCCAGCCGGACCGGCTTTGCTCCGGTGGTAAAGAAGGCGCTGCCTTCCGTGGTCAGTATTTCCAGTTCCAAGGTCACCAAGATGCCCACGGGCTTCCAGCAGATGCCCGACGATCCCTTCTTCCGGCAGTTCTTCGGGCGCGATTTCAACCGTCAGTTCAGAGAGGCCCCCGAGCAGCGGGAGCATGCTCTCGGCTCGGGCGTCATCATGACCTCTGACGGCTACATCGTGACCAACAATCACGTCGTCGATGGCGCCACCGATGTTAGCGTCACGCTTGGCGACAAGCGCGAGTATAAGGCAAAGGTAGTCGGCACCGATCCCAAGAGCGACATCGCGGTGCTGAAAATCGATGCGGCGGGGCTGCCCGCGATTACGATCGCCGATTCGTCCAAGGTGCAGGTGGGCGACTATGCGCTGGCGATCGGCAATCCGTTCGGCGTAGGCCAGACGGTCACGATGGGAATCGTGAGCGCCACCGGCCGTTCGCACCTGGGCATCGAGGAGTATGAGGACTTTATCCAGACCGACGCTCCCATCAATCCCGGCAACTCCGGCGGAGCGCTGGTGAACGACCGCGGCCACCTGATCGGCATCAACACGGCGATCATTGCGCACGGCTCTGAAGGCAACCAGGGAATCGGTTTCGCGGTCCCTGCCAACATGGCGCGCAACGTCATGGAGCAGATCGTGAAGAACGGCAAGGTCACGCGCGCCTACCTCGGCATCATCCCGCAGGATCTGACGCCGGCGATCGCCAGAGCGTTCGGCGACAAGGAAATGCGCGGCGCCCTGGTGGGCGACGTCAGCGCCGACAGCCCCGCGCAGAAAGCGGGATTGCAGAAGGGCGACATCATTCTCTCGGTCAACGGCAAGCCGGTTGCGGACAGCAACGACCTGCGCATGACCATTTCGATGATGGCCCCGGATAGCAATGTCAACCTGAAGGTATTCCGCAACGGCGGCGAGCGTGAGATGGCCGTGAAGCTGGGCGAGCTTCCCACGACCCAGGCGGCCGTGGAGCGCCACAATAGCGACGGCTCGAAGAGCGCGCTCTCGGGTGTGAGCGTTGAGGACCTGGACGCGCAGACGGCCCGGGACCTCGGCATTCCGGCCAACTCCCCGGGCGTGGTAGTGACGAACGTCAGTCCGGCGAGTGCCGCCGCGGAAGCGGGTCTTCGCCGGGGTGATGTGATTCAGGAAGTGAATCGCAAGCCCGTGAAGAATACCTCCGACTTCGAGCGTGCCATGAGCGCATCGAAAGAGGAGACTCTCCTGTTGGTCAACCGCAAAGGCAGCACGTTGTATTTGGCTGTCTAAGCGCTCGCACTTGCAGGCTGGCCGGATCCGGGGATCCTCCGCCCCGGGTCCGGCTTTTTTTGTAACTCACCCGGCCTGACTATGGAACAATAGGAGCATGAAACGGCCGTTTGCCGCCACGGTTTGGCGCGAGGGAGAGTGGTTTGTCTCGCAGTGTCTGGAGGTCGATGTCGCGAGCCAGGGCTCCACTGAAGAGGAGGCACTCGCGAACCTACAGGAAGCGCTCGAATTGCACTTCGAGCCACCGCGACCTACTCGCCCGCCAATCGTTCGAACGATCGAGGTCGAGGTTGGGGCGGCTTAGACCGCTCCGCTTCCGGGAAGTGAAACGCCGGCTGGAGGCCGCGGGCTTTGCGGAGGCCACTCAGAAGGGCAGCCACGTCAAGTTCGTACGATCGGTTCGGGGTGTTGTGGATACGGCCATCGTTCCGAAGAAGCACGAGATTCCGGTCGGCACTTTGCGCAGTATCCTCAGTCAGGCTCATATCGATCCCGAAGAGTGGGATGCGTTGGCATAGCGGCGCTGGCCGTTGTCATCGGCGCCGCCCCTCGCAGGATCGCCACCTTCGTCCCGTCCCACAAAATCAGTTTTCCCTGGTAATCGCCGGCAATGACCAGCTTCCCATCGGCACCCGCGGCGACCTTGGTTAGCAAGGCGTCGTTCGGCGGGCTGGCGGCGCCGCGCGGCTTGCCGTCGGCGCCCCACACGCGGATTACGGAGTCGCGGCCCACGCTGACGATCCGCCCGTCGCTGGTGAATTGCGCGCTGAGGACGCCGCCGGGAATCACCCCGTACTGTCCAGGCGCGGCTTTCGGCGTGTGAGGTTTGGAAATCGTCGAGATCGGAAAACCGTCGGCCACGTTCCACACGATGAGATTGCCGTCTTCGCTCGCCGACACCAATAGCTGGCCGTCGCCGCGCCAGCTCAGCGACGTGATGGACTCCTTGTGCTCGGCGAGCGCGCCCACCGTGCCGCCGGTAGCGGCTTCCCATAGGAAGATACCGCCGCTGCGGTCGCCCGTCGCAAGGTGTGTGCCGTCCGGGCTGAATTCGAGCGCAGTGATCCAGTCGGTGTGCTTCTTGATTTCGTAGACCGGCTTGCCGTCGGCCACGGAGTAGACGCGCACCACCTTGCCGGGACCGCCGAGCGCGATCAGCTTGCCGTCGGGCGTGACATCGGCTGCCAGCACGATGTCGCGCTCGTCGCCCACGGCCGCCATGCGTCTTCCGGTGCGCACGTCGAACAACACCGCCTTCCCGGATTGCACGGGCTTACCGCCCGCGGCCAGAAGCAAATCGCCGTCGCGGCTGAATCGAAGTACGTAGGGGATGCCTTCCGGGAACGCCACCTCGCCTGCCCGCGCCCGGTTACTGAGGTCGTACAGGTAGATCTTCTCGTGCCCTGCGGCGGCGATCAGGGGCGCCCACGGGCTCGCCGCAAGCGCGGTGATCGGATGCGCGCGTGCCGGCTCTTTCACGTCCACGGCTGGCAGGCTCGCGGGCATAGCGGGCGCGCCCGTGGGCTTGTTCAAATCGGAGCGGCGATACTCCGTGGATGGCCCGACGGCTCCCTTCGCCACACTGCCGGCATTCTCCGGAAGGCCGAGCTGAATCCAATCGCGGATCAGCGCAATCTCGTTTTCAGGGAGCTTGGGTTGGCCGAGCGGCATCTGCGGCACGCCATCGTCGCGGTTGACCACCTTGAACAGCATGCTGGAGGCAGCGCGCCCGGCGGTCGCGACATCCCCCGAAGATCCGCCCTTCATCACTCCCGCGTAGCTTTCCAGGCTGAGTCCCGAGCGCATCTCGCTGGCGTTGTGGCAGCCGAAGCAGCGGCGCGTAAACAGCGGGCGGACGTCGTCATCGTAGTTCGGATGGTGCCCGGGTTGTGCCCAAGCACACGCGCCTGCCACCAAAATGATGAGGGCGCGCATATCAGTGGTTGAACTCGAACTCGGTGGAATTGACCAGCGCCCACAGCACGTCGTCGTAGCCCGACTTATCGCCGGGGCTTGCCGAGACCAGTGACAGCATCTTCTTTGCCTCGGCTTCCGACGGCTTGCGGCCGAGCGCGCGAACGAAAAGATCGTCGATGATCTCGCTCGGCTTCTTGCCCGCCTTGAGCATCGCGGGCACCACCTGGCTTCGGGCGAGCTTGCCTTCGAGGGTGTTGCCGTTCACCATGTGGAGCGCCTGGGCCAGGGTCGGCTCGATGCGCGTTTCCGAAGTGCTCACGGAATCGCGCGCAGAGGCGCCGAAGGTCTTCAGGAAATAATTGTCGGAGCGGTAGAGCCCTTCGTAGAGCTGCATGGCGCGCACGCCGCGCGGGCTCTCGCTGAACTCGCCGGGCGTCTCCGTGATCTGCGAGAGCGCGTCCAGCATGACATCCGCGCGAAGGCGGCGCAGTCGCTGGTGCGAGAACTGCGAATCGTCGTCGCGGTTGCTGTCGTTCGCCGCCACGGATGCCTGGTACACCTGGGAATTGCAGATGTCGCGGACCAGGCGCCGTGCGTCATAGCCGTAGTCCGCCAGCCGCCGGCCCAGTTCCTCGAGCAGCTCGCGATTGCTCGGCGGATTGCTGATGCGGACATCGTCCACTGGGTCCACAATGCCTCGGCCGAAGAACTGCGTCCAGATGCGGTCTGCCAGGTTCTGTCGGAACAGGGCGTTGTCCTTCGAAGTAAGCCAGTCTGCAAGAGCGGCGCGCGGGTCCTTGCCTTGTACATCCGGGGCATCGCCGCCGAGGAAACGCGCCGGTACCGGGTGGCCGTCCAGCAGGTGCTTGGCGGGCGGCGCATTCGGGTCGTCGTAGACGTACATCTCGCGCGCTTCGCTGGCCACCTTGCGCTTGACGCCGGTGAAGAAGCTGACGAAGCCGTAGTAGTCTTCCTGGGTCCAGCGGTCGAACGGATGATTGTGGCACTGCGCGCACTGCACGCGCACGCCGGTGAATACCTGGGAGAAATCCTGCGCTACGCCCTTGGGATCGAACGGGCCCTGCGGCAACATGGTGTAGAGATTGACCGGGGGATTCCGCAGGTTGCTGCCCGTGCCCGCCACCTGCGCGCGCACGAACTGGTCCAGCGGCGTGTTGCGCTTCATCTGCTCGCGGATCCATTGGTAGTAGGCGTAGGCGGCCTTGCGATCTGTGCCGAATGCACCGTTGTTGCTATCGCTGCGGATCTTGAGCCATTCGGCCCAGTTCGTGGCCCACAGGTCGGCGTACTCGTCGCGCTCGAGCAGCGCGTCGATCAACTTCGCACGCTTGTTTGGCGCGCGATCGGCCATGAACGACTTGTACTCTTCTCCGGTGGGCGGAAGACCGATCAGGTCCAGGCAGGCCCGGCGCAGAAACTGCTCGTCGGTGGCGGGGCCGCTGGGCACGATGCGCAGCTTCTGCAGCTTGGCGTATACCAGCTCGTCGACGTAGTTGTCTGCCTTCAGCTTCGGCCACTTGAACTTGCCATTGGGCAGGACGATGACCTCGGCGCCCACTGTGTACTTCGCGAACCGCGCGAAGACGAACGTGTCGCCGCGCTTGCCGCCCGTGACGACTCCCTGATCGTCGATATCGGCCGTGCCCTGGTTATTCGTGAGGTACAACGCGAGGTTGTTCACGACGCGGGTGGTGCCATCGGAATACCTGGCAATCACCTGCAATGGGCGGCGCTTGTCTTTGCCCGAGAACACCACTTTGTCCGGCACGAGCGAGATCCCGCTGACGGTGGGGACGTTCGCAGCGTCATCTGGCGCGCCAGCCTGAATCCAGCGCAGCAGCGTGCTGTAGTATTCGCTGCCCGGCTTGAAGCGGCGGCCGCCCGAGTGCGGCACCGCGCCCGTGGCTTTCAACAGCAGCAGACTCTGCTCGGGCGCGGCGAGATCGATGCGCCGGCCTACCATCTGCTTTGTGAGACGGTAATAATCGCCGGCCGGATCGTAGCCAAAAAGACCGAGGTGGAATCCGTCCTTACCGGACGCCGCGCCATGGCATCCTCCCGAGTTGCAACCCGCGCGGAAGAAAACCGGCATGACGTCCAGCCGGAAGCTCACGGGCTTCGGAGGCTGCGGCGGGGGAATTGTGGCCGCGATCAACGGCGCGGCGGCCAATATCAGGCTCAGCCTCACAGTGACGACCTTGCCGCATCGACGCGCAGGATTCCCGATCCCGTGTGCGAATGCACGGTCTGTCCTTCCTCTTTGAGCTCGACTTCGCACGTGATGCCCCTGTAGAGGCCGGCCAGCGCGTCGGGATCGGCCTCCACGTGGAATACGACTTCTTTGTCGGCCGCCGTGATCACGGGTACCGGCTCCAGCATCTTGACCCCGCGCGGAAGCTGCTCGAGGCGGATGGTCGCCTTGCCGGGCAGGGGCCGGTTGAATCTGAGCGTGCCGGTGATCTCGCCGCGCTTGCCCTGTTCGACGCTCGAGCGCAGCAGCTCGATCGAGAGATACGGCTGGGAGACTCGCAGCTCGGCGAATTCGCTTGAGACACGCACGCGCCCGATACCGCTGTAACCGTCGCCGCCCGTGGTCGAGGCGTTCATCGCGATCTTGTATGTTCCCGGAGCCGCTTTGTCGTTGGCCTGCAGGCGAAAGGTGGCCTCGGTCTTGTCGGCCGGAATCGTGACTGTGGATTCCTTCGAGACTCCCGGCGGCACCCAGTCCGTCTGAATCTCGATCGCGCCCGTGAAATCTTCAGTGCGCTCCACCGTGGCTTTCAGCAGCAGTTCGCTGCCCTGCAAGAGTGGCGCCTGAGGCTGCGAAAGTCTGACGCGAAACGGCGCAGGCTGGACCACCGCGAGTGCGTACTGATCCACAAACACGAAATGCCATGGCAGCTCCCCGCCGCGATTGGTGAACGCGAAGCCCTGGCGTGAGGCAGATTCCAGCTTGACGCCCTTATCCACGGGCCTGGCCAGAATCTCGATCAGTGCCGCCTGCTCCTCGGCATCCGGCGCCGCAACGAACTGCACGGGCACTCGCGCGGCGCCTTTGGGCACCCGGGGTGCGATCATGGTGACGCCCTTCGGCAAACCGCGCGCTTCCAGCTCGAGCTCGCCCTTGTAGTTGTTGCCCAGGCCCTGCGCAAGCTGCACGTCCAGCGTCCACCGGTTGCCCTTCGGGATGATCAGGCCAGCCAGCCGCGGCATCTGGTAACCGTCGGGCGCGGTGATGTGCGTGTACACCGCGCTGTGGACGGGTTCGATCTCCACCCGGTACACGTGGTCCGGCCCGCCGGCCCCGGTGGCATCTTCGATCCCGAGAATGTACTCGCCATCGGCGCCAGGCTTGAAGATGGCGACCGGATCCTGCTGGTCTTTGATGTACCAGGTGGCCCGCGCGGAGGGCAGCCCCAGGTCTTGAAGCCGCGCGTCATCGGCTTCAAGAATATGGCGGTCCTGGCCAGCCGCGCGGATCCAGACCTTCGGATCCACGGGCGCCCCCAGCGCGCGGGCAAAAACCTGTACCTTCCACTCCTCATCTTTCTTCGCGTGGAAGCGATACTGATGAACCTCGCCGGGCCTGGCGAGGATTCCGTTGAGCGCGGCCGGCAACGTGGCCGAATCCGCGGGCCAGACCACGTTCGGATAAGGCGACATGCGCAGCACGTTGGGCGACGGCGCATCGCCGAAATACTCAAACTTGCCGGCTTTCCCCGGAAGAGCGATCTGCTCCGTGCGCTCGCCGGCGGGGTCGCCCAGGAGACGCACGCTGATCGTGGTGCCCGATCGTCCGCCCGCCGGGAAAATGGCGGTGGGACGAGAGAAGGTCCCGATATGCGCGCGATACCAAGCCTGCCGCGGCGGAATGAAGATCTGCTGTTTGATCTCGATGAAGTAGCTGCCGGTCTTCCGAGCTACCATGCCCAGCACCGGGTCCTGAACGAAGAGAGCGCTATCGTCGTTGCGGCCGAGCTCCTTGCCGTTCGCGTCCAGGATCCGTACCGCGAGATCGTTCTCGCCGCCGTAATGCAGCGTGCCCAGCCGCGCCGATTCCACCTCGACCGACACGCGCTGCCCTTCCTTCACTTCGACGCGGTACACGTCGATATCCGCGTCGGGACCCGGCAGAATCTGTCCTTCGACCGTGACATTGAGCGGCACCGGCTTGGCGCGGTCGATGGTGTCGTTCTGTCCGGCCTTGTCTTCGAATTCGTAGATGGTGGGGAAGCGGCTTACCCAGAACGTGACCGCGTCGGTGAGGCCGGTGGCCGTCCGCACGCGCAGCACGTGCTCGCCGACCGGGCAATCCTTGGCGATCTGGAACCTCACCTTGAAGCCGTCGCCAGGCCGGGCATACGGCCGGAAGTCACTGGCCGTGATCCCCGGTCCGTAGAACAGCACCTGCCTGGGATTCTCCAGCGCGAACCCGTGAAACTCGACGTCGACGCTCGTGCCCTGGCTTCCTCCGCGCGGCAGCACGTAGTCGATCATGTAGCGCGGGTCCGCGCACACGACGCCCGCGGCGGCCACGCCCAGCAGGACTAGCTTGCGCATAGTCCCTGAACGACCCTACCGTCGCGCACGATATCGATCGGCCGATTGCCCGGGGCCAACAGCCGATCTTCGGAGTTGATGCCGAGACGGTTGTACACTGTCGCGAGAAAATCCTCCACCGTTACCGGATCGCGGTCCGGCTCCGCCGCCGTCGCGTTCGACGCGCCGTAGATCTGCCCGCGTGTGATGCCGCCCCCGGCGAGCACCTGCGAGTAGCAGCGCGCCCAGTGATCGCGCCCGCCGTTCTCGTTGACCTTCGGTGTGCGCCCGAACTCGCTGGTCACCATCACCAACGTCGAATTCAACAGCCCGCGCTGATCGAGATCCGCGATCAACCCTGCGAACGCCTGGTCGAATGCCGGCATGCCCTCGCTGACGGCCTCCCTGATGCGCACGTGGTTGTCCCAACCCTGCGAGCCGTTGTACATCACGGTCACAAGGCGCACGCCAGCCTCCACCAGGCGGCGCGCCAGCAGAAGCTGCTTGCCGATACTGCGCCGCCCGCCGCCATCGCCGTAGAGCTGCACGATGGAGTCCTTCTCGCCTTCGAAGCTGAACGCCTTGCGCGCTTCCGGCGAGCTGATGAGCTTGTATGCCTGCTGGTAGAACTCGCCCATCGCATCGAGTTCCGCGGGGTTCGATTCCACCTGCCGGAAATGCTCTTCCAGCGCCTCCCGCGCGCTTTGCCGCCGCGCGAACCGCTCTTCGGTCATTCCCTTGGGCAGCGCGATGTCGCGCACCTGAAAATTGCGCTGCCCGGGATCGGCTCCCAATTCGAACGCGCCGTATTTCGAGCTGAGGTATCCGGTGCCAACGGATTGCGGCACGTTCGGCACCCCGACCCACGCGGGCAGATTGTTCTTCAGTCCGAGCTCGTGCGCGACCACGGCGCCGATCGCCGGGTGCTGGATCGCCGGTGTCGGCAGATACCCGGTGAACATCTGGTAGGTAGCCATGGCGTGATCGGGAATGCGGCCGGTCACCGTGCGCACCACCGTGATCTTGTCGGCGATCTGCGCCGTGCGCGAGAGGTTCTCGCTGAACACGACGCCCGGAATCCTGGTTTTCACCACGCCGAACGGCCCCCGATACTCAATCGGGGCTTCCGGCTTGGGGTCCCACGATTCCTGGTGCGCCAGCCCGCCCGGCAGAACAATCTGGATGACGGACTTCGAGGGCCCCTCCGGCTTCTTCACCGGAGCGTTCAGCGTGCGCACCTCGCCGGCGCGCAACAGATCCGCGAGCGTGAGTCCGAATCCGCCCAGCAATCCGACTTGAATGAAACTGCGCCGGCCAAAGGATGTAAGGTATCGCGGCCCCGAACAATCGCCGCATTCGTGCTGCATCCCAGCTCTCCTCGCTCGCTATAGTTTAGAACTCCCCAAGGAGGTGAAAGTAGTCCTGTTTACAAAGTATTACCGCTACTATTGAGTCATGCCTCACACCCGCCCTCTCGCCGCGATCACCGGCGCCTCCAGCGGTATCGGCGCAGTTTTCGCGCGCGCGCTCGCCCGCCGCGGCTACGACCTGCTTCTGATCGCCCGCCGCCGCGACCGCCTGGAAGAGCTCGCCCGCGAACTCAAGGGCGAAGTTCTGGCCGCCGATCTCACCGAAGACGACGACCTCCACCGAGTCGAAGCCCGTCTGCGCTCCGCGGACAACCTCGAGTTGCTCGTCAACAATGCCGGCTTCGGCGTCATGGGCACTTTCGCCGATGCGGACCTGGAGCAGCAGGAACGCATGCACCGGCTGCATGTCATCGCCACGCTACGCCTCACGCACGCCGCGCTCGGCGGCATGGTGGCACGGCGCAAGGGCGGCATCATCAACCTGGCTTCAGTCGCCGGTTTTATGACCAACCCCGGAGCGATCAGCTACTGCGCCACCAAGACGTGGATCAACAGCTTCACCGAGGGCCTGTACCTGGAGCTGAAAGGCGCCGGCTCGCCGGTGCGCGTGCAGACGCTCTGTCCCGGCTTCACGTATTCGGAGTTCCACGACGCCGCGCATATGGACCGCAGCAAGCTCGCGCCGAAAGCATGGTGGCTCACCGCGGAGTCCGTGGTGGAGGATTCGCTCGCCGGCCTCGATCGCGATCGGCTTTTCGTGATCCCGAGTTTCCGGTACCGCGCGCTGGTTTGGGTGGTCAACCGCCTGCCCCGCGGTTTGAAACACGCCATTCTGATCCTGGCCGCGCGCCGTCAGGGGCGCTTTTCGTCGGCCTAAATCCCGCGCATCTTCTTGTAGTTCGCCAGGCACTTCTCCGCCGTCTCGAACTCCGGATACCGGCTGCCCTCCTGCTCGATCAGGTAATACTCGGCTCCGCCCACCTTTTCGGCGGCATCGAAGATCTTCATCCACGGCACGTCGCCCTCGCCGAACAGGACGCGGTAGCCCTTCTCCTTGTCGCCCTCGACCGGCTTCGCCCAATCCTTCACATGCAGACTCCGGATGCGCCCCGGATTGGCATTGATCCACGCTACCGGATCCTCGCCCACCTCCACGCACGTGCCGACGTCGAGCTGCAGCATGAAATCCTTGGGCGTGCCGGCCGCGATGATCTCGATCGGCCGCTTGCCTTCGA
>Ga0335081_10004520_pt1 | contig 21886 bp, 18 predicted proteins | sample Lox_Sample_35_FD_206713 | JGI IMG/M metagenome (GOLD analysis project Ga0335081, IMG submission 206713) | Soil microbial communities from Loxahatchee National Wildlife Refuge, Florida, United States - Lox_Sample_3.5 | ecosystem: Environmental > Terrestrial > Soil > Wetlands | place: USA... | reverse complement strand
GGCCTCGCGCGAGGGCGCCGGCTACCTGGACTATGGCGACACGCCCGCGTTTGTGGGCTGCTACGAGGCGGCTGCGCACCTGGTCGGCGCCGCGCTCGAGGGCGCGCGGCGCATCGTGCGCGGCCAGGCGCGGCGCACCTTCCAGCCGATCGGCGGGCTGCATCACGCGCGCCGCGGCGCGGCGGCGGGATTCTGCGTGTTCAACGACCTGGGCGTGCTGATCGAGACCCTGCGCGCCGAGCACGGCATTCGCCGCATCGCCTACGTCGACATCGACGTTCATCACGGCGACGGGGTCTACTACGAGTTCGAGGACGATCCCGAGCTGATCGTCGCCGACATCCACGAGGACGGCTCCTTCCTGTATCCCGGCTCGGGCTTCGCCTACGAGGCGGGAACGGGCGCCGCGCTCGGCACCAAGCTCAACCTGCCGCTGCGCCCGGGCGCGGGCGACGCGGAGTTCTTCCGCGCCTGGGACCAGGCCGAGCGCTTCATCGACGGCTACGCGCCCCAGTTCGTGATCCTGCAGTGCGGGGCCGACGGCCTGGCGGGCGATCCGCTTGCCGACCTGCGCCTGACACCGGCTGCGCACGCGCACGCCGCGCGGCGGCTCGCGGCGCTGGCCGAGCGCCACGCCGGCGGGCGCCTGATGGCTTTCGGCGGCGGCGGCTACAGCCTGGAGAATCTCGGCTTGGCCTGGTGCGCGGTGCTCGAGGCCTTGCTCGAGGACTGAGTTGCGCATGCGCGCCGCCGCCGAGGACGAGGCTCTGAACGCGGCGCGGGTCTCGACCCTGTACCGGGTCGCACGCCCCGCCTACGCCACCACGCTCGCCAATGCGGCGATCCTGGTCGCAGTGCTGTGGGGCGCGACCGAAGGCGCCGTACTGCTGGCGTGGTACGCGGCGGTGCTCGCGGTTACGCTGTCGCGCCTCGCGCTGCACCGCGCCTTCGCGCGCGCCGGCGCGCCCGGCGCCGCGCCCAGCTGGGAGAGCCGGTTCGCGCTCGGCGCGCTCGCGTCGGGCGCGATCTGGGCCTACGCCCCGGCGGTGTTGTTCCCGGCCAGCGGCCCGCTGCTGCAAATGGCGGTGGTGTTCGTGGTCGGAGGCAGCATCATCGGCGCCGCCGGGCTCTATGCCGCGAGCCGGGTCGCGTTCTATGCCTTCGCCGCCTTGCCCTCGGTCGCGATCGCGGCCCAGCTGCTGCTGCAGCCGGGCCGGACCTACAGGCTGCTCGGCCTGACGGTCGTGGTGTTCGGCGTGGTGATGGTGCGGGTTTACCGCGACATTCACGGCGCAGTGCTCGGCGCGCTGCGCGCGCGCCTGCGCAACGAGGAATTGACCCGGCGCCTGGCCGGCAGCGAAGCGCGCCTGCGCGACGCGATCGAGAGTTTTCCCGACGCGATCGCGGTCTGGGACGGCGACGATCGCATGGTCGTGTGCGACGATGCCTACGCACGGCTCTTCGGCGGCGGACGCCGCGCAGGCGAGCTGGTCGGCGCGCCGTTCGTCGAGATCGCGCACAACACCTACCAGGCCGAGCAGCCGCCCGGCTACGCCGGACGCGAGGAGGACTGGATCGAGGAGCGCGTGCAGCAGCACCGTGAGGGGGCGGGCATACTGCGCCAGTTCCAGACCCGCGACGGGCGCTGGAAGCAGGCCAAGTCGGTGCGTACCCTGCTCGGAGGCTACGTCAGCGTGGTCACTGACATCACCGACCTCAAGCGCGCACAGGACGCCTACCTCGCGGTGCTGGCCGAGGAGAACCTGATGCTCGAGACGCTGCCGGTCGGGGTCGCGTTCGTGGAGCGGCGGGTGGTGGCGCGCTGCAACCGGCGCCTGGAGCAGATGCTGGGCTACGCGCCGGGCGAGCTGCACGGCAAGCCGACCCGCGTATGGTACTCGTCGGACGAGCAGTGGGGCGCGGCCGGCGAAGAAGCCTACCGGCGGCTGGCGAGCGGCGAGATCATAGAGGGCGATTCGCGCCTGGTGCGCCGCGACGGCTCGCGCTTCTGGTGCAGGGCGCTCGGGCGCTCGCTCGATCCGTCGGCGCCGGAGGAATCGGCGATCTTCGTGTTCTCCGACGCGAGCGAGCGCATACAGGCCGAGCAGGCGCTGCGCGCGAGCGAGGCCCTGTACCGCAACCTGGTCGCGACCTCGAATGAGCTGATCTGGTCGATCGATCTCGAGCGGCGCTGGACTTACCTCAATCCGGTCGCGGCACAGCGGATCTACGGCTGCGCGGTCGATGAGCTGATCGGGCGGCCGCTGGTGGAACGCAGCGCGCAGGCGGTGCGCGAGCGCGACGCGGCGGTGTTCGGCCGCGTGATGGCGGGCGAGCAGGTCTTCGACTACGAGACGCGCCACACCAGGCGCGACGGCAGCCACATCGACCTCTCGTTCAACGCCACGGCGCTGCGCGATGCGAAGGGCGCGGTCGTCGGCGCCACCGGCACCGCGCACGACGTGAGCGAGCAGAAACGCGCCGCGGCGGCGCTGCACGAGAGCGTCGAGAAACTGCGGCTCGCGGTCGATGCCGCCGATCTGTACTACTGGGAATGGGAGCTGCGCGCCGACAAGCTGACCTGGGGCCGCGACCCGGGCGGCCTGATCGGCCGCCCCGACGAGCGCTCGCGCCTATACCCGGACTTCCGCGAAATGGTCCATCCGGAGGACCGCGAGCGCTACCTCGCGGCGGGACGCGCCGCCCTCGCCTCGGGCGAGCCCTACGCGGCGGAATTCCGCGTCGTCACCCGCGACGGGGAGGTGCGCTGGATCGCGGCGCACGGTTCGGTGCTCAGGCCGCCCGAGGGCGGTGCCACCAAGATGATAGGCGTGTCGCAGGACATCACCGAGCGCAAGCGCCAGGAGGAGGAAGTCCGCTTCCTCGCCTACCACGACACGCTCACCGGACTGCCCAACCGGCGTCTGCTGGACGACCGCATCCGCCAAGCGGTCTACCTGGCGCAGCGGCGCGACGTCAGGGTTGCGGCGCTGCTGATCGACCTGGACGACTTCAAGCAGGTCAACGACGCGCTGGGACACCGCGCCGGCGACGCGGTGCTGCGCGAGGTGGCGCAGCGCCTGTCGGCCTGCATGCGCAAGTCCGACACTCTTGCGCGCCAGGGCGGCGACGAGTTCGTCGCGCTGCTGCCGGACCTGCAGCGCGAGTCGGACTGCCAGTTCGTGGCCGAGAAGGCGCTGCGCGCGCTCGAGCCGGAGTTTCGCGTCGAGGGACGCGCGTTCCGCATCGGCGCGAGCATCGGCATATCGATCTATCCGTCCGACGCGAGCGACGGCGAAACGCTGCTGCGCAACGCCGACGTCGCCATGTACCGCGCCAAGCAGCTGGGCAGGAATCAGTACCAGTTCTTCGGTCATTGAGGCGCGGTATAGTGACCGCATGAGCAGCCCGCAAACCAGGCTGCCGCCCGAGGCGCGGCGCGGCGACTGGCGGCAGTTCGCGCGCCTGGCGCGCTTCTTGCGGCCATACCGCGCCCGCATCGCGGGCGCGCTGGTTGCACTGGTGGTCGCCGCGGGCAGCGTGCTCGCGCTCGGCCAGGGCCTCAAGCACGTGGTCGACAGCGGCTTCGGCAGCGGCGACCCGCATCTGCTCGACGAGGCGCTCGGCGCCATGATCGCCGTGGCGGCGGTGCTCGCGGTCGCGACCTACTTCCGCTTCTCCCTCATGATGACGACCGGCGAGCGGGTGATCACCGACCTGCGGCGCGCCGTGTTCGATCACATCCTCGCGCTCGAGCCGGGCTTTTTCGAGGCCACCCGCACCGGCGAAGTCATATCGCGCCTCACCACCGACACCACCCTGCTGCTGCAGGTAATCGGGTTCGGCCTGTCGATGTTCGTGCGCAACCTGCTGATGATGGCGGGCGCGGCGGTGATGCTGTTCGTGGTGAGCTGGAAGCTCGCGCTCATGGTGCTGCTCGGCGTTCCTGCGACGCTGGTGCCGATCCTGGTGCTCGGGCGCCGCGTGCGCCGGCTCTCGCGCGCGAACCAGGACCGGGTAGCCGACGTTTCGGCCTACGTCGACGAGGCGATCCACGAAATCCGCACGCTGCAGGCCTACGCGCACGAGGACGCCGACCGGGCGGACTTCGGGCGCCACGCCGAGGCCGCGTACGGCGTAGGGGTGGCACGCATCCGGCAAAAGGCGCTCCTGATCTCGAGCGTGATGCTGATCGCGTTCTGCGCCGTCGGCCTGATCCTGTGGATCGGCGGCTACGATGTGCTCGCCGGCCGGTTGACCGCGGGCGACCTGTCGGCGTTCGTGTTCTACGCGCTCGTGGTCGCGGGCGGGGCCGGAACGGTGTCGGAGGTATGGAGCGAGCTGCAGCGCGGGGCGGGCGCCACGGAGCGCCTGGTCGAGCTGCTCGAGACCCAGCCCGGCATCGTCGCGCCGCCGCAGCCGCGCCAGCCGGGTGAGCAGGCGGGTGGCGAGATCGAATTCGACGACGTGACCTTCGCCTACCCGGCGCGTCCCGCGTTCGCGGCGCTGCAGCGGTTCTCGCTCAAGCTCGCGCGCGGCGAGCGCGTGGCGCTGGTGGGCCCCTCGGGCGCGGGCAAGTCGACCGTGTTCGCGCTGCTGGCGCGCTTCTACGACCCGCAGGCCGGCGCAGTGCGCATCGACGGCATCGACGTGCGCGACTTCGACCCGCGCGCGCTGCGCCGCCTGATCGCGGTCGTGCCGCAGGAGCCGGTGATCTTCGCCGCCAGCGTGCTCGACAACGTGCGCTACGGCCGCCCGCAGGCGGACCGGGCCGCGGTCGAGCGTGCCTGCGAGCGCGCATTCGCGTCCGAGTTCGTCGAGCGCCTGCCGCAGGGGCTCGATACGCTGCTGGGCGAGCGCGGCGTGACCCTTTCGGGCGGGCAGCGCCAGCGCCTGTCGATCGCGCGCGCGCTGCTTGCCGACCGGCCGATCCTGCTGCTCGACGAGGCGACCAGCTCGCTCGACGCCGCGAGCGAGCGCATGGTGCAGCAAGCGCTAGGCGAGCTCGAGCGCGGACGCACCACGCTGGTCATCGCGCACCGGCTCGCGACCGTGCGCCACGCCGACCGGATCGTGGTGCTCGAGCGCGGCGCGATCGTGGCCCAGGGCACGCATGCGCAGCTTATGCGCGAGGCGGGCCTGTACGCTAACCTCGCCGCGCTGCAGTTTCTGGACGTGGAGCTCGCCGCCTGAAGGCGCGCGCGCTACTGCTCGCGGCGGCGATCGCGCTCGTGACCTGTGCGGGCGCGCGTGCCGCCGCGCCGCTCGAGGTCGGCTCCAAGCGCTTTACCGAGTCCTATATCCTGGCCGAGATCCTGACCCAGACCGCGCGTGCAGCGGGCGTGGCGACCGAGTACCGGCCCGGCATGGGCGGCACCGCAGTCCTGTTCCAGGCGCTGCGCGCCGGGGCGATCGACGTCTACCCGGAGTACACCGGTACCATCGCGCGCGAGATCCTTGGTCTGCAGCGTCCGCTCGATCTGCGAGCGCTGAACCAGCAGTTGCGCGGTCTCGGACTGGAAGCCGGCGTGCCGCTCGGGTTCGACAACACCTACGCCATCGGCATTCGCCGCGTCCTGGCCGAGCGCCTCGGGATAAGAACGATCTCTGACTTGGCGCGCTATCCGCAGCTCAAGCTCGGCTTGAGCCACGAGTTCCTCGGACGCAGCGACGGCTGGCCCGGGCTCAAGGCGACCTATGGGCTGCCGCAGAAGCCGCGCGGGCTCGACCACGGCCTCGCCTACGAGGCGCTGGCGCAGGGCGAGATCGATGCGGTGGACGTCTACACCACCGACGCCAAGATCATGCGTTTCGATATCGCGCTGCTCGAGGACGATCGCAAGTTCTTCCCGGCCTACGACGCGGTATTGCTTTACCGTCTCGACGCCCCGCAGCGCTTCCCTGCGGCATTCGCCGCCTTCGGCCGGCTCAAGGGCAGGATCGACGCGGCGCGCATGATGCGGCTGAACGCGCGCGCCGAGCTCGATCACCTCTCGTTCGCCGCAGTCGCCTCCGAGTTTCTTGCCGGCGACAAAACAGTCGCGCGGCGCTCGCTCCTGGCGGCTGTATTCGCGCCCGACTTCTGGCGCCTGCTGCGCGAGCACGTCTTCCTGGTGCTCGCCTCGCTCGCGGCCGCGGCGCTCGCGGGCATCCCGCTCGGCGTCGCCGCGGCCAAGCTGCGCGGGCTCGCGCAGCCGGTGCTCGCGCTCACCGGTCTGGTGCAGACCATCCCGGCGCTTGCGCTGCTCGCGTTCCTGATCCCGCTCACCGGCACCATAGGCCTCTGGCCGGCGCTGATCGCGCTGTTCCTGTACGCGCTGCTGCCGATCGTGCGCAACACGCACGCCGGCCTGGGCGGGGTGCCGGCCGGGCTGCGCCAGGCCGCGCTCGCGCTCGGCCTGCGCCAGGGCACGATCATGACTCGGATCGAGCTGCCGCTCGCGGCGCCGACCATCCTGGCCGGGATCAAGACTTCGGCCGTGATCAACGTCGGCACCGCGACCATCGCCGCGTTCATCGGCGCCGGCGGCTTCGGCGAGCGCATCGTGCAGGGGCTGGCGCTGAACGACGACGTCATGCTGCTCGCCGGCGCGCTGCCCGCGGCGGGACTCGCCCTTATCGCACATGCCGTGTTCGAGCTGATCGAGCGGGCGTTTGCGCCGGGCCCGCGCTAGAATCGCCCCAAGACAAACAAGGGAGACCCAGGCCATGAGAATCGGCGTTCCCGCCGAGACCCTCGGGGGCGAGACGCGCGTTGCCGCGACCCCCGAGACGATCAAGAAGCTCGCCGCGAAGAACGAGCTGCGGGTGCAGTCCGGCGCAGGCAGCGGCTCGAGCATTCCGGACAGGGACTACGAAGCGGCGGGGGCCAGGCTGGTCGCCTCGGCGGCCGAGGCCTACGACGCGGAAGTGGTGCTCAAGGTGCGCGCGCCGGCAGGCGCCGAGCTCGAGCTGCTCAAGCCCAAGTCGCTGCTGATCGGCCTGCTCAACCCGTTCGACGCCGCCGGGATCGAGGCGCTCGCCAAGCGCGGCGTCACCGGCTTCGCGATGGAGTCGCTGCCGCGCATCTCGCGCGCGCAGTCGATGGACGTGCTCTCCTCGCAGGCGAACATCGCGGGATACAAGGCGGTGGTGCTGGCGGCGGCCGAGATCGGGCGCTTCTTTCCAATGCTGATGACCGCCGCGGGAACCGTGAAGGCGGCGCGCGTGCTGGTGCTCGGCGCGGGCGTCGCCGGCCTGCAGGCGATCGCCACCGCCAAGCGCCTGGGCGCGGTGATCGAGGCCTCCGACGTGCGGCCGGCGGTGAAGGAGCAGATCGAATCGCTCGGCGGCAAGTTCCTCGACGTGCCCTACCTGACCGACGAAGAGCGCGAGATCGCGCAGGGCGTCGGCGGCTACGCGCGGCCGATGCCGGCCGACTGGATGCGCCGCCAGGCCGAGCTGGTGCACCAGCGCGCGACCCAGTCGGACGTGGTGGTCACCACCGCGCTCATCCCGGGGCGCCCGGCGCCGAAGCTGATCAAGGAAGACACGGTGCGGCAGATGAAGCCCGGCTCGGTGATCGTCGACCTGGCGGTCGAGCAGGGCGGCAACGTGGAGGGCGTCGAGCCCGGCAAGATCGCGCTCAAGCACGGAGTCAAGATCATCGGCCTGATGAACCTGCCCGCGACGGTGCCGTTCGACGCTTCGGCGCTGTATGCGCGCAACCTGTACAACTTCCTCGCCCTGATGCTCGACCCCAAGAGCGGCGAATTCAAGCTGGACAGGGAAGACGAGATCATCGCCGGCACCATGGTCTGCGCCGACGGCGCACCAACCAAGCGAGGCTGAAATGTCAGGAACCGTAGATCCCACCATCCTAAACCTCGTGGTGTTCGTGCTCGCGGTGTTCGTGGGCTACCACGTGATCTGGAACGTGACGCCGGCGCTGCACACGCCGCTGATGAGCGTCACCAACGCGATTTCGTCGGTGATCATCGTCGGCGCGATCCTCGCGGCGGCGCCGAACGAGACCGATTTCGGCTCGGTCCTGGGCGTGATCGCCGTCGCGCTCGCCTCCGTCAACGTCGCCGGCGGCTTCCTCGTCACGCAGCGCATGCTCGAAATGTTCAGGAAGAAGCAAGCGAAGAAAGAGGGCGCCAAATGAGCGCCAATCAGCTTACGCTCTGGTACCTGGTCGCCTCGGTGTGCTTCATCCTGGCGCTCAAGGGCCTTTCGTCGCCGACCACCGCGCGCCGCGGCAACCTGTTCGGCATGGTCGGCATGACCATCGCCGTGCTGACCACCATCGCGGTGGTCGCGCACGGACGCATCGACTTGATCCTGATCGCGATGCTGGTCGGCGGCACCGTCGGCGCGATCGTCGCGCGGCGGGTGCAGATGACGCAGATGCCCGAGCTGGTCGCGGCGATGCACTCCATGGTCGGCATGGCCGCGGTGCTGATCGCGACCGCGGTGGTAAACAACCCGGGCGCGTTCGGCGAGCACGACCCGCTGCCGGCGGGCAACCGGCTCGAGCTGTTCATCGGCACGTTCGTCGGCGCGATCACTTTTTCCGGCTCGGTGATCGCGTTCGGCAAGCTGGCCGGGCTGGGCAAGAAGTTCCGCCTGTTCTCGTCCGCACCGGTGGTGTTCAAGGGCCAGCATCTGCTCAACTTGGCGCTTGCGCTGGTCATGATCGGCTTCGGCACGGCGTTCTTCCTCGCGCCGGACAAGGCCTGGACGCCGTTTCTCGTCATGACGGCGATCGCGTTCGTGCTGGGGGTGCTCATCATCATCCCGATCGGCGGCGCCGACATGCCGGTCGTGATCTCGATGTTGAACAGCTACTCGGGCTGGGCCGCGGCGGGCATCGGCTTTTCGCTCAACAATTCGATGCTGATCGTCGCCGGATCGCTGGTCGGCTCTTCGGGCGCGATCCTGTCCTACATCATGTGCAAGGCGATGAACCGCTCGTTCTTCAGCGTCATCCTTGGCGGCTTCGGCGCCGCCGAGGGCAGCGCGGCCGCGGGCGGCGAGCAAAAGACGGTGCGCTCGGGCTCGGCCGAAGATGCCGCCTTCCTGATGGCGAACGCCGAGTCGGTCATCATCGTGCCCGGCTACGGCCTGGCGGTCGCGCGCGCGCAGCACGCGGTCAAGGAGATGGCCAACAAGCTGATCGAGAAGGGGGTCAACGTGCGCTACGCGATCCATCCGGTCGCGGGGCGCATGCCGGGGCACATGAACGTGCTGCTGGCGGAAGCCGAAGTGCCCTACGACCAGGTGTTCGAGATGGACGACATCAACAACGAGTTCGGCAACACCGACGTGGTGCTGGTTCTCGGCGCGAACGACGTGGTCAACCCGCTCGCGCACGAGAAGGGCAGCCCGATCTACGGCATGCCGATCCTCGAGGTGGCCAAGGCGCGCACCGTGCTGGTGAACAAGCGCTCGATGGCCGCCGGTTACGCCGGCCTGGACAACCCGCTCTTTTACATGGACAAGACGATGATGGTGTTCGGCGACGCGAAGAAGGTGGTCGAGGACCTCGTCAAGGCGCTCGACTAGATGGGGTCGAGGGAAGATATCCTCGCCGAAATCCGCAGGCGCCAGGCGCGCGGCGGCGCATCGCCCCCGGCGGCCGAGCGCGAGCAGCTGCGGACCTATCTGCGCGCGCATCCGCGCGGGCCCCTACCTCAGGTGGCAGGCGACCTCGCGGCGCGTTTTCGCGCCCGCGCCGAGGCGAGCGCCAGCACCTGCGATAGGGTGGCCCGGATGGCCGATGCGCCCGCGGCGGTCGCACGCTACCTGGACGCGCATCGCCTGCCGAAATCCGGCTGTGTCTGGCCGCGCCTCGCCGACCTCGACTGGAGGGCTGCGGGAATCGAGCTCGAGCCGCGCGCGGCCAGAGGCGAGGACCTGGTGGGCGTGACCGGCGCGTTCTGCGCGCTGGCCGAGACCGGGACCTTGGCCCTGGTTTCCGGCCCCGACACGCCGGCGAGCGCGAGCCTGCTGCCCGAGACGCACGTCGCGCTGGTGCCGCTGGCGCGCCTCGTGCCCCACATGGAGGACGCCTGGGACCTGATGCGCGCGGAGCTGGGACGCTTGCCGCGCGCGGTGAACTACATATCGGGTCCCTCGCGCACCGCCGATATCGAGCAGACCCTGGTGCTCGGCGCGCACGGCCCCTACCGCGTCCATATCGTGCTGGTCGGCTGAGGTTGCGCCGCATGCGCAAGATCGACATCGCACGCTGGCGCAGAAGCATCGGCGACGAAACCCGGTCGTTGCGCGGCTTTCTGGCGCGACGCCTGCCGCCGCCGCCGCTGCGCATCGGCATGTCGGCGCGGCTGTCCCATCCCCGACCCGAGGCCAAGGGACTGCAGTCAAAGCGCATGCAGTACCTCGAGCAGTCAGTCGCGCACTGGGTCATGTCGCGCGAGGTGCTGGTGTTCATGGTCCCTACGGTGGACAAGGACGGCCTGCTGCATCGCAGCGAGATCCGCGTCGCCGACTATGCGCGCGCGCTCGATGCCCTGGTCCTGCAGGGCGGAGCCGACGTCAGTCCGCTCACCTACGGTGAGGAGCCGCTCGATAGCGCATGGGCCGGCGACCGCATGCGCGACGTCTATGAAATCGAGCTGTTGCACGAATTCGTCGAGGCCGGCAAACCGGTGCTTGGCATCTGCCGCGGCGCGCAGCTGATCAACGTCGCATTCGGCGGCACGCTGTACCAGGACATCGGCACCCAGCTCGCCGGCGCCCGGAAGCATGTCAGCGACGCATTCGACAAGAACCTGCACGAGATGCGCATCGAGCCCGGGTCGGGCCTCGCGCGCCTCTACCCCGGCGTCGAGCGGACGCGGATCAACTCGATCCATCATCAGTCGATCAAGGCGCTCGGCAGGAACCTCGCGGTCGAGGCGCGGTCCGAGCCCGACGGCGTGGTCGAGGCGATCCGCAGCCTGGGCAAGAGCTACGTGTTCGCGGTGCAGTGGCATCCCGAGTTCCACACCCCGGGCGACGACAGCGTGCTCGACAGCGCTCCGATACTGGACGAATTCCTGCGCGCGGCACGTCGCTAGGCAAGAGCAAGGAGGAGCGTTGGAACTGAGCTTTCTGCCGCAGCTTCCGTTCGCGCTGACCGCGCCGATCATGTTCGGCGCGCTGCTCGCCGCGGGGTTGCTGGCGGGCGAAGCGGCAAATCGCTACGCGTCGCTGCCGCGCATCACCGGCTACGCCCTGGCCGGCGTGGTGCTCGGACCCGAGCTTAGCGGGCTGCTCAGCCGCGAAGTGCTGCAGGCGCTGAGCGTGCTGATCGACCTTTCGGTCGGCCTGATCGTGTTCGAGCTGGGGTTCCGCTTCGACTGGAACTGGCTCAAGCGCAACCGCTGGCTGCTGGTGACCGCGGTGGCCGAGAGCGTGTTCGGCTTCGGCGCGATATTCGGCGCCCTGACCTACTTCGGCTTCGAGCCCGTGCTGGCGGCGGCTGCGGCGGCGATCGGCAGCGCGACCTCGCCCGCGGTGGTGATGCTGGTTGCGCACGAGCTGCGGGCCGAGGGCCAGATCACCGAACGGGCGCTGCTGTTCACTGCCGTCAACAGCGTGTTCGCCTTTGTCGCGCTGACCCTGGTGCTGCCGTTCCTGCATCCCGATCTTCATCAAGGCTGGCAGCAGGCGCTGCTGCGCCCGCCCTACATCCTGGGCGGATCGCTGCTGGCCGGCGCCGCCGCCTGCGCGCTGATGCTGGCGCTCGCGCGCTGGCTCGGAAAGCGCGAGGACCGCCAGTTCGTGCTGCTGGTGGCGATCGTGGTGCTGACGGTGGGCGTGGTGCGCAGCCTCAACCTGTCGGTGATGGTCGCGCTGATGACGCTCGGCATGCTGGCGCGCAACCTCGACCGGCGCCACGTCCTGATGCCGCTGCGCTTCGGCTACGGCGGGCAGCTGTTCTTCGTGATCCTGTTCGTGCTGACCGGCGCGGGCCTGGAGTTCGGCGCCTGGGCCACCTCGGCGCGGCTGGTCGCCACGCTGCTGGCGGTGCGTTTCCTCGGCAAGGCGCTGGCGATCCTCGTCTTCGGCCGCCTCTCCGGCGTGCGCACGAGCGGCGCCGGATTGCTCGCGATCGCCCTGTTCCCGATGTCTGGCCTCGCCGTCGGCATGGTACGCGACGCGAGCCAGCTGTCGCCCGCCTTCGGCAGCCTGCTGGCGGGGATCCTGCTCGCGGCGCTCGCATTTTCGGAGCTGCTCGGTCCGCTCGCGACGCAGTTCGCGCTGCGGCGCGCGGGCGAAGCTCACCCCGGCGCGCACGGTGGCTGAGGCTGGCGCCATGGACGAATTGGACTTCCGGCCCTCGCCCGAGATCAGCCTCGGGGTCGAGCTCGAGCTGCAGCTGCTGCGCGCGCACGACTTCGATCTTTCGCGCGGAGCCGCCGACCTGCTCGAGCTGCTGGGCAAGCGCAAGCTGCCGGGCGCGGTGAAGCCCGAGATCACCGAGAGCATGGTGGAGCTGAACAGCTCGGTTCATCGGCAGCACGCCTCGCTGCGCGACGAGCTGGTCGTGATGCGCGACGCAGTGGTGAGGGAGGCGGGCGTGCTCAACCTGAGCGTCGCGGGCGGCGGCTCGCACCCGTTCCACGACTGGGCCGACCGGCGCATCTTCCCGACCGGGCGCTTCCGCGCGATCCTGGAGCGCTACGGCTACCTGGCCAAGCAGTTCACGGTGTTCGGGCAGCATATCCACGTCGGCTGCCCGGGCGGCGACGACGCGGTGTACCTGATCCACATGCTGACGCGCTACGTACCGCATTTCATCGCGCTGTCGGCCGCCTCGCCGTTCTACCAGGGCGAGGACACCCAGTTCCAGTCCTCGCGCCTGACCTCGATCAACGCCTTTCCGCTCGCCGGGCACATGCCGTTCGTGCGCGACTGGGCGGAGTTTCGCGAGTACTACGACAAGATGCGCGGCTTCGGCATCGTCGCCAGCATGAAGGATTTCTACTGGGATATCCGGCCCAAGCCGGAGTACGGCACGGTCGAGATCCGCGTTTGCGACACGCCGCTCACGGTGCAGCGGGCGGCGCTGCTGGGCGCCTACGCGCAGGCGCTGGTAGCCTATCACCTGGCGCAACGGCCGCGCGCGCCGGCGCGCGCGGTCTACCTGGTCAACAGCTTCAACCGCTTCGAGGCCAGCCGCTTCGGCTTCCGCGGCGACGTGATCGAGCCCTACGAGAGCCGCAGGAAGAAGCTTGGCGATGACATTCTGGAGACGATCGAGACCGTGATGCCCCAGGCGCGGTCGCTGGATGGCGCCGACGCGCTCGCCGAGCTCGCCGGCGACGTGCGGCGCGGCTACTCCGACGCCGGCTGGCTGCGCCAATGCCACGCCGCGCGCGGCTCGCTGCCCGACGTGGTGCGCGAGTCCGCGGCGCGGTGGAGCGCACACATATAATGCGGCCCACCGAGACTGGCGAAGGACGAAGCATGTATTCGATATTGAGGATTGCCGCGCGCTTCATCGCTTACGAACGCGGCCTGATCATCGGCGCGCTCGTGCTGGCGGGGGTGGCGGCAGCGCTGGGCGTGCCGATCGAGTTCGTGCTGTTTGCCTTGACGCTCGCCGGCGTGGCGCTGTTTCACCATCACACGTTCTATGTCGCGATCGCCGGTCTTGCGGTCATCACGCTCTACGAGCTCGGTTTCACGGGGTTCCGCGAAGGCGCCGGCCTTGCCGGCCTGGGCGCCCACATGCTGCACGAGTGGGTTGTCCTGGCCAACCTGGGCTTGCTGCTGCTCGGCTTCGCACTGCTTTCCAACCATTTCGAGGAGAGCAAGCTGCCGGCGGTGCTGCCGCATTACCTTCCGGACGACTGGAAGGGCGGGCTGGTTCTGCTTCTGATCGTGTTCGTGCTGTCTTCGTTTCTCGACAACATCGCGGCGGCGATCATCGGCGGAACGATGGCGCGCGTGGTGTTCAGGCACAAAGTGCATATCGGCTTTCTCGCGGCGATCGTGGCGGCGTCGAATGCCGGGGGCTCGGGCAGCGTGGTCGGCGACACGACTACGACCATGATGTGGATCGACGGCGTCAACCCGCTCGACGTGCTGGACGCCTACGTGGCGGCGATCGCGGCGGTCATCGTATGCGGAGTGCCGGCGTCGCTTCAGCAGCAGCGCCACTCGCCGATCATCAAGGAGGCGAAGGTCGCGCATCGGGTGGACTGGCCACGCGTGATGATCGTGCTGGTCATCCTTGCGGTTGCGATCATCACCAACGTCGTGGTGAACGTGAAATTCGGCGCAATTTCCGACACTTTTCCCTTCATCGGTGCGGCGGTCTGGATCGCGATCCTGGTCTGCGCCTTGTGGCGGCAGCCGCACTGGAGGCTGCTGCCAAATGCATTGAAGGGGGCCATCTTTCTGCTCTCGCTCGTGACCTGCGCCTCGATGATGCCGGTGGACAAGCTGCCCGCTGCGTCGTGGCATACCGCTTTCGGCCTGGGTTTCGTGTCGTCGGTATTCGACAACATCCCGCTCACCGCCCTGGCGCTCAAGCAGGGCGGGTACGACTGGGGGATGCTCGCTTATTCGGTCGGGTTCGGCGGGTCGATGATCTGGTTCGGTTCGAGTGCAGGCGTGGCGCTGTCCAATTCGTTCCCGGAGGCGCGCTCGGTGGGGCTTTGGTTGCGCCACGGCTGGCACGTCGCGCTCGGCTACGTCGTCGGATTCGCCGTCACGCTCGCAGTGCTCGGCTGGCACCCCGATGCGCCGCACAAGGATCGACGCGCGGCGCTGCCTGTGCCCGAGCACTCGGCGCCGGCGCGCGCGGCCTAGCGCGGCCGCTGCTGGATGGGCACCAGAGTTTCGTCCGCGCGCGCCGCGCTGGTGCTCGTGGTGCTGAGTGCCGCCTTCGCGCCCGATGCGCTGGCCGCAGGCGCGGACGACGCGGCGCGCACGTTTCTTTTCCTTGCAATTGCGCTGCTCGTCGCGCGGCTGGCGGGATTCGTCGAGCGCTTCGGGCAGCCCGCCGTGCTTGGCGAGCTGCTGGCAGGGGTGCTCCTCGGCAACCTTGGAGTCGGATTCCTGGATGGCATGCGGCACGACGCGCTGGTAGGCTTTCTGGCGGAGCTCGGCGTGGTTATCCTGCTGTTCCAGATCGGCCTCGAATCGAGCTTTGCCTCCTTGCGCCGGGTCGGTGCGCGGGCGCTCGCGGTGGCCGTGGTCGGCGTGGCGCTGCCGTTCGCGCTCGGCCTCGGGCTCGGCCCGGTCCTGATGCCGGGCCAGTCCTACAACACCTACCTGTTCGTCGGCGCGACGCTTGCCGCGACCTCGGTCGGCATCACGGGAAGGGTGTTTCGCGACCTGGGCGTGCTCGCATCGCGCGAGGCGCGGATCGTGCTCGGCGCGGCCGTCATCGACGACGTGCTCGGCCTGCTCCTGCTGGCGGTGGTTTCGAGCCTGGTCGCCAAGGGCGGCGTCGATGCGGCGGCGCTGGCATGGATCGTCGGTCAGTCGGTCCTGTTCCTGGTCGGCGCCGTGGTCCTGGGCCGGCTGCTCTCGCCGCGGCTCGCGCGCGCGCTCGCCAAAGTACACGCCGGGGAAGGGATGAAGTTCACCCTGGTGCTGGCATTGGGCCTCGGGCTCGCCTGGCTGGCGCACCAGATCGGCCTCGCGGCGATCGTCGGCGCGTTCGCGGCCGGCCTGTTCCTCGAGCCGGCGTACTTCGACGACTTCGAGCAGCCCGCGATCGTGCAGCAGATCAGGCCGCTGCTGGCGGGGGCCTCCGCCGAGACCTCGTCCGCGCTGCGCAAAATCTTGGACCATCACGCGCGGCAGCACCATGCCGACCTGCTGGGGCCGCTCGGTTACGTCTTCGTGCCGGTTTTTTTCGTCTACACCGGAATGCAGGTGCGGCTCGAGCTGTTCTCCAGCTTTGCCCTGCTGCTGACCGCGCTCGCCCTGGCCGGCGTCGCCGTCGGGGGCAAGCTCGCCTCGGGCCTGGCGGCGGGGGCGGCACGAAAGTGGATCGTCGGCTGGGGCATGGTCCCGCGCGGGGAAGTCGGGCTGATCTTCGCCGCCATCGGGCGCGAGCTCGGCGCGATCGACGAGCCGACGTTTTCCGCGGTCGTGCTGATGGTCATTCTCACGACGCTGGTTACACCGCCGGTGCTGGCCAGGCTCCTTCGGCGCGAGCCCTTGGGAGGACGCTAGGATGGAAGATGCTTGATCTAGACACTTGCAGCGCCCGCGTACAGCGTATATAAAGGCGCGGTAAGAAGGAGAGCTTAACATCTCCGAAATCAGAAAACGGACAGCCTGAGACGGTAAGTCTGCAATCCTGCGCCATCGACACCGATCGGCGCGTCAACTAAGGAGGAGGATGCAATGCAGAACACAGCAAGCACATCCCTACGCGTTACCCCGACCGAGGCGAAAGTCGGCAAACCGAGCCGACGCAGTTTCTTGAAGGCCGGCGCAGCGGCGGCGGCCGGTGCTTCGACGCTCGCGTTTCCGATGATCTCGAAGGGCGCCGGCATGACGGTGCTCAAGATGCAGGGCTCGTGGGGCGCGGGCGACATGCTCGAGGTCTACGCCAAGCAGTACGTCGACATCGTCAACGACATGGGCAAGGGCTCGCTCAGGATCGACTACCTCAGCGCCGGCGCGGTGGTGAAGGCGTTCGAGGTGCAGGACGCGGTCAACAAGGGCATCCTCGACATGGGGAGCCTGGTGCCGGCCTACTGGTACGGCAAGAACCGGGCGGCGTCCCTTTTCGGCACCGGGCCGTGCTGGGGCTGGGACGGCCACATGCTCCTTTCCTGGCTCTACAAGGGCGGCGGTAACCAGATGTACCTCGACCTGCTGCAGAAGACCCTCGGGCTGAACGTCGTCGGCTGGTTCCACATGCCGCAGCCGTGCCAGCCGCTTGGCTGGTTCAAGTTCGAACCCAAGACCCCGAAGGACCTCAAGAACCTCAAGTACCGCACCGTCGGCCTGGCGACCAACGTCATGCAGGAGATGGGGTGCAAAGTCACGGCGCTGCCGGGCGGCGAGATCATCCCCGCCATGGAGAAGGGCGTGATCGAGGCCTTCGAGTACAACAACCCGACCTCGGACCGGCGCTTCGGCGCCGCCGACGTGGCCAAGTACTACATGCTGTCGAGCTACCACCAGGCGGCCGAATTGCTCGAGATCGAGATGAACAAGACCAAGTGGGACTCCCTGTCGAAGGAGCAGCAGGCGATCATCGAGCAGTCCATAAAAGCCGCGAACTCGGAGAACATCTGGACCGCCTTCGAGCAATATCCGAAGGATCTCCAAGACCTGATCCACAAGGACAAAGTGCACGTCTACCGCACTTCCGCGTCGATCCTCAAGGCCCAGCTCGCCGCGTGGGACAGGGTGGTGGCGAAATACAGCGCTGAGGTGCCGGAGTTCAAGAAGGTGATCGAGCTGCAGCGCGCCTGGGCCAAGAATGTCGCTTACTATAACCTGCTGAACGAGGCCGACACGAAGCTCGCCTACGACCATTACTTCGGCAAGGAGCTGCCGCTCGGCTTCTAGGGCCAACCGTTTTTCCAGACGCAGTGAATGGCGGGGGTGGTGCCATGAGGCGCCACCCCCGTGTTTGTGAGAGCAGGGGCACGTGAGGTGGTGTCGATGAATTCGCAGGCCTTCATTTTGACCATTGACCGCTTCAGCACCGCGGTCGGCAAGTCGTTCGCCTGGTACATCCTTATCCTCACCTTCGGCGAGTCGTACGAAGTGTTCGTGCGCTACGTCCTAAACGACCCCACCACCTGGGCCTACGACGTCAGCTACAACATGTACGGCGCGCTGTTCTTCATTGCGGGCGCCTACACCCTGGCGCGTAACGGCCACGTCCGCGTCGACGTCGTCTACCGCCTGATTCCCCAGCGGGTGCAGGCCGGAATCGATCTTGTTCTGTACATCGCCTTCTTCTTCCCCGGCGTCATTGCCCTCGTGTATGCGGGCTGGCAGTACGCGGCGGAGTCCTGGCGCTACCATGAGGTGAGCGTGTTCAGCCCCGCGGATATCCCCATCTTTCCGCTCAAGACGCTGATTCCGGCCGGCGGCGTGCTGTTGTTCGTGCAGGGGCTGGCCGAGTTGACGCGTTGCGTGGTATGCCTGCGCGATGGCCAGTGGCCGCCGCGCCTGCACGACGTCGAAGAGCTGGAGACCGCCATCCTGCACGAGCAGGAAGCGCTGAGGGAACGCGGTTCAGCCGACGCGGGCGCGAAGCCGTAAGCGGCCCTTACGCCTAGAGACCGCTACGATGACGAATCCCGAAATTGCCCTGCTGATGGTGGGCCTGTTCGTGTCCACGATCATGCTCGGGTTCCCCATCTGGGTCACCCTCATGGCGATGGGCGTGTTCTTCGGCTACTACGCCATGGGCGACCGGATCTTCGCCCTGCTCACCCAGAACACCTTCAGCATCCTCAGCAACGACGTTTTGACCGCGGTTCCGCTGTTCTTGTTCATGGGCTACATCGTGGAGCGGGCGAACATTCTGGATCGATTATTTTTCAGTATCCAGATCGCGGCAAGAAGGATTCCGGGCTCGATGGCGGTGGCGACGCTGCTCACCTGCGCTTTCTTCGCGACCGCCACCGGGATCGTCGGCGCGGTGGTCACCCTGATGGGGCTGCTCGCATTCCCGGCGATGCTCAAGGCAGGCTACGACACCAGGCTCTCCGCAGGAGTCGTGTGCGCGGGCGGCACGCTCGGAATCCTGATTCCGCCCAGCATCCTGCTCATCGTCTATGCCGCCACGGCCGGGCTTTCCGTGGTGCAGCTCTACGCCGGAGCGTTCATCCCGGGTTTCGTCCTCGCCGGCTTCTACGTCGCTTACGTCGTCGTGCGCGTAATGCTCAACCCGTCCCTCGCCCCGGACCTGCCCGAGGAGCAGACCAACGTTCCCTGGCAAAAGGTGACCGTGGCGCTGCTCACCTCGTTCTTTCCGCTCGCGGTCCTCATCATGTCGGTGCTGGGCGCGATCGTGTTCGGGCTCGCGACGCCTACCGAGGCGGCGTCGGTAGGCGCGCTCGGCAGTCTGGCCCTCGCCGCCGGGTACCGTGCGCTCGACTTCCAGCGCCTCAAGGAGGCCGTTTACCTGACCGCGCGCACCACGGCGATGGTCACTTACCTGTTCGTCGGCTCCTGGACCTTCGCCTCGATTTTCGCCTACCTCGGGGGACAGGAGCTCGTCGAGCATGCAATCGGCGCCATGCACCTGTCGCGGGTGGAGTTCCTGATCCTGGCGCAGTTCATCATCTTCCTCCTGGGATGGCCTCTCGAGTGGACCGAGATCATCATCATCTTCGTCCCCATCTTCCTGCCGCTGCTGAAGGTGTTCGACGTCGACCCTCTGGTGTTCGGCATCCTGGTCGCGCTCAACATCCAGACCTCGTTCAACACCCCGCCCATGGCGATGTCCGCCTATTACCTGAAGGGAGTTGCTCCGCCGCAGGTGCGCCTGACGCAGATATTCGCCGGTGCCTTGCCGTACGTGTTCATGGTCTTCGTGACGATGGCGCTGCTTTACATCTTCCCCGGCATGGCGACGTGGCTGCCCAAGGTCCTGTACTCGCACTAGCCGGCCGTCGGGGAGTCAGAACATGATCACTGAGCGGCAAGGCGGGCTCGTGCGCCTCGGCGCACTCGAGGCGGCGGCGGCGATCCGCGACGGCCGGATTACGTCGCAAGATCTGGTGGAAGCGTGCCTGGCCCGGATCGACGAAGTCGAACAGGACATCCAGGCCTGGACGTTTCTCGATCCGGAGCATGCGCTTGGGCAGGCGCGTGCGGCGGACGAGGCTCGCAGCAGGGGGCGACCCATCGGTGCGCTGCACGGCGTTCCCGTCGGAATCAAGGACATCATCGACACCGCGGATATGCCGACGGAGGATGGTACCGTCCTGCATGCCGGCCGGCGGCCGCGCAACGACGCGACCGTGGTATCGCTGCTGCGGGCCGCCGGGGCGGTCATCTTGGGCAAGACGGTGACCACGGAGCTTGCGGTCTATGCTCCGGGCAAAACGCGCAACCCGCACGATCCCGGGCGCACGCCGGGTGGATCGTCGAGCGGGTCGGCAGCCGCGGTGGCGGCGCATATGGTCCCACTCGCGATAGGTACGCAGACCAACGGCTCGGTCATACGCCCTGCGTCCTATTGCGGCGTGGTCGGATACAAGCCGACCCACGGCCTGATCTCGCGCACCGGAATCCTGCGCCAGTCGCGCATGCTTGATCACGTGGGGGTGTTTGCGCGCTCCATTGCGGATGCGGCACTGCTCGCGCAGACGCTCATGAGTTTCGACGCCGCGGATCGGGATATGCAGCCGCGCGCCCGCCCGCGCCTTGCCGACGCCGTCTCGCGTCTGCTGCCATTTCCGCCGCGCTTCGCCTTCGTGAAGACGCCCATGTGGGGCGAGGCGTCTGCGGATACGCAGGCCGCGTTCGACGAACTGGTGCAATCCCTGGGCGATAGGGTGTCGGAAGTTACGCTGCCGGACCCGTTTTCGGACGGGGTCGACCTGCACCGACTGATCGTGGAATCGGATCTGGCTTTGAGCTTCGCACCGGAATACGAAGCCGGGGCGGCGCAGCTCAGCGCTACACTGCGGCAAATGATCGAACGCGGGCAACGCCACCTTGCTTTGGACTACAACCGGGCGGTGGCCAGGAGCGCGGTCTACAATCAAGCGCTTGACGACGTGTTCCACGAGATGCACGCGATCGTGACCCCGGCGACGACCGGGGAGGCGCCGCGCGGCCTGCAATCGACCGGGAACCCGGTGTTCTGCACTCTGTGGACGCTGTGTGGTCTGCCGGCGGTCACGGTGCCGGTCATGCAGGGCGCGGACGGCATGCCCATCGGGGTACAGCTCGTCGGCCCGCGTGGCGACGACGCGCGCCTGCTTCAGTGCGCGCGCTGGCTGATGGAGCAGCTGAACGGTGCGGAGTAAGATACACGGAGGAGGTGCCGAGTGTTCGAGATGATCATTGCCGTGCTCGGGATCGCGGCGAGCGCGCTTTATGTGGGGTTCCTCGCGCTCAAGATTCACTCCGTGCCGCTGTGGGTTATCATCATGGCGACATTCGCGCTCGTGATCCGCGAATTCGTGGTTGAGTACCTGGGCGCCGCCAACCAGGCGAAGCGAGACGCGCGCAGCCGCTAGTGGCCCGGCGAGAGCTCGCCGTCGCGGTTCGGTGCGTGATCGGGAATGGAGCGCAGCGCCGCGATCTCGGCGCGCAGGCTTTCGAGCTCGCTTCGATCGACGATGCCCAGCACCCAGTGGGTGAGACGGCCGTCAGCGGCCCGCACTGCGCCCACTGCCGCCTCAACCTGCAGCGCGGCGCCGTCCTTGCTCCAGGCGGGCAGCTTCCAGCGCGAAGCAGGTTCGCCGAACAGCCTCTGCGCGAGCGCGTCGTCGCCGCGGAACAGCAGGTCGACCACCCCGCGCCCGCGCACCTCCGCCTCGCGATAGCCGAACAGGCCTTCGAACGCGGCGTTGACGTAGGTCACCGGACGCCCGGGTCCGTCGGCGTCCACCAGCGCCAGCGGCAAGCCGCAGGCCGACAGCGCGGCGCGCGAGAGCGCGCTGTCCGCGAGCAGCCGGAACAGCGCCGGCGCTGCCTCGCGCCGCGCGCAGACGGGGCGCCCGGACGCTGCGGGCAGGCGGCGCGCTCTGTCAGGGAATGTCATGGCCCACTATTGCCACGGATCGCGCCGCGCGGCAAGCAAGCATGTCCCGCTAAGAGGGTGTTTTCTCGGCGGAGTGTGACATAAACCACGTGCCCGGCGGGTCAGGCGGCAGTCGGCGTATGCGCACGCACCGCGACGATGGCCTTTGCCTGGTTGAAGTCTTCCGCGTAGCCGGTGCCG
>Ga0335081_10004519_pt1 | contig 21896 bp, 22 predicted proteins | sample Lox_Sample_35_FD_206713 | JGI IMG/M metagenome (GOLD analysis project Ga0335081, IMG submission 206713) | Soil microbial communities from Loxahatchee National Wildlife Refuge, Florida, United States - Lox_Sample_3.5 | ecosystem: Environmental > Terrestrial > Soil > Wetlands | place: USA... | reverse complement strand
CCTGCGTTCCGCAGCTCAGATCGATTTCATGACACGTTCGTGAGTGAATCGGCAGGCTGAGGCAGTGGTGGCTAGTGACGCCCGGTGAAGCTCATAGTGACACGTTATACGTGTCCAAGCTGGTTTCAGCTTAAGGGTTAACGGTAATACATGGTGACATGTTCGTGCGCATCGCGACGCGGCGGAACAAGGACGGCAGTGCCGTCCGCTACGTGCAGCTGGTCCAGAACGAGTGGGACCCGGCGGCCAAGTCGTCGCGGATGCGGGTGGTGCACAGCTTCGGCCGGGAGGACCAGCTGGACCGGGCGGCGGTCGAGCGGCTGGCCGGGTCGCTGGCCCGCCTGCTGGGCGCCGGGCCGGCCGGGGCGGCCCCGGAACTGTGCTACGCCGGGTCGGCCGCCTTCGGCGGGACCTACCTGCTGGACCAGCTGTGGCAGCGGCTGGGGATCGGCCAGGTGATGACCGCGATGCTGGGCCGGACCCGGCGGGAGGCGGCCACCGAGCGGGTGCTGTTCGCGCTGGTCGCCAACCGGGCGCTGGACCCGTCCTCCAAGCTCGCCGCCGCGCACTGGGCCGGCCGCACGGCGTATATCGACCGGCTGCCGGCCACGACCGATGATGCCTGCTACCGGGCGATGGACTGGCTGCACCAGGTCCGGCACGCGCTGGAGCGGCAGGTGTTCAGCCAGGTCGCGGCCGCCTTGGACCTTCAGGTCGATCTGCTGTTCTTCGATACCACGTCCACCTATTTCGAGGTGGACGGCGAGGACGAGCCGGTCCTGCGGGACAAGGACGGCAGCCCGGTCCCCGCGGCAGGCGCCCCCGGCGGGGACGGCGGCAGCGCCGCCGCGGACAGCCGGGACGGGGATGCGGTCGGCGGGAACGGCCAGCAGATGGCCGGGTTCCGCGTGCTGGGCAACTCCAAGGACTACCGCGACGACCTGCCCCAGATCGTGATCGGCATGGCCGTCACCCGCGGCGGGATCCCGGTCCGGATCTGGTGCTGGCCCGGGAACACCGCCGACTCCGCGCTGATCCGCCAGGTCAAGCGCGACATGCGGGACTGGACGCTGGCGAAGATCGTGTGGGTCGCCGACCGCGGGTTCACCTCGGCCGCCAACCGCCGCTACCTGCGCCGCGGCGACCACCACTACATCATCGGCGAAAAGCTCCGCTCCGGTTCCGCCGAGGCCGCCGCCGCGCTGTCCCGGCAGGGCCGCTACCAGGAAGTCGCCGGGAACCTGCGGGTCAAGGAGGTCCGGATCAGCGACCACGAGCGGTTCGTCATCTGCCACAACCCCGGCGGCGCCGAGCGCGACGCCGCCACCCGGGCCCGGCTGCTGGCCCGGCTCAAGGAGATGATCGAGGACACCGACAAGCTCACCGCCACCAGGCGCGCCGAGCTGCGCGGCGTCATCTCCGCCAAGCCCGGCCTGAACCGCTACCTCCGCGTCACCCCCGGGGGGCTGCTGCGGATCGACGCCGCCAAGATCAAGGCCGAGGAGAACCTCGACGGCAAGTACCTGCTGCGAACGTCGGACCCGCACCTGACCGCCGCGGACATCGCCGCCGGCTACAAGCAGCTCCTGGAAGTCGAACGCGGCTGGCGCACCATGAAACAGGCCATCGACCTGCGCCCGGTCTACCACCGGCTGGAACAGCGGATCCGCGCCCACGTCATCTTGTGCTGGCTCGCCCTGCTGCTGATCCGGATCGCCGAGACCGCCGCCGGCACCACCTGGAACAAGATCACCGGCGAGCTCGGCCAGCTCACCCTCGGCACCTTTACCGGCCCGGCTGGCACCTTCCGGCAAACCGCCGAGCTCACCCCCGCCCAGCGCGGCATCCTCGACCGGCTGCAGATCCCCTACCCGAAGAAGATCATCGAAGCCGCCCCCGCCACGCCCGCAGGCCCCGCCGAGAACTGCGCCAGCGCCTAGTGACACGCCCCGTCACCGCGAAATCGGCCATTCCCGCAGGTCAACCCGCAGATCTGCGCACTAGCCCAGGCTCACATCTGCGGAACGCAGGGTAAGGGCCGACGAAGTTGAACTCCTGATAGTCGTACAGCGTCCGCGCGAAGCCGAGAATCGCCCGGATCGCCTCGGGTCCCTCAGCGATCCCGGTCAGCACGGACCCCTCCATCGTCACATCGTCCGCGAGGTTGTCCAGCCACTCTGGCCGGTAGTCCCGGCGGTGCTTGCTCGCGTCGCCGCTGCCCAGATACGTCGTCACTATCACAGCCGATCTCCTAGTTGAACGTCGGTCGATGGAATCCACGTCGTTTCGGCCGGGTGTTCGCGTGGCCGCACCGACGTTCCACGGCAAGCGTGCTCGTCGATGGAGGGGACATCTCCAACTCGTAGCGTTTGGTTGCCATCAGTTTTAAGGGTGTTCCCTCCGGCTCGCGCCCGTGACCTCACTGGTGCGCACACTGGCGCGCCGGGCCATGCCGGGAATCGCGTTCGCGCAGGTCCCGAGCTAGCGCCCGGGCAGTGCGACGCCTCAGGGCGGCTAGAAATGCAACCGGGGGCCGAGCGGCCGTTCGCGATCCGAACGGCCTGGCGGCCAGCGCCGACCGCGCCGACACGGAACGAGGACCGGTGCCGGCACATCTCCGCATGGCGGCGCTCTGTGACCTGTCGCAGCCTCGCCATGATCTTGCGGGAGTGCCGCACCCTCGGGCTGACCCGCCCGGCCGCGCCTTGCCCCCGGCGTGTCAACCAGCTCCTCGACGCACTCCCGGCATTGGAGCAGGCCTCCGGGCCCAATGTCCGGGCCGCGGTCGAGCTGCTCATGGACACCGGCCGCCCGACTGAGATCTGCAAACTGGGCTGGGACTGCCTCGAACAAGACGCCGACGGCAAGTACGCCCTGATCTACACCGACTTCAAAGCCAACAAAGCACGACGGCGGATGTCCATCACCAGCAAGACCGCCCAGATGATCACCGGACAGCAGGACCGGGCACGGTCCCGCTACCCCAAGGTCCCCGTCGGCAAGCTGGTCTTGTTCCCCAGGTCCACCCGCAACCGGGAGGGCAAGCGGCCCGTCGACGACAGCGTCGTGGCCTCCTATCACCACCGCGCTTGGGTCGACTCGCTGCCCGCGCTGCGGCTATAAGACGGGCGCGAGTTCGGCAAGAGAGCCGTGTTCCTCTAGCCTACCGGCACAGCTTCGCCCAAAAGGCACGCCGACGCGGGCACCCCGGTGGACGTGCTCAGGGACCTCATGGGCCAGCGGTCCACGAGCAGCACCCGGGGGTACTATTTAAACCGCCAAGTGCACCCGCGCCGCCGTGGACGCGCTGGCCGCCTTCCGGTTCGACCGGAACGGCACCCGGGTCCGGCGCGAGAAGTCCTCGGCACCGAAGTCTTCCACGCCAGCGGCATCGGGCACCACGACGAAACCGGCCAGCTGAGAATCCTGATCACCGAACTCGAGCAGACGATCCTCGACCTTCGCCAGCAGCTCCAGGAACGAGCCGGCGAACTCGATGCCGCCGCACAGCCAACCGCGGCCTCATGGCCCTCGCCAACCGGAAACCCGTTAGGCCCGGATAGTGCACCACACCTGCCGCGCAGCTACAGCCCCGCAAGCAAGCATCTGATGACCTGGGACGACCGCAAGCAAGTGAACCATACCTGATTTACACCCCCGAGAGAACCGCTGACCTGCGGTTGCTCAGTTTAAATGGCGAGGGATTTGTGCGTTGCGGGCACTCGTTCGCCAGTGAATATGAGCATTTCGCCGTGGCCGGGGTGGCAACGCGACGTTGACGACGGCCGTGTCGGGCACGACCAGGGGCGCCGCGAGCAGGGCCGTTGGTCGGGGTCTTATCCGGCACGGGCGTCGGGCCTGCAGGGATCGGGTGCGGGTGACGCGCCGGCATTAGGCGAATTCCGCGCGATGCTCGTCAAGGAACTCGGCTACCGGGCGTGGGGGGCGGCCGGTGATCTGCTGGAAGGTGCCGGTCGTGTAGTCGTTCTCGCCGGCCAGGATCGCCCACTCGCGCGTGATGAGCAGCTCAGCCGTCCCCGCCGGTACCCCGGCTCCGGTGAGGCGGTCGAGGAACTGCCGCTCGGCCGCGACCCGGAAGGTGACGCGCTCGCCGAGTTCCGCGGAAAGCAACTCGAGCGCCTCCGGCCAGGACATGGGGACCGGTCCGGTCAGGTCGTGATGCGCGCCCCACAGCGCCGGGTCGGTGAGCACGCGCAGCCCGGCCTCGGCCACGTCGCGATGGTCGATCAAGGCCATCCGGCCGCTGCCGGCCAGGCCGGTCCAGGTGCGCGAGGCGCGCACCTCGGGCGCCGCGGCGAGCAGCGACGCGGAGAAGATCGCGGGGCGGATCGTCGAGTACGGCACGGCGGTCGAGGCGGCGAACTGGTCGATGCTGTCGTGGGCTCGCTGGTTGATCCCCAGTGAGTCCGCCGAGGTGTTGAGCACCGATAGGCGGGTGACCTGCTCGATCGAGCCGATCGCGGCGGCGGTGTTGATCGCGATCCGCTGCAGGACGCCCTCGATCCCGGTTGATCCCATCGCGATGAACACCGTGCGGATCCCGTCAAATGCCTCGGTAAGGTCACGCGGGTCGTCCAGGCGGGTGGGACGGATGTGCAGCCCGCCGGGTTCGCCGAAGGCCCGGCGGGCCTTGCCGGGGTCGCGGACCAGCGCGGTGACCGCATCGCCGCGCGCGAGTACGCCGCGGACGATCTGGCTGCCGATCCGGCCGGTGGCGCCGATCACGGCGGTGCTCATCGTGTCTCCTCCCGGTAAGGCCCGGTCGGTCCCAGGACGCGCGCAGCACCATGATGGCGCACGTCAGGCCGGCTGGTCCTGGTCTTGCTGACCCCGTGCAGCCACATCGGCTGCGACGCGACCGCCTCCACGGCCGGGCCGGCGTCCAGGGCCACTCGCACGTCCCGCTCCGCCTGCGACCCATAGCCCGCGTGCGCGCCGGCACGGGAGAACCGTCCCAGCGCGAGCTCGCGCATCTCGCGCAGGCGTCGAACTTCAAGGCGCGACGCCAAACATGGCGCGCTGGATCTTGCGGAGCTGCACGCGGGCTGGGCGGATATGCTCGCGCGCATGTTCGGCGTCGGTTGCGCCGTCGGTGTGGCACAGCGCCGACAGTACGGGCGCAGATACGGGTTGCCCTCTATCAGATGATATGCATCGGGTCGGACTGAGCTGAGGTCGCGGCCCGATTGGTGGGAGACCTCCCCAGCTCAGACGCGCGTCACGATGGACCGCGTAGGCATGTCACAATGGGGGCGCGTGCGCCCCTGCGGAGCTTGAGGAGGTCCCGATGCCCATCGTAGGCGGGCTGGATATCCACCGGACGCAGATCACCTTCGACTACCTCGACACCGAGACCGGGCAGGTGTGCCGGGGCCAGATCGCCCCGGCCGGCCGGGCGCACCTGCGCGCCTGGCTGGCCCGGTTCGCCGGCCGCGATGACGTCGCGTTCGCGGTGGAGGCGTGCACCGGGTGGCGTTATATTGCCGGGGAGCTGGCCGCGGCCGGCATCGCGGTGCATCTGGCCGAGCCGGCCGATACCGCGTTCGCCCGCGGCCGCAAGCGGCACGCCAAGACCGACAAGACCGACTGCCGGCACCTGCGGATGCTGCTGGCCGAGGGCCGGCTTCCGGAGTGCTGGATCCCGCCCGGTCACATCCTGGAGTGCCGGGCCCTGCTGGAGCTGTACCACGATCTGCGGGCCGAGCACACCACCTGGGCGCAGCGCATCCACGCGGTGCTGTTCCACCACGGCGCCCCGGCGCTGGGCGAGGGCACGCTGCGCACCGGGCAGGGCGTGGCCGCGCTGCGGGCGGCAGGCCGGTTCTCCTCCTCCCGGCAGGCGGTCCGGTTCGCCGGGCTGGACGTCACCGTATGGTCCTCGGACCGCAAGGGCCCGCCCGGGCGGCTGTCCCGGCAAGGGCCGCCGGTGCTGCGCTGGGCGGTCTATGAGGCCGGCAAGACCCACGCCCGCTCGTCGGCCCCCGACCACGGCTACTATGCCGCGGTCAAGGACCGCGAGGGCGGCAAGCGGGCCGCGCTGTCTGAGGCCCGCAAGATCCTCCGCCAGGCCTGTCACATCCTGGCCGAGCTCGGCGACGACGCGCTGTCCGCCGCCTAAGACTCCTCCTCCATGACACGGTGACCAGCACGTGACCGCCGGCCCGGCCGGGCCCGCGAGCGGCCGCGCTCACCCGATGGGGACCACCGCGGCCAGCTCCCGCCGATCCGCTGTCAGCCGCTGCCGGCCTCCGGGCCAGGCGGACGGCCTGATCAGACTGAGCGGCCGCATCCCCGCAGCCGGGGACACCCGGTCAATCCTCTTGTCGCCGGGGCCGTGCCCGAAGCCCCGCGGACCTAGGCAAGGCTGGCTGCTCCTGGCCCTTCCCCCGGCCGCCACGGCTGGTCATCCCGCACAAAGGCCACCCGCCCGAACCGCTAGACCACACCCCGCACCACCACGGGTTCCCTGACCCTGCCGCCCGCTATCAGGGACAGGGAGCAGACTCAGCCACCCCAGATTCAGCCACCCAGCCACGGCAACCATGACTGGCAGATACCGGCATCGAGCTGACCGGCCCGCACCGGAATTTGACAAGGGAACCCTCGCGAGGACCCCGATCGGGCTATACGGGCAGGTCACAAGCCTGCCCAATCGGCCGGAAAGCCTACGGGTCCTCGCCCCTTGTCAAATTCCTGCACTCTCAGCGCTATCGCCCAGAACACACTTGCGGTCACCGGCGGATGCAGGTAAGGCGGATCCGGTCCATCAATTGCTCGGCCTCTTCCAAGTGCGGGGCCGGGGCAGCGGCCAGCACTTTGCGCAGCGCGCTCCGGGCCGCGAAGAAGAACGGCGTCCCCTCCGCCCCGGCCAGCGACACCGCTATCGCGACCATCTCAGCCGCGGTGAAATTGACCGGCGGGAGGGTGCGCGCCTTGTCGATCACATAGCCGCCGCGCCGCCCGGCCTGCGCGTAGATCGGCACACCTGCATCCTGCAGCGCCAGGATGTCCCGCTCGATCGTGCGCGTGCTGACCTCATACTTTCCCGCCAGCAGCCGCGCCGACCGCTGCCGGGCGCCACTGCCCGCAACTCCTCGACCAAGGCGTAGAGCCGATCGGTCCGGTTCACGCCCGCAACCTAAGACTGGCCACCGACACTCCACGCCATCCACGTCCGTTACCCCGGTCAACCAGCCAGCCACGTGCCCCCAGGGCCTACCTGCGCATTACCCGGCTACGCGCACCGATCAAGCCAAGGCGACCGTAACCCGGGGCTCTCGGTCACCTTGCCGCACGGCTACAGAACGACCAAGTATGCGCCAGGCAAGCCCCGGCCGACATCCGCGCAGATCGGCTACGCGCGCGTCGTCCGCCGGCCGCAGCGCCACTGCCCGTGATGCCAGTCAGGACGCCCTCAGCGCCGACGAGGCTGCAGGCTCGCGATCGTCCGGGGTTCTCACGGTCACCGGCTAACGCCAAACGGGCCTCCTCGGCCAGCAGGCGGGTTAGCGCCTCGGGATCTGCGTCAGGATGGCCGACTCTTGCGAACCAGGTGGCGACGTTCTTGGCGTCGCGGTCGAGGAAGCTGCGGCCGTTCGGGTGGGAGATGACGTCGACCAACTGGGGCAGGTCGATCATCACTAGCCGTCCGTGGTGGACGAGCAGGTTGTAGGGGGACAGGTCGCCGTGCGCGAAGCCGGCGCTGGCGAGGGTTGCCGTGGCCTCGATGAGCTGGCTCCAGAGGCTGGCGAGTTCGGCCGGCCCGGGGCGGGTCTCGGCGAGGCGCGGCGCACCGGTGCCGTCCGCGTCGCCGATGAACTCGAGCAGGATCTCTGTCCCCAGGATCTGCACCGGATAGGGCACGGGCACCCGGGCGTTGTAGAGCTGCACGAGGGCGTTGAACTCCGCGCTCGCCCACTGGCCCGCGATCGCCTGCCGGCCGAACGCGGTCCGGTTGGCGGCGGCACGGGTCACCCGGGTGTCGCGAGTGCGACGGCCCTCAAGGTACCCGGTGTCTCGGTGGAACTGCCGGTGCGTCGCGTCCCGGTAGCGTTTGGCGGCGAGCAGGCAGGACCGGTCCGTCCCCGGCACGCCACGGCGGACGAGATATACGTCAGCTTCTTTTCCTGTCTTGAGGACGCCGAGTTCGTAGTCGACCGCCGCGAGATCGGTGACCAGCCACTCCGGGTGCGGCTTCGGGCCGCGCTCCGTTGGTGTTACCTGATCCCAGGTCGACCAGCGGTCGCCTTCCGGCAGCCCGTCAGTCGCATCGTCCGCGTCTGCCCCAGCGAGCCTTTGCAGCTCCCAGGCGCGCTTGACGTAGGTGGCTTCGTCGTCGTGAGGCTGATAGAACTTCCGCTGCCGCTTACTCCTGGCGCGGCGGACCCTGCCGAATGCGGGGTCGTAGGAATCTGCGCTGTCGCGCACGAGCGTTGCTCCTCAGGCTGGATGTGGTCAGGACAGGCGAGGCGAAGCCCGCAACGGGTGCAAACATCACAGATGCCTCCCTTCCACACAGCCGACTTCAAGCGAAAGCAGATCAGCTTCGCTAGAGTCGGCACCGAACCTGATTCGATCGCACTATCCCATCAGGTGACAGCCGCAGGCAACCGAATATTGGTGCGCCCGGCACAGCCCCTGGGCCACAGCGCGCCTCACGATCACGATGTGGACCAGGTAGTGGACGCGCTTCCTATTGTTGCGTGCCAAGGATTTTCAGGATGGCCGCCCGGAGATCCTCGGCCGACCGCGTGTTGAGCACCGGCTCACGCTGAGCGGCCCAGGTGATCCCGCTAGCACGATACACGTACCAGATGCGCCAACCAGGAAACTCTTTCTCAAGCTCAGCCTGGGTCTGATCAAGTTCCGCTAGCACGCTCATCATGGTCGTGCCGGGTACTTCAGGGTGCGGGGTGCCTGCCACTTAGTAGCCTCCGCTAGGTCGGGCAGGATGTCGTCCAGGTCCGTTGGCCGCATCGTGGCCGTTGATGTCATTCACCGGCCTGCCTCCTTGTCCGGATCACACTGAGATCCCCGGGACGCCAGCAGGGGTCCGGCGCGAGACTCGCAACATGGAGAGCCGAGATCGCAGGGAAATGGACCAATTCTCCTGGTGCCCGGGGAGCCTCGGGGCCTAGTCGCAGGCCCGCCTCATAACGGGGATGGAGATACAGCTGACCCTCACGAGCCGGAGGATCGTGGCGGAACCCCTCATTGCAGGTGTAAGAGGCGGGCCTGCGGGTCTCGGGTACCGTCTGCACGTTCCAGGCATGCCACCCAGGGAATTGTTCTTCTACGTCTTCGGGCTCGCCTGGCGTACCCACGACATCTCCTTTGCCTATATGTTCGAAGATCAATTTAGCAAATTTCGGAGATCGAACAAAAGCACCTGCCGGGCGTGTCGGCTGCGCGGCTGGCGCGAGACCTAGCGGGGATAACGGTTGACCAGCCAGACCGGAAACTAGCTCCGGCTGACTAAGAGCTCTAAAGCGCAAAAGCAACGCCTGGACGCAATGGCAAGTCGCGGGCGGCCGCTGTGACCAGGTCCCTGGCGTCGTCCGCGGTGACCGCCTGCGCCATCAGCCCGTCAGCTAACTCGGCGTATTTCGCGAACTCTTCCCCCCGCGAGGTGTCCGCCGGTCCGAAACTTGAAGCAAATACGCTCAATGGTTACCGAACCGAGATACGCGCCGACCGGCGCGGTGGGTCCGGCATCGACGTACTGCGGCAAAGACGACGCGCCCGGCGGGCTTCGGTGGCGGCGCCGCACGTGTTGGCACGCGTGAAGGTGATGATAATGTCTTGGGCCGCACCATGTACCTGTGCACGGCGGTCTCCCCCGCCCTGGACACCTCGATCAGCTGCATCCTCCGGGCAGCGTTCTGAGGCAGCCGGACCCCCGGTGTGACGAACCTGGGCGCGGCAGGATCGGCGACGAAGAACCCGCCGATCGTTACGTGCAGCTCGTCGGCGAGGTCCGCGGCGAGGAACTGGGTGTGCATCTGTTCGCCGCCTTCGACCATGAGCCGGCCGATACCGCGTGTTCCGAGGTCATCGAGCAGCGCCCCGAGATCAACCGCGTCACCCTGGCCGACGACGACAGCTAGGTCCCCGAGCGTTTCCTGCAACGCGCCGACGGCGGTGTCGGGGCAGTAGATGATCTTCTCTCCTGCTGACGTCCAGACACGCAGGTCACGGCCGAGCTTGCCGCTGCGGGTGACGATCACCCGGAGCAGCTCCTCCGGCAGGCCCCGCGCCTTGCGGGCAGCGCGCCGCTCAGGTGACTTAACCCGCAGCCGCGGGTTGTCGCGGCGCAGCGTGACCGCGCCCACCATGATCGCGTCGCAGCCGGCCCGTACCTCATCGACCCGGTCCAGGTCCTCCGGGCTGGACAGCACCAGCCGGTCGGGGGACGGGTCGTCGATGTACCCGTCGAGGGACTGAGCGACCGATAGCAGCACGTAGGGACGCGGCATGCGCGGGGCCTCCGGTGGTCGGGTCAGGTGCGGCGGGGCTGGCGGATGACGGTGGTGAGCGCCTCGTGCAACGCGATCGTGCCGCGGGTGCGGTGCCGGGCAACAGCAGAGTCCAGCCGGCGCAGCTCGGTGATGGTGCGCCCGGAGCTGGTGGCCTGTGCCACGTTCAGGGCGGTGAGTCCGCCAGCGGCGGCAGCGTCGATGTCGCCGGCGGCGGCCTGGGCGAGCGCCATCCGGGCGGTGTAGACGCCGCGGTCCCGGCACATCCGGTCAGGTATCCCCGCGATCGCCTCGGCGTACAGGGCGGCGGCCTCGGCGTGGTGGCCGAGCGCGGCCCGGCAGCGGGCCTCGTGCACCGTAACGTAAAGCGGGCCGAGCCATCCCGCCCACGGCACCGACGGGTCCTCATCCGGGCCGTCCGCCTGCTCGCGGGCCGTATCGAGCGCGGACATGCACGCCGTCTCGTCGCCGGCCAGGGCATGCCCTGGGCCTGGTAGGAAGTGGCGACGCCGGACAGGCGCGCCCGGTAGCCGTTCCTGGCGGTGGCCGCTGCCGCGCGGGCCAGGCCGACCGCGTGTACCGGGTCGTGCATGTCTCCGGCAAGCTGGGCTTTGCGGGCCAGGATGTAGGCTGGCCACACCGGGTCGAGGGTCATGTGGGCGAGTTCGAGCGCCCGGTCGAGCCAGTACTGCGCGGTGCGCCAGTCGGCTGCGTCCTGCGCGCACCAGGCGGCGAACTCGCTGTACATCGCCTGGAGCAGCAGCAGCTCCCGGCCGTCGGTGCCGTCACAGCCCTGGCGCAGCCGCTCGATCAGCCGGATCTGGTCGAGCAGGACGGGAGCGACGTGGGACGGCCCGAGCAGGTTGTCCTGTTCCATCAGCACCACGCGGAGCCGGTGCAGGTGCTCGGCGGGGCTGATCCCGTCCGGGAACCCGGCCGGCTCGGGAGGCGCCGGGGGCGCGGCCCGCCAGGCTGCGGTCATGTCGGGCCGCGGTGGTTTGCTGGCGTGCTGCCTGGCTGCGGCGATGAGGGCGCCGTCGGCGCCGAGCAGTTCGTCCAGGCGCGCGGCGGTGTCATCGGGTGGTGCCTGGAGCCCGTTGCGGAGCCGCGAGAGGTACCCAGCGCTGTACCCGGACATGCGGGCCAGCGCCCGCACTCCGATGCCGCTGGCGGTCATCAGCCGGGCCATCTCGTCGCTGAAAGCGCTCATCGCGTGGGCCGATCGCGGGAGAGGCGTTGCCTGGGTGTTACCCGTTTCCGTGTTTCCGCGCGGTGGGCAACCCCTACAGGTTACGCCCCGCACCCGGTTGGCTGCCGAGTAGCACGGTTTCTACGCGATTGGAGGGATGCGGGTGATAGCCGACGGCGGGGCGGGGGGCTTGCTTTCGGGGCAGGGTGGCGGGGCCGTCGCCTTCGAGCTGTTTCCGGCGAGCACCTCCTGGGCTGAGCAGGGGCTGTGGGCTGACCGGCAGCTGGCGCTCTTGCGCTCGCAGTACAAAGGCCGGTCGGAAATCTGGTACGTGCCGGTGCACCCTGTCGGCTACCGCTGGTGCGCCAGGCCAGCCGGTGCCAGGACTTCCACGATCGCCGTGGGCACGCCTGAAGACCTGGTAGCAGAGATCAGACGCCAGGAAGAGTCGCCAGCGCGCGGCCGTGACTTCAGCGACCTGTCGGCCAGTGAACTCGAGCGCGCTCACCGGGACCTGGCGATAAGCGCCGCGCTGGCCGTGCCCAGTTCGGGTGCCTACCTGATGACCGTGACGCAGATGCAGGCCATTGACGCGGAGCTTGGCGCCAGGCGTCGAACCGCTGTGAGCCAGGAGGCATCGTGATGACGCAAATCGGAGGGCGCCCTCTTATGGGATGGGCAGGCCGCGGCGTGTTCGAGGTGGACCAGGACGCCGCTGTGGCCGAGCTGGAACGGACGTGGGCCGACGGCGGCTACCACGGTTTCAGCGGAGGGCGGCGTGTGGTCGGCGATCAGCAGCGCCGGGGAGGTGCTCACCGCAGATACCCCGGACGCGGTGGCCACCAGGATCAGAGCCCACTGGCAGGCGATGTGTTCATGAACGACGTGAACGCGCTGGCGCCCGTGTCGGCGGGTGGCCTGACGTGCCGGGTCTGCGGGATGCCGGACCCGCCGCCGGACCCGACGTGCCACCACGGCCTGGATCACCGCGTCGGCCGGGCGGCCGGGTGCCCGCACTGCGGGCGCCTGCCGCAGGCGTGCGCGTGGCGGCCGTGCTTCGGGTCGCTGCACGATGCTGGCTCCGGGCTCGTCCGGCGGGTGTGGCGGGCGGTCATGCGGCCCGCGGCGGGCAGGGCAGACGGGTGACCGGGTTCGACCCGGCGACGCCGAACACGGCCCGCGTGTATTCCCGCCTGCTGGGCGGCAAGGACCATTTTGCCCCTGACCGGGCCGAGGCCGACGTGCTGCTGGGGATCTACCCGCCGCTGGCCGAGATGGTCCAGGAGAACCGGGCGTTCCTGGCCGAGGCTGTGACCTATGCCGCCGGCCAGGGGATCGGCCAGTTCCTTGACCTGGGCGCCGGGCTGCCCGCCGCCCCGGCGATCCACCAGATCGCCCAGGAGGTCCTGCCCGGGGCCCGGGTGGCCTACGTCGACAACGATCCCGTGGTGCTGGCGCACGCCCGCGCGCTGCTCGCCGTCCCCGGCGTGGCGGCGGTCGCGGCGGACCTGCGTGACCCGGCCGCGGTGCTGGCCGACCCGGACCTGCGGGCCACCCTCGACCCGGCCGAGCCGACATGCGTCATCCTCGGCGCCGTACTGCACTTCCTGGACGCCGACACCGCAAGGGATGTCACCGCGGGCTACGCCCGGCTCGTAGCGCCGGGCAGCTGCCTGACCATCAGCTGCGCGAGCTTCGACGACGAGACGCTCGCCAAGCGGCTGGCCGCCGAGTACACCGCCGGGCCGTTCATCAACCACACCCGCGAGGATGTCCAGTCGTTCTTCGCCGGACTGGACATGGTCGGACCGGGCGTCACCGAAGCGCAGACCTGGCGGGCATGGATGACCGAGCCGGTGCTTTGCCACCCGAGGGTCACGTGCTAGCCGGCCTGGCACGAGCGCAGATGCCCGGCCTGCAAGGACGCCAGCCCAGTGAAACCGGAGACGGCGCGAGGGTGTGCAAAGCGTAGGACAGTATGCGCGCCGCTCGTCCCCCGAGAGCGGCGTGCAGCCGGATGGCCGCCCCAGACGGCCGGGCGACGGCCAGCCGACCGGTTCTCAGTGAGAATGTCTACGACCTGCCTGCAGGTCAAGTGGCCCTGGAGCGCCAGAACCCGGCGATCATCGATGACTGCCGCATCGAAACCCTTCCGTTTTCCGCTACATCCACACCGACCCACACAGCCAGGCATCAAAGCATGTCCCAACCGCGTGCCGCCCGCACTCGACCTGTGCGGCTCCGGCAGAGCCGACAGTGCCCTCGGCGCAGCTGCTACCGCTCAACAGCCCACGCAAGCGGGCGGTGAGGCATCTACCCAGTCCGGTATCAGCAGCGAACTATTGGGCTCTGAGACAGCCGGCATCAGGGCCGGTGAAGCGTGATGCCGGGCCCGCCCGGGCTCAGCGGGTGGGGCCGCGTGGCCGAGGTGGCGGTGGCCGGCGTAGCGGGGGCGGATCGCCATGGCCCGGTCCGGGCTGCCCTGGTGCGGGCGGCTGCGGGTGAGGCGCGGCGGGGAAGCTGAGCTGGGCCAGTCCGGCGGCAGTGTCCGGCCGGGGCCGGGCGGATTTCGGCGCGGACGGCACGGTAGCGGCGGCGGGCCTGCCTGGTGGCCGGGCAGGCGGGGCGGGCATGGTGGCGGCGCAGAGGTGCCGGGCGGCGCGGAGCGCGGCGGCAGCTTGGGCGGCGCGCTGCTGGGACTCGCGGAGTTCGGCGACGGCCTCGGCCAGGGCGGCGAGGCGCACCAGCAGCACGACGGGGGTTAGGGTGCGGTCGCCGGTGAGGTAGGCGTAGGCGGCGATGAGCCGGGCGGCGTGACGGAGTTGGTTCCCGGCGGAGGTCGGTGTGGGTACCCGGCCGTAGGGCTGGCGGGCGGCACGGTCGAAGGAGTCAGCGGCCTGGCGCAGGGCGCGGCTGCCGAGCGCGGCGGCGGCCACGTGCAGCGCATCCGAGGCGGCGCTGGCCGCATCGGCGGCGGCGGCAGGGTTCCCGGTCACGGTACAGAACCTGATCCGCGCGGTCGCATAGGCCGCGGTGCGGGCGGCGTACTCCCACATCGCGTCAGCTTCGGCCGCCGATAGCGGCGAGTCCGGCCGGGCCGGGCGGATCCACCGCTGGGCGAGCTTAGACCAGGACAGGTCGGCGGCCAGCTTGCCACCCCCGTACCAGACTGGTTCCCCGTTCCGTGCCGTGTCTCCCGGCAGCGCGACCGCGTACCCGGTGACCTGGCCGGGGTTGGTCACGCTGTACCGCAGCCGGACCAGCACCCCGGCCTGGTCCAGCCGGGCGAAGAACTCCTCCCCGCTGCCCGCCCCGGCGGCAGCGGTGGACACGTGGCGGCGCAGCGTGGTCCGAGGCGGCTCGCCGCGCCCGTGGCGGGCGGCTTTGCCTGCCTCGGCGCGAGACGGGAGGCGGGCCGCGGTGCGGTCGGCCGGGGCGGTGGACCGCAGCGCGTACCGCTGCTCGGCGGCCAGGCAGGCATCGCGGACCCGGTACCGCTCGTTCACGATGCGAGGACGGACCCGGTCCTGGCGGGCCAGCACCGCCACCAAGTGGATGTGGTCCGGGCCATGCCGGATCGCGATCCACCGCACCGCGTCGTCTTCCTCGCCACGCGGGCACAACCCGGTGCGGTGCATCACATCCTGCGCGATGTCGGCCCATTCGCGATCGGAGAGCAGGCGGTCCTCGGGGGCGGCGCGCATCGAGCAGTGCCAGACCGGCTTGGCGTACCCCCACTTGCCGAGCACGTCGTGCGGGAGCCGGAGCAGCCCGGCCAATCGGCGGAAGTCCCGGCTGCCGTTGGCGCGCAGCGCGGGTTCCAGGTCCGATGGCGGCCGGTAGCCAGCGATGATGTGCGGGTCGGTATGTTCCTCCCGGCGTCCAGGGCCGTACAGGTAGCGGATCAGCCCAGCCATGTCCTGACCGCGCGGACAGACCTTCCCGATCACGGCTCACCCGTCCCCGGTCACCCGAGCGGATCGGCGGAACGCCATCGGCCGTGTTCCGGACCACGCGGAACGCCATCCGTTCCGATCCCGGACGCGCGGAAGGCCGCGCGGAACACCATCCGTCCCGTGGCAGGCCGCCGCGGAACGCCGTTCGGTCATCCTGGGCCGACGGACGGGCCCGCGGATTCTTCTCCGGTCGGTCGACGGCTTAGCCCGGGTGCGCGGATGGTCCGAAGGAATCGCTTCCGCAGGTCTTCCCCGGCCGCTTCCAGCCGGGCCGCGCGGCGCACCGACTCTTCCGCATACGCGGGAAGGTCACCGGACCACTGCCCCGTCGCGTTCAGCTTCGCGACCGCCTGGTTCAAGTTCACGCCGATCCGGCGCACTCCCAGCGCGGCGCGGTCCAGGGCATGCACCGCGTCCGCCAGCGACACGTCCGGTGCCGTCACCGCGCCCCGCGCGATGGCCAGGGTGGCTTCGGCTGCGTACGCGCCGCGGGCCAGCCCGGCCTGCCGGGCGGCGGCCGACACCTCGGCATACTCCTCATCGGTCAGCGCGAACCGCACCGTGCGGGATCGCCGCGCCTGATGCCGGGTCCGACGGCGCGGCCGGGCACTGGCCCGCCCATCGTCGTCACGAGCCCGGTCATCGCCGCGAACTGGGTACGCCACGAGCCATCCCTTCTCGCTGCAAAGCCCGGCGCGAATGCGCCGTGAATTTCATGCTCTGAGCCCGGCCTGGCTGATTTCAGTATGCACGCTGGACCGCGCCCGGTCCAAACGGAAGTGAACGCTACGCGCATCTTGCTTCGCGGCCCTGACGGCCACCTTCATCCAAGGTAGCAGGTGCCGGCAAATGGCTATGTATTCCTTCTCCTCGCCCGCTGGGCTGACGGTCACCCAAACGCGCTGGAGAGCGTCTGGAGTCCTTGCTGGCAACAAGAAGCCCACGTCGCTGCCGGGTTGCCCAGCACGCTGAACCCCAGGCCCGCGACCAGAACACTGTCCGCTGAGGCTGGCGCGGCACACTCGGATCAGTCCGGCAGACCAACCGGCCATAAACCGGGTTGGTGTTTCCGTGAACGCATGAGCACGCGGCGCGGGGAGATATCCCAGGTTTACGTGTTCAAGTAAGAAATTTTTGCGTACTAAATCGGCGCTATCCGGTGATAGTCAGTGTTGCTGAGTGCGCCTGGGTGTTTCTCAGTGATGCCCAGTCCGGTTCAAGAAAGCGTATGTTGACGCTAGGTAATTTGCCAGCGCAAGCGAATACGCGGCACCTTTAAATCATGCGTGAAGGACGCTCGGTAATCCATGACTCCCGCCCCGGCGAGGACGAATCGGCGGCGGACGCCGCGCCCGGCCACCCAGGCGGCCATGTGCGGCTGGTCGACCTGGACACCGCGCTGCCCAACCCCTGGCAGCACGACCGGCAAGTGCGGGCACATGAACGCCGTGAGGCGGCCGAACGCGAGCAGGCTCTGCGCTGCGCCGACGAGGACGACAAGCCCGCCGCGTCAAGCGGCTCGGCCGGAAAGGAGGCTTTTGGACAGTGGCAGTGACGGCTGCGGTCGGCCTGGCCGGAGTACCACTGCCGGGCAACCTGCCAAGCGAGGCGAGGCTGCGGGTGTTCATCTGCCACGAATGCGGAACCACCGAGCCGGTGTCCTGGTGTGGCCAGAGGCCGGACTGCGGGCATTTTGACTGTATCGACGCCCTAGAGAAGTGCGCGGCTGCCCATCGCGATCCGGTGGACCCGCGAAGGTTCCACGGGCCCGTGAACCTCGCGCAGATCGACGAACACCTCTACGCGACGACCGAAGAGGCACGATGAAGCTGTTCGGCCAGGGTGCCGAGGGAGAGGTTCATGGCGAACCGCGTCGGCTTAGGCCCGGATGGCCTCTCGTGCCGCCCCTCAAACTCCTGGATGACGTTCGTCGGGATATCCAGCACCAGATCATCAGCTGTGTCCGTGGAACGGTCGAACCGCATAACCTGCTGGTAATCCTTAGCGCGCACAATCAGGACACTGACCCCGGCAGCCTTCAAGTATGAATGCCGCTGTTCATCATCGGACTCGTCCCACCATTGCCGGAACGTCTTGCCGAGACCAACGCGGCGCACCTTCGGCTTCTCGGCCGGCAGATTGGCGATTCTCTCGTGCTCGCCCTCAAGCTCGGCCATCTTGGCATGGAAGCCATCCACCCCGCCGTGTACGTAATGCTGAGTCGTCAGGTCTGCGATCTGCATTCCGATGCGCCTCAGGGTCTCGGTATGGTCGTCGACTGCCAGAACTCGTTTCGCGGTAAGTTCACAGTCGCCTACCGCATCGAGCAACGCATCGGCGACTACCGCGTTAAGTACCTCCTGCCGAATCGAAGCGGTCGGCTTGCATTCTGGGCAGTAGTAGTAATGGTTATACCCCTGCCCGTCCGACCGGCGTGCTGAATTCTGGTAGAGTGGGCCGCCGCAGTATCCGCAGAATGCGATCTGAATAAGCATTGAGCCCCTGGATCTGACTCCCGACAGCTTCCTGGTGCAGGCATCCAGCGCGGCCTGGACTTTAAACCAAAGCTCGTCATCGATCAGCGGCTCGCGGCGCACGTACTTGCCGTCCGCATCCACGACCCGGATCGGGGGGTCGGTGGATCCGTTGACGTAGTGGAGCACGTAGCCACGAATCAGGTCAGACCTCAGGACATCGATAACAGTTTTCGATGTCCACTCGTATCCTTTCGCCGGACGCCCGAAGAAAGCATTCTGGATATCTCTAGCGGTCGGTATCTCTCGCTCATTCAGGGTCTTGGCGACGGTTCCCGGAGACTTGCCCGCGACAACTTCCTCGGCCATCCAGACCGTCTCGTTGTGGTACACGGGATGAGGACGGAGATACCAGTAATTGCCGTCCTTGTAGGGCTCGTAACCGAAGGAGAAACTACCGCCGCCCCATCGGGCTGCCTTCCGGATGACTGCCGCTGCGACTGCCCGCCGCTGGCTCATCTCTTCGAGTTCCCACTCGGCGAACTGCACCAAGTCCGAAGCGAACCGCTTTCCCATGCGCGTGGTCATGTCAATGTCCTGAGCGACGCAGACAACTCCCTTGCCATGGACTTTGCAGAACTCGTGATAGAAGAGAAGGAAGTCCAGGTGATTCCTGAATCCTCTATCGAGTTTATAGAAGATGAGGACATCCCATTCATCGAGATGATCGGGCGTCAGCCACGGGCCGATCCCAGGGCGCTCCTTGATTGGCTTGCCGCCCGAAACGTCAAGGTCTTCGGTTTCGGCCACTACGAGGATGTTCTTGCGGCGGCAGTATTCCTCGATGGATTCCGCCTCGGTTTCCAGGTGCGTCGTGACGTCCGTGAGATGCGAAAGCCTCTTCGCTACAATGCCTCTAAGCTGTTTGGTCTCGCCCACGATGGTAGTTTACCATACGTTGGAAAGGAGGGGATGCGACCAGTCCATCCCGACCCAGCGCGGCCCCAGGCCGCACCCCGACTGGCTGGTCACCGAACTGGCCGCTGTCGACACCGAGCTCGGCATCCTGAAGACCGGCAAGGAAGCCGACGTCTTCCTGCTCCGGCGCGGCGTGCCCGCGGGCCGGTCCTGCCTGCTCGCGGCCAAGCGCTACCGTGACGCCGGACACCGGATGTTCCACCGCGACAGCGGTTACCTGGAGGGGCGCCGGGTCAGGGAATCCCGGGTGAACCGGGCCGTGGCGAGCCGGAGCGCGTTCGGACGGCAGGCCATCGCAGGCCAGTGGGCGCATGCCGAGTTCGCCGCGCTGGCCCGGCTCTACGCGGCCGGACTGCCCGTGCCGTACCCCGCGCAGGTCCTGGACACCGAGCTGCTGCTTGAGTTCATCGGCTCACCGGACGGGGTCGCCGCGCCGCGGCTGGCCGAGACGAGGCCCGGGCCGGCCGAGCTGGCCACGCTGTGGGACCAGCTGGTGCAGGCGCTCGTCGACCTGGCCAGGGACGGCCTGGCGCACGGCGACCTGTCCGCATACAACCTGCTGGTCCACGACGGGCGGCTGGTGATGATCGACCTACCGCAGGTGGTCGACGTGGTCGCCCACCCGCGCGGTGCCTTCTACCTCACCCGCGACGCGGAGAACATCAGCCATTGGTTCGCGGCGCACGGCCTAGACGGCGTGCGCCCCGGTCCCGCGGACCTGCCTGCCCTACTCCGCCGGGAGGTCCTGCTGGAACCCTGACTACCACGTCGCCCGCGTCCTATGCGTATGGATGTCACAGCGTTCTGACTCTTTGCGGCAGAGTGCCGCATTCATTGAATTCGGACGCGGGGGCCGTGGGGGTGGCGATTAGGGTGGGGCTGCTGGTTCGGGCGAGATAGGCCCGGGGTGAGCTAGTCGGGGAACGAGAGACGGATGAGCTAGTCGGGGAAGGAGATGGAGTCGGGGTCGTCGGCGGACACGAAGCCGGCTGAGTCCTGGCCGCCGGTCTCCAGGTCACCGGTCTCCAGGTCACCGGGGTCAAGGTCACCGGGGTCAAGGTCACCGGGGTCAAGGCCGGAGGCCGGCCGGGAGGAAGGCGGCCGGGAGGCGGTCGCCCCGGAGGAAACCGGCCGGGAGGCGGTCGCCCCGGAGGAAACCGGCCGGGAGGCGGTCGCCGCGGAGGCGGCGGCCTGGGGGCGGGCCTTGGCGCGGGCGGGCTGCTTGAAGCTGAGGCGGCCGTTCTTCATCACGCCGATGCGCTGGGCGCGGCGGGCCACGCTGCTGTCGTGGGTGACCAGCACCATGGTCAGGCCGCGCTCCCGCCACATGGTCTCCAGCAGGCCGATGATCTCGTCCCTGGTGTCCTCGTCGAGGTTGCCCGTCGGCTCGTCGGCCAGCAGGACCTTGGGCTCCTTGACCAGGGCGCGGGCGATGGCCACCCGCTGCTGCTGGCCGCCGGACAGCTCGCCGGGCAGGTGGCGCAGCCGGTCACCGAGGCCGACGGCGTCCAAGGCGACCGCGGCCCGCTGCCGCCGCGCGGCCGCGGACACGTGCAGCGGGACCAGCGCGGTCTCCACGTTCTCCTGCGCGGAGAGGGTGGGGATCAGGTTGAAGGTCTGGAACACGAAGCCGACGGACGTGGCCCGGACCCGGGTCACCTCGGCCTCACGCAGCTGGGCGAGGTCACGGCCGTCGAAGTCGACGATGCCGCTCGACGGCCGGTCCAGGCCGCCGAGGATCTGCAGCAGCGTGGACTTGCCGTGCCCGGTCGGCCCCTGGATGGCCAGCCACTCGCCGCCGGAGACCACCAGGTCGACGCCGCGCAGCGCGGCCACCTTCTCACGGCCCTTGGAGTAGTTCTTGGTCACTCCGGAGAGCTTGTACATGTCGTTTCCCTCCGTTCGCTCAGGCGACCTTGGACAGGGCGTCCGCGGGACGCAGGCGCGCGGCCCGCCACCCGCCGAAGATGCCGGCGATGAGGCCGCCGGCCACGGCCAGCACCACCGCGAGCAGGATCACGTTGGTGCTCACCGCCGGGGACAGGTGCACCGCCACCGTGTGGCTAGCCGCCGACGGGCGGCTGAAGAAGCCACCGCCACCACCGCCGCCACTGCCACCGCCGAAGCCGCCGCCTCCGCTACCGCCGAAGCCAGCTCCGCCGGGACCGAACTGCCTGGCGCCGCCGGGAGTGGCCGAGCCGGTGGTCTGCCCGACCACGGCGGACAGCTTGGGCGAGAACTTGGAGACCAGCTCCGCGCCGGCCAGGCCGAGCCCGACGCCGATCACGCCGCCGATGAGGCCGAGGGTGACCGACTCGCCCATCACCTGGCCGATGATCCGGCGGCTCTTCCAGCCGATCGCCTTCAGCGTGCCGAACTCACGCACCCGGCGTGACACCGCCGCCATCGTCAGCAGGCTGGCCAGCAGGAACGCCGCGATGAGGACGGCGAGCGCGAGCCACTTGCCGAGGTTGTTGGCCAGGCTGGAGGCGTTGGACAGCGAGCCGGTGACCTCGCTGGCCAGGTCGCTCGAGGTGGTCACGGTGTCGCCGGGCAACGCCTTGGAGATCTCGCTGGAGACGCCGTTGATGGCCGAGGAGCTGCTGGCCGCGACGTAGATGGTGTTCACGTCGTTCTTCAGGTTGGCCAGCTTCTGCGCCACCGCGAGCGGGATGTACACGTCCGAGGGGTTGTCGCCGGCCGGCTCGCTGACGATCCCGACCACCTTGAAGTTCGTCACGGTGCCGCTGCTGTTGCCGATGGCGATGGTCGACCCGGTCTTCAGCTTGTTCTGCGTGGCGTA
>Ga0335081_10004518_pt1 | contig 21903 bp, 14 predicted proteins | sample Lox_Sample_35_FD_206713 | JGI IMG/M metagenome (GOLD analysis project Ga0335081, IMG submission 206713) | Soil microbial communities from Loxahatchee National Wildlife Refuge, Florida, United States - Lox_Sample_3.5 | ecosystem: Environmental > Terrestrial > Soil > Wetlands | place: USA... | reverse complement strand
CAAGTTGCGGAGCTTTGAATTCTACGGCGTGCATGCCGGGCGCCAATACGCGGAATCCAACGCCGCCCGATACTCTCAGAGCCTTGCCCCGATTGACAGTGTTGGCGATCTTGCGCGCCCGTTGCGGTTTCCGGACGGAGTCCGCTCCTGCCACCGTGCTCGGCTGGCTGCGAATGGCTTCGTCGCTGACGTGAACTCGAAGCAACGGGTGACGCAGCAGGCTGCATTCACGCCGGTGTGCGGCCGTTTCGAAAACATGGTATCGAACCAGGGCCACCTGGGTCTGCGGTAACCGGACTGGAAAGTGATAGCTGCGTGATTGCAGGCACGGAGTCTTGCGCGTATCGCAAATCTGGCCCCGTGTTTCCGAGGGCCGGGGGGCGAATTGCATGCTCGCCGGCTGCGGCAGTTGCGGCAGAAAATTGCCGGAATGGTGTGACACCCGCGTCTTGTGCAGCGCTATCGGCCGGGGCGGAAGGGCATTCACCATCGCCGGTCCGTTCGCTCTCTGTGCATGCGGATAACAGCGCGGGGCAACGTTGTAGTCCGTCGCCAGCTTGCCCGCCGTGAGAAGCTTCATGTTCTCGCGGCGCCGCATGAGGTTGGCCACCTTGCTGGCTTCCAGCAGGCGATCCATCCCCAGACGCAGGCGGTATTGGTTGCGATGTTCGCGAGAACAGAAGTCGCCCCCAGACCCGACCGCAAACCGGCCGAGCGCCTTCCCGCAGAGTTGGCAGGTGCGCACGCTCATTCTCGTGGTCATTATATTCAGATTGTCTTGGAATTACTACAATAAACCGGGACAATATCTATATGATATCCAAAGTTAATGATCCTTGTTATCCAAGGACATCGGCTTTAGTATAGCCAAAAATATGCGGTAAAAATTAGAAAATACGCGTAAAATTAAAATCCGGAGGAGTCCGATGATCGACTCGACCGTGCGCGCGCAGCGCCTCGACTCTCAAACTTCCACACCATCCTTCTACCTCTGGGAGGTCGCACAAAAACCGGTCTCTGTGCTGCTTCCCATGCCGCTGATCGACCGGCTCGAACACGACGTCGTGGAAGCGTTCCGCTCCCTCAGCTCGCGCGGTTCCGAAATCGGCGGTCTCTTGCTGGGAAAAGCGTCGGCGGGCGGCGCCATCGTAGTCACCGTCGACGACTACGAGTTGATCGACTGCGACTACAGCCGCGGCCCCTTGTACCGGTTGTCCGATGCGGACACGGGCCGGTTTGAGCAGGCGATTGAAAAGCACTCTGTCGGCAACGGACCTCGCGTACTCGGGTTCTTCCGCAGCCATACCCGCAAGGGCTTAGTCCTCGATGCGGAAGATGTGGCGTTCTTTCAACCGCGATTCCGCGAACCTCACCACATTGCGTTGCTGGTCCGCCCGTTCGCCACCAAGGCGAGCACCGCGGCTATCTTCATCCGGGAAAACGGGCACCTGAGCGAAACCAGTCTGCTGGAGTTTCCCTTCCGGTCGTCGGATTTGCCGGCGGCAGCCCGAAAACCAAGCGAGCAATCCGAGTCGGCCCCGCCGGTCGCGGACCACGCCTCGCCCGAACCGTCCATCCCCCTAATTCCTAAGCCGCCAGCGCGTGCCCAGATTGTTCCCATTGCATCCCGGCGTGAGATCGCTATGCCGGAACCCGTTGCTCCGCTGGGTCCGTCCAAACCACCTGCAGCGCCTCAAGCCGAGCCGCACGCCAAAGCGCCGGCAGAAGTTCCGGCTGCACCGGCGGCTCCCAGAAGCGAACCGCATGCCCCCGCTCCCAAGAGCCCGCCGGTGGTGGCTGCCACTCCGGCAGCGCCGCCCGCGGCAACTCCTCCGCCTACGCCGGCCGCCGCTCCTGTGAGTGCTCCCGCTGCTCCAAAGCCGCCAGCGGCGGCAGCGCCCGCGGTCTCTCCCGTCAAAGAGCCGCCGGTGAAAGAGAAGGAAAAGCAGGAAGAAAAAGAGAAGGCCAAGCAGACGGACACGGAGAAGGTTGCCAAGGAAACGCCCGCGGCGCCGAAGGTCGCAACCGCGGCTCCGGCATTCCTCGAGGCCGCAAGCGCCGCTCCCAAGGGGCACAAGAAGCTGCGCCTCACGGTGGCCGCTGCGCTCGGCATGCTGGTGCTGGTGGGCGGGTTTTTGTTCCTCTATCCAGCTCTGATCCACCGCGGCCACACCGTCACCACCGCCGTGCAGGACAGTTCACCGCTCTCGCTACGAGTAGAACGCACTTCTGGCGGACTGCTTCTCACCTGGAATCGTGATGCGGAGGTAATCAAGAACGCGAGCAAGGTCGTGCTTTCGATCTTCGACGGTGATCGCCACGAGGCGATTCAAATGGACCCCAATCAGGTGCGCACCGGCAGCATCGTCTATCCACCCGTGTCGGCTGACGTCAGCTTCCAGATGGAGGTGACCGACCCGCACCAGTCCAAGACCACCAGCGAATCGTTGCGCGTACTGGATCCGCGGCCTTCTCCAATGGCGAATCCGGTGGACGCGGCGGCCCAGCCTCAAAACACCCCCAAGCCGCTCGGCACCGGAACAACCCCTGCACCTGACACGAACGCTGCGCCGCCGGTTGCCGCCGAGGCGGCTCCTCCGCCGGAAACTCCGGCCAAGGCGGCCGCGCCGCTCAAGACTTTTGATCCTGGTTCACTGGCCCAGCGCTTGCGGCCGGCCGCTGCCTCCGATCTGCCTGAGGCGCCGCCGGAAGTGCACGTGACCGCGGCCACGCCGGGGAGTCTCGGCGCACTCATTCCGGGCGCCTCGGCTCCTGTGGCGCCAGCAAGACCCGCGCCCGCCGCTCCGAAGCAAACCGCGGCCGATGGATCCGGCGGGAAGCTGGTTCCAGCCGAGCCCATATATCGCAAAGCACCCGAGTATCCCAAGATCGCCCGGCAAACCGGTGCAAGCGGAATCGTCGAACTGGAAGCCACTATCACGGTGGACGGGAGGGTCAAGAACCCACACGTCCTGAAAGGCAATCCCATGCTGCAAAAAGCAGCCTTGGATGCCGTGATGGAGTGGAAGTACAAGCCGGCCCTTCTCAACGGCAAGCCGGTGGAAGCTCCGGTTCAGATCAAATTGAATTTCGTCCCCGAGAGATAGAAGACGCTTTGGACTTGCGGGCTTTCAGGGTTCCGCACCCAGCCGGTGCTGAGTGCTCGGAGTTTATCGTTCAGCGATCCTCCCGCATGTCGTAAGCTAAGTAGCGGGAGGGAACGTGTTCCGCAGACTGGCTCTGGCCGCTTCGTGTGTGGTCCTGATGGCGGCTGCGGCCGACCATGCCCGGGCACCCGTGCTGGTGGAACTCTTCACTTCCGAAGGATGCTCGAGCTGCCCGCCGGCCGACCGGCTCCTGCAGCAGATGGACGCATCCGCCATCGTGCTGAGCGAGCACGTGGACTACTGGGACCACCAGGGTTGGAAGGACCCGTTCTCCTCGCCGGCCTTCACCGAGCGCCAACAGTCCTACACACGGATGTTTCACCTGGACGGCCCCTACACTCCCGAGATGGTGCTCGACGGCGCGGTGGAGTTCGTCGGCAACGATGCCAGCCGCGCGGCCCGGGAGCTCACCAACGCGGCCCATCACCCCAAAGCCGAAGTGCATTTAGCCAGGACTCCCTCCGGCGTCCAGATCGATGCCGATGCCGCCGCTGTGTCCGCCGATGTGCTCCTGGCTCTGGCGGACGATAGCGGTGCCTCGCAGGTGGCCGCGGGCGAGAACAAGGGACGGAATCTAAGCTATGTAGCCATCGTGCGGACACTGCGCAAAATCGGTTCCGTCAAGCGCGGCGCGGCCTTTCACCGCGAGATCGAGTTGCCGCGGAGCACGGCGGCGCAGCGCATCGTGGTGTTCCTGCAGGAATCCGGGCCGGGACGCGTTTCCGGCGCGGCGATGCTGGAGCCTTACAACCCCGCGCCGTAGAATGGAATGGCGGCGCCGGTGATCTCGCCGGCGGCGTCCGATGCCAGGAACAGGGCCAGCGCCGCCAGTTTTTCCGGGGAAACCCACTTGGAACGGTCGCCGCCGGGGTCAGCCTTTCGGTTGGGTTCCGTGTCGATCGTGCCCGGAAGAATTACGTTGGCGGTGATGCCCGCCTTGCGGTTCTCGAGGGCTGCTGTCTTCATCAGCGAAACCAGCGTCGCCTTCGACGCGCTGTAGGCGGCTATGTTGGGCGCCGGCTCGACACCAGCGCGGCTGCCAATGGCGACGATCCGGCCGCGCTTCTCGCGCCGCATGTGCGGAATCACGGCGCGGAGGATGTGAAACGCTGCGCGCACGTTAAGGTTCATCATCGCGTCCCACGTGGCGTCGTCGGTTTCGTGGATGGGACTGCCGCCGGCAAAGCCGCCGGCCACGTGCACCAGGGCGTCGATGCTCTGGAATCGTTGGATCGCGGCAGCAACCAGGGCAGCCGCGTCCGCGGGCCTCGTGAGGTCCGCGGGAATGCCGGTGAAGCGATCGTGGGAGAACTCTGACTCCGCGATCCTGCGGGACGACCCGATCACGAGCGCGCCGGCGTCCAGGAACGCCCTTGTGACGTGCGCGCCGAGCCCTCCACTCGCCCCTGTAATTAGAACAACTTGGTTGGTCATGCGTGTCCCATTATAGGACTGGCTGTCCCACGGGCGGTCACTGCGCGCAGGCCGACGGCCCAGTTTCAACGAGGATTCGCGGTATACGGCGTGCACCGTTCCCCTTCAAATGATGCTGGGCAAAGACATTCTCCATGCGGCGCGGGGGCTGAGAAAAAGCCCCGGTTTTACTACCACTGCGGTGGTCACGGTAGCGCTGGGGATTGGCGCCAGCACGGCAATCTTCAGCGTGGTGAACGCCGTGCTGCTGCAGCCGCTTCCCTACCCCGATGCCGGCCGGCTGGCGTTGATCGAGAGCGACATGCGGCACCGAAACGTCGTGGACTTCCCGTTCTCGGCGCCGGACTTCGACGATATGTGCCACGCCAACACGCAATTCCAGGAACTGGCCGGGATAGTCACGGGCCGCGCCGTTGTGCGCGACGACGCGGGCGATCCGGAAATGATCCGCAACGCCGCCGTGACCACCAACTTCCTGAGGATCCTGGGCGCGCGAGTCGTTCTGGGAAGAGATTTCATCGATGCCGACAGCACGCCTCCACCGCCTGCACCGCCGCCCGCGGCCGGGGTTGCGGCTGCGGCGCCGCCCCCTCCGGTTCCGGCGATGGCCATCCTGAGCGATGACCTGTGGAAGCGGCGTTACGGCGGCGATCCGCGCGTCATCGGCCGCAGCATCGACTTTGGCGGCGGCAAAGCGCAGATCGTGGGCGTGCTCGAACCGGGATTCGAGTTGTTGTTTCCGCCGCGCGCCGGGGTGGAGCGGCTCCCAGAAATCTGGACGGCGTTTCGCATCAACTTCGCGGCGCGGGGGCCGAACGACGGAAGAAACAACGTGTTCCTTCACCTGGTTGGGCGGTTGAAACCCGGGGCGACTTTTGCCACCGCTCAGTCGGAAGAAGACCGCTTTGCGGCCGACCTACGGAGGCGCTTCTCCATCAAAGACACTGCTGGAACGTACATCCGTGTCGAACCGATGCGGCAACACATCGTGGCGGAGGTGCGGCCGGCCATCCTGGCTCTGATGGGCGCGGTGATTTTCCTGCTCCTGATCGCTTGCGCCAACGTGGCGAACCTGCTGCTGGTGCGGGCCGGCACGCGCGGGCGGGAGTTGGCCGTGCGCGCGGCGCTGGGTGGCGCCCGCTGGGATCTTGTCCGCCAGATGCTGGCGGAGGTGCTCATGCTGGCGTCCATGGGCGCGATTGCAGGGCTGGGGCTGGCCAGCCTGGGGATCAGCTTACTCAGCTATCTGGGACCGAGAAACCTGCCGCGGTTGAACGAGGTGGCGATCAACCTGCCGGTGCTCGGATTCACCGCAGTGGCCACGCTGCTGGCTGCGACGGTGTTCGGCGTGTTGCCGGCGTTGCGGGCCTCGCGCCCGGATATTATGGACGTGCTTCGCGCCAGCGGCCGCAACACGGGACTCGGCAGCGGAAGTCTTTTGCGCAACACGGTGGTGACGGCGGAAGTGGCGCTTTCTTTCGTGCTGCTGGTCGGCTGCGGATTGATGCTGCGCAGCTTCTACGCTCTCACGCACGTCGATCCGGGCTTCCAGGCGGATCATCTGCTTACCTTCCTGATGCCGGGCTCGCCGCAACTGCGCATGCCGGAGCAACGGGCCGCATTCATGAACGACTTTCGCAACCGGCTGCGCACGCTGCCGGGGGTGGTTTCGGTGAGCGCCTCTTCCACCATACCGCTGGACGGCAGCAATCCCCTGGCGCGCTGGGGAACGCCGGAGGCGGCAACCGACCTCTCGAAGTTCCACCAAGGTTATTTCTACTTTGTCGCGCCGGGCTATTTCGATACGCTCGGCACGAAGCTGCTGGCGGGGCGCGCGTTCAGCGACGCAGACAACGCCGTTGGGGTTCACCGGGTCATCATCGATGATATGGTGGCCAAGAAGGCGTTCCCACACGAGAGCGCGATCGGGCAGCGGCTGCTGTGCAGGGTGACTACGCCCGAGGCGGAGAATTTCGAGGTGATCGGCGTGGTGCAGCACCAGCGCCACGAGTCGTTGGCGGCGGATGGGCACGAAGATCTATACCTGCCCGACGGCTACGTGGGATTCGGCGCCGCCGCGCGGTATGCCATCCGCACGCAGGGCGACCCGATGCAACTGGCTCCGCTGGTGCGCGCCGAAGCCGCGAAAGTAGACAAGACACTGGCGCTCTCCGAGGTACGGCCGGAGACGTACTACGTGGACCGCGGACAGGCGCAGACGCGGTTCGCGCTGGTACTGATCGGGCTTTTCGCCGTGATCGCGGCACTGCTGGCGGCGGTGGGTTTGTACGGCGTGCTGGCCAGCGCGGTGCGCCAGCGGACGGCGGAGATCGGCGTGCGCATCGCGCTAGGCGCGGAGCCGGTGAGTATCCTCCGATTGGTCGTGGGCCAGGGGATGAGACTTAGTGGCATAGGGATCGTTTTGGGGCTGGCGGCGGCCTTCGAACTGACGCGCGTGATGTCGAGCATGCTGGTGGGAGTGAAGCCGGCGGACCCCGCCACGTTCGCAGCGATGGCGATTGTATTCCTGGCGCTGGCCGGGTTCGCCTCCTGGCTGCCAGCAAGGCGAGCAGCGGGGCTGGACCCGAGCAACGCGCTGCGGGAGGAGTAGGACCAGTAAGACGCCGACGGGCGCGGCGCATCTATAGTAGACTCGGATCATGGTTGGAGTGCAGCGCCTGACCGCAATCATCGAACGAGAAAACGATGGCTTCACGGCCTTTTGCCCTGAGCTCGATATCGCGAGCCAGGGCGCGTCGATCGAGGAAGCCCGCGCGAACCTGGTCGAGGCACTGACGCTGCTCTTCGAGGCCGCCGACCCCTCCGAAGTTGCGAAGCGCTTCCATAGTGAAGTCTTTGTGACGCAGGTCGAGGTGCCGGTTGGGTAGGCTCCGCGTCCTGTCGGGCACGGAGATTTGCCGCATTCTCGAACAGAATGGATTCTTCAACGTCGGACAACGCGGGAGTCATCGCGTCATGCAACGCCGCACGGCAGGGACTACCATCACGGTTCCAGTCCCGCTGCACGATCCAGTTCTGCGGGGCACCCTCTTGAGCAGCATACGGCAGTCCGGACTCCCAAGAGCATTTGTTTGAAGTCAACGATTGAGCGCTCGCGGGCGTGCTGTAGTTAGGCGAGCACTTACTCGCGGCACAAGCTTAAGCTTGTGCCTACTTCAGCGCCGACGCTGTCGCACTTCCATAATACAGACTGTTGAATAACAGCTTGTAAGTGCCGTGCGGTTGGTCGCGGAAGTTGACTTCCGGACCTAGTAACACGACCTTACCTTCGCCTACCGTGGCTTCGGCGACGGCCGTGGCGCCATCCAGATACTGTTGGCCCCAGGCCCAGCCGCTGTCGAGTAACTGCTTGCCCGAGAACCAACCAACTGGTGAAGTGTGCTGTAACTCGACTGTTGGTTCCAGCTTGAAGACAGGGCTATTGTCATAGAACACGTCCACCGTCTTCGGCATGCCATATGCGACCGGGTTGGTATTATCGACGTTCATGCGCAGCAGGGAACCGGGCACATAGAACTTGTCGGGAGGCAGATTGCGCTCGCGGCCATCCGGACCCATCTCGGTGAGGTAGTTAGTCACGGGTAGAGTAAAGGCTGTTGCCACACCGTTGGTGCTGCTGCCGATGGTGATGATGGTGCCGCCAAGCTCCACGAACCGCTTGAGCTGCGGGATGGTGGTTTCCTGGGTGATGCGGCCTTGCATGGCGCGATACTCTTCGGGCACGTTGCCGCGCCCGCCTCGGCCACCACCGCCTCCGCCGGCTGGGGCGGCACCGGGGGCCATATCGCCTCCCACGGGCGCGCCGCCGCGGCCGCCGCCACCACCTGCGCCGCCGCGGCCGCCGCCGAGGGTTCCACCCACGAACACCAGTACGTCGAACTTGCTCTTGAGATCGCCGGCATCGAGCGCCGCGGGGTAGACCACCTGGAACGGCACCTCGTATTGTTCGAACAACCAGCGCGTCCAGCCCGACGGCATGCTGCCGCCGTATTGGTCGTAGAGCCCGACGCGGATGGGCTTCAGCTTGAGCGCATCGCCCGCAGGCGCGTTGGCGACCGCATGCACCGGAACGCCGAGATCCTTAGCGCTCTTCTCCAACACAGTGCGGGCGGCCGCGGACGCGGGCGTCCAGATGGCGCCGGTGCCGAGGCTCTGGCCGTCGACGGTCTGTTCCTTCTTCAGCCAATAAACATCCGCGCCGGCTTTCAGAAGGCGGTTGACGACGACGAAGGAATTGTTGATCTCGTGACTGATGAGATAACCGGCGGGGCTGGATGTTCCGCTGACGGAACTGGCGGGCGGCGGCAGCAGGCCGGAGATCTTCTCAAACGGGCCGTCGAAGCCGTCGAGGACGCGGTCGTATTTCACGCCCATCTGCATGGCGAGGGTCCAGCCGGTGATATCGTACGGCCGGTTGGGCGGGCCGCCGGGATAAGCGAAATCGTTGGGGTGGTCCTGCGGCTCGAACATGTCCATGATGTGTGGGCGGAACGCCTGCGCGGTCTTCACCGCGTAGGAGCCGGCGGGATAGGTCTTGCCCGCGACCTGGAAGGGAGCGGTGGCCTTCAGGCAGGTGATGCCGGTCTTGAGCAGGGCGTTGACGAATTCCGTGGCGGTGGCGAAATCGGGCTGGTCGGAAGGGATGATGTAGCCACGCGGATCGCGCAGTTTGGGGTCGTGCAGGACGGAGTTGTAGAGCTCCATGGGCACGCCGCCTCCACGGCCGCCGAAGCCGCCGCCCGCGCCCGGCGGAAGATCGCCGCCCGGGGCTACGTCGCCGCCGGTTGGAGCGGCGCCGCCGCGTCCGCGTCCGCCTTGCGGATTGGCCGCGGCTGCCGCGGCCTGCAACGCCTCGATGCGCTTGGGAGTGACGGTCCAGTAGTCCTTACTGCCCTTCTCGATGGAGTTCATACCCATGCGCCAGATGTTGAAAAGGAAGGTCTCGCGGTAGCGCGACGCGAGGTCAAGGATGGCGCGGTTGTTGGTGATTTCGTAGTCGATCGACTGGCGATAGTGCCACGGACCGGGAGTGACCGGCATGGGCCAATCGCCCTGCGGCAATTGCTTGCCGGGAACCACGGGGATCGTCATGGGGGTAGGATTGCCAATGATCTCGGTGAGGATGCCGATCATGTTGTGGAAGTAGGTGACGGTGCGCAGGCCGCCGTTCCACCACGTGGAGTAGTTGGCGCCGCTGCGCATCGCGCTGCCGCCCTTGCCCTCGGCCACCAGCCGGCTGTGCATCGCCGTGCCGACCAGTTCGATTCCCAGGGGCACCAGCGGATCGAAGTTGTAGTTGAACGGATCGCGGAACGGCGGCATGAAGATCACCGCGCCGGCCGGACCGGTCTGGTGGTGGTTGTAGACGATCTGCGGGAACCACTCGATGAACATCTGCCGGTTCATGTTGGTGGTTTCGTGCATGTTGGACATGTAGAAGTCGCGGTTGTCGTCGTGGCCGATGTACTTGGCGTAGAGCCGGGGCAGGTTGCCCATGTTGCGCTGCTGCGGATCGAGCAGCGGCGCGTCCGGCTTCTCGGAGCCGCGCATGTACCAATTGGCGATTAACTCCTGGCCGTCGGGATTGGCCAGCACGCACAGCAGGATGACGTCGTTCAGGAACCGCATGGTCTCGGGATCGGTGCGGCTGACCATCTGGTAGACCGTTTCCATGAGCTGCTGCGAGCCCACCGACTCGCTGGCGTGCAGGCCGCCATCGATCCAGACGACGGCTTTGCCCTCGGCGGCCAGTTGGTGGGCCTGCTCCTCGGTGACGCCCTCGGCGTGCGCCAGGCGCGCGGAGATCTGCTTGTAGTGGTCCAGGTTCTTGATATTGGCGGGCGACGAAATGATAGCCATCCAATGGTCGCGGCCTTCCTCCGTCTTGCCGATGCTGACCAGCTTCATGCGATCGGATTCGGAGGCGAGCTTCTTCCAATAGGCCTCGAGCTGGGTGTAGTTGGCGACCATGTAGTCGTCGCCGATATTGAACCCGAGCGCATCTTTGGGGCTGGTGACCTTCGGCGCGGGCTGGGCGGCCAGGGACCAGGCAGACAGCGCTGCCACGACGATCAGGAGCAAAGGAGTGGAAAGTCGAGACTTCATGGGTGCCAGTTTACTACACTGCATTCCGGCGAACGGGCCGTTCCGAACCACCTTTCCCACGCGGCTCGCGGTGCGCTATAGTGGGCAAAGAAAAAGCGAATGGAGGATCTCCAGGAACAGCTCGCTGCTTTGCGCCGGCGTGTGGCCCGCGTGGACCGCAAGTACGCCGCACCTGTTGCCAGCCGGACTCAGGCGGGGCCTCGCGGAGAAGCGGAGGGCCGATTGAGTTCGCGCGCGTTCATCCAGGACCTGATCTCCGGCCAGGTGGTGCGCACGCCGCACGGCGAACACTTCGAGACCGAAAAACTCTGGGAGCGCCATCGCCGCCACGGCAGCGTGGATATCTCGGACCTCGCCGAGCTTCCTTCGGATCTTCTCGATCAGCTCTCCGAGGGCGCCATCCCGAATGCTCATCCGACGCGGTGGGCGTTCCTCGATACCGAAACCACCGGTCTCGCCGGCGGCACGGGCACCTACGCGTTCCTCATCGGAGTCGGCTCGATCGAACCTGCCGGCTTCCGACTGCGCCAGTTCTTCATGCGCGACTACGGCGAGGAAGCTTCCTTGCTGCACCGTCTCTCCGAGCACCTTGCCGGTTTCGACGTAATGGTCACTTACAACGGCAAAGCCTACGACCAACCGCTGCTCGAAACCCGCTTCCGTATGTCCCGCGCGCGCCATCCCTTCGACCGCATGGAGCACCTCGATCTGCTCTTCGGCGCGCGCCGGCTCTGGAAGCTGCGCCTGGAGAGCTGCCGCCTAGTGGATCTGGAAAACCAGATCCTCGGCGTGGAGCGGCAGGGTGACCTGCCGGGCGAACTAATTCCCTACTGCTACTTCGGCTACCTCCGCACGAAGCAGGCCTTCGACCTGGTGCCCATCTTCCACCACAACGCTATCGACATACTCTCCCTGGCCTGTCTCACCGCCATTGTGCCCTTCGCGTTCCGCTCGCCCGAATCTGTGGCGCTGCGCCACGGCGCCGATCTCATCGGCTTAGCCCGGTGGCTGGACTGTTCTGACCGCCGCGAAGAGGCTGTCCGCCTCTTCCGCCGCGCGGTGGATATGGGCCTGCCGGACGACCTGTTGTTCCGGACCTTGTGGGATATGGCCGCGATGGAGAAGCGTCTCGGCCGCGCGGATGCCGCACTGGCGGTTTTCAGCGAACTGGCCGGTTCGCGAAATCCGTACCGCGTCCGCGCGCTGGAAGCCCTTGCCCGGCACTATGAACACCGCGAGCGTAATTACGCCATGGCGCTGGAGATGACACGGACGGCTCTGTCCTTGGAAGATTCTCCAGCCCTCCGCCACCGCGAGCAGCGTCTGGAAGCGAAAGTACGCCCAAGCTTGTGCTGACGTGGCGCAGGCTTCAGCCTGCCGGGTCGAGACTCGTCTCGACCCCCGTTGCGGCGCGGTCAGGAAACGTCAGCAGAAAAAAGCGGATGCCGCAGGCGCGAAAGCAGGCGGTGCCGCCTGCGCGCGGCCCAGCCATCCATCGTTCTCAGCGAGCCCTACAGCGTATGCCGGCTGGGACTCACCGAAACCGGCCCATTATGCGTGGAGAGCCGCAGCGTGTCGTTCGAGCCGTTCATTTGCAGCACGCGCTGATTGCCGCCGGTGTCCCTCCAGGCGCTGCTGCATGCGCTCAGCCGGCAACTGATGGGTGCGTTGGCGTCAGTTTCGAGCCGAATCCCGGAGCGGAACGTATCGGGCACGTTCACCGCCAGGGGCCCGTTCACCGTGCGCGCTTCCAGTTGGGAGCCGTCCCAGATATCGCCCGACAACTTCAGTGCAATCGGCCCGTTCTGGGCCGTCAGGTGCACCTCGCCGCCGCCGTCGGAAAACGAGATCGGGCCGTTGGTGGTATGGGCCTCCAGCACGCCCGAGGTCTTCGAAAGCGCGACCGGCCCGTTGGCCGCCCGTACTTGAATCATCCCGCTGACGTCAGCGATATCGATCGGGCCGTTGGTGGTCTCGATGTACAAGCTGGCATTTTTCGGAGCGCGGACAATGAAGTAGACCTCCCACTGGCCGTCGTCGCTCTTGGGTCCGCTATCGGAGAACCGCCCGCCCGTGTGGGTCACGGAGATGCTGCGCAACACCCGTTCGGCCGTGCCCTGATCGTCGGCCGCGGCGACCTTGCAGGTCTCGACCGAGTATTCGGCGCGATCCCAGCCGCGTACTTTGACGATCCCCTGCTCCAAGCCGCGCAATTCCAGAAGCGGCGCTGCGGCCATTTGCAGCGTGAAGGTCTCGGCGGATTGAGCCACCGCGCCGTTGGAGCGGGCCCGCAAGTCCGTACAGTGTTCGGCGTTTCCCTCGAAATTAAGGCTGAGGTTATGGTTGTGCCTCTGCGCCTGCACCGGAGTGATCCACCAGGCCGCGCAAAGGATGCCAGCCGCAAGGTAAGCCGCTCTTTGATTCATCTGGGAATCTCCTGTCCAAGGGGTAGACGTGCTCAAGGGCGGGAGGTTAGCTTGGCCAACTGAAGTCCACCGCTCATGTCGGGCATCTGCCAAACTACTCATTTGAGAAGTCTAATGTGCATTCCGATGGCCGCGCAGACATCCTGTTTATCGTCACGTCGGAAAACGACGTGCAGCAGATCCAGTTCGCGCTGACCAGTGGATCGCCGGCGGCGCGCGGACAAGCAATCCACGTGTCGGAGGCTTTTAGCGGTCCGCGGCGATCCCCGCGTCCTCGTTGATGACGAGCCTGTGATTGGGGGCGATGTTCTCGAAACGCTGATGAACGCCGCTCGGCCAGTCGACCTCGATGGTTGCCTGCGCCGCGGCGCCCAACCCGAATGTGAGCGCGAGGTCGCTCTGCGAACAATAGCTGGAGCCGCTGCGAACCATGTTCCATTGCCGGCCGGACGGAGTGATGACGCGGACTACGCCGCCGATGCCATCGCGATTCGATTTCGTTCCGGAGAGCCGGACGCTCAGCCAGTGGTTCCGGTTGCCGCCATCGTTGCGCAGAAGGCATGCCGGGCCGTTGTTGTTGGCGATCAGGATATCGAGGTCGCCATCGTGGTCGTAATCGGCATAGGCCGCGCCGCGCGCAACCATGGACCGCGTGAACGCGGGTCCGACGCTCGCGCTCACGTTTTCGAACTTGCGGCCGCCGAGGTTGCGAAACAGCAGCGGCGGTTCCGCATAACTGATTTTGGGCTGCACGCGGCCGATCTCGTCCTCGATGTGGCCGTTGGCGGCGAAGATATCGGGGTAGCCATCGAGATCGTAGTCAAAGAAAAAGACGCCGAAGGTGAGTGAGAGCAGACTGGCGCGTCCCACAGCGGAGGAAGGCGCTTCATCCACGAACAGGCCATTGCCTTCGTTGTGGTACAGCCCCAACATCTGGTTGGCGAAGTTGCCCACCAGCAGATGCGGGCGGCCGCTGCGGTCGTAGTCGGCCGCATCGGCGCCCATTGCTCCGCGCGCCACGCCGTCTTCGCCATACGCCACACCGGCGGCGACGCCTTCTTCCTTGAATGCTCCGTTTCCCAGGTTGCGATACAGCTTGTTGGGTTGCGTGTCATTGGCGACGAAAAGATCGGGCCAGCCGTCGCCGTTGTAGTCGAGGACGGTCACTCCCAGCGATTTGCTGGTGGGATCACCCAGCCCGGCGCGATCGGTCACGTCCTCAAACCGGCCGCCGCCCAGATTGTGGAAGAGGCGCGAGCGCGTGCCCTTGTAAGACTCGGGAGTGCAGTAGGATTTCGTGGCGCCGTCGAGCGAGCACCAAAGATCGTTCTTGGGACTCCACTGCAAATAGTTGGCGACGAACAGGTCGACCTTGCCATCGCGATCATAGTCCAGCCAGGCGGCGCTGGCGCCGAAGCTCGAATTTTGAATTCCGGACGATGGGGTGACGTCGCGGAATTTGCCGTGGCCCTCATTGTGGAACAGGCGATCGCCGTCGAGCGCGGTGATGTAGACATCATCGCGTCCATCATTGTCGTAGTCGGCAACGGCGACTCCCATGGCATGCATCTCAACGTCCAGCCCGCTGCCGGCGGTGATGTCGGTGAAAGTGCCGTCGTGATTGTTGCGATAGAGGGCGGGAACCGATTTGCGGCCTCGCGGCGTGAAGTCCTTGCCGTTGAGCAGGAGAATGTCCACCCAGCCATCGCCATCGGCGTCGAAAAATGCGCACCCCGAGCCCAGGGTTTCGGGCAGGTACTTCCTGCCGGTGCGTCCGGCGTTGTGAACAAAGCGAATGCCGGCCTGCGCGGTGACATCAGTGAAGACCACGGAGGGCTGCACGGGGAAGGCGGCCGCGATCAGGGCCGCGGCCAGCACGGCGACAATGGCGACTCTCACGGCACCTCCGGCCGAACGGCGCTCTCGTGATCATGAATCGGCTGGCGTTCGTTGTTGTCTTCCGGGCTGATCAAGCGGCGCCGTTCGGTGATGGATTGCGACGCCTCGTCGGCCCTGAAGCGGTGGAAGAGAGCTTCCTCGCGCGCCGCTGCAGTGGAATCGCCCAGTCCGCGGTAGCAGAGCATCAGGGTATAGTGCATCTGCACATCCTCGGGATCGACGGAAGCCACCTGACGGAGCGTGCCGACGGCCGCGCGATAGTCGCGTTTCAGGAATTCGATACGGGCAATCTGGTTGAGGACGACACGGTCGCGCGGATACATCGAACGGGCGATCTCCAGGGAGCGCAGCGCGCCATCGTAGTCACCATCCGCTTTTTGAATCGCAGCTTGAAAGAACCAGGTGCGGCCGAGATGCGAGTTGAGTTGGAGAGATTTCGAGATGTACGGTTTGGCGGCGTCCGTCTCGCCTTCCTGGATCAACGCCCGAGCCACGTTGAGCCATCCATCCCCGTAACCGGGCTCGGCCTCGGTCACTTTTTGAAACGCGTATTCGGCGCCCTTGAGATCGCCCTGTAGCAGAAGGCCGATGCCCCAATCGTTCCAGCGCTCGCGATCCTGCTTGCGTATTACCGGCGCCCAGTTCGGCTTTCCCAACGGCAGGGATGCGTCCGCCTGCGCCAGCACGACAACCGGAAGTTCCGGGATGCGGCCACGGATACCGCCGGAAACGTTGTGTGGAATAGAGACGGGAGAGAACTGATACGTCAGACCGTTGTGGTCAGCCGTCAGAAGAGATGGGTCCTGCCCGGGTTTGGGTTGGCCGGCGTACGCGAACTGTGTGAAGTACCAGGAGAACTTGCGGTAGTTCAGCCTGGCAGCCAAGCGAATGGGGCCGCGCGCGGATTTCGGGATTGCCACGCGGTAGTGGGCTACATCGGCCGCGCCGGGCGGGATCAACCGGACATAAAGAAGACTCCGGGTTTGCCATGCGTTCCGCTTGTTCACCGGATTGCCGTCCCCATCAAGCTGGTAAGAGCGGTAGAAATGCGCGCCCGGTTCGACGGGCCCACGTCCGCCATCCTCGACATTGCCGCTCCAGAAGATCACGCGGCCATCCGCATCCTTGGCTTGCAGTTCTAGCCAGACATCGAACGCATCCACGGTGCCGGCCGGAAAGAAATGGCCGATCTTGCGCGTCCGCACCACTACGTCCACTAGCGCGGTGGAACCAGGCTCGAGAGCGGCACCCGAGGCATCGATGGGAGCCGCGATTCTGCCCACGTCGCGAATGATGCCGCCGCTTGCCGTTTCGGCTTCTTCGCCAACCGCAAACGAGGAACTGGATCGGATGCCGTCGCTGCGGCGCACCATCTGGGTCTGGCCGCGGGTCTCGTCCACGGGCGCGGCGGCAAAGATGTCCACGGTGATGAAGCCCGATTTCAGGAATCGCTCGGTCTGGTCGAGTTGCTCCGTGTCTTGATTGGCATAGGCAACGGCGGTGTTGGCGGCGGCGAATCTGTGGGAATGGACTTTGCCTTCTCTGTTTCCCGGGTCGCGGGAATTGACCAGCGGCATGTGGCAATCGGCGCAGGTCATGGATTTGTCGGGGTAGTAGAAAGAGCGCGCGCCTTCGCCGGAAACGCCGCTGGCCTGCCAATTGTCGTAATCGTTGAAGCCGCGGATCCAGCGGTACCGATTGACCGGCACATCGAGGTGAACTTTGTGACAGGCGGAGCAGAATTCGGCCTGGCGCATGAATGGTCTCAGGAAAGTCTGGCGGTGCGGCTGCGGATTGAGGTACGTGAGGAAGGAATCGGCGGCACGAATATAGCGATTGTGGCTGGAGGCGAGTTCGTGGAGCGGCGGATATTCCACGGTGAAATCGGCATTGCCCATGGTGCTGGCCACGTGGGCGATGGAGTGACAGGACATGCAGCCCAGGCCGGCTTGCGCCTCGGGCGTGTCGATTTGCTCGCGGATGGGCCGATCGAAGCGCCCGTTGAAGAAGACGGCGTGGTCGTGACAGCCGGCGCACCATTTGCTGGGGCGCGTACCGATCACGTCCTGCATGTACTCGATGGATTTCCGGTAGAACTGATTGTTGAACGACGCGAAATGGTGCATCGAGCTCTTCCACTGCCGGTAGATGTCCTGGTGACACTGGCCGCAGGATTCGGAGTCCATGAAGAAGTTGGAAGGGATGATGGCGCCGGTATTGGTCTGCGCTGAAGACGGGGCGAAAGGAGATCGAGAGCCGGCGCCTTCCTGGTCCATGGAGAGCGGCGGCGAATCGGGATTGATGATACGCGCAGATGGATCAGGATGCCACCTGACATAGAGCGCGGCGGAGACCGGCAGAACCAGAGCCATCGCACAAGCCAGCCACAGCCGGGAACTGCCACCCAGCCGGACGAGGATCATGATCACTGCGGCGATGGCCAGGACGGTGTGCAGCCACAGAATCCAGCGATGATCGAAGGTGTTCCCGCGCACCGCCAGAAAGACCGCCGGAAGACCGGCAGCAATGAATGCGCCGCACTCGCGCGGATACCGGCGAGCCAGGAACACGGCCGCTGTCATGAGCGCCAGCCCCGCGCCCAAATGCAGCACCACGTTGAGCATGTAGAAAATCGTGGCGCTCGGAAAGGCGGCCAGATAGCCGCTGTTGACAATCAAAAAGCCAAGCAGAAGGAGGACGGCGCGGCGCATCAGACGCCTCTGCTACCGCACATACCCATGGATCGCCATTCGCTTTCCGCCCTGGCGGTGCGCCTCATCGGAGAGCGCATGAACACCGCTGGCATCGATCCAGCGATTGTAGAAATTGAACAGCGCGCACACGGTGATGGCGTAATAAATCGCCTCGTCGTCCCAGCCGGCGTGGTGAAGAAGGTCGATGTCGGCGGGACTGATTGCCGGCGACGCATGGTTGACCTTGTCGACGAACCGGAGCAGGTGTTTGTGTTTTTCATCGAGCGCCGAGTTCTCCAGGTCGTGCAGCACGCCCGCCACCAGTTCTTCACTGCCCAACAGTTCCGCCGCGACCGCGGCGTGCGACTTCAGTCAAAACGGGCATTGGTTGCGGTTAGAGGTAAAGGCGGCAATCAGCTCCCGCATGCCGGGACTGAGCGGCGACGGGCCTCGCAGAATCTCCTGCGTGAAGCGGGCCAGGTGTTCCGTGGCGTTGGGGCGAAACGCGAACAGGTGCCAGATCTGCGGGTACTCACCCGCCGGCCGTATCATGGAAATGGCGTCGAGATACCCGCCTGGCTGCGGATTTTGCTCCACCTCGCGAAGGAACATGGGTTCCATCGGCCCCTCCCAGAAAATCCTCGTCAAAACAGCTTACTGGCCGGGCTGGGCGGGCGACAATAATGGAAAGACACTAGTGAATCGCTGGCGCACTCCAACAGTCCGGTTGCTGGCAGGCCTTGCGGTGACGCTGACGGCGGTGATCGTTTACTCGGGTTACACGATCCTGCAGATTGGCGGACTGGAGCGCCTCCAGACCACGACGATCGACCGGGACCGGGCCGATTCTCTGCTTCTGCTGCGTATCCAGAACAACCTCAATTCGATCGCGCTGACGCTGCGCGACATGTTGGACACCAGCGAACCGTATCCGCTGACGGCATGGGAAGCCCCCATGCGGCGCATTCGAACGGACCTTGCCGACGCGATGGCCCGCGAATCAGGCTATTCGCCGGCCGACCCAGCATCGGGCCAAAGGGCCTATCTCGCCAGCAGTGTCCAACAGTTCTGGCAGGCGGTGGACCAAATGTTCGCGGAGGCGGCCGCCGGAGACACGGGGAAAGCCCAAGACACGGTCCGCTTGTCGCTGCAAGCGCGACAGCAAGCCCTCAGCGCGGCGGTGGCGCGCCTTCTGGTGCAGAACAACGAACAAGAGCAGGAGAGCGCGGAAAGGACTCGAGACATTTACCGCGGCGTCGAGCGGAACGTGTATCTGTTCCTGGCAGCGGCGCTGGTGCTGGTCGCGCTCACCAGCGCTTACCTGGTGAATTACAACCGGCGCATGTTCGAACGGGTGGCGGCCGTGTCGCGAAGCCGGGGGGAACTGGCGCAACAACTGATTTCGATGCAGGAGAATATTTTCCGCTCGGTGGCTCGCGAATTGCATGACGAGTTCGGACAAATTCTGACGGCGATCGGCGCCCTGCTGCAGCGCGCGGAACGGCGGCCGGCCGCGGATTCCGATTTGCGCGAAATTCAGGAAGTGGTCCAAACCACGCTGGACAAAGTGCGGCTGCTCTCGCGGGCACTGCATCCGGTGATTCTGGAGGACGCGGGCTTCGAATCGGCCGTGGGGGCATACTTGCCGGGTTTCGAAAAGCAGACCGGGGTCAAAGTGCGGTATGAGAAATCAGGCGACAGCCGCGAGCTCGATCGGGGGGTCGCCATTCATCTGTATCGCGTGCTCCAGGAGGCGCTCAACAACGTGGCGCGCCACTCGCATTCCGACGCAGCCACGGTGCGTTTGCGATTCCTGCCGGAAGCAGTGGCGCTGGAGGTGGAAGATCACGGGGTCGGTTTTCGCAACGGCGAGAAGCAGGGGCTGGGCCTGGTCTCGATGCAGGAGCGCGCGGAGCTGATGAGCGGCCGCCTGGAGTGCGTGAATCGCGAGGGCGGGGGCGCAGTGGTGCGGATCACGATTCCCACTTCGCAACCGGCTGGACTATCATAAGCTCAAGCCACAGTCTTATGCCTGGTCCTCGGATCACCGTTTTGCTTGCAGACGACCACCTTTTGGTGCGCCGCGGATTCCGCCGTTTGCTGGAGGACGATCCGGAGATTGAGGTAGTGGCGGAAGCCGGCGATGGTCCGGAGGCAGTGGAAGCCGCGGAGCAGCTCCAGCCGGACGTCGCGGTATTGGATTTCGCGTTGCCCAGCATGAATGGCGCGGTGGCGGCGAGACAGATCTTGAAGAAATGTCTGGGGACGGCGGTGCTGATGCTGAGCATGCACGGGGAGCCGTCGTATGTTCGCACGTGCCTGGAAGCGGGCGCACGCGGCTATCTGCTCAAGAACGCCATGGACCTGGAATTGGCGGACGCAGTAAAACGCGTGGCCGCCGGGGAGCAGGTGCTCGATCCGCGCATCGGGTCGTTGGAGCCGCCTACCAGTCCCGAACGGGCTCTGACGACCCGCGAACTGGAGGTGCTCCAGCTCATCGTGAACGGAAGATCGAACAAGGAAATTGCAACGGTGTTGGGTGTCAGCGTCAATACGGTGTCGGTTCACCGGGCAAACATCATGCAGGCTCTGGGGCTGCACAACACGGCGGAACTGGTGGTTTTCGCGATTCGCGAAGGACTCGTGAGCATCGCGTGAACCGCCGAACGTTCCTTTGCGGCGCGGTCTCGATTCTGGGGCGAGCTTCCACACCGGGCGCGGAGGGTCCTGGTTTTCGGTTGGTGGACGCGACGCCTGCCGCAGGCATCAGCTTTCAACACAACACAGGGGCCTTCGGGGCCAAATACCTGCCCGAGACCATGGGCTCGGGCTGCGCCTTCTTCGATTACGACGCGGATGGATGGCCGGACATTCTGCTGGTGAATGGAATGGACTGGCCCGGCCACCGGCGCGGACGCAGCACTCTGAAGCTCTACCGCAACAACCGCGATGGAGCCTTTAGCGACGTCACGCAGCAGGCAGGCCTGGCGGTGGAAATGTACGGGATGGGTGTGGCGATTGCGGACTACAACAACGATGGCCTGCCGGATATTCTGATTACCGCCGTCGGCCAGAGCCGGCTCTTCCAAAACACTCCGCAGGGACATTTCGTGGAGGTCACGGAGAAGGCCGGCCTGGGCGGCCGAACCGGTTTTAGCACGTCCGCTCTTTGGTTCGATTTCGACCGCGACGGTTTCCTGGACCTGCTGGTGTGCAACTACGTCAAATGGTCGCCGGAGCGGGATGTGTTCTGCAGCCTGGACGGCAAACGGAAGTCGTACTGCACGCCCGAGGCATACCACGGCGATACTTGCTGGCTTTTCCGCAACCGGGGCGACGGCACCTTCGAGGATGTGACGGCAAAAAGCGGCATCTTCGACATGACCTCGAAATCGCTGGGCGTGGCGATGATTGATTATGACCGGGACGGCTGGCCTGACGTGTTCATCGCCAACGATACGCAACCGAACAAGCTGTATCGCAACCTGCGCAACGGGTCGTTTGAAGACATTGCGGTGCACGCCGGGGTGGCTTTCAGCGAAGATGGCAAGGCCCGCGCGGGCATGGGAATCGATACGGCCGACTTTGACAATTCCGGCGACCAGGGCATCGCGATCACCAATTTCGACAACGAAATGATGGCGCTGTATCGCCGCGGCCGCTCCGGCACGTATGTGGACGCGGCGATGGGGACCGGCGTCGGCAGAGCCTCCCGCGAGAGTCTCGGATTCGGGTGTTCGTTTCTGGACATCGACCTGGATGGCCGTCTCGACCTGGTGGCGGTGAACGGCCACATCGACGAGACGGTTCGGCAGATTCGGGGCGGCACCGGCTATGCGCAACCACCGCATCTGTTCTGGAACGACGGCAAGGGCGGTTTTCGCGATATCGCCCCTTCGGCCGGCGCCGGGTTTGCAACTCCCAAGGTGGCTCGCGGCCTGGCCTATGCGGACTTCGACCGCGACGGAGACCTGGACCTGCTGATCACGACGAACGGCGGGCCGGCTTACCTTTACCGAAACGACATCGGATCGCGGAATCGGGCGCTGCGCGTGCGGCTCACGGGACGGAAATCGAACCGCGACGGCATCGGGGCCGTGGTGCGCGTCACGACGCCGGAAGGAACGCAGTCGCGGATGGTCAGGACCGGCTCCAGCT
>Ga0335081_10004516_pt1 | contig 21906 bp, 21 predicted proteins | sample Lox_Sample_35_FD_206713 | JGI IMG/M metagenome (GOLD analysis project Ga0335081, IMG submission 206713) | Soil microbial communities from Loxahatchee National Wildlife Refuge, Florida, United States - Lox_Sample_3.5 | ecosystem: Environmental > Terrestrial > Soil > Wetlands | place: USA... | reverse complement strand
CAGCCGTGGACTCTGCAAAAGACTATGTCCGAGAAGCCGCCCACAGGTCCAGATAACCAGTTTGAAGCAACTACCGATCCGTGGATCAATTACTGCGAGCCGCCGGGCCTGATCCGTATCTACATGGAGCCGGGAAGAACAAAGTTCGTGCAGATGCCCGACGCCGTTTACATCCTCCACGAAGTCATGCAGACGTTCCGCATCGTTCGGCTGAATAGCAAACACCCCGACGACCCCGACCCGACGTGGTGGGGCGACTCCATAGGATGGTACGAGAATGGCGACACGCTGGTGATCGATACGATTGGAACTAATGATAAGACGTGGCTGGATCAACTCGGCCATCCGCACACCGACAAATTGCACCTGATCGAGCGCTACAAGCGCGTCAATGCCACGACGATGGAGTTGGATGCGACGATCGACGATCCAGGAGCCTACACCAAGCCCTTCAATACACACCGAAACTTCACATTATCCAAGGTAGCGTTTATGGCCAATCCCTGGGTCTGCTCGGTTCGCGAGAACTCTACTTTTTTTGATAACACCTACAAACCGGCGGAAAATCAGAAAGGCAAATAGCTCCTGTGGCGATCATTGCTGCGGGATCGTCAGTCTTAGTTCCGGCTCTCATGTTGATGGGGTACGCGGAATGAGCACGGTCGCGAGCAGGTTTTGTGGTATTCCCCCGAACGGCAGAGAACAAAAGTGAGGCTGCATGAAATTCGGATCCAATACGGTTATCACTATTCTCCTGTGCCTGATGGGCGTTCTTCTAATCAGCGGACGCGCTAAGGCTCAAGAAAAACCGCCATTGGCTGAACAAGTGTTCAAAAACGTGCAAGTGCTTCGAGGGATGTCTGTCAACGAGTTCATGGACACGATGGGATTTTTTGCGGCTTCTCTGGACGCAAATTGCACCACTTGTCATGGCCAGGATAGCGGCGGCAGCTGGGAGAGCTATGCCAGCGATACGCTGCCACAGAAACAAATCGCCCGCCGGATGATCGTGATGATGAATATGATCAACCAAACGTACTTTAGCGGGCGTCAGGTGCTGACATGCTATTCCTGCCATCGCTTTGGCCGAAGGCCGGAGATCGTGCCGGATTTGACCGTGCAGTATGGCGATGCCCCGGAAAAAGATGCGATTGAAATCGCTTCACAGGCCCAAGGACAGCCGACGCCGGACCAGGTGCTGAATAAGTACTTCAAAGCAATCGGTGGCGCGGAGAAACTGGGCGGTGTCACCAGCTTCGTGGCCAAGGGAACCTGGCAGGGCTACGACGATACCGAACAGCATCCGCTCGAAATCTATGCAAAAGCGCCAAACCAGCGCAGCAGCATTGTCACCAATCACGGCGCGCTCACCACCAACACTTACGACGGGCGCAACGGGTGGGCCGCAGCACCATATACGGATGTGCCGGTAACGTTGCTGCCTCTGGACGGCTCGGATTTGGATAATGCCCAGGTCGATGCGGAGCTTTCTTTCCCCGCTCAAATCAAGCGATCGCTCACGGACCTAAAGGTTGGGCAGCCTTTCATCATCGGCGATAAAGATGTCACCATTCTGCAGGGATACAGTCCGGCCAAGTCTCCGGTCAAACTGTACTTCGATTCGGAAACTGGTCTGCTCCTGCGAATGGTTCGCTACACGACTACACGCGTCGGTCGGCAGCCGACTCAATTTGATTATTCCGATTATCGCGACATAAATGGGATCAAAATGCCCTTTCATTGGGTGACGACTTGGGTCGATGGGCGCTCCAAGACGCAACTGACGGAAGTGCAACTAAACGTTCCGATTGACCAGGCGAAGTTCAGGAAACCCGCCGAACCGGCTAAGAAGTAATACATCTTTTTAGTTTTGTAGTCGCGTTGAAACTGCGAATACCGGCCCGCGGATTCGAGACTTTACAATGCCGGCTATTTGACGTACAAATGAGTCACCTTTGTGGGAGGAAGCCAATGAAAGTACGGTCGTTTGCACTCTCGGCCTTGGGACTCTTGGCATTTGCTGCCGGGGCTTTCGCTCATCACGGCACAAACCTTTACGACATGACCAAGCCCGTCGTCGTGAAGGGCACAATAACGCAATTCGAATGGGGCAATCCCCATAATCAGATTTTCTTTGACGCCACAGACGAGAAGGGCAATGTGGTGCATTGGGTCACATCGACCGAACCTCCTGCCGTTATGTCCGAGAAAGGCTGGACGAGAAGATCGCTTAAGCCAGGCGATCAGGTGACGGCCTACGTTTTTGCAGCCAAGAACGGCGCGCCGGTGGGAAACCTGCAAAAGATCATATTGCCCGATGGCAAAGAACTCAGCGCCATGGGTGCGCCGGGTTCCGCACCACCGGCCGAAAAGCCTGCTGATAAGCCAGCGGAGAAATACTAGGCCTCGCCCAAATGCCGCGAAAGCCCTCTTTCCGGGAGGACGCCTGCGGCTGTGACGGCTTTTGACATAGGCGACAATCTTCTCGTTTCCTTGCTCGCAATGAACGAAGGGTTCCTTTTTGCTGGGTGCCGTCTCTGAAGCCGATTTCCGAATCCGCAGCGAGCAAATAAGCTCGCCGCAATCGTTGATTCCGCACAACAGGATGAGGGCGAGCCACATTTTCAAGACCGCCCGTTTCGACCGGATTCCCGTTCTTTTGCACGCCAGCGCGAAACCCGCGTCGAGATTGACGAATGGCTTGTCAGTTTCGGGATTATAGAAAACGAATTCGTTCCGTCCGCCTAGCGCCCAATATTCCAGAACTTTTCGGGCTTCACCGTTCATCGGCACGGCCCGCAGCTTCTGAGTTTTGTGGCGCAAAGATGTTCAGAACAGTGTTCTCCCAATCCACATCAGACCAACGGAGCGTAAAAATCTCTTCAATCCGCAAACCAGTATTCAGGGCAAATCGCATAACGTCCTGAATGCACGGAGAGGCGTTCCAGAGAAGCAAGCTTCGCTGAACGTCGGCTTGCGGGTCGTCAGCCCTGAGGAGGGGTACGCGCATCTCGCGCCACGTCTCACGCAGGTAGCGATCAGAGGCGGTATTGCCCGGTATTTTCTTGGGGTCCAGAGTGAGGGTCACGAAGCGCAACAGTACTTTTTACCCGCGCGAAGAAGAAAGCTGTCCTCTTCACATCGATGAAACCAGAAGAAATTCAAGACGAGGGTAAAAAACTGGGGCGTTCGGGCAAGAGTTGGTCGCGATTGCTCCGCTTTTGAAGCGCTTTATTCTCGTCATTGTAGAGCAACACTCTTGGGGAACCTCACTGATCTTCGTCTCTCGACAGCGGTTGTTCTGTCGTCTTTTTCACAGGGCGCGGCAGCAGTTTCATATTTTTCATTTTAGCGATGTACTCGGGGTAAAGCGTCTCTGCACCGCCAAGCGCAGCTTCCGGAGGTATTCCGTATTGCGCCGGAAATTCCGTTAGGATCGCATTTTTGCCCGGGAGGTAATGCGGAACTTTTCCTCGGGGCACAACAGTTTCAGTCGCTTCTTCGCAAGGATATGGCCGCATTACCATCGTTGGGTCGTAGACCCAACTCAGGGCCCGGATGAACGGCTGGGTAAGGTAAACCGGATCGTAGACAATGACTACCGCGGTCAAGTAGTCGCCATACCGCCGCAAGCGAGCGCGGACTGTGGCCCGGTCACTGCGAACGGGCCCGTTGCGTTCGATAAACGATTCCTTGAGATGGGTCGTGGTGTATAGGAGCGTGTCACCCTCCCATTGTCCGGTTGAGAATCCTGCCCAGGTGTGAAGCGCATATTCGGGAGGATGGGGACGTCCATCCATCCAGATGGTCTGCTCCTGTTCGTGATAGAAGATGTGCGTGTGATATGCAATGAGCTGCTGCGTGGTCTTATCAACCTCTTTCCAAATTGAAAGTTGTGCAGGCGCCGCATAGAACCCGTCATCGGAAGAATAGGGTCTGCATACCCACTCCGGCACTTCCATCATATCCGCCGCCCAACTTTCCGACCTCAGCCGATTGGCCTGACTCAGTGGGAGTCCCGTGTAATCGCCGATAAGCGAGCCATTCCCCCGTTGTGGAGCATCCTCGTGGATCAATGGCTCCCATAATCCGCTTATGTCTTCCTGCGCGAGCGCAGGAAGAGCAGGTAAGAGCAACACCAGAACCAACACATACAACCGTCCCCGCCACTGCGGCCTGACCCTCACGATGTAGTTCCTACCTGGATGTCAAACACCCATGAACAATACAGAGTTTGGAATGCCATGCAAACTCACGCTACCGTTAAAAAACTTTAAGATGAGTGGTGGATATCACACCACCAATTCTATTGTCAACTTGAGGGCTGTCGGCGGGTTATTCTTCGCGGCAATCCAACCATGCCCACCCGGCCTCGTGTGGTGGACGGGCATCATGTCCTGCATGGCTTCCGTTACTGTGAGGGTACCTGCCAGTTGAGCGCTTCAAGACAGACGAGGGAAACTTCTACTAGTTATTGCTCGCGGAAGGACCCATCGCCGGCTTTGCGAGATTGTCAAAATGCTCCTGGTTTTCGCGCTCGGAACATACCCACGGGTTCTGCATAAACGGCACCTTGGGGCGAGTAAAGTTTCTCCGCGAGGGAAATGGCTTTGTATACGCGCCCGGATCGTCAATGGTGGCGTCCAGTTGAATGTGATCCTTATCTATCGCCTTGTAACGCTCGATGACATGCAACTTGTCCGTATGCGGGTGGCCCAGTTGATCGAGCCAGGAGCGATCATTGAATCCGACGGAGTCGACGACGAATGTGTCCCCATCTTCATACCAGCCGATCGAATCGCCCCAATACTGGGGATCTAAGTCATCCGGGTGCTTGCTATTTAACCGCACTATCCGAAACTGTTGTCCCTGTTCATGAAGGATATACACAGCATCCGCAGTTTGAATGAATTTAGTCCGCGCCGGATACATATAGATGCGCATGATGCCGAGCGGTTCGCAGTAACGAATGTAAGGATCCGTTGTCTTGTCGTACTGAGTATCGGGACCGGTAGGCGGATATTCAGAGAGCATTTTCTGGAGCGCCCAGGGCTGGTAGGGAATATCCGGTTCCTTCCCTCTCAGCTTGCCCTGCGGATCGGACAAGCTGATACTCTGTCCGATTCCGCCCTTCATGCTATCCAGAGCCCAATCTCCAGACAAATCCGGGACCTTGGAGGCAGTCGTCCCAGCTTGCTTCGGCGCCTGCGCGCGCAACACCGGCGAAAAAAAGGCTACCGCAAGAAACACGAGAACGGATAGCCCTACACGGTGTGACATTGCTCTCTCCTTGAGTGGCGCTTCAGACAATTGCGTCAGCACGTCGATGAACTCTTCGACAATTACGGCTTGTCGCATTTGTCCGACGGGTTTTGACCAAAACCGGCATTCAGCACTTTTCCATCGGACATGACGACTTTCTCCAAATTCCCGACCGGCGCGCCATTTTTCGCGGCCCACACACAAACCGTTACCTGATCGCCCGGATTCAGCGACCTTCGGGTCCAGCCTTTCTCAGACATGACGGCGGGCGGTTCCGTGGATGTTACCCAATGCACGATGTTGCCTTTGTCGTCTGCCACATCGAAGAAAATCTGGTTGTGCGGGTTTCCCCATTCGAATTTCGTAATCGTGCCCTTCAGCAGAACTGGCTTCGTCATGTCGTAAAGATTCGTGCCATGATGTGCCTGCGCGGGCCTGGCGAACAAGAGACTAGTCGCCAGCAACGACAGCAGCGCCACCTTGCGGATCATGCAATTCCTCCATTGCGAGATTGAAACACCTGGCCCGGGGAATCACTTCAAACTTCGCGGCGACACAAAACCTCACACTTTCTGCGTCACCGATGACTTCTCCTTCAGTGCGCTCAGCACGCGGTCAGGCGTAAACGGAATCTCGCGCATGCGCACACCGGTGGCGTCGAATATCGCGTTCGCGATGGCCGCAGGCACTACAACGATTGGCGTCTCGGCGGCGCCACTTGCGGGACGTTCCGGCCGATTGATGAGATAAATTTCAACCTCGGGAACGTCCTGGAAGCGCAAGACCGGATAGGTGACCCAATCCACGCTCTTGACGCCGCTCGCGTCGAATTTCACCTCTTCGATCAGCGCTCGGCTGACCCCCTGCATGATGTTCCCTTCGATCTGGTTTTTCACTCCATCAGGATTGATGATCAGCCCGCAGTCGTATGCCATGATGATGCGCTTGACCGCTACCTTGCCGCTCGAGACATCCACCTCGACCTCGGCCACAACCGCAGGAATGCTGCCGCCCCGCTGATCGACGGCAACGCCTCTGCCTCGCAGAATTTTCCCCGCCGATTGCGGCGCCGGAGACGGTCTTTCGGTCCATCCGGCCTTTTCGGCGGCTGTGTTCAATGCGTCCGTAATGCGCTTATCACCCTTGAGATAGGTCAGTCTGAATTTGACCGGGTCCATGCGCAATTCCGCGGCAATCTCATCTATGAAAGACTCCGCTGCAAACACGCGCGGAGGCTCTCCGGGAGAGCGCAAGGACGCGGTTCGCAGCGGCATGGGCTCCGGAAACATCCACGGAATCGTCTTCGATTCGATTCGGACATTCTCGAATTCATAGATATCGCCCGCACCGCCGGCGCCATTGGGATTGCCATCGTTATCCGGCGTTATCCCGATCTGCCTTTCGCCAAGCTGCGGAGTGCCTTGAGACTCTGTCCACGGGAAGCTGCGATCGAGATAATCCCAAGCCGTCACTTTGCCTTGACCATCCACCGCCGCGCGAACAAGGGTGAGCTGTTGGGGACCTTTCGGATCCCAAACCTGCTCGTCACCACGCATCCACTGCACGCGAACCGGCTTGCCTACCGCGCGTGACATTAAGACGGCATCCTCGGCGGCATCGTCTGCCGTCAGGCGGCCGTAGCAACCAGAAGCCTCGATGAAATGCACTTCGACATTCTTCCGCGGCACTTTCATCATGTTGGAAATGCGGTCACGAGTCGTAAACGGGCCCTGCGCTCCCGTCCAAATCGTGGCCTTGTCGCCACGGACATCCGCCACGGCGCAGGAAGGCAACATCATGCCGTGATTTTGGAAGGGCCAGTGATAAGTCGCTTCGATCGTCTTTGCCGCATTGGAAAAAGCCGATTCGACATCGCCCTTCTTGCCCGGCGTGATATCCCGAACGGGTTTGGTTTGCGTGAGGTAGGTATCGACTTCTTGACGGTTCGCGGGCATCTTCGTTTGAGGGGTTGACCAGGTCACTTTCAGGCTTCTGGCGGCTTGTATCGCGGCCCACTCTGTTTCGGCGACCACTCCAACAAAGCTGCCTTCCTGTACAACCTTCACGACGCCAGGTATATGCGCGATGGAACTCTCGTCCACCTTCACAGGCTTTGCAATCGCGGTATTCGGCCGCACAGGGCGGCCGTGCAACATCCCTGTGATCCGGAAATCCGGAGTGTACGTGTAGCCTCCGGTGAATTTCGCGGGCAAATCAACGCGCGGAATCGGCTTCCCAACGACTTTATAATCCTTGTAGTTCTTCGGCTTGACCTCGGGAGCCACATTCATGGCCGCCTGGTAGCCCGTGGCGCTGATCTTGACGTTGAAGCGCTTGCCGCCGATGAGTTCGCCGTATGATACCGTCTTCGACGCGTCACCCAAAACGCCAACGACCCCATCTGTGACTGTGAGTTTCTCGACTGGGGCGCTCAGTTTTGCCGACGCCATTTTCAATAATTCCTGGCGGGCTGCTGCTGCAGCTTGACGCAATTGAGCTCCGCCGCGAGGAATCGTGCTGCTGCCCACCGTTCGCCCTTGGTCGACACTCTTGGCCGTGTCGCCCATAGCCATAGTTACGCGCTCGAAAGGCACGTCGAGTTCGTCAGCGACGATTTGCGCCAACGAAGTGCGCGTGCCCGTTCCTATGTCCACCTTGCCGGTAAACATCGTCACGCTGCCATCCTGCATGACCGCGAGCCATGAATCGAGTTCCCGAGGGTCAAGGTAATCCCCGGGCTCAGGCGTGAATGTGCCCAAATCCACGCGCTCGACGGCATACGGTCGGGCCTGCGGTGCCTCATCAGACTGCGCCAAAGCACGCGAGACCGGCCCCCAAAAACTGAAGCTGACAATCAGCGCACCGGAACCTTTCAGAATCTGCCTGCGGGAGATCGTTTTCGTTGTCATCGTCGATCCTCCTTCTCCTGCTTACGCCTTAGCCCGCGTACTGGTCGTGCCCGCTGCCCGCCGGATGGCTCGGATCACCCGCAAATGACTGCCACACCGGCAGAGTATCGGATCCAGAGCCTTCTTGATCTCCTCCTCGCTCGGATTCGGATTCTTATCCAGCAGCACCTTCGCATTGATGATCATCCCGTTCATGCAATATCCGCACTGCGCCGCCTGCTCCTCGATGAACGCCGCCTGCAACGCGTGCGGATGCTCCACACTCCCCAATCCTTCCAGCGTCGTGATGTTCTTGTTCTGCGCCGCGCTCACCGGCGTCACACACGAACGGATGGCATTCCCTTGCAGGATCACCGAACACGCTCCGCACTGCGCCAACCCGCACCCAAAGCGCGGCCCGCGCAGCTCCAGATCGTTCCGCAGCACGTATAGAAGCGGTGTGCTCGGGTCCACGTTCACCGTTCGCGATTGCCCATTTACCTTGAGCTTCATTTGCGCCATAAGGACTCCTTTTCAAGGCCGTGTCGCATGAATATGCAAAGGACTGAGCGTTTCGATTCTTCCATCATATGCCGTTCTGGCCGCTCTGGAAAGCTTCTGGATTATTGAGCAGGTGGGGGGCTTTCGATTGTGTCTTGGCGAATTTAGCGTTATCGATCGGCACATTGTCCTGGACTTTCCACTCGCATGGTTCGAATTGGTCCACATTTCAGAGCGCGGAAATCTCGGAATCATGTACGCGTAGAACGGAATTTCAATGCCGCTACCCGTATCCGGATACTCTTCATAATAAGAATTCAACGGGTTTTCGCCGAAGATCGGAATGAAGGTATTTGTCGTCACCCAACAGACCTGTCTGTGTGTCGAAAAACACCCGCTCAGGCTCTCGCCTCGTGGGAATTCTACCACGACGCAGCCGCCGCTGTCTGGAACTTCTAATCGGCGCTTCTGGCGGTTCGCTCCTCATCGCAGGCTGGGGGATTCGTACTAGGCTTATTGCGATGCAGTGGTAACGTATTGCAGAATTGCCTTCCCGACGGCCGCCAACGTGCGTGCACTGCATGCGTGTATCGTGTTTCTGGCCATAGACCGCGACGCTAACGAATTTGTGACGGTAAGTGTCGGTACGCCAGCCCGAATCAGAACCTCGGCATCGCCGCCGTTCTCGAGCCCACCGGCATCAGTGAAAACCTTTCGGTCCGTCTGTTGCGCTGCCTTCCAGAATCCAGCGATCATTGGGGACACGTTGTGGCTGCTGAGAACGTGCAATTGCCCGTCACAGACTCCGTCCAACAGAATTGCCGCCAAAGGTTTATTGGCGCCATAAAGTTCGCTCAAATGCTCTGAGAAATATCTCAAGCCAGTTTGCGAGCCGCCGGTTTCAAACTGTACGTTCCCTTGTGCACTTTCACTCTCGTTTCCATCGAAAAACAGCAAATCAATGCCGACCCCTGGAGGCACATTGCTGTCTTGAAAGGCGCGCGCCAATTCCACCATCGCTGCAACGCCGGAAGCCCCATAGTCGTCGCCCCTCACCGGACTGCTGCCCGATGCGCCGGTATCATAGCGCGTCGCGATTACCACGCGCCGCTCTGACGTATAGAAGCGGCCGACGACATTCGCTCCTCCATACCTCTTAGCGTCCCTTGAATCATAGTTCCAACTCTGCGTCTTGACTTCTTCGGCTAACAGTCCCATCTCCGCCAGCACAAACTGCTTTTCGCTCAAATACCCCGGCGAGCCTATGCCTCGTGAACCGTAGCGAATCTGCTGATCCACATCGGCAGCCATCTCATCGCCATCTACATCTTCCGAACCGGCAAACGCGCGCCGTAGAACCTGAGCGGTCAAATATTCGACCGGCGAATAGTTGTCGGTCAGAAGAGTATAGGCCGAGAGTTCAAACCGGCGTGCAACATCGATTTGCTTCAAGGAGAGGCCGTGGATCACCTGGTCCGGGTTTCGCAGAACATCCGGACGCTTCAGGTCCACTCGAATCTCACTGTTGGACCCCACGAGCATGATGTTTTGCGAGTCCGTCCTCTCCGGCCATGCGACCGCAAAAAAGTAGCTGTTTGGGAAAACTGTCTCAAACGTCCTGATCTCCGACAGGATCAAAGAAGGTTTACGCCGCGAGAGGTCTCCGATCATGTTCACGATCAGAATGCCATTGGAACTCAATCTGGCTTTCGCAAGCTCGAAAAACTCCTTGGTCCCGAAGTGCGGCGGAACCGAGAAAAATGAGTAATACACATCACTGAAGATCAGGTCGTACTTCTCATTGGTATCACGAAGGAATCGGCGTCCATCTTCTACGTAACTGTGCAACTGCGCTGCTTCAGGAACCTTGAAGTACTGCTGCGCCAGCCTAAACAAATGAGGTTCGATATCCACGACATCGACACGAGCCGTGGGCAACTCTCGTAGCAGCGCTTTCGGCACAGAATAGGCCCCGCCGCCGATTACCAAGGCATTCCTTACGTTCGGATTGAAAATCTTGTAAAGCGAATAATACCGGGTGTAGTCGTAGACAAGGTCCGTGGGGTCGTCGCTGTCCAGGAACATTGCGCCCTCGCCTGCGCCGGCATTGTTTTCGTCCTGTTGTAGAAATCGTGTCGGTCTGCCCGCATACATACCGTCGTATATCGAAATCTTTTGATATACGCCGTCTTGCGTGTACAAGACGTGGCGTCTCGCATGGACCGCAGCGAAGCACGCCCCGGCGGTGGCGAAGGCAAAAGCAACAAGAGCAGCGATGATCTTGCCCTTTGCGGCACGCAGATGCAGGATCGGAGTCAATCCCAGCAGCGACAATACAATTCCATTCGCAATCAATAGTCGATCGACCCCGAAATGCGGAATCAAGACAAAACCCGCCGCAAGGCTGCCGGCAATACTGCCCAACGTCGACCAGAAAAACATGCCCCCGGAAATCGTGCCGACCCCCCGGCTAGGATTTAACACGCTCTGCAACTTGATGGCGTAAGGACACAACATCCCCAGCAGCAGCGCCGGCAAAAGAAAAAGAATCAGTGCCGAAATCAGCGGACCGATCGAAATCGAAAGCTTCGAACTGAGGATTGGCAAGAGTACGGTCCCGAGGACATAGAGCGCCAGCAGCACCAGCCCGCTCGTCATAATCAACTCGAAAAAGGACTGCAGGCTTGCCTTCCGGTCCGCAAGTTTTCCTCCAGCGTAGTAACCGCAACTCAGGGCCAGCAGAATCACGCTGATCACGCTCGACACGGTAAAAATCGTGTTCCCGTAAAATGGCGAGAGCACACGCATGCCGGCGACTTCTACGATCAGAACGCTTGCTCCAGTGATGAAGACAGAGGTGGGAACCAGAGTACGTGGCTTCAGGAACTTATCGGACACTCGTGCCTCAGTACCAGAAAATCCGAGTCCTGTATATCAGTTTCTCGTTGGCAGCGAAACCCTTGTGCTGTCGTTATTCTTTCTTCTTTTCGGGACGCGGAAGCAACTTCATCATTTTCATCTTGGCGATGAACTCCGGGTACATGGTTTCAGCGCCGCCCAGCGCCGCTTCCGGCGGAATGGCATGTTGTGCGGCGAAATCAGTTAAAGTCGGATTCCGTCCAGGCAGATAATTGGGCACTTTCCCGCGTGGCACGACGGTCTCAGTGGCTTCTTCACAGGGGTACGGACGCATCACTAATTGGGGATCGTAAACCCAGGTCGCTGGGCGCATGTAAGGTTCAGCTAAGTAAGCAGGGTCATAAACGATTACGTAAGCGGTCAAGTAGTTGTCGTAACGCGCGAGATGCGTGCGCAGGGTCGCCCGGTCGCTGCGGGCCGGCCCGTTGGGCAGAATATAAGATTCCTTGAGGTGCGTTGTGGTGAACACCAGACTGTTTCCCTCCCACTGTCCCGTGGAGAATCCACCCCAAGTGTGAAGTGCAGGATCGGGCGGATGCGGTCGCCCGTCCATCCAGATCTCGTATTCCTGCTCGTGATAGAAGAAGTGTTCGTGGTAGGCGACTACCTGTTGTGTCGTTGGCGCCACCTCCACCGAGATACGAAGCTGAGCGGGTCCAAACGGCATATCCGGGGGGTACGGCCTGCACACGTTTTCAGCTACATCGAACATATTGGGATTGTACGTCGCGCCTCTGAGCTGATCGGCGTGATTGAGCGGCATTCCCGCAAACAGTCCTACGGGCGGATTATCATTTTCTTCTACGCGATCTCCGACAGGAGACCACATTCCGGTCAGATCCGTTTGTGCTCGCGCGGCGTTGCCAATGAACGCTACTGCAAAAACCACTAGAAGTGCCGACCGCAGTACACTCATGAGCTCATGTACCTCCTGGATCGCTGACCGAAAAGGGCCTATATGACAACACGGGTCTGCCCGGTCCGCAATCAGTGATTCGTAATATTGCCGACTCCTGAAACTGGACCGAGATAGGCCAGCAGGCGGCCAGATGTGATCGCTCCAAGCCAACAAAACAGGGAAACCCAAGCCAAACCTTTCGCACTCGCCGAAAGGGGCACACGATCGACTTCCGACGTCCTGAAAATCCGCTTTCGAATCACCACGAGAAGCGCTACTCCGCCAAAAACAAATCCCATTTTGATATAAAAAATCGGATTGATCAGCCTTGTGCTGGCATCCGCGATCGTTAAAATCGTGCCGGTCACCGCGTTGATCCAGAAGCCGGTCCACATCAGGGGATAGAGCCGCTCGAGCGGCCGGACGGGTACTTTTGGCCAAACGCCAAGAAAGACAATATCGATCACCGCGCTCACTCCCGCGATCATGGACATTCCCAACGTGTGCATGAATAAAAACATTGGAAACGCCCATATGGAACTGGATTCATGCAGCCACACGCAAAACGGCAGATTCTCAAGCTTCAAAAGAAAATTCATGATTTAGGACGGTCCTTATCTTCTTCATGGTCAACTTGCCGATCCATCACGTACCCAAGCCCCCCCAGAACGGTTATAACAGTCAGCATTGCAATCGCGACCATCAGCCCCAAAGGCATTGTGTACCTCGAACTAAGACTGCCTAGAAAGCGTTGCCTATAAACGGCAACATCAAGCCGCAAAACATGACTCCTATCCACAACACTAAAGCAGACGCGGCGATGAGTTTCATTTTCAGAGTTGCGTTCTCTTTCTCCCTTATCGCCCAAGGTTCGTCAAACACTGTGAAGTAGATGGCGTTTGCTCCGGCAATCATTATCAAAGCAATTTTCCAATAGAAGGTGACATTCTTCGTGTACTGTTCCGGAGCCGCGATGAAATAACACATGCCGGTAAAGAGGTTGAGGCCGAATCCCAGCATTCCCCATGGCAGCAAACGGTGCACAGTCGCGAATGACACGTTTTTCATGATCCCGAACATCCGCAGATCAACCACGAATACGACCCCCATCAAAAGAGATAAGCCCATAAAGTGCAGCGTCTGACAGGTCGCCCAGGCCCAACGCACTCCGCCGGCGATGAAATGACCAATGACTGCGGCATCAAGGCCGATTCCCAGACCGACCCGTTCCGCAGATCCAGTGGTTCCAGACACCGAGAGAATTTCCGGGTGGCGGATGGCGCCACCAATATTCGCAGCATTCGCCATCAGCATCGCCGTCACCAGAGATAAGACGAGAATGGTGACTAGTGTCCCGCTTCCAAAACGGGAGTTCCTCCGAAACTGCCAAAGCCCGAACCATGAAACGCCCCCCAAGATTTCCATAAAGAAGTATGCCAACAGTGCGGCATTTTGGTGCTTTACCATCAGAGTATTAGAAATACCGGGAAGTCCCTTAATTGCCTGCTGGGCGGCGTTGCCGCTCATATATGTGGGTATTGATAGGAGAGCGATTCCCAAAAAGACAATAACGCCGGCTTTCTTCAGGTCATTGCTGTTTCCAATCAAGGCGCCCAGAAACAGCCCTAGCCCGATGAGTATGCCAATGACCGGGAAATGGTTCAGTAATAAATGTATATGCGCCAAATTCATCGCAGCACCCTAGACTTGAATACTCGGAGGCAAACACGCGCGCAGCATAAAGCGAAGAGCCGGCACTTCTATTGTCCCGACAAACTCGCCAACATTTCACTTGCGCGGAAGTATCTTCTCTGGAGGAGAAATCGTCTGCGGGCAGTCGCTGCGGCGAATAAGGAGGTCGAAAGCGAAATCTGCCTCATGGCCACGAGCAGTTGGGAGATTGGGTCTTTGACGAGCTTCATCACGCACACTCGGTCGGCACTCAACGAGCTTCGTCCGCCCGGCATGGCGTAGGATCCCATCCAGAATTGGTAGCAAGCTTCTTAAATACCGCGTGCGTTACGTACGGCTGCGTTAGATACTGCGGATCGGTGACCACGATCGTGGCCACCAACCAGTTATCGCCGTTTGGCTCGTTAAATCGATCTAAATATTCTTGCAGGGTCGCGTTCGCGCTGTACGGAATTCCATTTCGGCGCAGATAACCGGGCCGCATATGAGTGGTGACCACCTTCAAATACCCTTTTAAATCAGGACCTGAAGGGTTGGCTTGGCCGCGGCCAGCCGGAGGCATCCCTTCCCAAGAAGCCGCCGAATAACCTTGCAACTCCGCGGCGAGCGTCGACGGGGGAGTTCCACCAAAATGTAAAAGGCGGGTCTGCATTCCGGAATCGGTGTCGATCCGCAGCGTATTGCCGTCTTGCCAAGAGATATGCAGCCTGCCGGGCACCCGCATGATCGCCGCGGCGCCGTAGGCCTTACATTGATCCTCGCCGGCCGCCTGGCTGGGATCCCAACTCGATGCCATTTTGCGCCCTTCCGGATTCAGAGGAACGCTTGCGAAATCACCCTTGATTGGCACAACCATCCGCCAGCGCCAATCTTCGGTTACGACGGACACCCAGTAGCCGGTTAAATCCTTGGGCGCCGCTTGCTGCGCCGTAGTGGGAGATGCCGAACCACCAGCGGAGGCCTGCGCCCACATCCGTTCAGGACTGCCGACGAGGAGCAGTAGAGCAATCACTGCCGCCAACGACCCTTGGACAATTCGCATAAGAAAACGCTGCGGACTCAACTTGCATTCTCCTTATCTGACCGCAAGCAATGAATCTATATCTAGCGAACCACGCCTTCCCAGTGCCATCCGTCGGACGGACGCGTCACATTCGTTACCCGAATTCGATGGGCATCAGGATCACGCCCTGGCTGGCCCATAACCACCACCTTGTCTCCGGGCCTAAGGGTCGTTCTCGTCATTCGCGCCTCGGACAACTGCGTCGGAGCAGCCCATTCAGTGGTCCACATTTGCATTGCTCCCTTGTCGTCGGGGGCCTCAACCTTGATGAACGAGTGCGGGTTTCGCCAGATGAACTCTTTCACCGTTCCTTCGATCTTTATGATCTTGTCGGGATCGTATGTCGCCGCAAACGAATGATGAGCGAATGCCTGTGTCGCGGCAGAGATCAACACAATAGCGTTTAGCAGTACCAGCACAACACGTTTCATACAACCTCCGTTTTCAAGTCGAAAGAAAACCTCGGAATAATCCGCAATAAAACTGTATCAATTTTCGGACTCTTCTGGCTTCTTCTTATCCCCGTTTCCCATCAGGCTCTTGTAGGCCGCCTCCACGAACATGTCCGTCGTCCAGTGTCCGCTGGTCTCGCCGTACAAAGGATCCCAGTCTGCGGTCGGTTTGGCGGCCTTCACCTGTTCCAGAGTCATGCCGCGTTTGATCATGTCCTGAATCCGGTCGCGGATAATCGTCACCATCTGCTGGTAAACGACGACATCGGCCTGATCGCAGAGCCGGCCATGACCCGGAATGACCAGAGTTCCGCCTTCTGCGTGGCCACGGACGACGGTGAGATCAATCACGCGATTTAGGCCATCGATGATCGCTTGTATACTTCCACCCGCCTTCAAGTCAATGATGGGATATTCGGAGAGGTCGAACAGGTCGCCCACGCTGATCACGTCCGATTTCCGGAACAACACGATGCTATTTCCGTCGGTATTGGCAGGCTGGCGCAGGATCTGGATTGGTTCACCATTAAAGTAAAGCTTCTTCTCGGGTGTGGAATAAGTGTCGTTGGGCCAGGCATCCTCGGGTGTGGGTGCAACCTGGCCGGTCGGTGCGCTCATCCGTTCGAATACGCTTTCCGTCGAGATAATGAACGCTCCAGTCGCACCGGCACGCCCTAAGCTGGTCAGATTATTGAATGAAACGGGATTGCCGGTGGCTGCGATTTTGGCATTGCCGCCCACGTGATCCGAGGCTTCATCTGTATTGATGATGTAGATCAGCGGACCCTTGGAAAGAGAATGGATGGCCTCCAAAACCTTGCCACTCATCGCATCGGTTCCGGAGTCCACCAACAAAATACCGTCCTCACCGATCTGAACGGTGATGTTGCTGCCTCCGCTAACCAACATATACACACCGCCGTGCACGGGCCAGACGTGTACTTCATTATCTGTTCGGTTCTGATTTGCTTGTCCGTAGAGGAGGGGCGCCCCAAATGCACCCATGACAGCCAAAAATGTTGCGATCGCTTTCACTTGAACCCCCAGCCCAGTCCTGCCGTCTTGCCTTAATGACAGTGATTTCGAGGCGCCGGTCTTCAGGTCTCTTGCCCCGGTATCGGTCACCAACGAACACGCTGACAGAATTGCGAGGGTGATAGCATAATGGGAATTAGATGTCAACTTGGGTACACGCGACGTGGAGAAGTCTGGTTTCATCCAGTGCGGCAGGAACGATGCGACCGGCGTGAATCGGGTTTGGTGCCACAGAACGAGGGCTGTTGACGGTCTTCCAGCAAGTCAAAGAGGGACGCCTGCGATAGATCGAAGCACAAGTTTGCTTGAATAATGCCCTTCGGTGTATCTTCCGGGTAGTGTGCCGGCTTTCGGGTACGCGAGCGAACTTACGGAGTGAGACAGCACATGGCTAAGCGCGGTCATCTTTTGACCATCTTCGGCCTGCTCGTTTTGACTTTCCTCATACCAATTGGCGACGCGCGAGCTCAGGTGGATTTAAGCGGTATGTGGTCTCCGGTGGGTTATCGCCCGGACAGTCCTGACATGGGCGACTATACCGGCTTTCCCCTCAGCCAGGCAGGTCGGCTGCGAGCGGAGAGTTGGGCTGCCAATATCTTCGACGTCGCCGAGAATGTCTGCCGGCCATACCCTTTGGAAGATCCCTTCGGACCTGCGCAGCTTCGGCTCTGGGCGGAAGTCGACAAAACCACTCAGCAGATCGTCGCCTACCATATGCACTTCTTCTATCACGAAGAAGAACGCACGATTTTCATGGATGGCCGTCCCCATCCGCCGGATTACGCTCTTCACACCTGGGCTGGATTTTCGACCGGGGCATGGCAAGGAAGCGATCTGGTCGTTACTACAACACACTTGAAGGAGGACTTCGAGTGGCCTAACGGACCGGAGCGTTCCGACCGTACCGTCGTGCACACTCACATGGAGCGCTACGACAATTACTTAACTGCGATTGCGGTCATTTACGATCCGGCTTACCTTGCGGAGCCGATGGTGAGGGCGCAGACGTGGGTCTACAACCCCGACTTGGTTATGTTTCCCTATCCCTGCGAGGAGGCGACTGAAACGACTGTCCCTCGCAGGCAAGTGCCAAATTATTTGCCTGGAAAGAATCCGCTACTCGGTTACTTTGCCGCTAAGTACGGAATGCCTCTCCAAGCGGCGCTCGGTGGCCCAGAAACCTTGTATCCGGAGTACGTAGGCAAACTGAAGAAGATGAAAGCGCCGCCGCGGCAGGATAAGGAGTCAAAATAACGCCAGACGAATAGGGCTAGTGCAGCTCAAACAATGCGGAGGCGCTAATCGCCTTAGCTCTTGGCCCAATCAACGTACCTCGTTCTTCTGCTCCTTCCCGAGAAATCACAGAAGCCCGATCGCCATCGGCACCGCACATGCTTGAATTAGTCACCTAGCTGGTTCCGATTTCGGTAGAGGCCTGGTAAACCTGTCGTCATCAATCGAAACGTTGTCGCGAACGCGTATGACCTGTAGTGTCGAGTTCGTCTTTGCCTCATCCCGCGGAGTCGAAGGATTCATACGAAGGATGAACGGAACCATTACACCGGTATTCGTTTTGCGGTAATCGTCATAGTCGATCGCATAAGGAAACGGACCGAGCAATGACGGTAACGTCGTCAACCGCCTGACCAGAAGCCCCGTCTTCACGTCGAAGTACAGCCTCTCCGGGCTATCCGATTGCGGGTATGCAATCACCACATACGTATCGTGGCCGTTCACCTTCTCAACTCCACTGACCTCGAGGCGCGAATAATTCATCGGCATATCGAGACTTTCATACAAATCCGCGGCGCGCTTGGCTCGCTCCTGATCCGGTTGCGGCAGATTGTTAATATTCCCATTCATGCCTTGAGCCCACGCCATCTGGCCGTCAAAACCCTCGGATAGGGTGAACTTCTCGCCCTTACTGATCATCACCGTAAGATTAGGGGCTTTTTGATAGATCTCAACATCTGCCATGACTGGCTGAAGCCCAGCTGGCCCAGAGGGGTAGTCCCGCTTTGCCGTAATCACGCGGCTGGTCACCTTGCGAAGCGCGCCCTCTCCGCCAAGGGCCTGGACATATTTGGCCAAGATTTCTCGAGACGAGGGATACGAAGGTTGCTCTTTTGCAATCTCCTCTGTCGGGAGAGGCGGGGCCGGCACGTTCATCGGCCGCAGACTGATCGTGTCAGGAACAATTCGGGTGCTCACCGGCATGGGACTGCCGCGATGGCAGGTATAACAGGTGATCATCTGCGCCCCGCCGAAGTAGGTCTTGTTCATCTCCTGCACCATGGTCATCATCTGACGCGCAACTTGCTTATTAGCCTTCACGTCCTTGTCCCACTGATCCCAGATATGACAAAAGACACAATCCACCCCCAATTGACCGGAGATGTTGTGCATGGTCAGATTCAGCTGATTGGCGGGTAAACCCGTGAGCACTTTGATGTTCTTGAACTGCTGCTCAGTCGTCCTCCCCTGTCCCTGTTGTGGTGGTGCTTGCGCGTGCAGACCGGCAGAAATTGAAGTCGTGGCTAAAACGACTGCTGTTAAAATACGGATGAAGTTTCCCCGCATCGAGGCACCGTCCCATCAACTCCGGGAATTATCTCTGTGCTAAAGAGCCGAAAACTTCGCGCAACTAGAGTATGGAAATGGCCTGGTCGTGATGACTAGCGCCACTAGAACTCGACCGGCGGCCTGAAGGTGGCAAAAAAGCCTTTCTCTGTCAAGTCGCAATCGCTGACGAGTCGATCAAGCGGTCATAACGACAGAAAACTGCTGGCCCGAACCGCCTTCACGCCCGCTGCGCGGCAGCCTTTGATTTCAGTGCGTTCAGCAGCCGTTCTGGCGTGAGAGGAACGTCGCGGATACGTATGCCGATGGCGTCGAAAACAGCATTGGCGATCGCCGCCGGAACGACTACCACTGAACACTCGGCGCCTCCCGAAGAAGGAATTTCGGGGCGATTGATCAAGACGATCTCAACCTCCGGAACATCTCGGAACCGCAGTACGGGATAGCTCTGCCAATCGAGGGTCTTGACTCCAGACGCGTCGAACCTGACCTCTTCCATCAACACCCGGCTCACTCCTTGCATGACGTTTCCGTCAATCTGCATCCTTAGGCCGTCTGGATTCACGATCAAACCGCAGTCGTGCGCCACAGTCACTTTCTGAACGCTCACTTTTCCTGTGGACTTATCCACTTCGACTTCGGCAATAGCCGCTAGGACTGTCGTACCGCGCCATAGAGTCGTCGCGACGCCTCTGCCCACTGCCTTCGTCCCGTTCGACAGGGGTGCAGGCGAGGGCCGCTCTTGCCATCCGGCTCGTTGTGCCGCAGCCTGCAGGGCCTCGATGATCCGCTTGTCCTTGAGGTGCTGCAGGCGAAAACGCACGGGGTCCTTCCCTGCCGCGACGGCGAGTTCGTCCATGAAGGACTCAACGCCAAAGACGCGCGCCGGCTCTCCCGGGGAGCGCAATGGCCCGGTTCGCAATGGCGTCGGCTCGTCCTGCGGCCAGGGTGCATTCGCGCCGCGGCCAGTCTTGAGCGGAACCTCATACATCGGAGCCGCGCCTGCTCCTCCTCCGCCGCCTCCGCCATTATTCGGATCAGCAAAATTCAATCCGCTCTGCCTTTCTCCCAGTTGTGGTGTGCCCTGCGCTTCTGTCCAGGGGAAACTCCAACTGGTCGAATCCCAGGCAGTAATATTGCCTTCTGTATCCAGTGCCGCCCGCATATCGAAGAGCTGCTGTGGCCCCTTGGGCTCCCAGGCGTGTTCGTCTGCCCGCGACCATTGCACGCGTACTGGCTTGCCGACAGCGCGGGAGAGGAGCACGGCATCCTCGGCTGCATCATCAGCGGTGAGACGGCCATAGCATCCGGAGCTCTCCGCCCAGCGCACATCCACATTGCGCTTGGGAAGCTGGAGCATTGAAGCTACGCGATCACGGGTCGTGAACGGCCCTTGCGCCCCGGTCCAGATGGTCACCTTCTCTCCCTGGACGTCCGCCACGGCGCAAGAAGGACCCATCATGCCGTGGTTCTGAAATGGCCAGTGATAGCTGGCTTCGACGGTTGTGTGTGCTTCTGCAAATGCTTTTTCGACTTCTTTGGCTTTCGCAGTGCTGGCTGCGGTCTCCACAATCTTGGTTCTTCTAAGATAATCGTCAATCTCGTTTCGACTCGTTGGTAATGTGGCGCTCGGAGTTGCCCAGCTTACCTTGAGCTGACGCGCCGCTTGTACGGCATCCCATTCGTTTTTCGCTACTACGCCCACGAAGCTGCCCTGCTGCACGACTTTGATGATCCCAGGAATATTGTGGATCGAAGTTTCGTCCACGACGGGTGCTTTCGTTGACATCACATTGCCAGGCCGGACGACGCGCCCGTGCAACATTCCTGGCACGCGCACGTCGGAAGTATAAATATATTCCGCAGTCAGCTTCGGGGCCAAATCAACGCGTGAGATCGGTTGGCCAACAATCTTGTAGTCCTTGTAACTCTTTGGCCTAACCTCAGGCGCTACTTTCAATCCTCCTTGTCTTCCCGTGGCAGTTATTTTCACGTTGAAACGCTTACCGCCGACTAGCTCTCCGTAAGAAACCTTTTTTGCAGGATCCCCAACCACAGTTACGTATCCTCCGACAACGGCCAAAGTCTCGATCGGCGTCTGCAGGCGCTCAGAAGCCATCTTTATCAGTGCGAGTCTTCCGGCTGCTGCGGCCTGGCGTAACTGCGGCCCTGCGCCTTGAATTGTGTTGCTGCCGGCCGTCCGCCCCTGATCTACGGTTTTGGCCGTGTCCCCCATCTTCATGTGAATCTGGTTGAACGAGACATCCAGCTCCTCGGCCACAATTTGCGCCAGAGCCGTCTCGATGCCCGTGCCTAAATCGACTTTTCCTGTAAACACCATCACCGTGTTGTCCCGCATGACCGCGAGCCATGAATCAAGCTCGCCGGGATCCAGATAATCGAGCGGATCGGGCACGAATCGCGCCTCGGATCCCTCTTGGCCCGAGGCTCTCGACAGCGGCCCAAACAGACTGAAGCTCACGACCAGTGCACCGCTACCTTTCAATATTTGCCTGCGGGAGATCGTTTTCGTTGTCATCGTCGATCCTCCTTCTCCTGCTTACGCCTTAGCCCGCGTACTGGTCGTGCCCGCTGCCCGCCGGATGGCTCGGATCA
>Ga0335081_10004514_pt1 | contig 21908 bp, 19 predicted proteins | sample Lox_Sample_35_FD_206713 | JGI IMG/M metagenome (GOLD analysis project Ga0335081, IMG submission 206713) | Soil microbial communities from Loxahatchee National Wildlife Refuge, Florida, United States - Lox_Sample_3.5 | ecosystem: Environmental > Terrestrial > Soil > Wetlands | place: USA... | reverse complement strand
GGCGTCGATTCGCGACACGTGTGGGTCGAGGTCGACATCCGCTCTGGCCTGCCGGCGTTCACGATCGTCGGCCTCGGCGACGCGGCCGTGCGGGAATCGCGCGATCGCATTCGCGCCGCGATCCTCAACTCAGGTTTCCGTTTCCCGGAGGCGCGGATCACGGCGAACCTCGCGCCGGCCTTCTTGCGCAAGGTCGGCCCCGGGTTCGACGCCGCTCTGGCGCTGACGGTGCTCGCCGCCAGCGGGCAGGTGCCGAGGGCGGCGCTGCGTTCCTACGCCGTGTTCGGCGAACTGTCGCTGAGCGGCGAGCTGCGCGACTGCGCGGGAGCGCTTGCCGTGGCCGAGGGCGCTCGCCGCGCCGGGCTCGCGCGACTGATCGTCCCGCGGGAGCGCGCCCGCGAGGCCGCGGTCGTCGAGGGCATCGAGATCGCGGCGGTGTCCAGCCTCGCACACGCTGCAGAGGTCCTGAGCGGCGGTCCGCTGCCGGCTCTGCCGGCTGCGCCCAGATTGGTTGATGACGGCCGCGGCCCGGACCTGGCGGACGTCAGGGGGCACGCGCCGGGGGTGCTGGCACTGCAGATCGCGGGAGCCGGCGGCCACAACCTGCTGATGGAGGGCGCGCCGGGGACCGGCAAGACGATGCTCGCCCGGCGACTGCCGTCGCTCCTGCCGGCGATGAGTCGCGCCGAGGCGATCGAGGTGACGCGGATCCAGAGCGTCGCAGGGGGGCACGCGGGCGGGCTGGTCACGGCGCGTCCGTTTCGCGCGCCCCACCACTCGGTCTCGGCCGCCGGCCTCGTGGGCGGCGGCGTGCCGCCACGGCCGGGCGAGGCGACGCTCGCCCATCGGGGCGTGCTGTTCCTCGACGAGCTGTCGGAGTTCCGGCGCCCCAGCCTCGAAGCGCTGCGCCAGCCGCTTGAGGACGGGTGCGTGACGATCGTTCGCGGCCAGCGCGCGCTCGTGTTCCCGACCCGATTCATGCTCGTCGCCGCCACCAACCCGTGCCCGTGCGGCTTTGCCGGCGTCGAGGATCGGTGCCGCTGCGGCGAGGGCGAGCTTCGCCGCTACCGCCGGCGCCTGAGCGGGCCGCTGCTGGACCGCATGGACCTGATGGTGAATGTCGAGCGCCCGGCCGAGGAGGAACTCCGGGCGTCACCGGCGGTCGATTCGGCCACCGCCCGCGCGAGAGTCGGGCACGCACGCGAACGCCAACGCGCGAGGCTCGCCGGCACTCCGGCACGTTGCAACGCCGAGATGGACGTGCGCTTGGTTGGCCGTCTCGTGCGACTCGAGCATGCGGCCGATGCTGCCCTGGCGCGCGCCTACGCGATTGGCACCCTCAGCGCTCGCGCCCGTCACCGCGTGCTCAAAGTGGCGCGGACGATCGCCGACCTCGAGGACCGCGACCGTGTCACCGAGGCGGATCTGCTGACGGCGCTCGCGCTACGGCAGCGTGGCGCGGCCGAGGAGGCGCTGGCGGCGTGACGAGTGCGGACGAGGGAGGTTGCCGTCCCGCTGCCGGTGGCGTTAGGCGGGCGCGCGAGCGCGACACCCCAAGAGCCGCCGCGGCCGCCGATCGCGACCACCTGGCGTGCGAGACCTGTCTCGCGCGATCGTGGCTGCTGGCACGTCTCGCAGCGCACCTCGAGCCGGCGCGGGGGCGGATCGCTGAGGTGCTCGCGCTGAGCGATGCGGAGCTGATCAAGGCGGTGGCCGCCCGGCAGCGCGACGTCGTGCGTGCTGAGCTGGCGGCGCTGGAGCCGGCTGCGCTGCTCGCCCGGTCGGCGGACGCCGGGCTCGAGGTGATCTGCCGGTGCGACCCGGCGTATCCAGCACGGTTGCAAGAGCTGCGCTGCCCGCCTGCGGTGCTGCACGTGGCCGGCGGGCTCGAGCGGTTTCTCGGGCTGGTCGCCAAAGACCCGGTGGCGATCGTCGGTGCGCGGCGCGCCACGCGCTATGGGCTCGAGGCTGCCGCGTCGCTCGGACGCGGCCTCGGCAGTGCCGGTGTCGCGGTTATCAGCGGGATGGCGCTCGGGATCGACGCGGCCGCTCACGCCGGCGCGCTTGCGGTCGCCGCGCCGACGGTGGCCGTGTTGCCCGCTGGAGCGGACCGCCCATACCCCGCCGCGAAGCGGTCCTTGCACGCTCAGATCCGCGCGCAGGGCGCGGCCGTGTCCGAGCTGGCCTCGGGATCTGCCGTCCGGCGGTGGACGTTCCCCGCGCGCAACCGGATCATCGCAGCGCTCAGCGCGATGACGATCGTGGTCGAGGCCGGCGAGCGCTCCGGCGCGCTGCTGACCGCTGGATTCGCGCGCTCGCTCGGTAGGCCTGTCGGTGCGGTTCCCGGCCGCATCACCTCCTCGCTGTCGGCGGGGCCGAACGGATTGCTGGCGGCTGGTGCCGCGATCGTGCGCGGATCGCAGGACGTGCTCGATGCGCTGTTCGGCGCGGGCGCTCGCACGGCGCCCGTGGTGCAGCGGCAGCCGCCTGACCCTGAGTTGCGGCCGCTGCTGGCTGCTGTCCGCGACGGCCACGATACCGCCGCCGCGCTCGTCCGGTACGGGTTCGCCACGCCGGACGGCCTGGCGGCGCTGGCGGCGCTCGAGCTGAGCGGGTACGTTCGGCGCGACCCGGGAGGAAGGTTCACGGTCATCCCTTGAACCTGAGCGCCTAATCGCTCAAGGGACTGATCAAGAATCATTTGAGATTGAGCGTTTTGAGGGCGGCCTAAGCTAAGCTCGGCGCGCGATGCGTGACCTTGCTCGCATCCCGTGTGTGCTTTCGATCGCCGGCTCGGACTCCGGCGGCGGCGCGGGGATCCAAGCCGACCTGAAGGCGTTCGCCGCCTGCGACACGCACGGAATGACCGCGATCACCGCGGTCACCGCACAGAACACCGTCGGCGTCACCGACGTCCACGTCGTCCCGCCGGCGACGATCATCGCCCAAGTCCGCGCGGTGAGCACCGATATCGGCATCGACGCTGTCAAGATCGGGATGCTCGGGACGGTCGCGACGATCGAAGCCGTCGCGGCCGCGTTGGAAGAGCTTCCCGCGGACACGCCGGTCGTGCTCGACCCGGTGATGGTCGCCGAATCAGGTGCCGAGCTGCTCGAGCCGAGTGCCCGCGCCGCGCTGATCGAGCTGTTGCTCGCGCGCGCGACCGTGGTCACACCCAATCTGCCGGAGGCAGTTGCACTGGCCGGCGCGCACGAGGGCGACGTCGAAGCGGCGGCGAGGGGCGTGCACGGGCTCGGTTGCCGATATGTGGTCGTCACCGGTGGGCACCGCGCACGAGCCGTCGATGTGTTCTTCGACGGGGAGGCGATGATCGGGATCGACGGTGAGCGCTTTCGGGACGGCGCCGCCCACGGATCGGGCTGCACGCATTCGGCGGTGCTCGCCGCGCGGCTGGCGTGGGGCGACCAGCCGCTGCAGGCGGCCCGCGTCGCCAAGGCGTTCGCCTCGCGCGCGGTCCGCGATGGTCTCTGGAGAGTGGGATCTGGTGCGGGCCCGGTGAACGTGCTGGGGATCGGCTGCCCGCCCAGCCGGCCGTCCGTCTGCAGTCGGCGAGATGCGGATGGGTGACTGAGACTTCTGGTGCAAGATGTCTGTGAAGGTCGCCTGACCTTTGCCATAATCGCGCGGTGCGCTTTCTGCGGATGAAGCCTGGACACGGTGAGGTGTTGATTGCTGAAGGCGACGTCGACGTGGCGGAGGACGAGCGACTCCTGATCGAGGAGTTTCGCCGACAGCTCGACGCCGGCTTGTGGGCCGCGGTCCCGATGACCGGCGGCCGAGGGAAGCGGGAGGCGCGGATGATCCGCTCGTTCGAGGACATCCCACGAGACGCGGAGCGCGTGATCTTCTTTCCGCGCGCGGCGGGCGGCAGGTAGGCCGCCGGCGGTCGCTGTGCTGCTGGCGCTTGCCGCGACCGCCCTCGTAGCTCTCGCGCTGCTCTCCGATCTGATTCTGCCTCGGCTTGCGGCCGCCTGGGCGCGCCACCGTGCCCGTCGGCGCCGGACCCCTTCGGTCGTCTACGACCCGGGACGGGAGCTGCGCGCCGAGCAGCGCGCACGCGCGCTGCTGCGATCGTGCGTCAACGAGGAGGAGTGGGCCATGTACCGTGACCTCGGCTTCATCCGCGTATGGGGCGCTCAGGCGCGCCGGTCAGCCGACCTCGACCGCTCTAAGGACCCCCCGTACGCCTACCTGATCTATCCCCACCGCCCGCTTCTCGCCTACGTTCCGCAGACCAACCGCTTGCTGAATGAATATTGCGTCGCGTTCCCGGACCAGTCGGCACCGTACGGCAGCGAGCTGCTGCCCGACTCCGACGACGTGCTGGCGAAGTGGATGGCGCTCACCGGGGACGAGCGCCGCGTGATCTCGACCGCCAACATGCACCTCCCCGGCCGCCAGCTAGATCCGGCCCAGGTGACGCGGGACCTGTGGCGCCTGACCCAGTGGGAGCGCGCGCGTCTGCGCAACGCGGGTGGGCCGCAGTTCTCGACCAACATCGATCCCAGTTAGTGATGGCTGGGCGTGCCCGGCATCGCCGGCCCGGTACAGTCTCGCCGCGATGGGCGCAACAAACGACTCGTTCGACCTCAAGCACCGCAGCCGGGCGCTGACCACCGGCCCCGCACGCGCGCCGGCGCGCGCGTACCTGAGGGGGATCGGGTTCGATGACGATGCGTTGAGCAGGCCGATCGTCGCGGTCGCGAACACCTGGATTGAGACGATGCCGTGCAACTTCCACCTGCGGGCGCTCGCCGCGAAGGTCAAGGACGGCATCCGGGCCGCGGGCGGGACGCCGATGGAGCTGAACACGATCGCGATCTCGGACGGCATCACGATGGGCACCGCGGGGATGAAGGCCTCACTCGTCAGTCGCGAGGTGATCGCCGACTCGATCGAGCTCGTCTGCAATGCGCACATGTTCGACGCGGTCGTCGCCATCAGCGGCTGCGACAAGACGATCCCCGGCGCGGTGATGGCGCTCTGCCGGTTGAACGTGCCGAGCCTGATGCTCTACGGCGGGTCGATCCTGCCGGGTGTGTACCACGGCCAGCGGGTCACGATCCAGGAGGTCTTCGAGGCGGTCGGCGCGCACGCGGCCGGGCGCATCTCAGACGCCGAGCTCGCCGAGCTCGAGCGCGTCGCGTCTCCGGGCGCCGGCGCCTGTGGCGGCCAGTTCACTGCAAACACGATGGCGATGGCGTTCGAGGTGCTCGGGATCTCGCCGTCGGGCTCAGGCGTGCCGGCGACGAACGAGACCAAGCCTGATGTCGCGTTCGAATCCGGGCGGCTGGTGCTGAACGTGCTCCGTCGAGGCCAGCGTCCGAGCGACATCATCACGCGCGAGAGCCTCGAGAACGCGATTACCGCGATCGCCTGCAGCGGTGGCTCGACCAATGGCGTGCTGCACCTGCTCGCGATCGCGAGGGAGATCGGCGTGGATCTGTCGATCGACGACTTCGACCGGATCAGCCGGCGCACTCCGCTGCTGTGCGACCTCAAGCCCGGCGGTCAATATGTTGCGCCTGATCTCTACGAGGCGGGAGGTGTGGCGCTCGTGCTCAATCGGCTCAAGGAGGCGGGCCTGCTGCACGAGCACGCCGCCACGGTCACGGGCAAGGACGTCGGCGAGCACGCCGACGCGGCGGTCGAGACCGACGGGCAACGCGTCGTCCGTCCCCTGAACGACCCGCTCAAGCCGACCGGCGGCCTGGCGATCCTGCACGGCAACCTCGCTCCCGAGGGGTGTGTGGTCAAGCTCGCGGGCCACGAGCGTCTCAGGCACTCGGGTCCGGCGCGCGTGTTCGAGTCCGAGGAGCACGCGATGGCGGCAGTCACCGGCGGCGCGATCACGGCCGGGGATGTGGTCGTGATCCGCAACGAAGGCCCTGCCGGCGGCCCGGGGATGCGAGAGATGCTCGCGGTCACGGCAGCAATCGTCGGCGAGGGCCTCGGCGAGGATGTCGCGCTGATCACCGACGGCCGCTTCTCCGGCGCCACCCATGGGCTGATGGCGGGCCATGTCGCTCCGGAAGCGGTTCGTAGCGGTCCGATCGCGGTGGTCCGCGACGGAGATCGGATCACGCTCGACGTCGATGCGCGACGGCTCGACGTCGTGCTCACAGATGCGGAGATCGCAACGCGCTTACAGGCGTACACGCCGCCTGAGCGGCCGGCGCCGGGCCCGGCACTCGCCAAGTACGCGCGGCTCGTGTCGAGCGCATCCGAAGGGGCCGTGACGCGTTAGCGCGATCGCGCCGGGAAGCTCTGCGACGATTGAAAATCGATGGATGCAGGTCAGCCCGCCGCTTCGGAAGCAACGAGGATTTCGCACGGAGGACTGCGTCGCCGGTCGCCGAATGACGGTGATGTCGTGATCGAGTGGTGCGTTGGTTCAGCCGCGCCTGGCGGCGTGGGCAGCTTGGGTAGCATGTGAGGCAGGTGACTCGAGGGTGGCGATCACTTCTTACCGACGGCAGGGCGACGACAGCGAGCGCCCGCAACCGCGCCGAGGGCGTCTAGGCACCGCGTTCGGCAGCCGGCCGCCATGGCACTATGCGCTCGCGGGGCTGGCGGGTGTCGTGGTGGCGTTCGGGGCGGCGGTGATCCTGCTCGTCACCTCGAGCGCGAGCCTCACTGCCGACTCGAGCGCGCTCGCGAGCGTCGGGATGCCACTCGGGGGCGGCAGCATCGAGAGCGTCACGGTCTTCCGCGGCGGCCAGCGGGTGGGCGACCACCAGGCGATCGCGGTTCAGGCGCGCGGCGACCAGATCTATCCGCGGGTCCTCGTCCCGGTCGATCAGATCGTGACCGTGGACGTGGTCGTCAAGCGACCCGGCTGGGTATCGTGGCTGACCGGGCAGACGGAGCACCTGCACCTGACCACGGTCACACCGGTCGCGAGCCTGCGCGAGCACTACCTGACGCTCGCAGCCGGCGCCCCGTTGCGGCTGCGGTTCAAGCAGCCCGTGGCGGTGGTCTCATATGGCGCGGCCGGCGGCCCGCTCCGGCGAGACGTGCTCTCCGCGCCAGCGTCGCAGGTGACGGTTCCGCGCAGCGCGCCGGCGGGCTCGATCTCGGTCGCGGCGGCACCAAGGGCGTGGGAGCAGGCCGGCGCCGGGGTGGTCAGCTGGTTCCCGGCCGGCAGCGCGTCGGCGAGCGCTGTCGTCTCGCCCGCGCCCGGCAGGCAGATCGGTCCGAGCACGCCGATCACGTTGACGTTCTCCAAGCCGGTCAGCGAGGCGCTCGGCTCGAGTCGCCCACCGGTCGCCAACGCGACCGGGCACTGGCAGACGGTCAACAGCCACACGATCGTGTTCAAGCCGACGGGCTTCGGCTATGGGCTCGCCAGCACGGTCTCGCTCTCGTTGCCCAGGAGCGTCAGCCTCATCGGTGACCAGCAGAGCGGGTCTGGCGCGGGCGCGAGCTGGACGGTGCCGGCAGGTTCGACGCTGCGCCTCCAGCAGCTGCTGGCGAACATGGGCTATCTGCCGCTGCGCTTCCACAACGAAGGTCGCGGCTCCGTCCGCACGCCGCAGGCCGAGGAGGCCGCTGCGATCCACCCGCCGAAAGGCAGCTTCAGGTGGCGTTACGGCGACGTGCCGTTCGTGCTGCGGAGCCTGTGGGCGCCGGGCGCCTCGGGGGTGATGACCAAGGGGGCGATCATGGCGTTCGAGAACGACGAAGGCATGACGCCGGACGGGATCCCCGGCGCGACGCTCTGGCATGCGCTGATCGCCGCCGCCGTGGCCAGCCATCGCTCGAGCTTCGGATACACGATCGCGCTCGTGAGCGAGACGCTCCCCGAGAGCCTCCACGTGTGGCACAACGGCAAGATCGTGCAAACCAGCCTGGTCAACACCGGGATCTCCGCGGCGCCGACGGCGCTTGGCACCTACCCGGTGTTCTCGCACATCCCGGTTGGCACGATGAGCGGCACCAACCCCGACGGCAGCAGTTACAGCGATCCCGGGATTCCGTCGATCAGCTACTTCAACGGCGGCGACGCGCTGCACGGCTTCATCCGCGGGGGCTACGGCTACCCCCAGAGCCTCGGCTGCGTCGAGATGCCCTACGCGGACGCGGACGCCGTGTACCCGTACACGCCGGTCGGCACGCTCGTCAACGTGTCGGCGTAGCAGCCGTGGGCGGGGCGCTTGGCGCCGCCAGGAAGGCATACACGCCTCAGCGGCGAACAGTCGCCGTGGATGAGGGAACGCGAACCGCTGGAGCTTCCGGAATCGTGGCTAGACGCCCTGAGGTCGTTCGACGACGATCTTCGCCGCCGCGCGGTGGCCGATAAGACCCGCCGCGCCTACTCGATCGACAACGGCCAGTTCGCCGCCTGGGCGGCCGAGCGCGAGCTGAAGCCAGCCTCGATCGACGTCCGCGCGCTGCGCCGCTACGCCGCCGGTTTGTCCGAGCAGGGATGCGCGCCGTCGACGGTCGCTCGCAAGCTCGCGGCGCTCCGCGGCCTGTTCGCGGTACTCCTGAGCGGCGGGATCCGATCGGAGAATCCCGCCGAGCTGCTCAGCTCGCCCAAGCGCGCCCAGCGCCTGCCGCGCGTGCTGAAGCCGAGCGAGGTCGCGGCGCTGCTCGACAGGATTCCGGCGGACACTTCGCTCGAGCTTCGCGACCGGGCGCTGTTCGAGCTCGCCTACGGCTCCGGTCTGCGCGCCGAGGAGCTGGTCTCGCTCGACGTCGAGTCGCTCGACTTCGACGCCGAGGCGGTCCGGGTCGAGGGCAAGGGCGGCAAGACACGAATCGTCCCTGCAGGTGAGCATGCGATGCGCTCGCTGGGGCGCTATCTCGAGCGAGCTCGTCCCGCGCTCCAGCTTCCCGGCGAACCCGCGTTGTTCGTCTCGAAGTCCGGCCGGCGGCTCAGCACGTCGGATGTGAGGCGGCGTCTGCGCATCTGGGCACGCCAATGCACCGCTGGCGCGCCTGCGCTCGCGAGCGCCCATCCCCACGCGCTGCGACATTCGTTCGCGACCCATCTGCTGGAGGGAGGCGCGGATCTGCGCACGATCCAGGAGCTGCTGGGCCACGCGAGCATCTCGACGACGCAGGTCTACACTCGGGTAGAGTCGGCGCGTCTGCGGTCGGCGTACGCGCGAGCCCACCCGCGGGCGTAGCGCCGGCATCGTGGGGGGGGGACAATTGGAGACAAACGTCAAAGCGATCGAGCTTCACGAGCTTTGGAGGCGATACAAGTCCTCAGGTGACGAGCGCGCACGTGAACGGCTGGTGGTCGCGTATTCGCCGCTGGTCAAGTACGTGGCCGGGCGGATGAGCTCGGGCCTGCCGGCGCACGTCGAGGAGTCGGATCTCATCTCCTACGGCCTCGGAGGTCTGATCTCGGCGATCGAGCGCTTTGACCTTGCGCGCGAGATCAAGTTCGAGACGTACGCGATCACCCGCATCCGTGGAGCGATCATCGACGAGCTGCGCACGCTGGACTGGGTTCCGCGCTCGGTCCGCGCTCGCGCCCGGGAGATAGAGCGCGTCAACATGAAGCTCGAGGCTCGCTTTCAGCGTGCGCCGACGGACGAGGAGATGGCCGGCGAGCTGGCGATCAGCTTGGAGGACTTCCAGGACGCGCTGCTGCAGATCTCCAACTCGACGATCGTCGCGCTCGACGAGCTGTGGAACGTGTCGGATGCCACCGGCGATCAGGTTTCGTTGCTCGACACGCTGCCCGACCGCGGCGCGCCCGACCCCCAGCAGCTCGTCGATCAGAGCGAGCTGCGTGACCGCATCGCCGACGCGATCGCGGCGTTGCCCGAGCGCGAGAAGCTGGTCGTCGCCCTCTACTATTACGAGAACCTGACCTTGCGTGAGATCGGCGAGGTGCTCGGTGTGACCGAGTCACGCGTTTCGCAGCTGCACACCAAGGCGGTCCTGCGGTTGCGCTCGAAGCTCGCGGGCGAGATCGATTAGGGCCTTAGGGCTCCGAGCCCGGCGGCCCTGCGCCGGTTTTGTCGCGGACGCGTTATCGTCGCCTGCCTAGACCACAGAGAGGAGAACAGGCATGCACAAGGCCGCGGATCGCATCCGTAACGTGGCCCTCGTCGGCCATCGGGGCAGTGGCAAGACCTCGCTGAACGAGGCGCTGTTGTTTGCGGCAGGGGTTGTCAACCGGCTCGGGTCGGTCACCGACGGCACGACGGTCTCCGACGCCGATCCCGACGAGAAGGCGCGCCAGATGTCGATCTCGGCGGCGCTGTCGTCGTTTCAGTGGCAGGACCGCAAGGTCAACCTGATCGACACGCCGGGCGACTCCAGCTTCATCGCGGACGCGCTCGGCGCGCTGCGGGTGTGCGAGTCGGCGGTGTTCGTCGTCAACGCGGTGATGGGGGTCGAGGTGCACACGACGCGGCTGTGGCAGCGCGCCGCCGAGCTCGACCTCGCGCGCCTGCTGTTCGTCAACATGCTCGACCGCGAGCGCGCCGACTTCTATCGCACGCTCGACTCCTTGAAATCCGACTACGGGCCCCATGTCGTGGCGACGGCGATCCCGATCGGCTCCGAGCACGAGGTCTCGGGCGTGATCGATTTGGTCGACATGAAGGCGTACGAGTATGGCGTCGGCCGCGACAACTGGACCGAGATCCCGACCCCCGACGCGCTGCGGGAGACGGCCCAAGAGCACCGCGAGAAGCTGATGGACGAGGTGAGTGAATCTTCCGACGCGCTGATGGAGCGCTATCTCGAGGGTGAGGAGATCAGTCACGAGGAGATCGTCACCGCGCTGAAGGATGGTACCAACCACGGGAAGCTGTTTCCCGTCACCTGCGGCGTCGCGACGCGCAACCTCGCGACCAATCGGCTGCTGGACGCGATCGTCGAGGACCTCCCGTCGCCGGTCAAGCACGGCGGCCTGCAGGTCGGCGAGCTGACGCTCGAGCCCGACGAGCGCAAGGAGATGTTCGCCTACGTCTTCAAGACGCGGGCGGACCCGTTCGCGGGACGGATCAACCTGTTCCGCGTCTATCAGGGGGTGGTCAGACAGGACTCGCAGGTCCTCAACACGCGCACCCACAACAAGGAGCGGATCGGCCAGCTGCTCACGTTCGAGGGCTCGCAGACCGGACACGCGACCGAGTTCGGCCCCGGCGACATCGGCGCGGTCGCGAAGCTCAAGGAGACCAAGGCCGGCGACTGGCTGGCCTCGCGCGACGAGCCGGTGACAATGCCCTCGATCAAGCTCCCGGCGCCCGTGATGGCGTTCGCCGTCGAGCCGAAGAGCAAGGGCGACGAGGACAAGGTGTTCACCGCGCTGCGCCGTCTCCAGGAGGAGGATCCGACGATCGACCTGCACCGCGATCCGCAGACCGGCGAGCAGATCGTCGCCGGCCTCTCTCAGATCCACGTCGAGGTGATCGTCGAGCGGCTACGATCGCGCTTCGGTGCCGAGGTCAATCTCAGGCCGCCGCGGGTTCCGTACCAGGAGACGATTCGCGGGTCGGCCAAGGCACACGGCCGCCACAAGAAGCAGACCGGTGGACGGGGCCAGTTCGGCGACTGCCACATCGAGATCGAGCCCCTCGAGCCCGGCTCCGGCTTCGAGTTCATCGACGCGATCAAAGGCGGCGTGATCCCCTCCGGCTTCATTCCCGCGGTCGAGAAGGGCGTCTTGGACGCGATGCGCGAAGGCGTCGTCGCCGGTTATCCGGTCAAGGACGTCCGCGTCCGGCTCTACGACGGCTCTTACCACACCGTCGACTCCTCCGAGATGGCTTTCAAGGTCGCCGGCTCACTTGCGATGAGGCAGGCGCTGGAGCAGGCGCGGTCGGTTCTGCTCGAGCCGATCATGCTGGTCACGGTCACCGTCCCGGAGGATGCGGTCGGCGACGTGATCGGCGACCTCAACTCGCGCCGTGGGCGTCCGCTCGGGATGGAGCCGTCGGGCGGCGGCATGACCGAGGTCAAGGCGGAAGTGCCGATGGCGGAGATGCTCAGCTACGCCCCGGATCTACGCTCGATCACCGGTGGCCAGGGCGAGTTCACGATGGAGTTCGAGCGCTACGAGGAGGTGCCCGGGCACCTGGCCGGCAAGGTCGTGGACGAGGCTCGCGCCGAGCGAGAGGCCGTCAAGGCTTGAGAACAATTAGTAATCTCGGTCTGGTGAACACCAGGGCGATAAACACCTCGGGCACGGACACCAGCTGCGACGTCTGCGGCCGGACGCTGCTGCGAGGCGAGAGCGCCGAGCTATACATCAACGGCGGAGCTCGCAAGGCGGTCTGCGACCTGTGCACCTCCCGCGCCGTGCACGAAGGCTGGATGCGAGAGGGGACGGTTGCCGAGTTCGATCCCGCTGACGCGCCAGAACGCCGCCGGTCGCTGCGCAGCCGCCTGCGCGGCCGTCGCGCCGCCCCCACCCCGAGCGCAGCGACATCCGCGAGCGCGGTGCTGATCGGTGAAGGGCGCTCGGATGGCGTGGGACCGCAGGCGTCGCCTGCGCTAGGCCCGCGGACCGAGGCCGCGCGCTCTCTGCTGAGACGGCTGCGCGGCAGGCGCGTGGCTGCGGATGCGGCGGAGTTGCCGGAGGCGTCGCTCGTGGGCGCCGGGGAGCGGCCGTGGTCCGAGCCTGCGCCGGTTGGCGCTCGTGCTCGCGACTTGGGCGAGCCGCAGCAGGTCCACGCGGTTCCCGTCAGCCGCGATCAGAAGATCGCCTCCGCGGTCGAGTTGTTCAACGGCTGCGAGCACCGCCGGACGCTGGCGGGGATCGCCCGGTCGCTGGTGCTGCCCTCCGAGGACCACTCGAGCGTCGTCGAGGTGGTCATCTCGTGGGAGCTGTGCTGGTATCGGTATGAGGTCGACCTCTCAGAGGACGAGCCTCATGTGCGCGTCGGCGCCCAGGGATACGAGCTCGACGAGCTGGCGGAAAGCGAACGATCGGCGAACGCCGCGGCCGACGAGAGTGGTGGTTTGACCATCTGAGGGCTGGACGCAAGTTCGATGGCGGCAGCGAGTGGCGCTTCACTAGCATCCGGCCGGTGATCTACTGCGTCGTTCCGGAGGCTCTGGCCGACGAGCTGTTCGAGCGGCTCGTCGACTACTACGACGGTGATCTCAACGTGACCGTGATCGTCGACCGGCGCCGGTCTTCCCGACGCGAGCGCGCCCCCTCGGGAGGTGGCCAACGCGAGGTTCGCGACCGCCGCCGCGCACGAGTTCCCGGCGAGCTGCCGGAGCTCGCGACCGATTGAAGCTGATCGTGCACGTCGACGGCGGTGCGCGAGGCAATCCCGGTCCGGCGGCGATCGGGGTTGTCGTATCCGATCCCGATGGCACCGTGGTCCACGAGCTCTCGGACAGGATCGGTGTCGCCACCAACAACGTGGCCGAGTACCGGGCGCTGTTGCGCGGGGTGCAGGCCGCGCGCGACCTCGGCGCTCGCGAGATCGAGATCGTCAACGACTCCGAGCTCGTCGCGCGCCAGCTGACCGGCGCCTACAAGGTCAAGCATCCCTCGATCAAGCCGCTCTACGAGCAAGCAGTCGCGGATCTGCGCGCGTTTGCCCGATGGCGGATCCGCAGCGTTCCCCGTGCGCAGAACGCCCGCGCCGATGCGCTGGTCAACGAAGCGCTCGATCGTGCCGGCTGACAACACACGTATACGCGTGCACGGCGACGTCTCCGACCGGTGGAAGAGATCGGCGAGTTCGCACCGGTGTGGTGTGGCTAGCCCGAAGTTGCGGCTAATCGGGCGAGCGGCGCGGCCCGGGCGGACGCGTGCCGGCCACCTCGCGGAGCTCGTCGATCAGATACGTGCTTGCGAGCGTCCGCGGCGGCTCGCGTCGCTCCAGCGCCGCCTCGATCGCGCCCGCGAGGCGCCGCGCCTTATCAGCCTCGCGGCGCTCGCGGCCCTCGGCGAACCGCGGCATCACCTGCTCGGCGAACAGTGTCAGCGACTCGCAGATGTGCTCGTGGCGGTTGCACCCCACCTGCAGCGCGAGGATCACCTGGTCGACTCCGGCCTGCTCGTAACGAGCGATCAGCTCAGAGGCCTGCGCCGGCGTGCCGATTGCCCCTCGCAGCGATCCCGTCTGCTCCTGCAGCAGCCTGCCCGCAAGCGGCGCCCGCTCGGCGGACACGATGCTCCGCGCAAAGCCTGCCTGCGCGCGGCCACGTTCGAACTCCTGCATGACGTTCGTGACGCCGGGGGCATGCGGGCTGGAGCCGTAGTAGTGGGCGAGCGAGTAGCCGAAGAAGTGCGCTCCGTCGATACCGCGATCGATCGCCTTCGCTTCGTCGGCGGCCAGCATCATCGGGAGCACGACCGCGACGGCCGGGTTGACGGCGAACCCGGCGGCAACGCACTGCCCCGAGCGCAACAGCGCATAGTACTCGTGCACCCACTTGGCGGCATCTTCGGGCTCGACGAACGAGAACGACAGCGCGCCGATCCCGTTGCGGGCCGCGAGATGGATCGTCTCGCGTCGGCTGCAGGCGACCCACAGCGGCGGATGTGGCCGCTGGCGCGGCTTGGGGACGACGTTGCGCGGCGGCATCTGCAGCCAGTTGCCGTCGAGCCCGGCGAACGGGGTCTCGACGAACATCCTCGTGATCGCGTCGAGCGATTCGCGCCACATGTCGCGCTTGTGCCCGCGGTCGACCAGGAACCCACCGAGCTCGGCAGCCGAGCCAGACTCGCCCGTCCCGAACTCGACCCGTCCTCCGGAGATCAGGTCGAGCGTGGCGATCCGTTCGGCGACCCGCGCGGGATGGTTGACGGTGGGCAGCAAGTTCACGATCCCGTGACCGAGACGGATCTGGTCGGTGCGCTGCGAGGCGGCGGCGAGGAACACCTCCGGTGCCGAGGAGTGCGAATACTCCTCCAGAAAGTGGTGCTCGACCTCCCACACGTAGTCGAACCCGAGCCGATCTGCGAGCGCCACCTGCTCGAGCGCGTCGCGCAGCAGGTCGGACTCGCTTGCTCGCGACCATGGACGCGGAAGCTGATGCTCATAGAAGATCCCGAACCGCACCGGGGCGCGATGTTAGAGACGCGTGCAAGAAGCGTTGAGCCTTGCCCTCGGTCCGCGAGTCGCCGAGTCCCGCACCGAGACTCGGTAACCTGATGCGAGTGACCGATGCCCTGATCGAGCTCGCCGAGCGGCTGACCGACACCGCCGACCGGCTGCGCAGCGGCGAGCTCGAGCCCGATACAGCGCTGGCGTTGATCGAGGAATGTGCGCGCCTGGCAGCCGAGGCGAGCACACGGGTGGACGAGCGCGTCAGAGCCGCGCTCGAGCCGCTGCCGGATCTCCCCGGTCAGCTCCCGCTGCCGGTCTCATAGTGGCCGCTGTGGCCGCGGGCGGCGTGAAGCCCGCCTATCCGGAGCATCTGCGCGCCCAAGTTGAGCGCTACCTGCAAAGCCTGCGGTTCACCGAGGAGCCGGTCTGCCGCGGCCTGGAGGAGGCGATGACGTACTCGCTGCTCGCCGGCGGCAAGCGCATACGTCCGGTGCTCGCGCTTGCCAGCGCCGAGGCGGTCGGACGGCCGGCGGCGTCGGTGCTGCCGCTGGCCGCGGCGCTCGAGCTGATCCATACCTACTCGCTGATCCACGATGATCTGCCCGCGATGGACGACGACGACTTCCGCCGCGGCGCGCCGACGTGCCACCGCGCCTTCGGCGAGGCGGTTGCGATCCTCGCCGGCGATGGCCTCTACGCGGAGGCGTTTTCGCTGCTGCTCTCAGAGCAGCAGGCCGAGCCGGCAGACCTGCTCGCAGCGGCGCGCGAGCTGGCAGCCGCGACCGGTGTGCAAGGTATGGTCGGTGGACAGTACATGGACGTCGCCGCGGCGGCTGCTCCAGACCTCGCCGGGCTGCGCCACCTGCACGAGCTCAAAACGGGCAGGTTGATCGCAGCCAGCATCGAATGCGCACTGCTGGTGGCCGGCTTGCGAGAACATGACAAAATCAGATCGTTCCGCGCCTTTGCCGCCGAGCTGGGCGTGCTGTTCCAGATCGTCGATGACATCCTCGACGTGACCGGTTCGGTGCAGACCCTTGGCAAGCGGCAAGGCAGCGACGAGCGGCTGGGAAAGCGCACCTATGTCAGTGAGTTCACACTCGACGGGGCGCGCGAGCTGGCCGGCGAGTCGCACCGGCGCGCATGCGCCGCGCTTGCCGAGGCGGCCCCGGGCGGGGCCGCAGAGCTCGAACAGATCACCGACTTCATCGCCACGCGGAGCTACTGAACTTGATGTCACAGCTACTGAAGACAATCGACAAGCCTCAAGATCTCCACAGTCTCACCGACGAGGAGCGGCAGGCCGTCGCCCAGGAAGTCCGTGAGCACATCATCGAGACGGTCGGGGAGATCGGCGGCCACTTCGGCGCAAACCTTGGCACGTGTGAGATCGCAGTCGCGTTGCACTCACTGTTGGATTCCCCGCGCGACAAGATCCTTTGGGACGTCGGTCATCAGGCATACCCGCACAAGATCCTGACCGGACGCCGTGACCGGCTGCACACGATCCGCCAGTACGGAGGCTTGGCGCCGTTTTGCGCGATGCACGAGTCAGAGCACGACACGATGGGCGCCGGGCACGCGTCGACCGCGATCGGATACGCAGTCGGGATCAAGGAGGCGATGCGCCGCGGTCACGGCGAGGACGGACGCGTGGTCGCGGTCGTCGGTGACGGTGCCCTCACCGGTGGCGTGGCGTTCGAAGCCGTCCACCAGGCCGGCGGCCTCGGCACGCCGATCGTCGTCCTGCTCAACGACAACGGGATGTCGATCGCCCCGAACGTCGGCGCGCTGTCGCGCTACTTCAACCGGATTCGGCTCAACCCCAAGCTGTGGCACGCACGCGAAGAAGTCGAGGAAGGCCTGACGAAGCTCCCCGCCGGGATTGGGGCGGCATTCGAGCGCCTCGGTCCGCACGTCAAGGAGTCGATCAAGGCATTCTGGGCGCCCGGCCTGTGGTGGGAGGAGCTCGACTTCGCCTACATGGGGGTGATCGACGGCCATGACGTGCGTGCGCTGCGGCGCGCGCTGCGAGAGGCGCTCACCGCGCAGCGCCCCGTCGTCGTGCACTGCGCGACGGTCAAGGGCAAGGGCTTCGCGCCCGCCGAGGAGGGCGGCCTCGAGGGAATGGAGAAGTGGCACGCCGCCAAGCCGAAGTCGATCGCCAACGGGGCGCCCGCTGTCGCGGCCGCGCCGCAGGCCCGGCGTCCCTCCAGGCAGCGCCCACAGTACACGCAGGTGTTCGGTCAGGCGCTGGTTCGCGAGTGCCGCCGCGACGAGCGCGTCATCGGGATCACCGCTGCGATGAACTCCGGCACTGGCCTCAACATCCTCCAGCGCGAATTGCCTGACCGGTACTTCGACGTCGGCATCGCGGAGCAGGAGGCAGTCCTGTTCGCGGCCGGCCTCGCGCTTCAGGGCTGCAAGCCGGTGGCCGCGATCTACTCGACGTTTCTACAGCGCGCCTACGACCAGATCGTCCACGACGTCTGCCTGCAGAAGCTCAATGTCGTGTTCGCGATGGACCGCGCCGGCCTCGTCGGCGACGACGGCCCGACGCACCACGGCTCATTCGACATCGCCTACATGCGCTGCCTGCCGAACATCGTCCTGATGGCACCGCGCGACGAGGCGATGCTCGTGCACCTGCTCCACACCGCCTTGCGCTACGACGACGGGCCGATCGCGATTCGCTACCCGCGCGGCGAGGGCACCGGCGTGGCGCTGCCCAAGACACCGTCGCCGGTCCAGATCGGAACCGGCGAGATCCTCCGCGAAGGCGACCGTGTCGCGCTGCTCGGATACGGCACAGGCGTCGGCAAGGCGCTCGAGGCCGCCGAGTTGCTCACCGGGCGAGGGATCTCGGTGACCGTCGCCGACGCGCGCTTCGCGAAGCCTCTCGACGCCGGCCTGGCAGCCCAGCTGGCCGCTGAGCATGAGCTTCTGGTCACGGTCGAGGAGGGGGTGCTCGCCGGGGGCTTCGGCTCGGCCGTGTGGGAGACGCTGTCCGATGCCGGACTGGCGCCGCGCATCATGCGGGTCGGCTTGCCTGATCGCTACATCACGCACGGCACTCCGCCGCTGTTGCACGAGGAGATCGGTTTCACCGGCCGGCGGATCGCCGAGCGGATCGCGACGACGGTCGCTGAGCACACCGGCGTTGCCTGATCAGGCTCTCCGTCGCCTGACCGGGCCACGCCGGTATGCGCGGGCCCTACGCCCTCGCAATGCAGGCCTGAAGCCCTGCGCAACGCGGCGCGGGCCCTACCCCGCGCAATGCAGGCCTGAAGCCCTGCGCCACGCGGCGCGGGCCCTACCCCTCGCAATGCAGGCGTGAAGGCCTGCGCAACGCGGCCTGAACCCTGCGCAACGCGGCCCTGATGCCCTGCTCAGCGCAGCGCAACGCAGGCCTGATGTCCTCTCCTAGCGCAAACGCAGGGCTGATGCCCTTCGAAACGAAACGACCCGCCTTCCTGGGCGGGTCGTTTCTGAGGGAGGAGAGATGGAGAGAGAAAGTTGTATTCCGCGCTCCACGAACAATGGTGGCGCCTGCGCAGCTTGGCTAGTGTGACGTCGGTCACGTCCCCGTCGCGGCCCGTGAGATCGGCCGCTCACGTACCGTTCCGAGAAGGTGAAGCGCGTTCGCCTCGACAGCCTGCTCTCGCAGCGCGGCGTCTTCCCGTCGCGTTCCCGTGCTGCGGCGTCCGTCCTCGCGGGCGAGATCCTGTTGCCTACGCAGCGCCGTCGGGCGCGCAAGCCCGGGCAGATGGTCCCCGAGGACATCGAGCTCGAGGTCGCGCAGGGCCCGGCGTACGCGTCGCGTGGCGCGATCAAGCTGGCCAACGCGCTGGACCGGCTCCAGGTCGAGATCTCGGGACGGCGGGCGGTCGACGTCGGCGCCTCGACGGGAGGGTTCACCGATTGCCTGCTGCGGCGCGGCGCTGCCCACGTCGTCGCGGTCGATGTCGCCGACGGGGCGCTGGACCGCCGGCTGCGACACGATCCGCGCGTGACCGTGCTCGCCCGCCGCAATGCCCGTTCGCTGAGCCCCAAGGAGCTTCCGTACGCCGCTGAGCTGATCGTGATCGACGTGTCGTTCATCTCGCTGACGAAGATCCTGCCCGCTGTGCTCGCGTGCGCCGCCGCGCGCTTTGACTGCCTCGCGCTCGTCAAGCCGCAGTTCGAGGTCGGGCGCGAGCGGATCGGCAAGGCCGGGGTCGTACGTGAGCCGCAGTTTCGCCGCGAGGCGCTGCTCGGCGTCGCCCGCGCCGCGGTTGTCCTCGAAGCGGCGGTTCTGGGCTTTGCGAGCTCGGGCTTGCCCGGCCCCAAGGGCAACCTCGAGACGTTCGTATGGATCGCCGACGGGGCGCGCGGCGGCTGCGAGGACCTCGTCGCCGCCTTGAGGGAGGTCGAGCCGTGAAGGCGGTGCGCACGGCCACCGTCTTCACGCATCGCCGTCCCGCCGAGACCGCTCGGGCGATCGGCGAGCTGATCGCAGCCGCACGTGACGCGAACGCAGTGTTGCGGTTCGACGCCGACGAGACCCGCAAGCACCGGCTCGCGCCAGGTGATGGGCTCGAGCTCAATGCAACTGACCGCGGCCCCGTCGACCTCTGCTTCGCACTTGGCGGCGACGGCACGATCCTCAGCGCGCTTCGGACTTACGCCGGCACCGGCATACCGGTGTTTGCCGTCAACTATGGTGAGATCGGCTTCCTGGCGACCGTCGACCGCGACCAGGAGGAGACGGGCTTCGGGCGCGCATTCGCCGGCCAGTTCGACGTGCTCTCGCTGCCGGCGATCGCGGTCGAAGGGGACGGCGGGCAATCGCTGGCGATCAACGACATCTCCTTGCACCGTCAGCCCGGCAACCGCGTCGCCGACCTCCAGTACGCGGTCGGAGCCGATGAGGTCGGTCGGGTTCGATGCGACGGTCTCGTCGTCGCCACTCCCGCCGGCTCGACGGGCTACAACCTCGCCAACGGCGGCCCCGTTCTCGCCTGGGGAGTCGAGGGGTTCGTGGTCTCGTTCATCGCTCCGCACTCGCTGACCGCGCGCGCCCTGGTCGTCGCGCCCACCGACGTGCTCACGGTCTGCAATTGCTCGCGCGAGGAGCCTGTCGACCTGACAGTCGACGGGCGGCCCACGTGCGTGCTGGCGCCCGGGACCCGGATCGAAGCGCGCTTCGTGGACGGACAGGGCGCGCTCTCGCAGCTCGCCGGCGCGACCTTCTACCAACGTCTGCGCGAGAAGTTCGGACGCCTCGCGACGATCCCCTAAACCGGGTTAGGTTAGGGCCCGCGCAATAATTCTGCTCGGACTTGACGAGTGGCTGGGCGCTCCGTGCGTTCTACGTACGCTTCTGGTCAATTCGCCTGACTCGCCGCAGATCTGCAGCCTCGTGCTCAATGCTGGACGTTGGCGGTCGACTCTCCGGGTGCGCTGTGCATAGGGCCGCAGTCGCGCAAGAGTGGTGCGGGCGGGTCGTTACGAATGGAGGTCGTTCTATGCGTCTGCGTATTGCAGATCTGTCTATCCGCACGAAGAGTCGGCGCGATCCAGGCCGAGACCAATCACGCGGTGGCGGTCGTCGAGGACGGCGCCAAGCGCACCGAGGATGGCGCCGGCGTGGTCGAGCAGACGCGCGAGGCGTTCATGCGGATCGGCTCCGCGGTGGAGGACATGAGCTCGAGGATCGAGCAGATCGCTGCGGTCTCCGAGCAGGTCGCCGCCAGCGCGCAGAGCTTGCAGCAGAACATCAGCGAGGTGGCGTCGGTTGCCCAGGAATCGTCTGCGTCGACCGAGCAGGTCTCCGCCTCCACAGAGGAGACGTCCGCCTCGGCCGAGCAGATCGCCGCCTCAGCGCAGGAGCTCTCCGGCAACGCTGACGCGCTCAACGCGCTCGTGGCGAAGTTCAAGCTCCACTAATAAGGCCCTAACTGGCTCGCCTCACCCCGACGATGAGCGGAGGGTACCGCCGGCACCCTCCGCTTCGCCCGGAGCGAGCGGTCGAGAAGCTGCCAGGGATCAGATGGATTCGGGGATCCGTCGGCGACGCCTGGTACACCGTCACCCATGCTGTATGAGCTGCGCATCGAGAACCTGCTCTTGATCGACCATTGCGAGCTCGCGCTCGCGCCCGGACTGAACATCCTGACCGGCGAGACCGGCGCCGGCAAGACGCTGCTCGCTCAGGCCCTCGACCTGCTGCTGGGAGGCCCCGCCCGTAGTGGCATCGTCCGCGGCGGCGCCGCGGAAGCGTACGTCGAGGGGACGTTCGCGGTGCCCAAATCGGTGCCTGATGGGAGCGCGGAGCTGATCGCCACCGGCGCCGAAGAGGTCGTCCTCGCCCGGCGCGTGTGGCCCGACGGCCGCACGAGGGCGTATGTCTGCGGTCGCTCCTCGACGCTCGCCGACCTGCGCAGGCTGGCCGGCGGCCTGATCTCCTTCTATGGCCAGCACGAGCACCGCAAGCTGATGCTCTCGAGCGCGCAGCTGGAAGTGCTCGATGCCTACTGCGGAACCAACCAGCTGGCGCTGCGCGCCCGTGCCGGCGCGGCGTACGACCGCGTTCGGCGGCTGGCGCAGCGGCTCGGTGAGCTGTCTGCCACGGCGGGAGCGCGCGACCGTGAGCTGGACCTGCTCGGCTTCGAGCTGGGCGAGATCGAGTCGGTGGCACCCGGCGTCGACGAGGAGCCGGCGCTGATCGCCGAGCGCGATCGACTGCGCCACCTGGAAACGCTGCAGAGCGCCGCCGCCGCCGGCGCCGAGGCCCTCGCGCCCGAAGCCGGCGAGGGGTTCAGTCGCGCGCTCGCCCATGCGGTGCGCAGGCTCGAGCAGGCGGCGGCGATCGATCCGCGGCTTGCTGGGTCGTGCGAGCGCCTGCAGGCGCTCGCCTACGAG
>Ga0335081_10004513_pt1 | contig 21916 bp, 21 predicted proteins | sample Lox_Sample_35_FD_206713 | JGI IMG/M metagenome (GOLD analysis project Ga0335081, IMG submission 206713) | Soil microbial communities from Loxahatchee National Wildlife Refuge, Florida, United States - Lox_Sample_3.5 | ecosystem: Environmental > Terrestrial > Soil > Wetlands | place: USA... | reverse complement strand
CAGGAACAACTCCACCAGCCGATTGGAAAAACCCCATTCGTTATCGTACCAGGAAATAATTTTCACCAGTTTTCCTCCGATCACCTTCGTGGACGGACCATCCACAATAGAGGAATGGGGGTTTCCGTTAAAGTCAATGGAGACGAGAGGCTCCTCACAAAAACTCAAGATCCCCCTTAATTTCCCGTCGGCATAAGACTTTAAGAGATTATTCACCTCTTCTGCCGTTGTTTCTCTCGCCAACCTTGCTACCAGGTCGACCACGGAGACATTGGGTGTGGGAACCCGGATGGCCATTCCGTCCATCTTTCCTTTCAATGCCGGGATGACAAGAGAGAGGGCTGTGGCAGCACCCGTCGTTGTCGGGATCATCGACATCGCAGCCGCCCTGGCACGGCGAAGATCCCGATGCGGAAAATCGAGAATAACCTGATCATTGGTATAGGCGTGAATGGTTGTCATCAGTCCATATTCCACCCCGAACTCATCCACTAATATCTTGGCGATAGGGGCCAGACAGTTCGTCGTGCAGGATCCCATGGAAAGAATGTGATGTTTGGCAGGGTCGTAATCCTTCTCATTGACTCCCAGAACCAGCGACACATCCGGGTCTTTTGCCGGCGCAGAAACCACCACTTTTTTCGCACCCGCCTCAATATGTTTCGAGCCGCCCACACGATCTGTAAACTTCCCCGTGCTTTCGAGCACCACATCCACGCGGAGGTCTTTCCAGGGAAGCTGCCCCGGATCTTTGAGCGCGAAAACTTTCACCTCTTTCCCATCGATCGAGATGGCATCTTTCTTCGCCTCGACCCGAGTGCCAAATTTTCCGTGAACCGAATCGTATTTCAACAGGTGGGCCAACGTCTGCGCATCGGTCAGATCATTGACCGCCACAAATTCCAACTCCTTCCTGTTCAGACCTGCACGAAGCACATTTCGGCCAATCCTTCCAAATCCGTTTATCCCGACCCTGACTGCCATCGTTACTCCCTCCTTTCAGAAATTAAGTTTATTATATAACTTTTTTCCATTCGCTGCGTCAACATTTTTCAAAGAATCTGCGGACTTCACAAAAGGAGACCAACCTGGTATATTAAACCGGTAGAAGGTAAACGGAGGAAAAAGAAAGTTCAGTGAGGCACGACAGAAATATACTGGAAATCGTGAGAGGACTCCTCCTCTCAGAGGTCGCTTTCCGTGAAATCGTCAAGAAATATGGAGCGGGTCGCCTCCGGTTCTCGGACATCGGCACCTGGGTGGACGACAAAGGCCAGACCCTCCTCTATAATTTGAAGGAGCAGTGTCATTCCCTTTTTCGATACAGGGGGAAAAGAACGATCCGGAAGAATGAATGGCTTCTCGACTTGGTGATCGGGTCGATTTTCCATGAAGCCATGAAGCTGAGGGAGAACATTTACCAGATGGAAGTTTACCGTCCCAGGTACCTTCAATACAAAGCCAAGTTCGGGAAATCCAGCTACGAGAAGGACTATCTTCAACAGTTCGAGCGAATTATTCTCAAGGCCGAACAGGGGGTGGCCGAAGGGATGCTGGAGACTCGATCTCTTTTTAGAGATGCGGCGGCACAACTCGTCGATGTCTTCAAAGGGAACTCCAAGAATGCGTTTTTGGTCCGCTTCCTCCTGGAAAATCTGACCCTCCTAAATAAGGTTTACGGCCCCAAGAAGACAAGAGAGATTTTCAACGTCATGTTCAGAAAAGGGTTTTTGGACGCCTACAGGTTCGCGGGTGTGAGCTATCTGCGGAGTGAGCATTATGACCTCTCGTCAACCTATTTCTTAAAGGCGCTGAAAATGGCCCCTCACGACGGCGACCTCCAATTCCTGCTCAACTTCAGCCTCGGGATGAATATGTACTATAAGAATGCCTATTCAAGGTCTTTATCCTACTTTTCCAAGTTGGCTCGCGCCAAATTAGATGGAAAGCCAAAAAAGGAATATTTGAGGAAAGTGGAAGAGGTCTGCAAAAAAATCTCTTCGGACCTGAAGGAGGAAAAGGGTCTCAACGCGGCAAGGGAGGCGAACTCCCTTGCCGATCGAATAAGAAAATGTTATGATAACTTCAAAAGGAGTTCATGAAGTGCCTATCTACGAGTATCATTGTGGTCAATGCAAAAACGAGTTTGAGAAGTTGGTGCTGAATTCTTCTGAAAAGATTGCCTGCCCGAAATGCAACAGCAAGAAGGTTCACCGAGTGATGTCGGCTTTTGCTTTTTCCGTCGGTGGGAAATCCAAAAGCACCGCCGGTTCCTCTTGCGGGAGTTGCTCCGCCTCTACCTGCTCCACTTGCGGCTCTAAATAAAGGGTTCTAGGATTCAAGGGGCCAAGGGCTCGAGCCTTCAAGAATTTATCACACCCATCCGTAGAAAGTCTTTTCGAATTTTTTGAATTCTTTCTGAGGGTCCATTTTTTTCTTCTCTTACACTCCTGTTTCTTTATCTTTCTTGACCCCTAGAACCCTTGACCCCCGGAACCCTGAATTAGAGGTTCGTTAAATGCCTTCGCATCTCCATCTCTTCCCTTAACGAATCATTTTCTTTGAGCGCTTTTAAAGCCTCCCCGATCATCTGAATCATTTTTTCCTTATCCTCTGGGAGCTTTCCGTGGAGGGGGAGGAGGTTGGAGATATGATCGCTCAAAAATTGAGAGGTGACTTGAAGCTCCTCTAAGAGCAGCTTTGTTTCCTTTAATATCGATTCCGGCGAGGCCGGTTGGAAGCGACCTTCCACCATGGCCTCATAGAGCGGAGAGTTGGGCTGGGGGACGAACGTCCGCACACGGATAAAATGGGGATCGATCTGATTCAACACCTCTGCTGTCCCCCTCGCGTGCTGTTCCCATTTTACTTCACCGCCAATTCCTAAGAGAACGTATAAAGAGTACTCAAAGCCAGCTTCCTTCGCCTTTTTACCTGCTTCGATCATCTCTTCCGGGGTTGCCCCTTTCGCAATTTCCGTGAGGAGTTCTTGATCGCCTGTTTCAAGACCTACGTGCAGTCTTGTTAAACCTGCTTGGCGGATCTTTGTCAGATCCTCTAAGGGTTTCTTGGCAATGGTCTTGGCCCGCGCATAACTGGTTACCCTTTCGATATGGGGAAAGGAGGTCAATAAGGTGTTCAGTATCTTGACCCACATCTCGGTCTTCGCTACAAGACTATTTGAGTCTCCGATAAAAATCGTCCTGACCCTATCCCCATAAAGCTCTCTTGCTGATTCGATATCTTCGAGGATCTCTTCGAGATCCCTGATTTCGAACTTTATCCCTTTATACATGGAGCAGAAGGTGCATCGGTTCCACGGACACCCGCGAGTCACCCTGAGAAGCAGGCTGTTGGCTTCACTGGGCGGTCTGAAAGGCGGAAAATCGTAATCTCTTCTTCTCAATCCAAATCTGCCAATCGTCATAAAATACCTCCAAAAAAAATGACAAATGTGCAAAGCTCAAGGTTCAAATCAAAACTGACCTAATATCAAATTACCAAGTTTAAAGCTCGAATAATGAAAGCAAGAAAATTACTTGATGCTTTTTCATTTTTATATTTGGATTTCATTTGACATTTGAACTTTGGCATTTGGAATTGACCCATCATTAAAATATCATCGAAACAGAGATTCCCTTTTTCTCAAAACGCTCCTTTAGCTCCGCTCCTGTCAGACGAAAATAGTCCTCTTCCAGATACTGATTCATTTTGGCCTTGCGATAAATTGCCTTCACCTTATTCGGATAATTCATTCGATCGATCAGCACCTCGTCAGTGACTCCTTCCAGCATTGCCACCAGAGGTTTCGGATTCAAAGGAAGCATCGGACCGATAAAAGCATACGTTCCGATCTTTTCCTGTCGGAGGGCTTTCAGGGCTTCGACTCTGGATAAGATCGAAGGAGAACAAGGTTCGAAGATCTTCTTGATCCCCTCGTCATGGGTGGTAATCGATAAGCCCACCTCAATATTGTCGAATCGCTTAAATAAATCCATATCTCTCAGACAAAGGGGAGAACGGGTCAATAGATTTACCGAAAATCGGACGTCCAGAAGAGCCTCCAAACATTTTCGCGTCAGTTGATACTTCTTTTCAACAGGCTGGTAAGGATCGGTCACTGTACTGAGGGCAACGACTCCATGCCTTGCTCTTTTCAACTGCTTTCTCAGCAAATAAGGAGCGTTCACCTTAACGTCGATGAACTCCCCCCACGGTTCCAGGTGTCCGGTGAAACGCTTCATGAAACTGGCATAACAGTACCGGCACCCATGAGCACATCCGATGTACGGATTGATGCAGTAATCAAAGCCGGGGATGGCGGTTTTGGTCAGAAGGCTCTTTGCAAAGATCTCTTTAACTTTCATTCTTCTCATTATAACGGAGAGGCGGAAAAACTGAAAGTCCTCCGCGCCCGTGTGACCGTGTCGTCATCACGGAGTTGATAGGACGGGTTCTTATTATTACGACAAAATCTCTGGGCGCAACGGGGCGACCTGATGGTTTGTCAGGCGGGGAGGTTAAATAAAGGCGAGTGGGAATTGGAGGTTCCTTTCAACGGGGAGGCCTCATGAGAGTGCGAATAAACTTGCTCAAAGAAGCCCACAATGTCTATCTCTCCTCTTTTTGCTTTCTGCCAAAGATCATAGAGGTGGTGAGTGGTAATCATGCTCATATTGTGGCGACTTAAGAAGTTGCTCAACTCTTTAGAGATATGACTGATCTGGCCCCTCTCCGAGAGCGGAAGGCGGATATGCGTGCTCGCAATGATCAAGGATTTCTCATCCTCCTTTTTTTCTTTTTCGAACAGCAGTGCCCTGTTCATCTTGGGATGGTTTCCCTCTACCTCCCCTTCGCTCATCAGAATCTGTACTCCAAAAGCGATGCGAGTGCCGGGAATTTTCACAATGCGGTCCACGTTTTGGTAATTCACCCCGGTAGATATCTTAAATCCCAAATCCTTGAAGATGGAATGAACCGTATCTGTCAGCAACAATTCACTCTTGGGCCAGAGCAGCGCTTCAATGATGGAAAAATCCTGATCTTTGATGGCTTTGGATTCTTTCTTCGTGGCCTTATCGATTTCTGATTGCAAGAAATTCTTCCTCGCCGTTTTCTTCTCAGAGGTTCTTTTTTCAACCCTGCTTACTACAAACATCGCGATCAGACAACCCAGAGGGAAGAAGAGTTTTAATTCTTCAGGAAATTTGAGAGCGCTATAAATCGCAAAAACCGCAAGCAAAAGTTGGACGATACCTAACATGGTTTATCCGTCACTCCAAAAAATAAATGAAAACAATAAGTTAACGCATGTTTATGCTGAGCAATTTCCATACCAAATTTAGCCATATTAAAAACAATCATGATTTCCACAGATTAGCTTACATTGACTCAACTTCATGCCAGTTCAAATATGACAATATTTCATGATTTGGGCCAAAAGTGTCATGTTTTGACAAGAAAAGGCACCAGCTTTTGAGGATTAAGGGGGGTTAGTTTAGATCTACATTTAGAGAGAGGGAGGTCTAAAAAGATATTCAATCGTTCGATTCAACATCTTTGCTCCCTTCACCTCTGTTTCGAAGAGAGGGACAATCGCCCTTACCTTGTCCCCGAATATCTTCCATATCTCAGCCATATGCTCATCTTGCATCTGAACTCGGTTCAAGACAAACTCTACAGCATCTTTTCCGACCTGATCCTTCTGAATAACTCCGTTGACCACCACACCGCCAACGGGAATTCCAAATTCGTGGAACCAATTAATGAAGCGGGTGATGACAGCAATGGGAAGACTCTCGGGGAGGGTCACAAAAAAGAAAGCGGTGAGGGCTTCATCGGTCAGGAGGTTTTTCGCACTGCCCATTCTATCCTTGAAACTTAAGAGGTAATCTAGGAGAGGATCTTTTTTTTCTTTCTTCGAGAAAGAAAGCACTTCCCTCAACGATTTTGCTTCCTCTCGGCTCTTCAGCATCTTCTCCACCCAAAGGGAGTAGACCTTCGACATTCCGAGAAGGCGCCTCGCATTCGCCGTGGGAGCAGTATCGAAGACGTAAAAATCATATTCATCCTTGAACATGAGATCGACCATATTTTCAAACATAGCCGACTCTTCGAAGGCGGGGTTCATGGTGGCTGATTCGATAAAATCCTCTGCCTTCGTCGTGATGTCTGCAAATTTTAGAAACCAGTTGATCTTTTCGCGGATCTCTTGTTTGGACCGTTCGATCGTATCCCGTGTATCGATCTCGAAGGCATAGCATTTTTCTTCGTCGCAGACGATGGCTGCTTTTCCAAAGACATCTTTTTCTAATAGGCTAGAAAGGCTATGGACAGGATTGGTCGATGCCAGTAAAGTCTTCTTACCCTGTTTGGCCGACCAGAGCGCGGCTGCCCCTGCCATCACGGTTTTTCCAACGCCCCCTTTTCCCCCGAAAAAAATGTATTTCAAGCGGGAGTGATCCTTCATGAACTTATCCATATTGATTGTAATTTGGCTCACGGTTTATCTCCTAATTTTTATTAGCTTGCTGCTTGCTGATTAAAATTATCCAAACATGGCTTTGGCCATCTTCTCAATCATTCCAAGACCAGTGACATCTCGCTCCATTTCAGGGACGGATGCCAAAATCTCTTTTCCGAAAGTCGTGTCAATCACCTTCAGGTAATGTTCCTCCATCGTGAGACGATTTTTTAAATATTCGGGAATATTTTTCCCTTTTAAGTTAGAAGGCAAGACTCGGTTGATGATATAACCGCTCAAGGGAACATCAAATTTGGAAAAAAGTTCTGCCGCTTTCAAGGTGTCCTTAATGATCATCTCTTCAGCTGTTATGACAAAAAAGAAGGCTGTTTTTTCCTTATCAGTCAGGATGCTTGAGGATCTGTTGATGCGGTCCTTGATGTAAAGGAGCTCTTTCAAGATGGCGTCTTCATCCAATTCCTTTTCCCGCTGCATCACAGCTGCCACCTGATCATACTCCCTCATCTGTTCTCGGAGAGCGGTGATTTTACTGATCCACGCATCATAGACAGACGCCATACTTAGGTAGTAAAGGGCATGACCTAACGGCACCAAATCGTAAATGTAGTAGTCGTAGCCTCCTTTGACCACAATATCCACGACCTCATCAAAAATGGCGCTTTCCTCCATCGCGGGCTCAGCCGCAGCAGCCTGAATATAGCTCTCGATCTCTTCTGGAATCTTATTCATTCCATACATATCGAAGATCTTCTGCCTAATCTCCTGCTGATATTCCTTCACACGACGGTCCGCATCAATCTCTTGCGCATAGAGGTTGGGAATGATCTCTACTGGCCCCTTGCCAAAGATATCCTTTTCGAAGATATCGGTTAACGAGGCCTGCGGATCAACAGAGAAAACCAAAACCTTTTTCCCTTTTTTGGCCAAATAATAGGCCGTAGCGGCGGAGAAAGTAGTTTTTCCCAAACCTCCCTTTCCGCCAAACATAATGTACCGCCGATCCGGATACTTTTCAAATATATCTGCTAATGGAATGTCAATCACCCCTTTCTTCCCCCCCCTCCCTCCCCCTCAAGGGGGGAGGGTGAGGGAGGGGGTATTTTTAGGCCAGCGCATCCGTAAAATCTTTTTCCCTCAGCATTCTCCGCTTCCAGGTAGAAATCTGGGGGACGACGTAAGGCAAAAGTCTTAAGGAATAGTAGGGCGGTAGAATCGGCACACCCAGCATATCTCCCATGGTGATGAGGATGAAGAGGTGCTCCATGCTCGCCCTCGTCTTCAAGGCAAATCGGTACGAGTCGTGAGCTGCCATCCCATAGACGAACTCTTTAACCGCTTGGAAAAATCCTGCTTTTCTCTTTTTCTCTTTTTCCGTCATAAAAACCTTCTCCTTCGATTAGATTGCTACACATTATAATCCCCCCACCCTCCCATAGTAAAGGGGGGTGAGGGGATTTATCTCACTCCTTACACCTCGCGTCTGACGAAATAGTTACGCCTTTGCAGGCGCTGCCTCTGCCTTTACAGCTTTATAACGGCCAAAGGCCTTCAGCCCTTCCACTCCGAGAATGATTGCGGCAACGATCAGGAATATCGCAACCAGACCCATCAGTATATTCCCGATATACGCTCCTCCCTTCACGCTGCCTGTAAACACCGCCGTGAAAAGTCTGTAAGAAGTAACGATCAGGGCGGCAATGGTCGTAATAAACATGAAAATCATCGGGTAGAAGGTCCACCCATAGGATTTCCCCTGAGACATCAACCACGCTGTCATCAGCATCAAGGCCAGGGAGGCCATCAACTGGTTGGCTCCTCCAAAAAGGATCCAGAGATATTGCCACCATCCTGTCAAGACCAGGATCAGCGTAAGAAGGCTGGCAATGATGGTTCCAATATGAACATTCTTAAAGATCGGGCTGATATCGCCCAATATCTCCGACGTGGCCACCCGCATAAAACGGATGACCAGTTGAAGGATGGTGACTGCCAGGATGATGAGCATAACGCCGCCATAAGACCTCCCAATGGCGGCCGGAAGCCCCACTGCCCCTAAGAATTTCGACACTCCTGCTGAAAATACGCCAATAGGTCCTTTAGCAATCGCCGCAGCATATTCGGAAGACGAGGCGAAAATCGTTCCAGCAATGACCAGGGCGAACAAAGCAAGCATCATCTCCACAAACATCACCCCGCCACCCACTGGACGGGCATCGGGTTCATACTCTAATTGCCTGGCCGTTCCTGAACTTGAAACGATACTGTGCCACCCAGAGATCGCGCCGCAGGCGATCGTCACAAATAGGATCGGCCAGAGAGGCCCAATTTTAATATTAAAACCTGTATAAGCGGGTAGTGTAAGATCAGGATGGAGCACAAATACCCCAATGATCCCGAATAAGAGACCCAAGAAAATAATGTAGGAAGTGACATAGTTAATGGGAAGCGCAAACCTCCAGATCGGCAAAACAGCCGCAAAGTAGCAGAAGACAAGCGCAGCGATCGCCCATACAAGTTTGCTATTGGCAATTCCGGTTCCGAGGATACTGTCAGAGGAAGCGACAGATCCAAGCCATATCCCGAACAACGAAATGGCGACTGTGATAACAGTGGTCAGAATAATATCCTTCTTCCAGCGATAGATCATCTGCCCCGCAAGAACTCCACCGCCGGTGAAAAAAAGCCATGCCATGAGAGAACTTTTCTGTCCGATGGCTGCATTGACAACGATTGCTCCGAAGGCGCCCGCGATGAGAAGCAGAAAGAAATAGATAAAGCAGAGGAGGATAATCCGAGCTCTTGGAGAGATCAATTTGTAACTTAATCCGCCAAAGGAAGCTCCCTCGTTTCGCATGGCCACCACGGCGCTCGAATAGTCATGAACCCATCCGATGAGCAACGTACCCAGGCAGATCCACAGCAAACAGGGGAGCCACCCCCATTGGATAGCAAGGATGGGGCCGATCACCGGGGCTGCGCCAGCAATGGACTTGAATTGGTAGCCGAACAGGATGTTCTTACTGGTGGGCATGAATTCCACCCCATCCATATACATCTTGGCCGGAGTGGCCCTCTTCGAGTCAGACTTTACAATTTTCGTATCCACGTACTTTGAGTAGAAGCGGTAACCGATAAAAAAGACGATAAACCCTATGATGATAACAACAACTGAATTCATGATCTTACCTCCTTGTGGTTATAAAACCACCCCTGAGATATTGATGAATTCCCCCTTCCCTATTCTTTTCTCTGATGAACCCCTCACCTCCTTTTATTTTATTTTAAGTGAATCATTCATTTTGAGATCCGAATATTATATTTAATTGATTTTCTATGTCAAGTGGAAAATTATTCAAAAATTATTCAAAACACCCCAGTTGGCACTGGCTGATTTTGACCTTCACCTCATTCAGGATCTTCCCCATCTCCTTTTTCGAGATTCCAAAATCCTCAGCGATCTTGAAGCACATGGCACAGGGGAGCTTTCTATCCTTGGCTTTCTCTTTGATCAATTCCTCTATTTTTTTTCGATCCATAATGAGCTCCATCACCCCCTCCCTTTCCCTCCCCCCTCAAGGGGGAGGGTTGGGCTCGGGGGCCTGGAAATATAAATCCCATATTCAAACCCATCCACCAACGCGAGAAAAGAGGCCCTGTTAATATTTTCTGAAAATGCCTTCACCCTCCACGCATCCTTCCCATTGCTGAAAAGAATCTCCACTTCCACACCTGCTGCGGTTCCGGCACCCGGGTCAAAGATTCTGGAACTGAAATCGACCAGTTTCACCCCGTCAATCTCAGGGAAGAGAGATTTAAGTGATTTCTTCAATACCTTGGCTAAGGCATCCACCGGCCCCACCCCTGTGTCCGCTTCATGCATCTCTTTTCCGTTGGCCCGAAGCATAATGGTCGCCTCAGGTTGAATGCCGTCGTCAATGAGTCGATAATTACCGATGATCTCAAAATGGGGTTGATAGCCGGACATTGACCTTAAAAGATTTAAGATCTTTGTCGCATCCTTGATTTTTTCCTCGACCAATGTTTTTCCCCAAAAAAGAAAATAACGTGTCCCGTGTCCGGAATAAAAAACCGTAGTTAAGGATCTCAATTTTTCTCCAGAAATTCACCTCATTACATTAAGATTCTTAAGAAATGTCAAGACGAATTATAACACAGGAATCAGCCAAAGATGATATTTGACCGTAACTCATCTCCCGTGTTATTTAAAGAGAGTAGAGAAATAATCGGGACACAAGACACGGACCCTGTTCTTATAGAGAGGAGCGCCAAAATGAACCCCGTTAGAAATTCCAGTGGGGCATCGAACCCTATCAAATTTATGCCGAGCCCTAACCCTACCCCAAAGCAGCGGGGCATCATTTCTAACGGGGTGAAACTCGGCGGAGTCATGCCACCCATCACAACACCGTTTCAAAATGGAAAATTGGCATTAAATAAACTTACGAGCAATTTTCAGAAATGGAACAAGACCGGTCTTTCCGGTTATCTCGTCCTCGGGTCAAATGGAGAATCCGTCTATTTGAATGAGAAGGAAAAAATGAAAGTCGTTGAGGTTTCAAGGACCTCCATCCCCCGGTCAAAGATCATGATGGTAGGGACAGGAATGGAATCAACTCAAGAGACCATTCGCTTTACCAATCGAGTGGCGGAGATCGGTGCGGATTGCGCTCTCGTCGTTACGCCTTCCTATTTCAAGGGATCAATGAAGCCCCAGATTTTGTACGACCATTTTGTTGCTGTTGCAGAATCCTCAAAAATTGGAATTTTGATTTACAATGTCCCGCAATTTACCGGAATTAATTTAGAACCGGAATGGATTGCCAGGCTTTCAGAGCACCCCAACATTATCGGGATGAAGGACAGTTCGGGAAATATCGGCCAATTGACTGAGATCATGCATCTCTCCAAGAGGAGATTTGCCGTCTTCGTGGGTTCGGCACCCGTGTTCTTCCCGGCCCTTTGTGTGGGGGCAGTAGGTGGTATTCTGGCTGCGGCAAATGTGCTTCCTCAGGAATATGTCCGGATTCAAACCCTTTTTAAAAAAGGAAAAATGGACGAGGCCAAGGCGTTACAAAATCAATTAACCCCTCTGGCTAAGGCAGTGACGATAAAATATGGCATTGGGGGCTTAAAAATCGCGATGGACCTGGCAGGGTACTTCGGTGGAAATCCGCGATCTCCGTTAAAAAGGCCAGGGAAACAAGTTGAAGAAGAGCTGAAAACGCTATGGTTACAGCTCAAAAAGTAATCTCCTTCAGTGATCATTGCTCCAGAATTTCGTTTCTCACAATATCTCTTAGATGGGGGAAAGCATCTTTCATGTGAGGAAAGTCTAATGCCTCAATAAATTCCCTCTGAAAATCTGCTTCAATGGTCAACTCTATGTATTCAACCTTTCGTGCTATTTCCTCAGCTTCTACCCTCTTCTCCCTGTTTAAAAGGGCAATCCTGGCCCCATCGCCGGCTGCGTTGCCAACGGCATAAACATTCGCCAGATCGCAGTCAGGAAACATTCCTAAAATCATTGCTTTCTCTTTGTTGATATAACTTCCGAAGGCACCCGCAAGGATAACCTTATCCAACTTCTCGATACCCAGTCTCCTCATCATCAGTTTTGCTCCCGCGTAAAGCGCTCCTTTTGCCAGTTGGACATTTCTCACATCCGCCTGAGTGATGGTGATCTCCTTTTCAATCGAGGTCTCTTCTTGCCACGCGATGACGAATTCGGGCTTTCCCTCAGAAATTCTCATTCGACAGGATGGTGTACTGGGCCTAAACCGTCCACTTTTGTTGATAATCCCATTTCTATAGAATTCTGCGATGGCGTCAATGATTCCTGAACCGCAGATACCTCTTGCCCTGACATTTTTCGATTCCGATCTCCAGTGCTCTTCCCCGACAACCTTGAAGTCCACCTCCAGAGTTTTAGGATTGATGCTCACCCTTTCTATCGCGCCGGGGGCGGCTCTCATCCCAAATTTGATGTAGGCTCCTTCCAGGGCTGGGCCTGTTGCGCAGGATGAGGAGATGAGAATTTTCTTGCTTCCCATCACTAACTCACCATTTGTCCCGATGTCAACGACGAGGATCATATGGTCCTGATAGTAAGGCTCCTCGGCGATGAGAACGCCGACGTTATCTGCACCGACGAACCCTGCCTCGACGGGTAGAACATAAACATTTGCCGAGGGATGGACTTTCAAGCCCAAGTCTCTTGCCTTAAGGTTGACGGATTGCCGAATGACAGGAGGAAAAGGAGACACCCCCAAATATTGAGGATCGATTTTCAAAAGAAGGTGATGCATCACGGTATTGCCAACAACAGTCAATTCTAGGACGTCCTCCGGCAGGAGACGGCACTTCTCGGTGACGGCTCTGGTTAATTGGTTTAATCCGTCAACGATCAACCCGTGCATCCTTTCAAGACCATCGTCCGGATGAGTCACGGTATATGTAATTCTTGACATCACATCCTCACCGTAGCTTATCTGGGGATTCATTATCGATTCTGTCGACACCACCTCTCCGTTTCTGAGATTGCAAAGGTAAGCCGCAACGGTAGTCGTCCCAATGTCGATAGCCAGTCCATAGGCATCCTCTGCCTTCCCAGGCCTGATATCCAGAATCTCTCTCTCCATCCAGATCGTCACAGTGACTTTCCAGTCGGCCTGCCGGAGAACTCCCGAAAGCTTTAAGAGGGCATGGTAATCGATATCGAGTGAAGAGAGATGATACTTCTCGCCAAGTACGTCTTCAAGCCGATCAAGATCTCCTTGAGGGTCATGAAGGGTGGGTGGAGAAAGCTCCACATAATAGAGATGAATGGCTGGATTCAGTTCAATCGCTCTTTCGGTAGCCGCCTTTCTGATCACCTGCTTTCCAGCGCGGCTCTCCTCCGGGATGGAGACGAGGACATCTCCTTCTATCTGGGCAGCGCATCCAAGCCGATACCCCTCAACCCTTTCTTTTTCCGTAACAAACTTTGCCTCCTCATCTGTGAAGGGGGAAAGGATTCCCTCCATTACCTGGACCTTGCATTTGCCGCAGGTCTTCATCCCTCCGCAGAGAGATTCTATTTCGACCCCCAATTCTCTCGAGGCTTCGAGAATGGTCGTGCCCTCTCGAACCTCACCTCGCCCTCCAGAAGGCTGAAAGATCACTTGGAACTTTTCCATCAAAGATCTCTAAATCCCTACTACCATCCCCTTGGCGAAGGGAGGGGACAAATAATCCCCCTTGGTATCTTTTTCCTGTCTTTAGACAGGCAAAGGGGGATATAGGGGGATTATCTCAATTCTGACAAATTAACGATTCGAAAATGTGGGAAAAGGAGCTCTGAGCGCGAATTCAGATTTTTTCTGGAAACCATTCTTAGCGAGCGGAACGCCCGCAAATCCAATGTCTGAGCCCGAAGGGCGAGTTTTGGATTTGCAGTGAAGCGAGCTTTAGAATGGTCGAAAAAAGATGTTGAGCAGCGATGAGCAACTTTTTCCGCAAACAACTAAAGATCTAAGAATAGTTCCTGTGTTACTTCTTCACCCGGTTTCAAAATGATAAAATCCTTATCCCAACACCCCCGAAGCATCTTCTCAAAAAATACCAAAGATCCTTTAATCTCCTCGTATCTTAAATGAAGGAAACGCGCATTCTCCCTGGCTTGTTCCCGAAGAGCTTCCAAAAGGTCGGCACCCATGTCCACCAAGGCAATTCTCGTGTAGTTCTTCAACTCCTCCCTGATCACCCATTCGGCTGTCTCTTTATCATAGCGCTGACAATACTCCTGATAAATTCCGAGAGGCGATTTCCCCTCTTCGATCCATCCCTTCGTCAGATAGTATGTGCCCGGCTCCTTCTTGTGCTCTTCCATGTATTTTTCCCACGAGCCAAGAAAAAGAGCAATACAATCGTGGACACGGGGGATGACGATGGAATGACTTTTTGACTTGACCCCCAAAATGCCGTTACTGCAAAGCCCATAACTGAGGATGATGTAGTCTCCATCCCAACTCTCCGCTCTCTCAATCTCTTCCTGGATGATGGGCTTCATCTTTTGAGGGGTTCGATGGAGAGACTGTTCCAAAAAAACGAAGGAGATTCCGTTGGTCTGAAATCGGAGAAGCTCATCCTTCATGATATTACAGGCGATGACAAGGTATTTCATAGGAACCCATCTAAAATTACAAATTTCAGAGTTATCTCAGTCATCAAGTCAATAATACGGGCGCATCAAAGAGGTTGTCATTGCGAGGAGTCCAGCTTTAGCGGGACCACGAAGCAAGCCAGTGAAATACGAGATTACCGCGCCCCTCGGGTTCGCAATGGCCGTGAGCGGTGTCAAAATACTAAATGCGTTTGTATTAGTAATTAAATCATTTAATAACTAATGACTTATTGACCTAATGACACCATGACCTTGTGGTGCTTGCCTGCCTTCGGTAGGCAGGGAATTTGGCGGTTATTCAAATTTCCCTTCCCGAAAGGCTGAGATATATCCCATGCAGAATTCATCCTTGCCGAAAACCATAAGACCGGCCTTGAGGGCTCCGAAAAGCTGTTTATCGGTGGGATCCAAAATAGCGCAATCCAGACCACGCGCAATGGCTGTCACGAGAAAAGTTCGATTAACAAGTTTTCGGTTCGGGAGTCCGTAAGAAACATTCGTTAGGCCACAGGTGGTATGAACACCTGGAAATTGCATCATGATCTGCTCAATGGCATTCAGTGTGGCCAGCGCCGATTGGTCATTCGTCGCAAGGGGATAGACGAGAGGATCAATATAAATATCACCCAGGGGAATACCTGCGGCCTTCACCCTCTCTACCAGTTGTCCAGCCATCTGCACCTTTGCCTCGACCGTATCTGCAACGGAATCCCCTGACTGGCAAAGACCGATGACCTTGGTCTTATGCTCAACAACTAACGGCAGGATTCCTTCCAAACGGGAGGGCTCCAGTGTAATGGAATTAATCATCGGAATTTTCTTCACCAAAGGAACCATCGTCTTGATCACGGAAGGATCCGGACTATCAATGCATAGAGGAACGTCTACGACCTCCTGAACCGTTTCAATAATCCATTGGAGGTGCTTTGCTTCTTCCCCCACAAATGTCCCGGCGTTGACATCGAGATAGTCAGCTCCTGCCATGGCCTGGGCCTTCGCTTCATTCTGTATAAAGGCGGCGTTACGAGAAGCAATCGCTTCGGCAATAGGCTTTCGAGAGGCGTTTATTCTTTCCCCGATGATCAGCATCTCCAATAAGTCTCGTAGTCTTGTAGTCTCGTAGTCTTGTAGTCCGTTATTTTGACTACCTGACTACGCGACTATTAGACGCTTTCTTGTTTCAACAACATCACCTCAGCAAATCCATATCCAGCGGATATCTCCCGTACTTCTTAATTGCACGGGCCATGGCCCAAACATTCTCAGTTTTGCAGTAATCGGTGAGGCTATTGGCGCTTGTGACAACATATCCCCCCCCGGGCCCTGCGGCAGCAATCCTCTCCTTGACTTCCTTATCCACCTCTTCGGGTGTTCCAAGGGTCAGGGTGTAATCGAGATCGATATTACCAAGAATGCAGACCTTTTCTCCGTATTTGGCTTTTACTTCTTTGATGTTCATGGCTGCAGGTTGAATGGGGTGAAGTCCGTTCATCCCCAACGTGAGCAGATCGTCCAGAATGGGCATGAGATTGCCATCGCTATGAAAAACCCACGGCTTCCTCATGGCCTTCGCAACAATTTTTTGATAGGGTAGGAAAAATTCCTGGTACTGCTCACGGCTCATCCAAGAAGATTTCGTATCAGCATGATCATCGTTCGCCCAGTAAAAATCAAAATCCATCTCGTTCAGATGCTCCACAACCTTTGCGGACCATTCTGAGAACCTCCGGTGGACCTCTTTGATCAAGCCCGGATTATCATAGACATTATAGGCAAACTCCACAATCCCCATGCTTTCCAGTAACGAAGCAGATCCTAATCGGATTCTCGCGAAGACCGCATAGTCACCCTTATATTGCGCGATCCACTTGGACACCTGGTCATACCGGGCTGGATGATCCGGGTCTGGCAGGTATTCATCAAAGAGTTTAAGGGATTCATTAGAGGTGAGGAGTCCCCGTTTGATAAAAGCCCGACCGGTTTCAGTGACTCCCATCTCCGCAATCCAGGGAGGGACAAAATCGAAAGTCACCTTCTGTGGATAATAATAACTTTCCTTAAACCCCACAGCAGCCTGCATGGCTTGGCCTGCGGTCGCCTTTCCCCCCATCGGGAAATGATACCCAAAGCCATCCATCCCAAGTTTCTCACAGAGCCCGCCGGGTGTGAAGTCGGTCGTGCCCATGATCCTTTCTTGGAGACCTTCTTCGATATCATTCTCTATCCAGGGAACCCGATCCGGAATCCCTCTTTTCAATGCGGTTAGAATTCTTTCCCTCGGTTTCATGTTCCATCCCCCGTCATCTATATTAACTCGTTGCATTTGATTACAGCGGCGCGGGCATCTTTTCCATAAAAGTCCGCTCCGATTCGTTTAGCAAAGCTATCGGTGAGAGGCGCTCCTCCCACACCCACTTTCACCGCCTCTCTTAACCCTGCTCGTCTGAGAGCCTTTATGGTCTCCTCCATCATCGACATGGTCAACGTCAAAAGGGCGGAGAGTAGAAGAAACTTAGGTTGATGCTGTTTGACGACATCGACAAATTTCTCCGGTGGGACATCAATCCCTAAATCGACGACCTCGTACCCGGCCCCCTGAAGAACCATGGAAACGATGTTCTTTCCGACATCGTGGATATCGCCTTTCACCGTCCCGATGACCACCCTGCCTCTGCTCGACACTCCTTTTGCAATCAGCATGGGGCGGAGGATATCTAATCCAGTGTTCATCGCCCGGGCGGCAATCATCATCTCTGGCAGAAAAATCTCATTTCGAGAAAACCGGTCTCCGACCACGTCCATGGCGGGAATCATCATCTTGTCCATGATCTCTTCAGGGCTTGATCCCTGGGACAGGGCTTTTTGAATCAATCGCTCGACCGCATCCCGTTTCCCTTTGATGATGGCTTCTTTGAGCTCCTCTCCTGTCTTTGTCATCTCTACCATGTCAAACCTCCAAAAATAGGATTCAAGGATTCAAGGGTTCATGGGTTCCAGTTTCATTTGACTTAAAAACCAAGGGCTTTAAATCTTCTTATTATTTACTTAGATTCTCAGCGGTTCGCTAGAACCCTCGACTCCTCGAATCCTTTCTTATGCTGACCCGGCGACAATTCTTAAGACTGCTTTGTCACTCATCAACTCTTCTGGTTTTCCTGAAAAAATAATCTCTCCTCGTTCGATCACATAAAGCCTATCCGTAAAATCGGGTACATGGTAGATGTTGGATTCGGCAAGGAAGATGGAGCGGCCCATCTTGGCAATCTCGTGGATGCTTTCTGCAATTTGCGGGATGATGGCGGGAGAGAGACCCTCGAAAGATTCGTCGAGCAACAACATGTGAGGATCCAAAGCCAGGGCCCTCGCGATCGAAAGCATCTTCCTCTCCCCTCCGCTGATCTGTTCCCCCTTTCTCGCCTTGTACCTCTCCAGAGCAGGGAATACAGAATAAGCAAGTTTAATTCTCTCCTCTGGCGAACGAGAAGTTTCGCGAGTCCACGTTGCGATTTCGATGTTCTCAAACGTTGTCAAATCAGCGAAAATTTCACTTTCCTCAGGAGCAAAGCCCATTCCCTTCAAAGCGATCTCATGAGGAGTCAATCCTTTAATCTTCTCCCCTTTGAACTCGATGCTGCCTGCCTCAGGTTTCAGAAATCCCATAATCGTTCTGAGAAGGGTGGTTTTTCCCGCCCCATTTCTTCCGATGAGACAGACCACCTCCTTTTCTCCTACTTCGATCGTCACATTCCTGAGAATATGGCTGGCCTTAATATAAACATTCACGTTTTTTACTTCGAGTATCATCGTGAACCGCCCTCAACTCTCTCATTCAATATGGAACTGAAGATCTTGAAACATTCCTTCTGCCCCACCACCGTGCACACCACTTCTTCGTCCTTCTCGATCTTTTCTGGGACGTCGTCCGCAAGAATCTTACCCTGATGCAGGGCAATGATGCGGTCCGAGTATGAAAAGACTATATCCATGTCGTGCTCCACTTGAATGATCGACTTAATCCCGATTTTCTTCGATGCAGACACCAATGTTTCCATAATCTTGTTCTTGTCGCTTGTGCTCACGCCGCTGGTCGGTTCGTCGAGCAAGATAATCTCCGGGTGGAGCGCGAAAGCGGACGCCACATCAAGCATCTTTTTATCCCCTTGGGGCAAATTCTTTGTGAGCATGTCTTTTTTCTCATCGAGCCCAAAGAGTGTTGCCACTTCCAATGCCTCTCCGATTACCTCCTGATCACGGAGGAGCGATGAAAAAAAGTTCTTTCCCTTGCCGAGCCTCGAAACAATGGCAACCATCAGGAATTCAAGAACCGTAAAGTTAGGAAAGATATTGACCAGTTGAAAACTCCGGGCAAGTCCCAGCCTGGAAAGCCTTTCGGGGCCGATCCCCGTAATCTCCATTTCCTTAAAAAAGACCCTTCCTTGATTCGGTTTGAGCAATCCGGTCAGGACATTGATCAAAGTCGTCTTTCCCGCTCCGTTCGGTCCAATGATGGAGATAAACTCCCTTTCATAGACCTGAAAACTGACTCCACCCAGAGCACAGAATTCCCCGTAGTGCTTATGGAGATTCTGTGCAGATAGCATCACCTTCCCGCTTGCTTCGTTCAACTCTTTCTCCTTCTCACCAAAGAACTGACCAGCCCGGCGATACCTCCGGGTGCCGCAATGACGATAAATGCAAGAATACCTCCAAAGATGAACCTCCAGTAGGCCGTAAGAGACATGACCTTGTCCTGAAGGAAGATGTAGACGATGCCGCCAATCAGAGGTCCGAAAAAGTTTTCAAAACCCCCGAGAAGCGTCATAAAGACGAGGGTCCCAGAATGAGTCCAATAAGTTAGCCCTGGATCCACCTGGCCGATGGCTGGAGCCAGGAGGGCCCCGCCGATTGCAGCATAAGCCCCGGAAATAACAAATGCGTACCAACGGTATTTCCTCACACTCACTCCCAGGTATTCAGCCTTCTCAGGGTTATCCCTGATCGCCTTCAAGCAGAGCCCAAAAGGCGAAGAAACGATTTTCCACATGATAAAGGTAAGGATGGCCAGGAGAACAAATGTATAAAGATAGTAGCTTCCCGTAAGAAATTGCATCTTGGGAATCTCAGAAAAGTTGAACCCTAACAGATAAGGCCTCAAGACGCGCATCCCTTCGTCCCCCCCGGTCAAATAATAGAACTTTAGCAGGAACGTGTATAAGAGCATCCCGAAGGCAAGGGTGAGCATCGCAAAGTAAATTTTAATGTACCGGACGCAGATGGCTCCGATCAATGCAGCCAGGATGGAGGCTACGATCACGGCCACAACGAGAATGATTTCCATATAATGGACTGAAAATGTTGACGTCAAAAAAGCAGCGGTGTATGCGCCTACCGTCATAAAAAGAGCGTGCCCGAAAGACAAGAGGCCGGTATATCCGAACAAGAGGTTAAACCCGACGACCGTAATCCCATACGCAAAAAAGGTTAGCATCAAATAACTTATGAATTCACCGGAGAACAGAGGTAAACCAACTAAAAAAAGGGCGGCCACGACGAGTGTCGCTATTCTAAAACTCTTAAGGGATGTTACTTCCCGCAGGATTCGCATTAAACTCTACCACTTCCAAACAGTCCTTGTGGTTTGATCACCAGGACGACAATCACAATCATGTAGATCGTGAGCATTTCGAGCTCCGGAAACGTTGAAATGGCGATTGACTTCAATACGCCTACTATCAGGGCCCCAACAAGGGCTCCCTTCATACTTCCAAGCCCGCCGATTACGACAACGGCAAAAGCCAACACGATGAGCTCCACACCCATCTCTGAAACAGCCGCTGTGGCCGGAATCACAAGAGCTCCTCCAAGGGTTCCGAGAATCGTTCCGAGGGTGAAGACCTTGATATAGACCATTGTCATATTAATGCCCAGGGCTTCGCTCATCTCCTTCTTGTCCGCGGTTGCACGAATAATCCGGCCGAACTTCGTATTCAAGAGGATGTATCCGATCAGGATCGCAATGACGAAACTACATGCGATGACAATGAGATTGTAAACGGGAACCGTGGTCCCTAAAACCTTCAACTGCCCGTAAACCATATCAACTCCCCCTGTGGTCTGCGGAGAAGTGCCCCAAATAAATTTAATGATATCTTCGATCATCATCACGATCGCGAAAGTTAAAAGGAGCTGAAACGTTTCGTCTCGGTCGTACACAAATTTAATCAGCCCCCGCTCAAAAATAGGGCCGATGAACCCCAGCAATAACCCAGCTGCAATCAGCGGAACAATGAAGAGCGGCGTTGGAAATCCTCCTGCCACCAAACCCTTTACGACCGTAATGCCGACATACGCTCCGAGAGCATAGAAACTCCCACATGCCAGATTGAATACTTTCTGCACCCCGAAAACGACCTGAAGCCCTGCCGCAACCAGGAAGAGGGTTGAGGCATTAAAAACGCCACTAAAGAGTATATTGAGAATGGTTTCCATTCCTGTGCTCCAAGAAAGAGAGCGGCCTCAAAATTTCTGAGGCCGCCCGACTAACTTCTTACGCTTTCCACCCTTTGATCCAGTCGTACAACTTCGCTCCAGCGGTAGGCTTCATAATCTGTACAGGCGTCAGGACTTCTACTGGATTAATGGTGACGAAATCGTACGGATTCTTGTGTGTTGTGAGACCCTGGAAGAAGTTACAAGTCATAATGTTATCTTCCCTGTATCCCCTTAAGCCAGAAATGGACGGGACCTCAATACCACTCAGAGTCTTCCCTATCTCTTCTTTTGTTGGCCACTTACCCAGAATGTCATAACATTTCTCCACCGCAGCTTTATAGGCCTGGAGGACAAAGTAAGCATGATCACACTCATAGACTGGGTATTCCTTGTATTTTTCATAGTACGATTTGTTAAATTTCTTGAGCAATGGCCAGGTATCGGTCCACCTGAAATAATAGCTGTTATACCCGAGGATGATCCCCTCTGGGGTAAATTCTTTTTTGAGGGTGTAATGAGCCCCACCGCCAGTGGTAAAACAGGCTTTCGTCTTTTTAAAGAGACCGACCGCTGCTGCCTGCTTCATTAAGATGGGGACGTCCCCGGACCAAAAGCTGGTCATGATCAAGTCCGGATTGGCCTTCCTAAGAGCGGCAATGTGAGAGGTAAAATCGGTCTCGCCCAATTTGGGCCACAAGGCCTCGACAAATTTCACGTTCGGGTTGAAGTTCTTAAGCACCGCCTGAAAGGAATCCCAG
>Ga0335081_10004512_pt1 | contig 21917 bp, 13 predicted proteins | sample Lox_Sample_35_FD_206713 | JGI IMG/M metagenome (GOLD analysis project Ga0335081, IMG submission 206713) | Soil microbial communities from Loxahatchee National Wildlife Refuge, Florida, United States - Lox_Sample_3.5 | ecosystem: Environmental > Terrestrial > Soil > Wetlands | place: USA... | reverse complement strand
GCGCGCGGCACCGCCGCGCCAAGGGATAAAGATCAGCTCAAAATGTCGGAGCGAAAGCACGGCGGAGACCCATCAGCGTGCGGTCGCGATCGGGGTGGCGCGCACGTCGACCCCGTAGCTCCTTCGGCTCGGCCGGCGCCGGCGCCATCGTCGGCCGATCCGCAATTCGCTAAAACGGAATCGGCGACGTCGGCCAGCAGGTGGCGCCAGCGGGTCCTGTTGTTGCATGGCGGCGCGCGGCACCGCCGCGCCAAGGGATAAAGATCAGCTCAAAATGTCGGAGCGAAAGCACGGCGGAGACCCAGGCGCGGATAGGTCGCTTTTTTACGCTTTGTTAATTTGAGCTAGATCAAAGCGAAGACCAATACGCGGCTTAGTTATCAACCTTAAGGGCGGATGCTGAACGAAAGGAATCGTTATGACCGACAGCAATGAGAGACTCGACCAGACTGAAAATAATGTCCTCGCCTACGAAGTCTCCGACGAGGCGCTGGAAGCTACGGCGGACGCTGGACTGGAAGTGGGAAACTATACATTGGCCGCCTGTACGGGTTTAAATGTCTGCCCCGCTTGAGCACTTTATTACACGGACCCTGATGAAGGGGCACCGAGGCGCCGATACGGTCCGGCGCCTCATTCTCTCGACTTCAATTGATTGGCTTCCTGTCAGTCAGTATTGCAAAGATCGCCTTTGCATGCCTGCCATCTGCTTCGCGCGTGCCGCGAGTGGCCATGCGGCTGTAGCGCCGCCGGCAAGCATGGCAGTATTTTAATTCGATCACCTCGTCCGCACTCGCCTGCAACGCCTGCGGGATTGACAAGCCGAGCGTTTTGACAGTCTTGAGATTGATCACATTGATACTTTATCGGCGCCTGTACCGGTAGATCACCGGGCTTTTCGCCCTTGAGGATATGATCAACATGACCGGCCGCGCGGTCGTACTGCTCTACAATGTCAGCTCTACCCACTGTTCTCGCCCGATGGCCGCCTCATAAGCCAAGCCGAATCGCAGAAACTCTATAGCGCAGCACCAGTCTCGCTCGGCAAAAGCGGAGGCGGCGGAATGACAGACCTTCGTGACCCATCACGACATTTCGCGCCTACCATTTGCTGTGGTGCACAATGGCGCTTGATTTTAGCGCGTACCTTGTCCTGGCCGCCGCGGGTCGGGCAGGAGCACGGCCGGACCATCCCATAAAAAGACGTTGGCGGGTTACCGCCGACCAGAGGCGACGCGCCAGCAATCAGCCCACAACTATCAGGGCTGGCTCGCTTGCCAGCTCCCGTCCGGATCGTACTGAGTGATCTGAGCGGCGATGCGTGTCGTGTCAGGGCCGAGATTTTTCTGATAGACGATGCCGTCCTGATTGACGATGAAGGTCATGATGCCGGAATCGCCATAGGTGGCAGGGTAGGCGATCAGCGCAAAGCCGCCCGTCATATGACCGTTGAGGACATACTCTTTGCCGCCGCCGGGCGCATCCTGCCCTTGTCGGGTCAGAATCCGGAAGAAGTAGCCGTAATAGGGCCGCGGCTTTAGATGCGGCGTACCCGGTCTGTAACCCGCCGCGCGGGCCTGGGCGATGAGCAACCCCAACGGGCTTTCTTGTTCGCCCGCTTTGACCGGCCAATACAGCCCATCGCGCTGTCCTTCTGTGCTCATGAAATGTTGGGCATATTCTGCGTTGCCGCCGGGGCCCAATTTCTTGGCGGCATATTCGCGTTGCGCCACGACGTAAGCGCGGCTCACTTCGATGACGCTGAGCTCATTTCGGCCAATTCGGCGATTGAGAATCTCATCGGCGCCGGCCTTGGTGTCGAAGCGCCAGCGTGCGTGCTCGCGGACGAGCGGGATCGGCAGCGGCCATTGGTCTGTGCCGACAATCAGGATTGCCTTGCTGTCACCGTCGAGCTCGAATTTGTGCGCCTCGTCGTAGGCGGCAATGAATCGCGTCCGCCCGCGTCTATCGGCGACCGGATCGCCGGAGTGGATCAGCGTCGCGCCCGCCGGGCCGAGGATGGCGAGGAGTTTGCCGAGGTGATTGCCGCGGTTCGCAGCCATCAGTGCATCGACGGCCGCCGCGGGAGTGGCGAAGGTTTTCTGCGGCGCGGCGGCGGCCATCGGCGGGACTGCGGCGAACGCTATGACACCCATTGCTGCAGCACTGAGCCTCAGCGCGGTCAGCCGCCGGTTTGCCGCATGTCTCAGCATCGCTCTATTAAACCTCATCGGCATAACCTCATGGGCGTAACCTCTCATCGGCGTCCACCGCCGCCGCCACCGTGAAAGCCCCCACCGCCGCCGCCACCCCCGCTACCGTGAAAACCGCCGCCGCCACCACCGCCGCCGTGAAAGCCCCCACCGCCACCCTGAAAGCTGGGCATCGGTGCGGCATGAAAGCTTGGTGCGGGCGCCATGCGGCTGGAGAATCCGCGCGCCGCTTCGCCGCGCACTTGCGCACCCCGATCGAGCGATTCGAACGCTGGCGGCAACGCACGTTGCGGCTGGGCTAGACCTGTAGCCGGGCGACTGATCGCCGGCGGTCCGACCGACGGGACCGCAGGCTTGGCTAAGGGCGCAACCGCCGGCGCGGGAGCAAATCCGCGATAACCGCGCGCCGCGCCGGCCGGGCTGAAGCGCGCCGTCGTCGCTGGATTGCGATAAGGCACACCATGGCGATGGGTAGGATCGTGCTGCCAAATTCCCCCGGGCAGCTCATGGCCGCCGCGGAATTGTTGGAAACGATCGCGGTCGACCCGAATGCTGTGATGACGCCAGTCGAAAGAACCCCAGCCCCAAAACCCGAACGGGTAGAAGCCGCCGCCGAAGGATATAAGGTAATCCGCCGGCTCGCAATATCCGCCCCACGGCGCGAAATAGAACGGCGGATAATCGGGATTGGGCCAAGCACCGTAGACGCACCAGGGATTATAGGCCGGAACATAAATGATGTCGGGGTTTGCCGGCTCGATAATAATCTCCTGATCCGCGGTCGAGACTGTCTGCTGCGGTGTTGAGGCGAGCGCGCCTGAGGCCTGGGCGCGCTGGCGCAGGCGCTGAACCGCATCCAGGATGTCCGCCTGCTGCGCGAGGAAGGTGTCACCAAGCTGCTCGGTCCAATCGAGATTGTTGTCCATCATGAGCAGGACCTGCGGAAATGGCACGAGTGACTTGATGCTTGGATCCCAAGGCTGCTGCTGCAACGCCGCCGTCAATGCCTCTGCCTTGAGCGCCGCATTGGCGGGAATTTTCAGCCAGCGGTCCGCCTCGACGACCTCGAGCGGGTAGGTCGCGGCCATGAGAATCTGCGCGACCAGCGGATCGGGGTATAGCGCAATCGGCGCCACCAATCGTTCCATCTGCTCGGCGTTGAGCGGCGGCTCGGCAGATGCCGGAGCAGGAGCAGGTTGCGCAGCCGCTGGCAATGAACAGAGGCTGACTAAGGCGATGATGCCCGCCACGACGCCAGTCCTGAAAGTTCGGCCAGTGGAGTAACTCATCCGCGCAAAATGCAGGCTGTTGGTTATCGGGTGATTGATCCAAATCAAGATGTCGCGCGATTTCCGAGGCGGCACGCGTTGAGATCATCCGTCCCGGTCCATCCGCTTTTAATCTCTCCCGTTCTGCCGGGACCCTGATCCGGCGTAACGGATGTCGCCTAATGGCCAACGCGTCGTTCGTCGTGATGCAGCAGTTCGGTCGGAAGAGCGACATTGCGCGGACACTGCGAATCTGTCGCTCCCGACCCACAGCGTCACTTCGCCCACCGTCAATTTCTGCACTGCGAAAGATTCATTCGATTACCTCACCGGGTTCCTCCCTGTTTTCTTCGTCACCAGCCATAAATGTTTCGATTATAGCCGAGGCTACCGCCGCCGGTGAGTGCCGGATCATCGGGATCCAAGTGTGTTTGCGGATTATAAGCAGGGACATGGGTCGCCGTTCGATGAACATGGCTGACGCGAGGCTTGGTCGCAGCCGACGCCGAGAAGGCGGCGCTAAGAACAATGACCGCGGAAAGTGCAATTTTTGTCTTGGTGAACATTGTCGCATCTCCTGCCTGATCAAAAATACCTGCCCGGACTTCGGAGAGGCCGCCGCGTGGCAGTCTTTGCTGTTGTACTCAAAGATTGCATGGCTGATTTCAGCTTATGGTCCATCTCGTCCGCACCGACCGTGCGCCTTCGTATCCGTTATTGGGGTCTTTCTGCAGCGCCGGTCGTGTTGTCGGCGAGGCAATTCCAGACCCAAAACCGACATCGCGGCCAACAATACCCGCCCGGGATTGCCCTTATATCAAAGGCGCGCTCGAGGGTCTCGCCGCCGTCCTGAACTCGGCTAGGACCTAATTTTAACGACTGCTGCCGTCGGCTTTTCGATACTCGATGTTGACGGATGACAGGTGCTCGCCGAAATGCCGATAGAGCCAGCCGAGAAACGATGACAGGAGCCGCGCTTCATCGCCGCGGTCAGGCGATTTGATGACGGCCTCTATCGCTTGCGATGGACCGGCTCTAAATTGATAGTGTCCTTTGTAGCGGACGTGCGTCCATCTCGCTGCGTCACGCTTTCGCGCTCTCACCCGTGAGAAAGTTCCGCGCCCGCTGCGTCGAATCTCGGCTTGCTTTTCTAATCATTGCGCCATAAAGGCGCATGTCGTCGCGAGGGACAATCTGAAGCAATTTCATGGCCAGCCCCGTGTTCGCTGTCGATTTGCCAACATGACACTTCGGAGCGCAATTGTTGAGTACCGATTGATCATTACGCGCGGTGATGTCGGTTTGACACTTAGCCGAAGAACTGCGAATCGCCATTTGATTGTCGTCGGGTGGAAACGGATTTTGATTGAACAACTGGCACTGGGGAATTGGCTCACTTTTCCTGTACGGTCTTTAGGTACTCAAATCACCGCCAAGATGCGATTTTTAAACCTAAATGCTTGTGGTGGCCCGAATCGGTATCCCCAAATTGGCATTTCATGAGTGCCATGGCTGGCGATCGTCGAATTTCGTCCGTCAATTACTTGGTACACCATATCGTAAGGAAACACGCCATTGTTTTTCTTGGAGAGAACTGTCAGATCGGTAGGGGGCGTCTTCAACTCTTTGCTAACTGGGCCAGCGCCTTTTGCGTCGATGCCGTGGCATGCAGCACAACTGGACTGATATTCCATTTTTTCCTACATGGATATCTTGAGCTGATGCACACGCACTATATGCGATGATCGTATTGGCGATTATTAGCCATTTGACCGCAGCCATTTCCGTAATGCGATTTCTTTGCATCTTTGTCATTCTTGACTATTGCGAACTTACTATTAAGGCCATCGGGTCAGGCGTGTTGATTTGGATCAACTTTGCTCTCGATTGTGATACAGATCGAGCCCATGACATAGGGCTCTAGCGCCGCAATTTGCCGAAGATCGCTGGCCGTCTTAGCGTTCATCCGCGGCAGACTGATATCAGTAACTGCTGCCCGCTGCTGCTGACGACGGTCATCGAGCTAGGCCTGACTACAGCTCTCAGCCTATCGCGGCGGTCACCGCAATGCAGCGATTCGGTCGCTATCGGAGGGATTGTGTTGCAAAACTCGGCTGTTTTTTGCAGCTGAGTTGGGTTATCGACTTATCCGGTTGTGCGCTGAGAGCATTTGGCGGCGCTCTCGACGCTCAGTCGCGCGCATCTGCTACGCCGCGCAGGTGACTGCGGTCGATGGCGGCGGGCGGCCGACGAACTTGACGAGGCGTCGCAGGTTCTGCGCGGTTGCGGTCAATAGCACTTCGTCTTTGGCCCCGCTTAAGCCTCGCAGTCGAAGTCGGTCGAGCTTGAAGATTCGCTTCATGTGAGCAAAACACATCTCGACCTTTTTGCGCTCCCGGCGTGATTGTTCGAAAGCCTCGGTTTTGGCCAGTGCGCGGGCGACATCGCGGGCGTCCTCATGAAGATCGCGGGGAACCTGCCGCGCAGACGTGTGCGGGCAGCACTGCATTTTGAGTGTGCAGCCATCGCAATCGCGCTTTGCGGCACGATAGCGAAGCGTACCGCCGCCGATGACTGTCCCGGTGGTGTGCATTCGGGCAGATGTAGATGTTGCGCGATCGATCGAAGACGAAGTCGGCGCGGCTGAAGGTGCCATTGGAGCGCGTCGACTTGTCCCAGACTGGGATATGCGGCGCGATGTGTCGGTCCACCAACCACTTGAGCAGCCTGACCGCGCCATAAATGGTGTCACCTGCCAACCGCCGCGGCCGAAGATCGAAGCGCTCCTTGACGCGCTCGATTATCGTCTCGGTGATGGCAATCTCGGCTATCCGATTGGCGCGTGTGCCCTCGGCGTCGACGATGATCCCGGCCTTGTTGTCGATGAGATAGTTGGCGTCGTAAGCGAAAAAGGGATCAGTGTTCTTCCTTGCAACCCATGCCGCCTGCGGATCGGTCAGCGAGACCTCTTTTGGCGGCTTGCCTGGGTTGCCGCCACGGTTCGAACCGTTGTCGCCACTGCCGGTCTCCTCGTCATTATCGGCGGCATCGAGGGCAGCGAGGTACTCGCGAACCGCGCGCGATGCCTCCTCGGCCGGCGGCAAGGCAATGGGCTGATCGCCTGGCAGGCGCTTCTTCTTGCCTGCGTCGGCCCTGATCAGGCTTGCATCGATCGAAAAGCCCTCGCCGCCGACCAGGCCGGCCACAATGCACTTCGCCACCACCCCCTCAAATACCCGGCGCAACGCGTCGCCCTGGCGAAAGCGCTCGTGCCGGGCACGGCTGAACACCGAATGGTCGGGTATCCCATCCTCGATGCCGAGCTTGCAAAACCACCGATAGGCCAGATTGACCTGCACCTCAGAGCACAGCCGCCGCTCCGAGCGGATCGCAAACACGTATCCCACAATCAGCATCCGGATCATCAGCACCGGATCGATCGAAGGCCGACCGGTGTGCGAGTAGTAGGGCGCAAGCCGGCACCACCTTGTCGAGGTCAAACGTGGAGAAGAACTGGCCTTGCCCCCGCTCTCGTCGCCCCATCATCGGCCGCTCCCGCGAATCGCAGTCCTGATCCACGGAATGCGCCGGCTTCACTTCGGGCCGCCGCGCCATTTGCGCATGTGGGGCGCGCAGCGCCTTCAACGTGAATCAAGCTCGGCCCGACATCAGGCGTCCACGGCGAAGCGCTTCTCGCATTTGATGTGGATCAACGCGACCAACCTCGCAGGATGATCGAAAGGTAATGTGCGTGGGAGCCTTTTGTCCGCGCAGAACGTTTGCCTTGCGTTCCGGGCCGATCGGGGTTGGGTGCCATGATCACTTTCAATGTTGTCAAAGAGCTACACGGCTGGGCCATTCGAATGGGCGAGGGCACGACGACGCCCTTCTGGTCAAGGAATTTGGCGGTCCGTGAGGCCAACTGCCTGGCCGACGCCATCCGACGCCATGGGGAGTGCGCGAAAGTGACTATCGAAGGCGCCGAGCCGAGCGATCAGCCCAAGATGATCAAGGGTTTGAGCTCGTCTCGGCTGGAAATCTTGTTACGGGGATGCTGGGCGGCAGGTCCGCAACGATTTCACGCCCGTTGAAGGCGTCGTAAGGCGATGCCTGCCGAGACACATGCTTCGGCGAGCCGGCTGAGTTCTTCCCACAAAGGTGCACTGATCCTGCCGTTGCGCCGCCTCCTAGGGGATACAGGTCCCCATCCACCGTGGGATGATAGCGCGCCCATCCGGGCGGAGTTGTTCAGCGTCGAACGTCTGGAAGAACACGCGCGCAGCCTCGCCGCCGCGCAGGCGGTGCTGGACGGCGAACGGAAGGGCGCTCCGCTCGCGAAACGGCTTGCCGAAAACGAGGCCGTGTTGCTCGCGGCCTATCGCGATATCGCCAAGGCCGTCGACGCGGGCGCGTCCATCACCCCCGCGGCCGAGTGGCTGGTCGACAATTTCCATGTGGTCGAGAAACAGATCCGCGAAATCCGGACCGATCTGCCCGTTGGCTACTATCGGCAGCTCCCGAAGCTCGCCAGCGGACCGTTCGTGGGATACCCGCGCGTGTTCGGCGTGGCCTGGGCGTTCGTGGCCCATACCGACAGCCTCTTCGACCCTGAGGTCCTGTGCCGCTACCTGCGGGCTTATCAAGCGGTCCAGCCGCTGACCATCGGCGAGCTCTGGGCGGTCGCTATCACGTTGCGGATCGTCCTTGTCGAGAACCTCAGGCGCATCGCCAAGAGGATCGTGGATAGCGCCGCCGGCCGACGCGCTGCGGATGCTCTGGCCGACGGATTGCTGGGCGCGGGAGGGCACGCGCCCGAACTACCCGACGCTGTGCTGCCTCAGCACGCCGAGACGACATACCCCGATGCGTTCTTGGTGCATCTGGTCTATCGCCTGCGCGATCAGGATCCCGGTATCGCACCAGCGTTGGAGTGGCTTGACGAACAACTGGCACGGCAGGGGACGACCGCCGACGCGGTCGTCCACGACGAGCACCAGCGACAAGTTGCCGCTACTGTGACAGTGCGCAACATCATCACCAGCATGCGCCTCATCTCAGAGGTCGATTGGACTGAGCTGTTCGAACGCGTCAGCCTGGTCGACGAGGTGTTCGGGGCGGGAAACCGATTTGGGGAGATGGATTTCCCGACGCGCAATCTTTACCGCACCGCGGTCGAACAGCTCGCCTGCGGCTCCGGCTTCACCGAGTTGGAGGTGGCTGACGCGGCGGTTGTAGCGGCGCGGCGCGCGTACCGGGCGGACGCTAAAGCGAGTGACGCGCGCCTAGCGGATCCAGGCTATTACTTGATCGCAGGCGGCCGGCCTGGTTTCGAAACAGAGATTGGATTCAAGCCGTCGGCGCGAGCATGGCCCGGGCGCTTCTATCGTGCGCTCGGAATCGGCGGCTATGTCAGTGCTGGTGCGATCGTTGCCGCCGGCCTGCTGGCCGCCCCGCTGTCTGTCGTCGCGTTGAGCGGTGTGGAATTGAGATGGCTGCTGGTCCTTGCGATCCTGGGACTGGTCCCGGCAATCGACGCAGCCGTCGCGCTCGTCAACTACCTCGTAACCTGGGGGTTTCGCGCCACCCTGCTGCCGGCACTGGAACTGCGCGACGGAATTCCCGAGCATCTGCGCACGCTAGTCGCCGTCCCGACCCTCCTGATCTCGCCCGAGGCTATCGATGAGCAGATAGGACGACTCGAAATCCACTATCTGGCGAGCCCCCATGGCGACCTTCACTTCGCGCTGCTGTCCGACTGGACGGATGCAGCGAGCGAGCAAGCGGACGGCGACGACGAGCTGCTGGCCGCCGCCAAGGAAGGCGTTGCCAATCTGAACCAGCGCTATGGACCGGCGCCGGGGGGCGACCGTTTCCTACTTCTGCACCGTCGACGTGTGTGGGCCGCAGGTGAGGGCCGGTGGATAGGATGGGAACGTAAGCGCGGAAAGCTAACCGAACTCAATAGACTCCTGCGCGGCGCCCAGGACACTACGTTCCTGGCGCCGCCTGCCCTGCCCGCCAGCATCCGCTACGTGATCACCTTGGACGCGGACACGCGGCTTCCGCGCGAGACGGTCAGGCGACTGATCGGCAAGATGGCCCATCCTCTCAACCAGCCGCGCTTGGACGCCGCTCTGGGTCGAGTCGTCGAAGGTTACGGCATCCTGCAGCCACGGGTCACGCCGGCCCTGCCGGTGGGACGCGAAGGCTCGCTGTTCCTTCGCGTGTTTTCCAGCGCGACCGGCATTGACCCTTATGCTGCCGCGGTCTCGGACGTGTACCAGGACCTGTTCGGTGAGGGCACCTACACCGGCAAGGGCATCTACGACATCGACGCCTTCGAAGCAGCGATGGCAGGTCGAGTGCCCGAGTCAGCCCTCCTCAGCCATGACCTCTTCGAGGGGATTTTCGCCCGCGCCGGCCTGACCTCGGACGTGGAGGTCGTTGAGGATTTTCCGGCCCGCTATGACATCGCCGCCCTTCGCCACCACCGCTGGGCGCGAGGCGACTGGCAGCTTCTGCCTTGGGTCTTCGGACGGGGCCCTCAAAGGGCCGATCGTCGGCCGCGAGGGGGCGTTCCCGCGATTGGCCGCTGGAAGATGCTCGACAACCTTCGGCGGTCGCTGTCTCCGCCGTCAGTCGCCGTGGCTCTGATCGCAGGATGGGCCATGCCGCTTCAAGATGCAGCCGTCTGGACTGGTTTCGTCCTGTGGACGATCGTTCTGCCGCCTCTTATTCCCGTGATAGTGGATCTCGCGCCGCGTCGTCCGGGTGTGACACTCCACAGCCATTTGCGCGCCCTAGGCGCGGAACTGCGGCTTGCGCTCATCCAATCCGGCCTGATGATCGTTTTACTGGCGCATCAGGCCTGGCTGATGGGTGACGCCATCATTCGCACTCTAGTCCGGCTCACGATAACGCGCCGCCGCCTTCTCGAATGGATGCCGGCGGCGCACGCGGCGTTCGGCCGTCGTCTGAGCGTTTGGCGCTTCTACCGAAGCATGGCTGGGGCTGTCGTGATCGGCGGGACTGCGATTGCCGTGGCGAGCATATGGGGGCACGGGACCTGGCCCTTGGCAGCGGCGTTCGCAGGCGCCTGGTTCGTCTCGCCGGTCGTCGCGCTTAGGGCAAGCCTGTCCCCCCGTGTCGCGGGCCGGCGCCCGCTGGCCGAAGTCGACGTGCATCGTTTGCGCCTGGTCGCTCGAAGGACGTGGCGCTTCTTCGAGGCCTTCGTCACGGCGGGCGACAACAATCTGCCACCCGACAACTTCCAGGAAACGCCCGAGCCGGTGGCGGCCCATCGCACGTCGCCGACCAACATCGGCCTCTACCTGCTGTCAGTCGCATGCGCGCGGGACTTCGGCTGGATCGGGACGCTCAAGGCCGTGGAGCGGCTGGAGGCGACGCTGGCGACCATGGCTCGCATGACCAAGCACCGCGGCCATTTCTACAATTGGTACGACACGCGCGACCTGCGTCCGCTCGATCCACAATACGTATCCTCGGTCGACAGTGGGAACCTGGCCGGACACCTGATCGCGCTGGCCAACGCATGCCATGAATGGCACGAAGTGCCGCTGACGGAACAACAGCGTTTCCAGGGTGTCGCCGACGCCGTCGACCTGTTGCGAGACGAAGCGCTTCAGCTGCGGGACCTGCGCCAGCCACAGGCCGTTTCGTGGCGGCGGCTCGACGATGAGATCGAGCGGCTCGCGGCAGGCTTAATTCAGGACGCCGCCGCGAACTCCGGCGTCGAGCAGCGGATTGCGGCGCTTTCAGAGCAGGCCGGGATCCTGGCTGACACGGTCCGCGAGATCGTTCTTGAGGAATATGACCAGGACGGAGCGGACCTGCAGTTCTGGGCGGACGCGATCTGCGCCTGCATCGAAAGCCATCAGCGCGATCTGGGCCAGCCGCTGACCGACCTCTTGGCGATGCGGCTACTCGCGCTAGAGGACGCCGCACGGTCGATGGCTTTGACGATGGAATTCGGCTTTCTGCTCGACCCCGATCGCATGTTGCTGTCGATCGGCTATCAGGCGTCCGAGGGCGCGCTGGATTCCAATTGCTATGACCTTCTCGCGTCGGAGGCGAGACTGGCGAGCTTCATGGCCATCGCCAAGCGGGATGCGCCGGCCCGGCACTGGTTCCGCCTGGGTCGCGCGGTGACCCCGGTGGCGAACGGCGCGGCGCTGATCTCGTGGTCCGGCTCGATGTTCGAGTACCTGATGCCGTCCATCGTCATGAGGCCGCCGGCCGGTAGCCTGATCGAGCAGACTAATCGGTTCGTCGTCAGACGCCAGATCGAATACGCGGCGGCGCTGCAATTGCCCTGGGGCATATCGGAGTCGGCCTACAACGCACGCGACCTGGATTTCACCTATCAATATTCTAACTTCGGTGTGCCGGGGCTGGGGCTCAAGCGCGGGCTAGCCGATAACGCCGTCGTCGCGCCATACGCCAGCGCCTTGGCGAGCATGATTGACCCGCAGGCCGCCGCGCGGAACTTCGAGCGCCTCCAGGCTATCGGCGGGCGCGGCCGCTACGGCTTCTACGAGGCGCTGGACTTCACGCGGGCCCGGGTCCCAGACGGCGAGCGCGTCGCCATCGTGCGCGCATTCATGGCACACCACCAAGGGATGACGATCACCGCTATTGCCAATGCCTTGCTGGATGGCGTGATGCGCAGCCGCTTCCACGCCGAGCAGATGGTCCAGGCGACCGAACTCCTTATGCAGGAGCGCGTGCCTCGCGAAGTCATGACGGCCCCACCGTGGATCTCGGAGACGATGTCGGCGGTCAGAATCCACGAGGTCGAAGAACCCGGCGCCCGGCGAACGGCCAGTCCGTGGAGCGCCACGCCGGCCACCCAGCTGCTCTCGAACGGCCGTTATACCGTGATGCTTACGGCAGCCGGATCCGGTTACAGCATCTGGCGCGACTTGGCGGTGACCCGCTGGCGAGAGGATGCCACCTGCGACGATTGGGGCTCCTTTGTCTTCCTGAGGGACGCCGCCAGCGGCGAGGTGTGGTCGGCGGCGTACCAGTCGGCCGTAACCGAGCCCGTAGCGTACGAGGTCAAATTCAATGAGGATCGCGCCGAGTTCTCGCGCCGCGATGAAGTATTTGCGACCAGCCTCCAGGTGCTCGTCTCCGCGGAGGACGACGCGGAGGTGCGCCGGGTCACCGTCTCAAACCTCGGCGATCGCCCGCGCGAAGTCGAGGTGACCTCGTACGCCGAGCTGGTCCTGGCGCCCCAGGCCTCGGACGTGGCGCATCCGGCGTTCTCGAAATTATTCATCGAGACCGAGCACCTCGCCGGCCTGGGCGCAATCGTCGCGACGCGGCGGCAGCGAGCACCGACGGAACCGCAGATTTGGGCCGCCCACCTGGCAGTTGTCGGTGGCGAGGCCGTTGGCAAGCGCGAGTTCGAGACCGATCGTATGCGGTTCCTCGGCCGCGGCGGCAGCGCGCACACTGCGAGCGCGGTGATGAGTGGCCGTCCGCTGTCGGGCGCTACCGGAACGGTGCTTGACCCCATCTTCGCACTGCGTCGGCGTGTCCGCATTGCGCCAGGAGCGACGGCCCGCGTCGATTTCTGGACGATGGTCGCCTCGTCGCGCGCGGAGGTCCTGGATCTAATCGACAAACACCATGACGTCGGCGCGTTCGAACGCGCGGCCGCGCTCGCTTGGACCCAGGCCCAGGTGCAGTTGCACTACCTCGGCATCGACCGTAGCAAGGCGGGTCAATACCAGCGCCTGGCCGGACACATCGTCTACGCCGCGCCGATGCTGCGTCCGTCGTCGGAGACCATTAAAGACGGCAGTGGCGGGCAGCCAGGTCTGTGGCCCCTAGGGATATCCGGCGATCTGCCGATCATCCTGGTGCGCATCTCCGGCGTCGACCAGCTGGACGTCGCCGGCGAAGCGCTCCAGGCAGTGGAATACTGGCGGATGAAGCGGCTGGCGGTGGACCTAGTCATCCTCAACGAGCGCACCTCATCCTATATGCAGGAACTTCAGATCGCGCTCGAGACTATGGTGAGGGCCAGCCAGTCGCGCCCTCAAATTGACGACGAGCGGCCGCCCGGGCACAACTTCATGCTGCGAGCCGATCTGATCTCATCTGAGGCGCGGGCCCTCCTCGAGTCCGTCGCCCGTGTCGTCCTGTTAGGGGCGCGCGGACGGCTCGCCGATCAGTTTGAGCGCGCGCCCGAGGCTAGGCCCTCGCCTCGGCCCGTCGCAATGCGAGCAGCGCCCGCTTCCGAGCTTCAGGTGTCGCGTCCGGCACCGGGCGTAGAGTATTTCAACGGCTTGGGGGGCTTCGTCGCAGAGGGCCGAGAATATGTGACCATCCTCGGGCCTGGCCAATCGACCCCTGCCCCGTGGATCAACGTGGTGGCCAATCCCGGCTTCGGCTTCCAGGTATCCGCTGAGGGCGGTGGCTACGCATGGTCGGTGGACAGCCGCGAGCATCAGTTGACCCCGTGGTCCAACGACCCTGTTACCGACCGGCCTGGCCAAGCCTTCTATCTCAGGGACGAAGAGACCGCAGATCTTTGGAGCCCCACTGCGCTTCCAATCCGCAATGAAGCGGCAACTTATGTGGCGCGGCATGGATGGGGCTACAGCCGTTTCGAACACGCTTCGCACGGGATCGCCGCCGAGCTGCTCGAGTATGTGCCGCTTGCCGATCCTCTTAAAATCTCGCGGCTGAAACTGCGCAACCTTTTAGGCCGCGCCAGACGCCTGTCGGTGACCGCTTACGTCGAATGGGTTCTCGGCGCCAAGCGGGCGGCGGGTGCGCCGACCGTAACCACGCGCATCGACGTCCGTAGTGGGGCGATGCTCGCGAAGAACCCGTGGAATCCGGCGCTCGGCGATCGAGTCGCCTTCGCCGACCTCGCGGGACGCCAGACGAGCTGGACCGGCGACCGCCGAGAGTTCATTGGCCGCAACGGGGCGCTGGCCTGGCCGGCGGCCCTGGTCAACGGGAACTCGCTCTCGGGACGTGTGGGATCGGGACTCGATTCCTGCGCCGCTCTCCAGACCACGATCGAGATCGCGCCGAACGGCGTCGTAGAGATTGTCTTTTTTCTCGGTGATGCTCCGGATGAAACCGAGGCGCGGTCGCTGATTGCCCGCTACCGCGAGACCGATCTGGACGCTGTTTTATCGGATGTCCGGCGCTTCTGGGATGAGACTGTCGGCACGGTTCAGGTGAAGACCCCCGACCGGTCGATGGACATCATGCTCAATGGCTGGCTGACCTATCAGACGCTCGCCTGCCGCGTCTGGGCTCGCTCGGGATTCTACCAAGCCAGCGGCGCCTACGGCTTCCGGGACCAGCTGCAGGACTGTATGGCCCTGGCGACGGTTCGGCCATCGATTACACGAGACCACCTGCTGAAAGCGGCGGGCCGCCAGTTCGTAGAGGGTGACGTCCAGCACTGGTGGCTGCCGCATTCCGGCCAAGGGGTTCGCACGCGCATATCGGACGACCGCGTCTGGCTCGCCTTTGCGGCCGCGCACTATGTCAAGGTCACCGGCGATGCCGCCGTGCTTGAGGAGGTCGCGCCCTTCCTGGCCGGCCCGGTACTCGAGCCGGGCGAGAGCGAAAGTTTCTTCTTGCCGACCATCTCGGACGAGACCGCCAGCCTTTACGAGCATTGCGCCCGCGCTCTGGACGCGAGCCTGGCGGTCGGCGGCCATGGTCTGCCGCTGATCGGCGGCGGCGATTGGAACGACGGCATGAACCGTCTCGGCGAAGGCGGCAAGGGCGAGAGCGTCTGGCTTGGCTGGATGTTACACGCCGCGCTCGACGCCTTCGCAAATTTGGCCGATGTGCGCTGCGACCGAACGCGGGCGGCGAAATGGCGGGCACATATGCGGGCGCTGGCGACTGCCTTCGAAAGCCAAGCCTGGGACGGCGATTGGTATCGGCGCGGCTGGTTCGACGACGGCACTCCGCTAGGCTCTGCGACGAACGAAGAGTGCCGTATCGACTCCATCGCACAATCCTGGGCCGTGATCTCCGGCGTGGCGCGACCCGATCGCGCGGCCCAGGCCATGGCCGCCGTCGACCGCGAGTTGATCCTACCCCACGATGGGTTGGCTTTGCTGTTCACGCCGCCGTTCGATCGTTCGCTGCTCGACCCCGGCTACATCAAAGGTTACCCGCCGGGAGTGCGCGAGAATGGCGGGCAGTACACTCACGCCGCTCTGTGGTCGGTAATGGCCTTCGCCAACCTCGGCGAGGGCGACAAGGCGGCCGCGTTGTTCTGGATGCTCAACCCGATCAACCACGCCCGCACACGCACCGACATTCACCGCTACAAGGTCGAGCCCTATGTGGTTGCGGCCGATGTCTATGCCGCTTCTGGCCATGTCGGGCGCGGCGGCTGGACTTGGTACACTGGCTCGGCGGGATGGATGCAGCGCGCCGGCGTGGAGAGCATTCTTGGGCTTCGCATCGAGGGCGACAAGCTGCGCCTCGATCCCTGCATTCCGGCGTCCTGGCCCCGATTTGAGATCACGCTCCGGCACGGCGCATCACGCTACGCGATCGTCGTCGAGAACCCGCAGAGCGTGCAGCGCGGTGTGGCCGCCGCCGAGTTCGATGGCGCGACGGTCAACGCAAGGCCGTTGTCGATCCCGCTCGAAGACGACGGCGCCGCCCATCGCCTTCAGGTTCGCCTCGGCTAATCCGCGCCAATCAAGCACCTTTCGAGCCGTGTGAGGGCGGCTTCTGTTCCGTAGCGTGGAGCTGGCGCTCCGTCGCCACCACCACCTTCAGCGCGTCGATCAGGTTGGTAGTGCCTTAGTTTGGAATAGGAATAACCCGATTTTTTGAGAGCTGAAAGGAAGGCCATCGCCAAGGTCTCGGTACCGTCTCAGTTTGAATTCTGATCGGCCCTCGACAAGGTAGCGTCAAGGCGAGCGGCCCTATATTCTATGCTTGTGGAACCGCGCGGCACTTATAGAGAACGGAAGGGCTGGGGCGATCAAGACAGCGCCCGCGTCAAATACAACGAACATCAAGAGCTCGACGTGCCAGAAGATCGCTACCGTGATCGTGGCTATCAACCGCCGTTTGATCAACTACCGTGGAAAGAGGAGGGCGCTATCAACAATGCCTAGAGGCCCCAAAGGTGAGCGCAGACCCGCCGATGTGTGGGCTAGCTCATGAACACGTCAACAGCGCCCTTTTCCCTACCCCGGAAGTTGGAACCGGACCTCGTTCGTGTCCGGGCATATTGGGAAGGCCTTAAACGCGGAGACGCCGACATGCCCTTTTGGGACGACGTCAAGCTATCCAGCTTGCCAGACCTTTCGGGCAGGCTGATGTTGATTGAAGTTTTCGACAAACCCGTGCGTTTTCGGATCGAAATACTCGGCGAGGAACTCAAAGAGCAGCACGGCCGTGATGTCGTCGGCAAATTCTTGGATGAAATCGATGCGCGTCCTCCGTTGCAGTACCTGAGCTCCCAATCGAGCGCCACGGTCGAGAGCCACGCTCCGACGTATTACCGACATGGTTCGGCCAAGCGCCGCAGATCTAGCTCGACTGATTCCTATTCTCGGCTTCTTTTTCCAATGTGGGGAGACGGTCGCATCGGAATGCTCCTCGGAGCGGTCGCTTGGCGATAAATGCTTCTCCGGTGGAAGGAGGAGCGGCCATCGTCTTGCTGCTTCGAACGCAAATGGCGAAAATACTCTGTCCTAAGCCGAATCCTGTTCGGGGTCGCATCTGGAGGGTGATCAGTGTGCGCTTCGAACGCTGTTGGTTGAGGTGAGCAATAAATGACGGACATCGTCACCGTCACCATCAACCCATCGATCGATGTTTCGACCGCCGTCGCGCAACTAGTTCCAATCCACAAGCTGCGCTGTACCTCTGCGCGACGCGATCCGGGCGGGGGTGGCATCAATGTAGCTCGCGTCGTGAAGCGGTTCGGCGCCGATGTGACGGCGATGTATGCAATGGGTGGAACGCTTGGTCAGTTACTGCGGAATCTCCTCGACCAGGAGGAAATTCCGGGCCTCCCCGTCCCGATCTCGGAAGAGACACGGGAGGATTTCACAGTTCTTGAGGAAGTGTCCGGACGACAATATCGGTTCATTCTTCCAGGCCCCCGGCTGAGCGAGCGAGAATGGCGCGCCTTCCTCGATACGTTTGCATCTCATTTGTCTCGCGAACAAGGAACGCGTTTCGTTGTTGCCAGTGGAAGCCTTCCGCCTGGCGGTCCGGGGGACTTCTACGGGCAAATAGCTCGGACGACGAAGCAAGCTGGCGCAAAGATCATTGTCGACACCTCAGGGCCACCCTTGAAAGCGGCTTTGGAAGCAGGCGTATTCATTGTGAAGCCGAGCCTGCGAGAATTCAGAGAATTGATGGTAGCTCCGCTGGAAAATGAACGCGATCAAGTCGCAGCCTGTCGCAGCCTAATAGAGAGCGGACGAGCCGAGATGGTTGCGCTAACGCTGGGCGATCAAGGGGCGCTTTTGGTGTCCCGTGATCAAGTCTTGCGGGCACAAGCCCTCTCCATAAAGCCTGTCAGCGTTGTGGGCGCAGGGGACAGCTTCTTGGGTGCCATGATCTGCAGCCTTGCTTCCGGTCAACCCATCGGAGATGCGTTGCGATATGGAATAGCCGCAGGATCAGCAGCATTGCTTATGCCGGGAACGGAGCTGTGCCGGCGAGAGGACACCGAACGTTTGGTCGGCGAAGTCAAGGTGCAAGCGATCTGATTTTGGCGATCTTGCGCCATCGACGGCGTGCCCGTCACGGTGTTTTCGAACGGTCTCCTCACGGCGTTCCAATAGGGCCACAGCCACTAGCAAGGCAGGACGCGCCGATGGACAACAACAAAGCGTGGCTTGCGGTAGTGTCCTAATTTGAATTTTGCGAGCTACCGCAGTGCTTTTTGATGGCTTCGAAATCAGCGCACTTCTTGCCCTCGTCATCAACTACCCACGCGTCGATTGCTCCATAGCACAATGCAGGACGCGCTGCGGTCATTGCGCTCTCTATTGAATCAAAAGGATTTGCGTTAATGTCCGATGTGCCAGCCGCAGTTATAAAATGTAGGCGATAGACCATAAGACCTCTCTAGCGGGATGTTCGGTCCGCCAATTCCTCTAGTGACCATACCCGATTAGTCACGGTGGCCGCCATAGCTGACGTCACGCGCAAGGTCTTATGCAGCCGGACCAGATTGTAATGCGCAAAGTGTAGAGCAACCGCAGCCTGCAAGTTCTCAAACGTCTTTCTGAATGCGTTGGTTGCGTGAGACAGTAACTGGCCGCCAGCAAGCCGTCGACATGACTTTGGGAAGGCGTCGTTCACGTATTCGACCTCACCGGCCATCCCAAGGCGATTACGGCCTATGCGTGGGCATCGCCGATCGAGGCCGGGAAAGCTTCGATTCTTTGCCGTACTGCATTTGCCGCGGATTACGTCGCCAACGGAGAGGGTGAGGGCGGCAATCGCGGCGGAGGCAAAACAGGGGCTTAATAATGACTGAGTGGAGCGAATCCCATCTGGCCGACTTCGACCCTGCCGATACGGATGAGGCGAAAATTAAAGGAACAATCTGGGTGCCATGCCGCATATGTTGGCGCTTGTTCGAACGCCTGCGGCTAACAGCCCGCTGTTGCCATCAGTGCCATGAGGGATTTTGCGAAGGGGAACATGGCCGATTTGATGAGCGGCTCGGACGCTTTTTCTGCGCCCGCCATCATCCGTGAACTTCAAATTAGGACACTACCTGGCTTGCTGCAGGTTTGACGCTGCAGTGCCCGCACCTCGTCGCTACGAAAGGCTGATGACTCCACATCGTATCTCAATTAAACAAAAGAAGTTTCAGACCTTCGTATTCGCTTGGCGACCGAACTGCGCGCAGCCCGTTGCCCGCAGCTCCCGCTCGGAGTGGGCCAAGGTTCCACTGCGCCGCATTCGCTGGGATGTCTAATGGCAGACATGCTATTGTGATCCGTATCCCTCTCTCGTGAGCGTCAATGTCGTTCAAGGAGCACCGATGATTACGAAAGCCCCTCTGGTGGTGTGGTTCGAGAAATTGGGGCGGGGAAACGTACCCCTCGTTGGCGGGAAAAACGCTTCGCTCGGCGAGATGGTGTGCCATCTCGGAGAGCGGGGAGTGCGAGTACCGCCAGGGTTCGCCATCACGGCGGAATCCTATTGGCAGTTTGTCGACGCGAACGCGCTGAGAGAAACGATCGCCGATTCGCTCGCTGCGCTCGAGGCTGGCCATGCACCGCTTGCCGAGGTTGGGGCCGTGATCCGCCGCGAATTCCTGCGTGGGACATGGCCACAGGACGTCGCCGAGGCTATTCGAACCGCATACCAGGAACTTTGTCGACGCGCTGGGAAGGTGGACGCCGACGTTGCCGTCCGTTCGAGCGCGACGGCGGAGGATCTCCCTGAGGCAAGCTTCGCCGGACAGCAGGAGAGCTATCTCAATATTCGCGGCGAGAAGGCCCTCCTCGACGCCTGCCGGCGTTGCTACGCCTCGCTCTTCACCGACCGCGCCATTAGCTACCGGCAAGCCAAGAGATTCAATCATCTTAAGGTCGCGCTTTCGGTCGGCGTGCAAGCGATGGTGCGCTCCGATCTCGGCGGGGCTGGGGTCATGTTCTCCATCGATACCGAGACCGGCTTCGATAAGGTCGTGGTCGTCAATGCGGCCTGGGGACTCGGAGAAAACGTCGTGCAGGGCGCGGTCGATCCCGACGAATATCAGATGTTCAAACCGCTCCTGTCGCAACTTTTGCTGGTGCCCATCATCGAGAAAAAGCTCGGCGAGAAGGCTAAAAAGATGGTCTATGCGCAGGACGGCGATCGCCCGACACGGAATGTGCCGACCTCCAAGGCGGAGCGCGCCAGCTTCGTGCTAAGCGACCAGGACATCCTGGCGCTTGGCCGCTGGGCCTGCGTGATCGAGGACCATTACGGCTACCCGATGGACATGGAGTGGGCGAAGGATGGCGAAAGCGGCGAACTGTTCATTTTGCAGGCGCGACCCGAGACGGTGCAATCGCGTAAGGAGGCGAGCGCGTTCCGATCCTATCGGATCATGTCGAAGGGTCGAAAACTCGCCTCTGGTCTCAGCATTGGGGATGCCGTCGTATTCGGACGTGCGCTCCTGATCGATAATCCGCGCGATATCGGCCGCTTCGTCGATGGCACAATTCTCGTGACTCGAACGACCGACCCCGACTGGGTCCCGATTATGAAGCGGGCTGCGGCGATCGTCACGGATCATGGCGGACGCACCTCGCATGCGGCCATCGTCAGCCGCGAACTCGGCCTGCCCGCCATCGTCGGGACCGGCGATGCGACGCGCATTCTTCATGACGAACAGGAAATCACTGTGTCCTGTGCCGAGGGCGATGAAGGTTTCATTTACGAGGGGACCGCCGACTTTGAAGTGGAGGAGCTCGATCTTGAGCAAATCCCGGCGACCCGAACTAAGGTCATGCTCAACTTCGCGAACCCGGCAGCCGCCTTCCGCTGGTGGCGGATTCCCGCCGACGGTGTTGGCCTCGCGCGCATGGAGTTTGTGATCAGCAACCACATTAAGGCGCATCCAATGGCCTTGGTCCGCTACGACACGCTCAAGGATGAGGATGCCAAACGCGCGATCGCGGAACTGACCCAAGGCTACGAGGACAAGACCGAGTATTTCGTCGACCGCCTGGCCCGCGGCCTCGCCCGCATCGCGGCTGCCCACTACCCAAAGCCAGTCATCGTGCGCATGAGTGACTTCAAGACCAACGAGTACGCGAATCTCGTCGGCGGCGCCGCGTTCGAGCCCAAGGAAGAGAATCCAATGCTGGGATTCCGCGGCGCCTCGCGCTACTATTCGCCACGCTACCGCGACGGCTTCGCACTCGAATGCCGCGCGATCCGTCGCCTGCGCGAGGAGATGGGATTCAGGAATGTGATCGTCATGATCCCGTTCTGCCGCTCGACCAAGGAAGCAGACCGCGTGCTCGCGGTCTTGGCCGAAAGCGGCCTGCGGCGCGGCGAGAACGACCTCGAGGTCTACGTCATGTGCGAGATCCCGTCGAACGTCATCCTGGCGAAAGCATTTGCGGAACGCTTCGACGGATTCTCGATCGGCAGCAATGACCTCACGCAGCTCACGCTCGGGGTCGACCGCGATTCGGAAGAATTGGCGGAGCTGTTCGACGAGCAGGATGAGGCCGTGAAGTGGATGATCGATAGTGTCATCCGGGAAGCCCACAAGTCCGGCGCTAAGGTCGGATTGTGTGGCCAGGCGCCGAGCGACCATCCCGAGTTCGCCGAGTTCCTGGTCGCATGCGGCATCGATTCCGTGTCCGTGAGCCCCGATAGCTTCATCGCGGTGAAGCGCAGGGTTGCCGCTGCCGAAGCCGCCATGAAGGGTACT
>Ga0335081_10004511_pt1 | contig 21918 bp, 22 predicted proteins | sample Lox_Sample_35_FD_206713 | JGI IMG/M metagenome (GOLD analysis project Ga0335081, IMG submission 206713) | Soil microbial communities from Loxahatchee National Wildlife Refuge, Florida, United States - Lox_Sample_3.5 | ecosystem: Environmental > Terrestrial > Soil > Wetlands | place: USA... | reverse complement strand
GAAATCGCGATCTAACGCATATTCGCTTTTTGTTCGCCAAATTATTCTCGCACGTAATCTGCCGCCCTACAAGGGTATATTTCCGTGCTTCTTGGGCGGGTTTTTATCGCGCTTGGTGTCGAGCATCTCCAGCGCGTCGATCAGCTTCTTGCGGGTTTCGCGGGGGCGGATGACCGCGTCCACGTAGCCGCGTTCTGCCACCACGTAGGGGTTGGCGAAACGCTCGCGGAACTGTTCGATCAGCCGCGCGCGTTCCTGCTCTTTGTTCTCGGCCTTGGTGAGCTCGCGCTTATAGACGATGTCCACCGCCCCCTCCGGGCCCATGACGGCAACTTCGGCACTCGGCCAGGCGTAGTTCACGTCAGCGCGGATGTGTTTCGATGCCATAACGCAATAGGCTCCACCATAGGCCTTGCGCGTGATCACTGTCAGCTTGGGCACGGTCGCCTCGGCAAAGGCAAACAGCAGCTTGGCGCCGTGGCGGATGATGCCGCCGTACTCCTGCTGCGTTCCGGGCAGAAAGCCGGGTACGTCCTCGAAGGTAATCAGGGGGATGTTGAAGCAGTCACAGAAGCGGACGAAGCGCGCGCCCTTCACCGACGAATTGATGTCCAGCACGCCCGCCAGCATGGCGGGCTGATTTGCGACTACGCCCACGCTGCGCCCGTTCAGCCGCGCAAATCCCACGACGATGTTCTTGGCATAGTGCTCGTGCACTTCGAAGAAGTAGCCGTCGTCCACCACCATGCGGATGACATCCTTGATGTCATAGGGCTTGTTCGACTCCGAGGGCACGATGGTGTCGAGCGCGGAGTCAGCGCGGTCGATGGGATCGGTGCAAGGCCGCCGCGGCGGATCGTCGAGATTGTTCGAGGGAATGAAGCTGACGAGCTCGCGAATCATGGACAGGCACTCGGCGTCGTCGCGTGACAGGAAGTGCGCGACCCCCGAGGTCTCGTTGTGGGTCATGGCGCCGCCGAGCTGGTCCTTGGTGACCTCTTCGTGCGTCACCGCCTTGATCACGTCCGGGCCGGTGATGAACATGTAGGAGGTTTTGTCCACCATGAGAACGAAATCGGTGATGGCCGGGGAGTATACGGCGCCGCCGGCGCAGGGGCCCATGATGGCGGAGATCTGCGGCACCACCCCCGAGGCCAGGGTGTTGCGCAGGAAGATGTCGGCATAGCCGGCCAGCGAGGCCACGCCTTCCTGTATGCGGGCGCCGCCGGAGTCGTTCAGCCCGATCACCGGCGCGCCCACGCGCATGGCCATATCCATGATCTTGACGATCTTCGAGGCGTTGGCCAGGGACAGCGAGCCGCCAAAGACGGTGAAATCCTGCGCGAAGACAAACACCAGGCGGCCTTCGATGCGGCCGTAGCCGGTGACGAAGCCATCGCCATAAACCTTCTGCTGCTCCATGCCGAAATCGGTGCAGCGGTGGGTAAGCAGCTTGTCGGTCTCTTCGAAGGTGCCTTCGTCGAGCAGGAAGGCGATGCGCTCCCGCGCCGACATCTTGCCTTCCTTGTGCTGGCGCTGGTGACGTTCCGCCCCGCCGCCCGCTTCCGCCAGGCCGTCGCGCTTCTTCAGTTCTTCCAGTTTCTGTTCCAGAGTCATGCCGGGGATTATAAGAAAGCGGGGAGGCAGTGGCCACTAGCTTCTAGCGCGTGGCCTGTAGCGTTGGGCCTCAACTGGCCGCTGGCGACTAGCTACTGAATCCCCGTCGCATCTTCCCAGCGATACCTCTTGCCATCCCAGAAGACGGCCGAGGTCAATTGCTGCTCGTCTTCGATCAGGCGGAGCGCCGGCACTGGGCGCTTGCGGCGGAGGACCTGGGTGAGCGAGAGGCTGTCGAACGGCAGGTTGATGATCACGAACTTGGCCTTGGGAGTGGCCGCGCGCCAGGCCTCTTTTCCGGCTCCATGGATCACCAGGACCAGGTTCTGGCGGTTGGGGTCGGCAGTGTTGAACTGCGCGGTAATCTTGGGATTGCCGTAGCCGTAGTTGGTGTAATAGGGGTCGATCACGGAGTAGTGGTGGGTGACCTGGTCGGCGAGCGGCGTTTTGCAGCGTGCGACGATGACGGCGTCTTCCACGCCATCGCCATCCAGGTCAGCGGTTAGGAAGGTCACCCACGGTGGGCCCTGTTCCTGCGGGTGCAGATACCTCACCTTGACGGCGGTGCGCTCTTTGGCCAGTTCAAAGCAGGGGCCAAACTGCTGCTTAACCACTTCCGCCAGATCTGCCGGGAGCTGGGGATGATCATCCGCCTCACCTTTGGGCGCTTTCCACAGGATCCATCCCCACGTGACGAAGAAAAGAACGATGAACACCCAGGCAAGCCTGACTAGACGCATACCGAAAGTGTAATCCCGTTCCGCCTAACCACGATGGTTACGAACTGGGCACACCGGCAGAAATCCGGCCATCGGTACTTCCGTTATCAGGTCATTCCCTGATTGAGCCATTAAGTCATTTGAACCGGGTAGGGAGATTCACCGGCTCCATGAGCCCATGGATCAGTGAATCATTGGGCGCAATTTACAGGAAACTCGCCTTCTCGGCGATGAGCTGGCAGACCTTCCCGACGAACTCGACCACCGGCATGTCGTCGGTCTTCTCTTTGCCGCGGGTGCGGACATTGACCGAGCTGGCCTGCGCTTCCTTGTCGCCCACCACCGCGATGTAAGGAACTTTCTGCAGAGCGTGTTCGCGGATCTTGGCGTTCATCTTCTCGTTACGGCTGTCCACGTGCACCCGCGCTCCGGCCTCGCGCAACTGCGTCCCCACCTGCTCCGCGTATTCGTGATGCCGCTCGCTGATGGGCACGACCACCACCTGCACTGGTGAGAGCCATAGCGGGAACGCGCCGGCGTAGTGCTCGATGAGCACCCCGAAGAAGCGCTCCACCGACCCCCACAGCGCGCGGTGAACCATCAACGGCTGGTGGCGCTGTCCGTCTTCGCCGACGTATTCGAGGTCGAAGCGCTGCGGCAGGTTGAAATCGAATTGGATGGTGGAGAGTTGCCACAGCCGGCCGATGGCGTCTACCAGCTTGACGTCGATCTTCGGTCCGTAGAAGGCCGCTTCGCCCGGGATGATCTTGTAGGACACGTTGCGGCGCTTGAGAGCGTTCTCCAGCGAGCGATTGGCCAGCTCCCACTGTTCATCACTGCCCAGAAAGTTCTTGCGGTCCTTCGGATCCCAAGTGGAAAGCTCCACCTGATATTCCTTGAAACCAAAGGTGGTCAGAACCGCCAGCGCGAAGTCCATGCAGCCTACGACTTCGTCTTCAATCTGCTCTGGGGTGCAGAAGATGTGGGCATCGTCCTGGGTGAAGCCGCGGACGCGCATCAGGCCGTGCATCACCCCCGAGCGCTCGTAGCGGTAAACCGTCCCCAGCTCACCCAAGCGGACGGGCAAGTCGCGGTACGAGCGGAGCTGGTCCTTATAAATGAGAATGTGGAATGGGCAGTTCATGGGCTTGATGCGGTAATCGGCATCGTCCAGCTTCATGGGGGTGAACATGTTCTCAGCGTAGTAGCCCTCGTGTCCCGAGGTCTTCCACAGATCCACCCGCGCCACGTGGGGAGTAAAGACCAGAGAATAACCGCGCTTCAGGTACTCGTCGCGCAGCCAGTCTTCCATGGTCTTGCGCATGATCCCGCCCTTGGGATGCCAAAAGATCAAGCCTGGGCCGGCGAGCTCCTGGATGGAGAACAGGTCGAGTTGTTTGCCCAGGAGACGATGGTCCCGGCGCTTGGCTTCCTCCAGCTTGTGCAGGTAGTCATCCAACTCCTTCTTCGAGTAGAACGAGGTGCCATAGATGCGCTGGAGCTGCGGGTTCTTTTCGTCCCCCAGCCAGTAGGCCCCGGCGATGTTCAGCAGCTTGAAGGCCTTGATTTTGCCAGTGGAGGGGATGTGGGGGCCGCGGCAGAAGTCCACGAATTTGCCGGTTCGGTACAACGAGATCTTCTCATCGGGCGCGGTGAACTGCTCGATGAAATGGCACTTCATGAAGTCGCCTTCCGACTGGAAGCGTGCGAGACCTTCCTGGCGCGGCAGGAAATCCTGCGCGTAAGGGATGTCCTTCTCTACCAGTTCCTGCATCTTCTTTTCGATTTTCTCCAGGTCCTCGGGGGTGAAGGGCGTGGGGCGGTAGAAGTCGTAGAAGAAGCCGTTCTCCGTAGCGGGGCCGTGTCCCAACTTGGTCTCGGGGAAGAGCTCGAGCACGGCCGCGGCCATCAAATGCGCCGAGGAGTGCCGGAAAACCTGCAGCGCTTCCGGGTCTTTCGCGGTCAGAAGACGCAACTCGGTGTCTTTGTCGAGCGGACGTTTGAGATCGATGAGGGTGCCGTTAGACTTCGCGACTAGCGCGGCCTCGGCCAAGCGAGGAGAGATCTCGCGAGCGATGTCCAGTGCGGTCGTACCCTTTGGAACTTCCTTCACGCTCCCGTCAGGAAGCTTCACCTGGATGGTCGGTGCGCTTTGTGCAGTCTCCGGCATGAGCTTCGAGTTTAGCAGAATCAAGAAGGCCGCAGGTCCAGCCGGGGACGCTAGTTTGGCGGATCTTCGGCTGCCTGAAGTTAGTGGGAGACCGCCACCGACTGCGGGCAGCCGCCGAGGGAAAGAGCGCCGAGCGAACTCAGCGTTCCATCGCCATTGACGCTAAATATGGAAAGCGTTCCCGAGGTACAGTTGGCCACCATCAGGAACTTATTGGCGGCGTCCATGGCTAGCCCTTCCGGACCGACGCCGGTGAGGTAAGTGGCGAGCGGCGTCAGGACGCCGCTGCTGGCGATGAAGTAGGCAACCACCGTCGCGTCGTTAACGTTCACCACATAGAGATGGGTGCCAGTGGTATCGGTCACAAGATACTGGGGCGAGTTGCCGGCGCTGAAGGGGGAACCTAATACCGGGCTGAGCGAACCGTCGCCATTCACCGTGAATGCAGAGACGTTATTGCTGTTGGCATTGGCGGTAAAGAGGAACTTTCCTAAAGGATCCATGGCCAGTGAGACCGGCCCCGAGCCGGTGGCGAAGGGGGAAGCCGTCAGCTGTGTCAGCGCGCCCGTGCCCGAATTGAGGCTGTAGGCGCTTATGTTGCTGCTTGCAAAATTGCTTACGTAGACGAAACCCGCGGTCGCCGCGATGCCTTGCTGCGATTCCGTTCCAGCCGGAAACGGCGAGCCCGCCACCCCGGTCAGCGCGCCGCTGCTGTTGATCGAGTACCCAGAGACGTTGTTGCTGCCGTTATTCGCCACGTAGGCAAACTTCCCCGAAGGGTCCACCGCCACCGCGCCGGGACCGGTCCCCGCGGGGAAGGGCGAGCCGGCCAGCCCAGCCATGGCGCCGGTTGTGGTGTCGAGGGTATAGGCCGACACCGAATTGCCGTTGAGATTGGTCACATAGACGAACTGGTTGTTGGGTGTGACCGCCGCCCACACTGGCTCCGTGCCGGTCGGCAGCAGCGGCACCGGACCGTTGTTGAACGATCCATCGGGACCGATCACCAAGACGTTCAGGATGTTGTCGAGCGCATCGGGGACAAAGACAAATTCCGAGCCCGGGGCCGGCGTCGGCCCGGGGCTGACGCCGTTGTTGGTACCGCAGCCACTTAACCCCAGTCCCACCAGTACCATCACGATTGTGGTACCTAACGCTGACGTCCAAGTCCACCTGCCGACGACCGTCATCTTTCAATCTCCTTCTCGGCTCTTGCCACACTGACACACTTCGCCACCCAGCAGCAACACCTGAGTTGCCGGAAAGTTGCGCAGCGCCGACGTCATCCCTCAAAAAAAGACACACCTGGCGCTGACAATCAGTCATCCTATCTACAGCGATGCAGGCCCAGGTCAAGCTCGGGAAGGTTTTCGGCATCCGCATCGGCCTGCACTACAGCTGGTTCATCATCGCCATCCTCATCGTTTTTTCTCTCTCCGGCCTTTTTCGCCAGGAGAATCGCAATTGGACGCCCGGCGTGGTCTGGGGTGCCGCAATCCTCACCGCAGTCCTGTTTTTCGTCAGCATCCTGCTGCATGAGCTGGGACACTCGGTGGTCGCACAGAGCCACGGCATCCGCGTGCCCTCGATTGTTTTGTTCGCCCTGGGCGGGGTCTCGCAGATGGAGGGCGAGAGCCCCGACGCCAAGACCGAGTTCTGGATGGCGCTGGCCGGACCCGCTGTTAGTTTCATCATCGGGTTTCTCTGCCTGGGGGTGGCTCGCAGCCTGGGCTGGGTGGGAGTATTTGCTCCCGCACCGTCCCCGCTGGTGGCCATGGTGGGATACCTCGGCTACATCAATTTCCTTCTTGGGGCTTTCAACCTCATCCCCGCATACCCGCTGGATGGCGGGCGCGTTTTTCGCGCCGCTGCCTGGTGGAGGACGCACAGCATCGAGCGCGCCACTCGCATCGCGGCGACCGTAGGCCAGGTGTTTGCCTTTCTGTTCATCCTCTACGGCCTGTGGCAATTCTTCCGGGGCCAGGGCTTCGCGGGGCTGTGGATCGCCTTCATTGGATGGTTTCTGCTTGATGCTGCCCGCTCCAGCCGGGCGCAGGTGGAGATCATGCACGCCCTGGGCGGGGTGAAAGTGCGCGACGTAATGGAACGCAACTGTGCCGTCCTCGATGCCACCACCAACCTGCAAACCCTGGTGGATGAACACCTGCTGCCTACCGGGCAGCGTTGCTTCATCGTGCAGAAGGACGGGCATCTGGCCGGCCTGGTCACGCCCGCCGACATCGGCCGCATCGAGCGCCGCATGTGGCCGCTGACCACGGTTGAGCAAGCCATGCGCCCGGTGGACAAGCTGAAGCTCGTATCGCCGGAGGCGCCGGTTATCAAAGCGCTCGAGACCATGGCCCGCGAAAACATCAATCAGCTGCCGGTTGCCTCCAACGGCCATCTGGAGGGCGTCCTCTCCCGCTCTCATCTGCTGGAGATTCTTCGTGCGCGGACCGAACTTAAGATGTAAGGGGAGGAACGGGGATCCCCGCCCGCGCTACGTCTTAGCCTGTCTTAGCAGTTGAGTGAAAGCGAAGCTGCCGAAGGAAGGTGCCTCGCGTTTGCCGCCGATGCAGGTGTCATTTATACTGCCCTTTCGTTCTCGCGAAGGACCTTTGAGTAGGAGCGTCATCGTCCATGCCCAAGCGCACTTTCCAGCCCAATCGCCGCCGCCGCTCCAAGACGCACGGCTTCCGCGTGCGCATGCGCACCAAGGGCGGGCAGGCGGTGCTCAGGCGGCGCCGCGCCAAGGGACGCAAGCGCGTCTCCGTCAAGCCCGGCTTCCGCGAGTAGTGGCCCTCGCTGTGGCGCCCCTCGAGGCAAACCGCGTGCCCGGAGGGGGCAGCGTTTCCACTCGATTGTGGCGGCAGGCACGGCTCCGGAAGCACGCTGACTTCGAGACTGTGTACCACAACGGCCGGCGGCTCTTTTCCGCGCACATGACGGTGTTCTTCCTGCGGCGCGAGTCCCGCGAGGTGCGAGTGGGTTTCACCGTCCCGCGAGCGCTGGGCACTGCGGTGGAGCGGAATCGCATCCGGCGGCGCATGCGCGAGGCCGTGCGTCTGAGCTTGGCCGCGGCCGGTACGGGAGTGGATGTGGTCATCCATCCCAAGAAATCCGTGCTGAAGGCCGCTTTTGCTGAGTTGCGGGGAGAGACGGAGCAGGCATTCGCGAGAATCAAGTCGCAAGGCGCAGGTAGCAAGTTGCCAGCGCCTGCCGCTGAGGGACACTGAAGGGATGAAATTCATCGCAGTGACGCTTCTGCGCGCCTACAAGTGGCTGATCTCGCCACTATTCGGCCCTGCCTGTCGCTACGTTCCAAGTTGCTCGGAGTACGCTATGGAAGCCGTAGCGCGCTACGGCGTCATCAGGGGAGGATTGAAGACGGCCTGGCGGCTGGCGCGCTGCCATCCTTTTGCCAAAGGCGGGTTTGATCCAGTTGTCAGTTGCCAGTTGTCAGTTGCCACTTCTCTGAGGGAACATGCCCCAGATGGGGGACGTATCTTGCCTTAACAGTATGCCTCGCGCACTTTGCCTCAACACGCCACGCCTTGCCACTGACAACTGGCAACTGACAACTGCCAACTGAAAGAGTCCAGACGTTGACCGACTTCCAGAATCCCCAGCACGAACCCGGCAGCGAGAAGCGCATGTTAATTGCCTTCGTGCTGACCATGCTCATCCTGCTGGTGATGGAGCCTTTCATCAGCCGCTACGCCAAGCAGCAAACTCCGCCGGCCACGTCCACGCCGCCGGCGGCGCAATCCGCCCAGCCGACTGCGCCGGCTGAGGCCAAGCCTGCCGCTGCGGCTCCCGCCGTGACTGGGACCAAAGCCGCCACCGCCGAGAGTGAGACCGTAGTAGAGAACGATCTTTACAAAATCACCTTCACCAATCGCGGCGCGCAGGTTAAGTCGTGGATCCTGAAGAAATACCACGATGAGAAGGGTAATCCGCTGGAACTGGTGAACACGCTGGCGGCGGCGCAATACGGCTACCCCCTGTCGCTGTGGAGCTACGACCCGGCCCTGCGCAAGAAGCTGAGCGATGCGCTCTATGTCGCCAGCACCACCGGCGAGCGCCGCGCTCCCGCTTCACTCAGCTTCGAGTATTCCGAGGGCGGGACGGTGGTTAGCAAGACCTTCAGCTTCGACCACTCCTATGTGGTCAAGGCAGAAACCTCGGTTTATGTGAACGGCAGCGCGGTCGAGGCCTTTCTGGAGTGGCCGGCGGGCTTTGGCGACCAGACCACGCCCGCCTCCTATGCGGCGGCGCACATCGATTACCAGTCAGGGGACAAAGTCGAGCGCCTGGCGGCCAAGAAAGTAAGCGGCGGGAACACCCTCCGCGGGCCGTTCCATTGGGCCGGCCCCACGGACCAGTATTTCGCGGCGGTGTTCCTGCCCAGCCAACCGCAAGATGCGGCCATGGTCACCCTGCACGAGACGCTGGAAATTCCGCAGAACCTGGACAAGCCTGATCCCACCAAGACCACAAAAGTTCCCGTGCTGGGCGCGGCGGTGGGGGACGTCGCTGGTCCCACCGAGGAGCGAATCTTCGTCGGGCCTAAAGCCCTGGACGTGCTCAAGTCGGTGCATGCCTCTTTGAGCAAGGCCGAGCTGGCAATACTGTCGCCGGCGGCGCGGGCCTCGGCGCAAGGCCCCAACCTCGAAGGTGTGGTGGATTTCGGCGACTACCTCGGGTTTATCGCTAAGCCGCTGTTCCTGTGGCTGAAGTGGACACACGACCACTGGGTAGCGAACTGGGGATGGGCAATCGTCATTCTGACCCTGATCATCAACATCGCCATGTTCCCGCTGAAGTGGTCGAGCATGAAATCGTCGCTCAAGATGGCCAAGGTGTCGCCCCAGATCAAAGCCATCCAGGAGAAGTACAAAAAGTACAAGATGGCGGACCCGCGGCGGCAGCAAATGAACCAGGAAATCTCCGCGCTCTACAAAAAGGAGGGTGCGAACCCGGTGGGCGGCTGCATCCCCATGGCCCTGCAGATGCCCTTCCTGTTCGCCTTCTACCGCATGCTGGGAGTGGTGATCGAACTGCGCCAGGCGCCCTTCCTCTGGCTCCGGGATCTTTCCGGTGCCGATCCCTATCACCTCCTGCCCATCGGCATCATTGGCACGATGTTCCTGCTGCAGAAGATGACCCCGACCGGCGGCATGGACCCGGTGCAACAGAAAATGATGTCGTTCACCATGCCGATATTTTTGGGGGTCATCAGTTGGTCGCTCTCGGCGGGGCTGTGCGTATATTGGGTGCTGGGCAACGTGATCGGGATCGGGCAGCAGATGATCGTCAATCGCACCAAGTTCGGCCGCGAAATGCGAGAACACATGGAAAAACAAGCGCGACGAAAGGCGCAAAAACAGTAGTCAGAAGCCGGGAGTCAGGAGTCCGTATAATCCAACAGATGGCCCTTGAGGACAAAGTCGCGGCTGCAAAACAGATCGATCAGTTGCTGGGCGACCTGCTGAGCGTTGGAGGCTTCCTGCTGAAATACCGCATCATGGTGGACCCGCCCGTCGAAGACCGCGACTGGGAGCGTCCAGAGATCCTGGTGACCTTCTCCGGGCCCGATGGGCCGCTGCTCTTGGAGCGCGGGGCCGAGCTGTTGCGCGCCCTCGAACACGTCACGCAGAAGATGTTGCGCCTGGAGTCGGAAGACCATGACAAGGTGGTCTTCGACTGCATGAACCACCGGGCCATGCGACTCGAGGAGTTGCGGCTGGCGGCCAGCGTGGCGGCGGAGAAAGTGCTGAAGACGGGCGTCCCCTACGAGTTCGCTCCCATGACGGCGCGCGAGCGGCGCATCGTCCATTTGGCGCTGCGAGACCATCCGGAGCTGAAAACCGAAAGCCACGGTGAGGGCCTGCGGCGCAGCGTCGTGGTCCTGCCCAAGAACACCAAGCTCCCCAGGAGGTGAGCGCTCGGCCAAGAGGGCCCCCGCCCTCTAGGCTGTCTTGCGGCGATCCGTGAGACGACGGCCCTGGAGGGCGCGCTCGTAGCCGACGGTTCCGTAATAAGCCGCCCGGTCAAAGAACTGGTCCAGGAGACGCAAGAACTCCAGCTCGCCGAAGAGTTCGACCACGCCATCCACCAACGCCTCGCGCTGCAGGAATCCCCAAAGCTGCTCTTTGGTCAGGACCACTACCCACATCCATTGGCTTTGCGAGACTCCCTGCTCCGCGCGCCGGAACCCCAGCTGCGTATAGCGCAGCTCGATGTCACTTTCGGTCTTGGTCAGCAACCAATCGCTGAGGTGCTGATAGACGTCGCGCACCGCCTGCTGCAGCTCGGCCCGGTCCAGGCGCCGGTAATCGGTGGTGCGCTCGGAACTCAGAATCTTCTCCAGCAGACCTTGGGCAAGTTCTCCGGAATGGGCTTCAATCAGACGTACCAATCTGAGTGCCAGCATATTGAGTTAGATGCAGAAGTGCGAACCAAGATCGCTCGCGGCTGGAAGCCGCTCGGGATGAGGGGCTGGGAATTCTTCAACTTGTCTACATCGTGGAGGCGGGCCCGCGGTCGAGGCGGATGGTGTGGATCTGCAGTGCACGCTCGGCGCGCGACGCGTCTTCCAGCCTTTGCCGGTGGGCGGTGAGCAAATCGCTGCGCGTCAGCCAGCCAATCACCTGGCGCGGGTTCCCGCGTGCCACCACCGGCAGCCGGCCTACTTCCTCGCTTACCATGTGGTCGGCGGCTTCGCGCAGGGAGTTGTCCTCGAAGACGATGGCCGGCGGACGTTTGATCAATCGCCACAGCTGACTGGTCCCGGGCTCGTCGGTGTTGAAGATGTCGCGCCGCGTGAGCACGCCAACCAGGTTGCCGTTGCGGTCGTGCACTGGGAATCCCTGGTGTCCCGTGCCGGGAGCGTGCGAGGACAACCAGGCGCGCACGCTGGCGAGAGTGTCGTCCGCGGCCAGCGCGACCACCTGGCGTGTGGCCGCGTCGCGCACCAACACCTGGTCGAGATAATCGGCCGTGTACTCGGCCAGCACCCGCGCCCCACGGCGGGCGATCTTCTCGGTCATGATGGTGTGCCGCATCATCAACGCGGAGATCAGGTAAGCGGCCGTGCAGCCGCCTAACAGAGGCAGCAGGCTGAGCGGCTGCCGCGTGGTCTCGAAGGCAAAGACTACGGAAGCGAGCAGGGCGCGTGATGCGCCCGCGAACATGGCCGCCATGCCCACCAGCGCCGCCACCCGGGGATCGATGCCGAGACCGGGGAAGAGATGGAGTGCTCCCACGCCCAGCACTGCGCCCAGTCCCCCGCCGATGGTGAACAAAGGCGCCAGCGTTCCGCCGGAGGTGCCGCTGCCCAGCGAGATCGCCCAGGAAACGAACTTCAGCACAAATAACAGGACCAGGGCGCGGCCGACGATGTTGCCGGCAACAATGTTCTCGATGTTGTCGTAACCAACCCCCATGGTGTGCGGGGCGAAGTAGCCGATCACGCCCACCGCGACGGCGCCCATGGCCGGCCACCACATCCAGTGGATGGGAAGTCTGGCAAAGCCGTCCTCCACCGCGTACACCGCCCGCGTGGCCGCAACCGAAGCCACACCGACAATGGCTCCCAGCGCGATGTACACCGCCAGCGCGTAGTCGTGCGGGTGGACCACCTCGGGCATGGCGAACATGGGCTGCGTGCCGACGAACGCGAGGCGCACGCCCTGGGCGGTAGCGCAGGCCAGGGCCACGGGAATAATCGAGCGCGGACGGTATTCGAACAGCAACAGCTCGATGGCGAGCAGAACTGCGGACACCGGGCTGCCGAAGGTGGCTGCCATTCCAGCGGCGGCGCCGGCGGCCAACAGGGTCTTGCGTTCGTCGGCGGTGGTGGTCATCAACTGACCCACCAGCGATCCCAAAGCTCCGCCGGTGGCGATGATCGGTCCTTCGGCGCCGAAAGGGCCGCCCGTACCGATGGCGATGGCCGCCGAGAGCGGCTTCAGAAACGTGACGCGCGGGGGAATGCGACTGCGGCCGAAGAGTACCTGCTCCATGGCCTCGGGAATGCCGTGGCCGCGAATGGCTTCCGAGCCATAACGCGCCATGATACCCACAATGATCCCGCCGATTACCGGCACTACGATCACCCAGAGCCCGAGGTGGTTGTAGGCCGGCGAACTGAACTCGGCCGAGAGACGGCCATAGAACGACAGGTTGGTGATGAGGCCGATCAGTCGGGTGAGCGCCTGCGCCATCAGGCCCGCTCCCGCGGCGATCACGATGGAGACCAGGCTGATGACCACCACCCTACGGTTGACCAGCGGAGTCTGAACCGGGGCGCGCGCCGCCGCCAGGGTGGGAGCAAGGGAAGCATCGACCGGAAGTCCACCCGTGGTCGAGGCGTCGGAGATGTCACCACCGGCGGTGCGGGCTTCCGGAGATGGGCTGTGCTTCGGGTTCGTCAAACATCTATATCGTATCACGATAATTCTCAAAAGGAAGTTGGCCGGGCAAGACGCCGAGGCTGCAGGCCGCTAAAATCAAGCCGTGGAGCTCGATGACACCATCGTGGCCATTTCCACCCCGCCAGGCCGGGGCGGCATCGGCGTGGTGCGCCTGGCCGGACCAGAGGCGAAAGCCATCGCCGCACCCATGTTCCGGCTGAAACACGAGCTTGAGCCGGGCCGCGCCGTCTTCGGCGAGCTGATCGAGCCCGCCACCGGCGAGCGCATTGACGAGGTTGTGGTCACGTTCTTCGCCAAGCCGCACTCCTACACCACCGATGACATCGTCGAAATCTCGGCGCACGGAGCCCCAGTAGTGCTGCGACACGTAGTGGAGCTTGCCGTGGCCGCGGGCGCCCGCCTGGCCGAGCCCGGCGAATTCACCATGCGCGCGTTCCTGAATGGACGGCTCGACCTGACGCAAGCCGAAGCCGTCCGCGACCTGATCGAATCGCAGACGCTCTACCAGGCCAAGGTGGCGGCGCAGCAGCTCGAGGGCGCGCTCTCCCACCGGCTGCAACCCATGAAGCAGAAGCTGGTGGAGCTGATCGCGGTGCTGGAAGCCGGGATCGACTTCGCTGAAGACGACGTACCGGTGGCCGCGGCGGAAGATATCGCCCGCAGGATCGCCGAGGTTCGCGAGCCGCTGGCCGCGCTCGAAGCCTCGTTCGCCTACGGCAAAGTCGTCCATGAGGGCATGACGCTGGCCATCGTCGGCCGGCCGAATGTGGGCAAATCGAGCCTCTTCAACCGGCTGGTGGAGCGCGAGCGCGCCATCGTCACCGCCACGCCCGGCACCACGCGCGACCTGGTGAGCGAAACCGTTTCCTTGGGCGGGATTCCGGTCAAGCTGGTGGACACGGCGGGGATCCGCGCTGCTTACGAAGAGGCCGAGAGCATCGGGATCAAGAGAGCGTACGAAGCGCTGGCCGACGCCGACCTGGTGCTGGTGGTCATGGATCTCTCGCAGCCGGCGGCGGAGGAGGATGCGCGGCTGGTCGAGAGGGTCGGGCCGCGACCGAAGATTGTGGTGGAGAACAAGGCGGATATCGCAAGGGGGCAGGGAGTAGGGAGTAGGGAGGAGGAAGCAGGAGGCAGGGGGCACGAGAGGAATGGACTCGTGAGAACTTCCGCGCTTCTGGGTGATGGGATCGAAGAGTTGCGGCGGCAGATTCTTTACCACCTAGGTGGAGACGCCGCCGGGCAGCGGGAGAGCGGCTTCCTGACCAACGTGCGCCACCAGGGCCTGGTACGGGAGGCCATCGCCGGACTCGACGCCGGCCGCAGCGCCCTTGGCCAGAACATCCCCCACGAGATGATGCTGCTCGACCTTTACGCCGCGCTGCACGCGCTCGATGGCATCACCGGCGCGACCACGAACGAGGACATCCTGAATCTGATCTTCAGGAGTTTCTGCATTGGGAAGTAGTCGTTGGTCGTTAGTCGGTGGTCGTTAGCAAAGGCGGACGACCAACGACTAACGACTGTTCAACGCCGCCAGCGTTTCGCGGAACAGCACATCGAACGACGACGCCTTGCCATTTTCCGCGGCGGCCAGGGCGCGCTCGGCGGCGGCGCGCTGGTAGCCGAGGTTCATCAGCGCGGACAGCACGTCTTCCTCGACCGGGGTGGCCAGCTTCGGCGGCGGTGTCTCGCCGAAGCCCTCCAGCTTGTCGCGCAGCTCCAGCACCATGCGTTCGGCGGTTTTCTTGCCGATGCCGGGGATGCGCGTAAGGCGGGCGATATCACCGGAGCGGATCGCCGTCACCATCTCCAACGCCGGCATGCCGCTCAGGATGGTGATCGCCAGCTTGGGTCCGATGCCGCTGACCTGGATGAGCTTCTCGAAAAGCTGCTTCTCCCCGGCGCGCAGAAACCCGAACAGGGCGATCGTGTCCTCGCGCACGTGAGTGTGGATGAAAAGCGCGACCTCGCCGCCGGTCGCGGGCAGGTCGGAAAACGTGGGGATGGTGATGGTCACGTCATAACCCACGCCGGCGGTCTCGACCACGGCCTGGTTGGGATGCTTCGCGATGAGCCTTCCACGTAAGTGAGCGATCATGGAATGCTCGTCCGCAGATTGCGAGTACCGAGTACCGAGTACCGAGTACCGAGAAGAAACGCGCCCGAACCGTTGCATGGCTCTGTACTTTCAACCCGCAATTTGGTACTCGCAACTCGCAACTCGGTACTCCTAGGGTCTGCGCCGGTAGTAGACGGCAAACTCAAATCCCGGATTCGGCGGAAACAGTTCGGCCACCTCGCGCAGGCGTTCGGCCAGCGCCGCCGGGGCGAGCAGGGGATACTCGCGCTCGCGCAGCTCGAAGTAATCTACGTCCAGCGAGAGGGTGAGCAGGTAGATGGCGACGGCGTCGGCAAAGGTGGCGGAGAAGTAGTCGTTACGCGCCTTCTCGGCGTCGGGGCTGCTGCCGGTTGCAAGTTTGCGCAGCTCATGGGCGTCGAATGAGGTTTCCCCGCGCGCCTTTTCCTGTACCTGACGCCACACCAGGTCGGCAAACGACTGCGCTACGCCAGCGCGCTCCACGAAGGCGTGTCCGACGTTGATGTAGAACTCAAAGGAGACGGAGAACTTGTCCTCGGTCAGGCGGGTGGAGATGAACACGCACTGCGAGTCGCCCACACCGAAGTTGCGGTGGCAGACGGCCTGGTCGCTCAAGGCCACGTCGTAGCGGTCGGCGATGAGGGTCTCATCGCCGCGACTGAGGGTGAGCGGCACGAAGTAGTAGGCTTTGCGCGCCAGGGCGGCCGCGATGGGGCGCGGCACGGCCGCCACCATGCGCTCCAGGTCGTTGGGCGCAAGCGAAATCTGTCCTATGCTGGCAAAGCAGATACCGTTGGGCGCCTGCGAGACTTGTGCCTGGCGGATCACCTCGGAAGCCGGTTTGGTAATAGCCTGGGCTGCCTGCGACACGAGAAGTATTGTAGCGTAGGCGTGTGCCGAGGACGGGTTGGACGAGTGCCATAGCGAGGAGCGGTTTGCTGGCAGTGGTGACGGCGGCGTTCACCGCGCCACTCTCGATCCTCGCGGGCAGCTTGGTCTTCTATGTGAAAGCCCGCCTAGGGAGGGTCGATCCCCGCGCCGGGTTCGAGCCGATCCTGTTTCTGCGGCAGGTGGCGTTGCCCGCCAGCGTGGCGGTGCTGGTGGTGACCTTCGTGGTCGCACTGTGGCGGCTGAAGACATCGGGTGATCGGATCATCGGGTGATCGGTCATGGAAACCGCAACTCAACGCGGATTTGTGCGGATCAACGCGGATCACGGAGCATGACCGACAGACTGGCCGGCGTAAAGGCGGCATTGCTCGGAGTGCTGTTTGCAGTGCCCTTGGGCGCGATGCTGTTTGTCCCCGTGTGGTTCGTGCTAGCCTTTCTGAGTCGGCTGATCACCGGGCAGATCCACCGGATCACATTCGTATTGGCGGGCCTGGCGGCGGTGGGGTTCATGGTATGGGTGTTTCGCCTGGTATTCGGATACTTCCGCAAGGGATTCGGGCGCGAGACGCGCACGTAGAAATCCAAGAACAACCATGGCGCTTGGAACGGCATCCATAATCCACAGCTGGTTCGGTCTGGCCGCTTCGATTGAGTCCGGCCCTTCTCATAAATTGGCTTGAGAGATTAGGGGGATCAGTGTGTCACGAGAAGATTATGACGATTTAGTGATGACCATGGGCGCCATCCTCAGCGCGACGGCAATCTTAACCCTTGTGCTGTTCGGCCTGTTCTATGGAGTCGCACAATACGAGGCGGGCGCACTGAACACGTGGTTCTGAAGCGCCCGGTGCCCCCGCAAGCGACGCCCTCCTGCTGCTCAGGCGGCCCGCGCGCCTTCAGATGACGCTTCCTGAATTTGTTCCCGTTCCCGGGATCCGGCAATCCGGAGCTGCGCACTGGCTCAGGGTCCGAGTCTTTCTGTCATAATTGTGTGAGCACCTTGGCTCACCAGCGCTCCCCGCGATACCGTTTTCTTACGATGAGGTATGCCCGTGTCGCGCCTTGAAGACGTACTCCGTCAGAGTGTGGAAGCTTTGCGCGCGCACAAGCTGCGCGCCATCCTCACGATCGTGGGGCTGATGATGGGCGTGGCCACACTGATCACGGTGATGACCCTGGTGCAGGGTGCAAACGCTTATGTCGAAACCAAAATTGCCAACCTCGGCACGGACGTCTTCCAGATCGCCAAGACCCCCTTCGTGGTCACCGATTTCGACCAGGTGGTGAAGTCCCTGCGCTTCAAGCGTATCGAGTGGGACGACGTGCGCGCGGTCAGCGAGCGTTGCAGCACCTGCCAGATGGTTGGAGCTTCAGCCACCACCTCCGTACATGTGCGCTATCGCGACCGGGAATTGCAGGACATCAATCTTCTTGGACACACCGCCAACATGGCGGATATCGACACCCGCACTCTCGATCTGGGCCGCTATTTCAGCGAGACCGAGGACCAGCAGATGAGCAACGTGTGCATCATCGGCCAGACGCTGGTGGACGAATTCTTCCCCGGCGTGAACCCGCTGGGGCAGATCCTGCGCGTGAACAACCAGGAGTTCCAGGTGATCGGCACCATGGAACCCATCGGTTCCGTGCTGGGGCAGGAGCAGGACAATTTCATGATCGTTCCGCTGCGTTCTTATCTGCATCAGATGGGGACGCGCTCCAGCCTTACCATCAACGTGAAGACCGCGGGTGGACCGGCCTTTGAGCAGGCGATGGACCAAGCGCGTCTGGCGGTGCGCACGCGCCGCCATCTCCGCCCCGGGCAGGATGACGATTTCTTCCTTGGCACCAAGGAAAGCTACATCTCGCTGTGGCGATCCATCAGCGGCGCTTTCTTCGCCGTGTTCGTGATGGTGAGTTCGATTTCGGCGGTGGTAGGCGGCATCGTCATCATGAACGTCATGCTGGTGAGTGTGACCGAGCGCACCAAGGAAATCGGCGTGCGCCGCGCTCTGGGTGCTACCGAGCGCGATATCCGCCGCCAGTTCCTGCTGGAAAGTGTGCTGCAATGCATTCTGGGCGGGGCGGCGGGGATCGTGGGCGGTTTCGTCTGCGCGCTGGCGTTGCGCCAGTTCACTTCCTTCCCAGCGTCGGTGCAGACCTGGGTGGCGGTGCTGGGGCTGGTCCTCAGCTCGGCGATCGGGCTGTTCTTCGGCATCTATCCGGCGACGCGTGCCGCGCGCCTCGATCCCGTGGTCGCGCTGAGGTCGGAGTAGCGATGCAGCGCGCCGAGATCAAAGAGAACCTGCGGAACGCGCTGGCCACCCTGCGCGGACACAAGGTGCGCTCTGCCCTGACGGTGCTGGGCATCTTCATCGGCGTCACCTCGGTGATTTCCGTGGCGTCCATCATCGACGGCCTGAACCTCTACATCCAGAAACGGGTGGAATCGTTCGGATCGCGCACCTACTTCATCTCCCGCATTCCCTTTGGCCAGCCCCCGGACCGCCTGCCGGAAAAGCTGCGCACGCGCCGCTACCTGGAAGTGGACTACGCGCCGTACCTGCGCGAAGCCTGCCCCTCGATCGAGCTGGCCACCCCGTTCAAGACCCGCGCCTTCTTCTTTGGGGATAGCAACGAGCTGCACACGGGCGACAAGCGCGTGGAGCGCATCATCCTGCGCGGCGCCGAACCCGATTATGTGGATGCCATCCCGCTGTTCGCCGTCACCGATGGCCGCTTCATTTCCCGCTTCGACGAGGAACACTCGCGCGACGTAGTAGTGCTGGGCGCCGCCTTGGCCGATTCGCTATTTCCCAGCACCGATCCGGTCGGCAAGGTCGTCTACGTCAACGGCCGCCAGTATGAAGTCATCGGCGTGTTCGAGAAGGATCCGGGTCTGTTCGGCGGCGGCGGGGTGGACAGCTTCGCGGTCATTCCGCTCTCGAATTTTGAGAAGAACTACCCGGAAGATAGAGAGACGCACATCGCCTTCACCATCCCCAAGCGGGGAGACCCGCAGCGCGCGGTCGACGAGGTGACCGAGGCCATGCGCCGCCTGCGCCATCTCCGCCACGACCAGGAGAATGACTTCGAGGTCATCTCTTCCGATTTCCTGACCCAGCTCTGGAACCAGCTCACCGGCGCGCTGGTGATTCTGACCGGCGTCATCAGCTCGGTCGGGCTGCTCGTGGGAGGCATTGGCGTGATGAACATCATGCTGATCTCGGTGACTGAGCGCACGCGAGAGATCGGAGTGCGCCGCGCTATCGGGGCGCGCAAAGCCGACATCCGCGTTCAGTTTCTGCTGGAGGCGGTGCTGCTGACCTCGAGCGGCGGCGCGCTCGGCATCCTGATCGGTATCGCCATCGCCACCATCGTGCGCCACGCCTTCGCTTCCGTGCCCGCCACCGTCTCGCTGTTTTGGGTCATCACCGGAGTGGCGATGTCCGTCGGCGTGGGCCTGTTCTTCGGCTTCTATCCCGCCAATCGCGCCGCCAATCTCGATCCTATTGTGTGTTTGCGCTACGAGTAATGACAGAGCCGTTGTGACTTCCTGGGAAGGAGCGCGCGGGCGATGGCCTCTAACGTGCTCGTTAACTCGCCGATGAGTTCGAGCACAACACAGGGACTTGGCCGGCGAAAGCAGCAACCGCCAGTCCTGCTTGTGCCGCAAGAATTTAGACCAATTGCGGGAAAGGCCGGAGGCGAGCCCAGTGTCAGGAACTAATTCCTATCTAACTTTCGACATCAACGCACTGATTCTGTGCGACGACAGCCACTTTCTCAAGACGCTGGAGCGGGTGTTTGCCAAGCTGGGCGTACGAGGTGAACGAACCCCCGACTACGCGGCCGCCCTCGCTGCGCTCGAACAGCGCAAGATCGATATCGTGGTGGTGGACTGGGGGGAAATCACCAACCTGGGTGAATTTCTGGAGACCGTGCGCAAATCCAAGATGAACAAGGAGTGCTTGCTCATCGGCATCGCCAGCGACCTGCTGGACCTGCGCCAGGCCTTCAGCGCCGGGGTGCAGTTCCTGATTCATAAGCCCGCCTCGGTAGTGCAGATCGTGCGCTGCCTGCAGGCCGCACATGCGGCGGTCATCGTGAAACGGCGCAAACAACATCGCCAAGCGGTGCGCATTGCCGCCACTCTGCACACCCGAAGCGTCCCGCTGTTGGGCGCGATGATCGTCAACCTGGGCTGCCAGGGGGCCGGGCTCAAGCTCAACGTGACCGGATGCAGAACCAGCGCCAGCCTGAGCGCGGGAGATGACATTGACCTGAGTTTTACCTCACCCGCCAGCGGGCAGAAGGTCAACGTCAGCAGCGTAGTGGTTTGGGTGAATGCTCAGGGGGACGCCGGGATCCGATTCGACTACCTTGCGGCTGCCGAAAGAGTCAAACTCGAGCAATGGCTCGGCGAGCGCTTCGACCATGCGGCGGCCCTATTTCGCAATCGCCAGGCTCAAATCCGCAACTCTGCTGCCATCGCGGCAGCGAGAGTTCTGAGTTCCGCTCTAAGTTCCTTGCAAAGGCTTAGCGCCGCCGTCCGCCCTTCTTCTTGCGCGCCGCTTTCTTTCTGCCCGCGGATTTGCGTGCGACCTTCTTTCTGCGGGCACCACCACCGCGCCGCGCTGCTCTCTTTTTGGCAGGAGCTTTCCGGGCGCCCTTCTTTGCGCCTTTCTTGCGTGCGGTTTTCTTGCGCGCCGGCGCTTTCTTCGGAGGAGCTGGCGGCGGGGCTTCTCCCATGGGTGGGCCGGTCTCTCCGCCCATGCCGCCTCCCATTGCGGGTTCCTCGGCTTCTTCTTCTTCCTCTTCCTCGTAGTCTTCCTCTACATCGCCGTAACCGGTATCGCCGTACTCATCGATGTCGTCATCATTGCGTGCGTAGAGGGTCTGGTCGTCGAACGTCATATCTCCTCCTGGCTGTAAGCCGGACTCCGCGTAATGAGTACATCTTCAAGAACCGGCGCGGATTATAGCAACAGCAAACGTCGTGTCAACTATACGCGCACCGGAAATGAATTGGCGAGATGAGCGACGGTCAGTGAGCTTCGCCGATGATCAGCCGGTCGCCCGGGTGGATGGTGGCAGAGGCCAGCTTGTTACTGCGCTGCAACTCGCCCACCGTGGTGTTGTATTCAGCCGCAATGCTGGACAGGGTTTCACCCGGCTTTACCTTGTGGACATGCCGTCGAGAAGGACTTAAGTGACTGCCCGACTTTGACTTAGCTGAAACCCTCGCGCGACGAGCCGAGCCCGTTTTTGGGCGCACCGGCTCTGGCTCAACTACCACGCGGTGAATTATCAGGACTCTTCCCTGCGGCAAGAGATTGCCGCGCAAATGGTTCCATCGCCGCAGCCTCTCGGGTGAAACACCAAAATCGTCTGCCACCGAAAGCACAGTGTCACCTTTGCGCACGTGATATCGCAGAGCCCTTTTCGAAAAGGCAACGCCGTCGGCTGCCGCCCCCTTGCCTGGAGCAACCGGGATGACTAGCCCGCGGTCGGGCTCAAGTGGATCAGTGGCGCCCAGGTCGTTGGCAGTGGCAATTGCGGCCGCCGTAGTGCGGTATTTGCGCCCAATGCTGGCCAGCGTGTCGCCACTGGCAACCTTGTGGTACCGCCACCACACCCGCTTGTCTACCGGGATGGCGGCAATATTGGCTAAGTACTTATCTTTAGTTCCCAGCGGCAACTTGAGGTCAAAGCCGCCATCCTTGGGAGTGGTCATGCGCAACAGGCTGGGATTCAGGTCTTGCAGGGTGCTTAACGGCGAGTCCGTGCACTCGGCCACGAGGTGCAGATCCACCGGATAGTCGATCCTCACCGTATCGGCTTCAAGCGGCGACTCCAGCACTACATGTTCCAAGCCGTACTGCTCCGGGTTCTTGGCCATGATGGTGACAGCCAGAATGATGGGCACATAGTTGCGCGTCTCTTTAGGGAGCACGCCCCGGTTGTAAAGCTGCCAGAAGT